>Ga0114946_10000447_pt1 | contig 27662 bp, 26 predicted proteins | sample WalLakDeSediment_FD_88676 | JGI IMG/M metagenome (GOLD analysis project Ga0114946, IMG submission 88676) | Lake sediment microbial communities from Walker lake, Nevada to study Microbial Dark Matter (Phase II) - Walker Lake 11/02/13 Deep Sediment | ecosystem: Environmental > Aquatic >... | reverse complement strand
GGGGCGGGGGCTGATTGGATCTGGCGGCAACTGCCAAGTGGAATCCAGCCTTACGGCGTCTATCCATAATTACCGTTTGATTGCCAAGTATGATGCTGTGATCCTGACTGGGACAGATGACAATGCAAAGGTGGTCATATATGACTGGAAGACATCCAGTAAGCGTCCTCCACGGGCATGGTTAGCAAAGCGATTGCAGACACGGATTTATCCCTATCTGATGGTAAGATCTGGCGCTTCTTTTAACAAGGGTTTCCCGCTTCTACCCGAGCGGATTGAGATGGTTTTTTGGTTCTCCAATTTTCCAGAAGATCCTGAAAGGTTTTATTACAATTCGTCTCAATATGAGCAGGATGATCGATATCTTAAGTTGTTAATACAAGAAATCGACAGCCTGTCTCCAGATGCTTTTTACCTGACCAACCATGAAAAGAATTGCCGGTTTTGCACTTATCGCTCGTTGTGTGACCGGGGAATTGATGCTGGAAGTGTGGATGAGGTTGAATTTGAGGGACCTGGTGATGAAGAACAGCAACAAGCTGTACCGATACTAGATTTTGAGCAGGTAACCGAAATTGAGTTCTGAGAGTGGGCAATGAGAATCTGGGTTGAGCCCGAACAAGTGACCACAACACCAGAGCTGGAAGGGTTTGTTGGGGGAAACCACCTGCTTGCTCAGGTGCTGGTGCAGCGAGGGATCAGTGATGTTCAAGCCGCGAAAGCTTTCATTGACCCGCATTATTACCAGCCTGCCCCACCAATGGAACTACCAGACATGGAACGGGCGGTTGATCGCATAGAGCGAGCCATTCATCAAGGTGACCTGATCGGGGTATGGGGAGATTTCGATGTCGATGGCCAGACAGCCACCGCGCTGCTGGTATCGATGCTGAAAGCTCTAGGTGCACAGGTTGTCTATCATATTCCAGTTCGTTCCAGCGAATCACATGGCATCAACCTGCCAGCACTCAAACGGCTGTTGGATAAAGACGTTGGGCTGCTTCTTACCTGCGATACCGGCATTGCTGAACATGAGGCTGTAGATTATGCCAGAGAACGTAAGGTTGATGTGATCATTACCGATCACCACGAACTGCCACCCAGCCTGCCTGAGGCTTTCGCCATTCTTAACCCGAAACTGCTGCATGCAGACAGCTCGCTTGTTTACCTGCCGGGGGTGGGGGTTGCATACAAATTGGCCGAAGCTTTGTACCTGAATAGTAATCATAAGGAGGCTGCTGAAAACTGCCTGGATCTGGTAGCTTTGGGAATTGTTGCTGACGTGGCTGTTCAATCTGGTGATACTCGCTACCTGCTACAACGCGGGTTAGAGGTGTTAAGAAGGAACCAGCGTTTGGGCTTAAGCGTTTTGATGGAATTAGCGGAATTGGCGCCACATTCAGTCTCTGAGGAGCATATTGGTTTTGTCATAGCACCTCGGCTCAACTCAATTGGACGTTTGGGAGACGCGAATCCTATGGTTGAGTTTCTCACTACTTCTGATCTAAGCCGGGCACGCATACTTGCTCAGGAGTTAGAAGCCCTGAACGCCAGGCGCAGGTTACTGACAGATCAGGTATTCCAGGCGGCACAATCCCAGATAGAACGTGATCCCACCCTTTTAGCTCAAACAGCTCTGGTTTTATCACATCCCACCTGGCCATCCGGCGTGATTGGAATAGTCGCTGGACGCCTGGCAGAGCGTTATCATCGACCAGTAGCCCTGATCTCTGCCCCAACGGGTGATTTAGCTCGCGGCTCAGCACGATCGATTGAAGGTTGCGACATCTACAGTGCCATTGCTGCCTGCCAGGATTTGCTGGTTGGATTTGGTGGACACACTATGGCTGCCGGTTTTTCTCTGAAGGCGCAAATGATCCCAGATTTCCGGCGTGCTCTGGCGGCAGCAGTTCGAGACGTGATGGATCCTGCTTTATCTGAATCTAGGCTGGTTATAGATGGCTATTTCTCTTTAGGGGATCTCTCCTTGGAATTTGTTGAAAATTTAGAAAAATTAGCGCCTTTTGGGCCAGGGAATATGCCACTTACTCTGGCGAGCAAAGGACTTACTTTGCAGAAAATTAAGTCAGTTGGTCGCAATGACGAACACTTGCAGATATGGGTAGAAGACGAACAGGGAAACGTAAACAAGGTTATCTGGTGGCAGGGAGCTGGGTGGCCGACCCCCGAACCGCTGGAAAGCGGCAGTTGCTTTGATCTGGCCTATACGGTTCGCACCAGCAATTACCTGGGACAAAGAGAAATCCAGATTGAATGGACAGATGTACGGCCATCTCAGAAGGTTTTGGTTGAGGTAATTTCTGACCAACCACCGATCCAGGTAAAAGATTTTCGAGATCAGCCTGATCCCTTATCCTGCTTGAAAGATCTGCTGGAAGGCGGCGATGTCCAGGTGTGGTGCGAAGGGGAAGATCGACGGGTTCTGGCTGATCAAGGGATCATGACTTGTTATCGCGATGAATTGGTACCCTACCAAAACCTGGCAATCTGGACCGCCCCACCAGGGAGAGATGAGTTATTAGCTGCCCTTCAAGCGACGTTACCAGCAGTGATTCATCTATTTTCTCTATACCCAACCAATACCCAAATTGAACCCTTTCTAAAACATTTAGCGGGTTTATGTAAGTTCACCATCAATCACGATCAAGGGAAGGCCAATTTAGTGCGATTATCAGGCGCCACAGCCCAACGGGAGCGGACAGTCACACTGGGAATTTCCTGGTTGGAGCAGAGCGGTTTCCTGGTTGTTGTCGGTGAGTCTGGGCAGGAGATTCTTCTGAATAAGGGTGGGCAAAAGGTTATTAGAAGTCCGACATACCTGGTAGACAAGATTAAAGAACTATTGGATGAAACTGCCGCATATCGAGATTTCTTTTCCAGGGCAGAAACAAACAGTTTTCTGCCAATAAAACAAAGAACCCCACCAACCAGTTGAGGGGGGCAACCGGCTGATGGGGTCGATTACATTTAACCATATTTCATAATTTTATGCAAGGGCAAAATTTGAGGGCTAAATTCGAATGATTTGTGCATTTGGTTGTTACCATAATTCACGTAAATGGTTCCGATATCCAACTTGAGTTTGATGATGGCTATCATCGTAATGCTTCAGACTTTGGTTATTCCCGCATTATCGCCTATCCTGGCTGTGCTGGTTTTACTGGTTGCTTTTCTGTATGCCAGCGTTGGCTTTGGTGGCGCATCTGGATACCTGGCAGTGATGAGCTTTTTCGATATTTCTGCCCCAATCGCAGCCAGTACTGCTCTGAGCCTTAACACCATCGTATCTGGGATTGCCTTCGTTAATTACACACGCTATAGACATTTACAGTTTAAGCTGTTATGGCCGTTCCTGGTTACATCAATACCGGCGGCATTTATCGGAGGCACACTGCAGGTTGGACAGTTTTTTTATCAGGCTTTGCTAAACCTTGTATTACTGTATGTTGCTTTGCTGTTACTTATTGGGAATCCTCGTCCCGCCAGCAATCCGTCGCTCAACACACCATCCTGGTCTGTAATGCTTGTAGTTGGGGTGATTCTGGGTTTGCTGTCTGGCTTATTGGGAGTGGGTGGTGGCATCTTTCTGTCTCCGCTCATCTTGCTGGCAGGTTGGGGCTTGCCTAAACAGGCAGCAGCCTCTTCCGCTGGTTTTATACTGATAAATTCCATGGCAGGCCTGGCTGGTCGAGCCTGGGGTGGTACACTCCAGTTTGCAGATTTTGGACTGACCTTAGTCACACTTGGCATTATTGGTGGCCTCGCTGGAAGTTACCTGGGGGCGCGTTTTTATTCCGGTCAAGTTATCCGCCGTCTTTTGGGTGTTGTCCTGTTGGTCGCTGTTGCTCGCTTTCTTTACCTCTGGTTGGGGAGCTAATAGAAGAACACCCAGACAATCCGACTTCTGGGTGTTTAAGAGGGGGAAAAGTTAGGTTTAGATAATAAAATCCGATGGAATTGAGTGGCGGTTATCCACAAGTAGCACAGTTGCCACCAGCGCATGTAGAGCAAGCAGAACCAGCAGCCTGCTGAGCCACCACGCGACCATCGGAGTGAGCAAAAAACAGGGAAAGAGCACGAGAGGTGCGCTTACTCTGACACTGCTTACAGGCAATAGGTGTATCCGCATCTTGCATCGAGCGTAGAGCATCAAACCGAGTTTTACAATCCTGACAGACATATTCGTAAATGGGCATGCGAAACCTTCAAACCAATCGATATCCAATAATGTATATATTTAGATTTTAATCCCAAGGGCGGTGGAGGTCAATGGCTGGTGAAAAAGGGGAATGTGCGCTTCCCTGGTTTTGTTGGTGGATTTTCCATTAGGTGGCAGGAAACCCGGTGGAGCAGAATAACCGGCGTTGCTGAACAGCCACAGGCGCAATGTCTCTTCGTCTACCCCAAAGGGCTGCAGCACTGTGCTGGCAGCGCGCAGCAGCAGCTCAGCATAGCGGGCTGTGTCAACGCTGGCTGGATCTGGCGGGAGGGGTAAATCCCAGGCGTGAACGCCTGGCTCACCCCGTGTGTAGAGAAAACGGACATGTTGCCCGGGGCTGATGGTTTTACCGGTTGCTACCAATTGTGTCACTGCACGCGCGACTGGCGAGGGTGTGCGGTAATCGTCCAGGACACGGCTGAGTTTCTGCGTTACCAGCAGCTCATCCACAGGCAGGCGACCGGCGCGCAGGGCTGCCAGCCGCCGGCGCAGCAGTAACACCATTTTAGGCAAAATAGCTGCCTCGTGTTGTGGGGTATGCGCTGCTGCCAGTTCCTTGAGCAATTCAATCTGGGTGCGGACGATGAAGAGCGGAGTATCGTGGCGGCGAGCCTCAATCCCACGGTATTTGAGTGACCCGTCCTGAAACACACCAAAGTAACGGTTGGCAACCGGCACGCGCCGGTCAGAACGGGAGGGCAGGAAAGCCACCCAGCGGTAAATACCTTCCATGGCTACCGGCAGGCCGGTGCGTGCCATAATCTCATCCAACAGAGGTTGAAAATCGGAGACGGTCGACGCGCCTGGCCTGCGTACCCACATACCGTCAACGTACAGGTGCAGCACAGTGAAACCCTGGTCTTCGGCAGCCTCTTTGGCGCGCAGCAGCGCCTCGCGACCGTAAGCGGTGACTGCCTCGTGGGCTTCGATCCGTCCAAAGCGGGCATTTTTATAACCCAGGTAGCCGAAGCAGGTCACCAGCAGCCATTTGTGGGCTGAGGCGCGCGCTTTGTAGCTCTTACGGCCAGGATGCCAGGGAGGTAGGTTAACCAGGCGCATCTTGAGGGCCAGCCGTTTCTCCAACAGCGGCGAGAGCGTCTGAGGCACCAGCCCAGGCTCAGCAGGTGGCCCAGGCAAATCTAATTCTTGCGCTGCCCGGGTGATAGCTTCGGTCGTGCCCACTGTCTCAGGAGAGATGTTGAAGCGCGCCATGATGCCAGGATACATGGACACGAAATCGATCTCAGCTACGTCACGGTGCAGGCCGATGACGGGATGGTAAACCAGGCCACCCTGGTCGGCATGCAGCAAATCCAGCGCGCTCTTGGGGCGCTCAGCCTGCTGCTTATGCCAGGGGATCAAGATGCCCTGGCGCAGGGCGGTCAGCATTTGCATGGAGGAGATACCTGTGCCGGGGGAAACCCGTGCAGCAGTCTGAACCGGCAGGCCGGTGACACGCGCCAACTCTTGAGCGCCCTCCATGCCATAATCGTGGAACAAGATAGCATTATAGCGATCAATGTGCCAGCGGCCAAAGAGGTGAACCTGTTGTCCCTGATGGATGATTTGACCGTAGGAAAAATAAGTGTGTTCGCGCCGTTGATCCACGCCCCGCCCGGGTTCGCGGTTGAGGGCTAGGGGAATGTGCATGCGATCAGCCAGTTTGAGCAGATAGGGCAGCAACCAGGTGTCGCCCCAGGAAGTCAGCAGTAAGTCAGGGTCGTGCCGGTTCAGGATAGCGCTCAAGCCGAGCAGTAGAGGCCGCGCTGGTTGAAGTGAGAGACTGTAGTTAAAGCGACCGCAGCGAATAGCCAGGTTAGAGGGCGGTGCGTGGTCGGGATCGACATCAGGGTCAATGGTCATTGAACGCAGGGGTGGGGGCAGGGGATCCAGATCCCAGGGGGAATCCAGCGGCTTGACGTTCTCGACCTGCTTGTCTGCGCTGGTGGTAAACTGGCAATAAGCCAGGGGGAAAACGCGGTGGACTGCAGCATAGCGCAGTGCCAGGTGAACGTCAGCATCGTAGTAGTTCAGGTCAGGGAATTGTCGGGTTAGCTGTTGGAACAGGCGCGGCTGAGCGGCGGGTTGGTTGACCTGAACAGCCAGCACGGTCAGTGGCTGCTGGCAGAAAAGGTCACGCCGCTCCACCCAATCCAGGCTTACTGGAATGGGCTGGTTTTTCAGTTGCTGGCAGAGGATGCGCAGACGCGAATCGGGCCCGGATATGTAGAAAGTGATTGGAAAGGGCTGGTGCAGGCGGTGACGAACGCCGTCCTCTCCCAACAGCCATAATATCACCTCTGTCTGAGCAGTAAGGGGGGAACTCTCCTCGGCAAATAGATCAAGCAGCCAACCGGTATATTCCATCAAACACACCTAACCCGACGGATGTACGTTGTCTCCCGGCTGCACGATATTCGCCAGACGTACGCTATCCGCCTGCTCCTGTCCCCTCTGCAGGTCCTCTACTGTCTGGCGTAGCCGAACGACTTCCTTGTGTTCTTCGAGCAGCATTGCCAGCAAAAAAGTTTCCAACGGCAGGGCGTGGGTAGCATAGGCAGCCGCGGCCAGGTGCTGGCGGGCAGCTGCAAACAGGTCGTCTAGAGCCAGTTGGTCGCTGCGGCGCAGCGCCCGCCGGAAGCGTGCAAAGGCTTCTTGCTGTTGCAGGAATGCTTGTGTGATAGAGGGTAGCGTGCGTCCCATAAAGGTCTCCTTAGAATGAGCTCACAGCAGCCGGGGCTGCAGTGGCGGAATGTGTGTTTCCAGAGTCCACACCTGTCCGGCGGCTGCTTGCAAGGTTTTTATCAGTTCAGGGCGGTGGGTAAGTGCTTCTGGTCGGGTGCTGATAGCCACAGGGGCCAGGCGGTTCAACCGGCGCAGTTGGGTAATGCAGGTTTGTAGCAGCCGCAGGCTTTCGTCAGCAGCTACGCTTTCATCGTGGAAGGTAGACAAAAAATCCAGCACGATGGTTGGGATGGGTTGGGCGGCTGTCTCTCTCAGTAGACTTTCCATCTGGTAGCAGGTGAATGCGCGTGCCAGTTGGATGCGTTCCAGGATAGTGGGCAGCTCGGCTGTCTGGCTGCCCAGGGCGCGAGCAACAGCGGTGTTACAGCGGTAGACGTCGAAGCAGTTGCCGCCATCCAGCAGCAGCAGCTGCCCGCGGAGAGCCAGCCTGGCCAGCAACTCTATCATGAGCGCCCCACCAGCATGAGGCGCCACCACTAAGAAGAAAGGGCGGGTTTGGGTAAGGTCTGTTACGCTGAGACCATTCCAGTAAACGGACAGGCCCTTGTCGGCAGGTATATCTAAAGTTGCGTTCACACCCCTAACTTAGCGCAGATGAACAACGCGCACAATCCCTAAGTGGGGGGAAAAATAAAAGAAGATCAGGGTAGCCCGCGTGGGGGATATCTGAAATCAGGCAACTACCCGCAGGAAGCGCCTTTTTCCGGCCTGTAATATACCCGGGTGTGGAAAGGGTTGGTTGGGATCATTGAGCGTCTCGCCGTCCAGACGAACGCCATTTTGAGCAAGCAGGCGCCGGCCTTCGCCGCGACTGCTGATCAGCCTGCCAGCTTCGAGGACGTCAAGAACAGTCTGTCCTGGAAGTAATCGGTATTCTTCCATCTCTTCGGGCACATCGCCTTTCTGGAAAACCCGTACAAAATTAGCTTGTGCCTGTTCGGCAGCTTCTTCTCCGTGGAAAATGTCAACGATCTCGTGTGCCAGCTTCATCTTAGCGTCGCGTGGATGAAGTTGCCCTGTGGTCAGGTTCTGTTCCATGCTTGCGATCTCATCTGCTGTCCAGCGGGTAACCAGGCGGAAATAATCGCTCATGGCCTGGTCTGGAAGGCTCATCACTTTACCATACACATCATCTGGAGAAGCCAGGATGGGAATATGGTTACCCAGTGATTTACTCATACGGATCACGCCATCCGTTCCTGGCAGGATACCCATGATAATGGCTACATTGGGTTTCTTCCCCATGAAGGTCATTAATTTTCGAGCTGCGGTGACTATATTGAAAAGCTGATCGGTTCCACCAACTTGAACGTCGGTGTTCAAGGCATAGGCATCATAGCCCTGCATCAGCGCGTAGAAGGTCTCGTGCAGGTAAATGGCGTCGCCCTGTTCAAAGCGGACTTTAAAATTTTCGCGGGTGAGAAACTGCTGGATTGTAAAATTGGATGCCAGCTTGATCAGGTCAGCAAGAGTTAACTTTGAGAGCCATTCGTGATTGAATCGAACGATGGTCTTCTCTCGATCCATAATTTTAAATGCCTGTTCGGCATATGTACGGGCATTGCGTTCGACCTCTTCAAAAGTAAGTTGAGGGCGTAGTTGGTCCTGATCTGAAGGATCGCCAATCAGGGATGTATACGTGCCGATTAAAAATACTACTTCGTGACCTAACTCTTGGAACTGGCGCAACTTACGCATGGTGATGGTATGACCCAGATGAAGGTCGGTGGTGCGCGGGTCGTAGCCACAGTATACTCGTAATGGACGACCTTCTTGTTCTGCTTCTATCAGACGTTGTCGCAGCTCATCTGCCATAGCCTGTTGAAGTGTCTCATCCCCATACTCAGTACCTTGCATCAGGGTTCTAACTTGTTCGTCAATGTTCATTACATGCTCCTCAATGTGTGGATTAGGGCTGTTTCTCGATAACTAAAAGGTAATCCAGATCGTTTATTGATTAATACTCCTGATTATCCAATCTCGGATGACTGTTTTCTGCAATGTAAACGCGCCCTCTGCGGTGAGGGCGCGAGGTGCTCGCCGCAGAGCCGTTTAATGTCGCTTTTGATAGTATCTGGTTCTTTTCTGATTGGCGCTGTCCTGAATGTGTTGATGAGCGGGTATCAGGTTGGTCTCCTTTAAGATCCGTTCCAGAATCAAATCACCTTCAGAAAAACCCATCTGACCTTTAATTTCACCTTGAATTTTAACTTCGCCCAGCGTGCGAAACTCGAAGTGAGCCTGGTTGCCAATTACATGAACTTTGTCGCCCCAATTGGATGGTGTCACCCTGACCTGTTGAATATCCTCCCACCGGAAGTGAACTTTCCGTAAACCGTTACGGAAGGATATACTTTCCGAGTCAATCAATATCAATGTTTTACGGTCCATCCAGTTACCTAAACTGATACTCAGGGAAGCCAGAAACAAGATAAGTGCCAACAACGGAACAGCAATGGGTACACTCTGGCCGAGCTGAGACAAAGTAATCCATACCAGGCTGACCAGTAGTGTTGATCCCCAGGCAATCATCTCTCCTCGACGAGAAACAAGCTCCGGTTTAAATTCATGACCATCTATTTTCAAATGCATATTAAAATTATAAAGTAATTTTGTCGTTCGGTAGAGAGAAGATTCAACTGAAACGTGACTGTTGAGTTCGTGGTGTATTCCAACTACAAATTTTTCATCCCATGCTATAATTCTTGGGGTATGGAGGTTGTATGCACGAACCGGTTTTGGTACTCAACGCCAACTTTGAACCACTTAATGTGTGTAATACTCGACGAGCCATAGGTCTGGTTATGACCGGCAAGGCTGACCTGGTGCTGAATGGGCGTGGTGAAATCAAAACTGTCTCGAGGTCATTTCCCCGCCCCTCGATAATCCGCCTGGAACGGATGATCAAGAGACCTCGCCCCACCATCAAATTAAACAAGCGCGAGATTCTGCGCCGAGATGACTATACCTGCCAGTATTGCGGGAGCCGCTTAACCCAATTGACAATCGATCATATTGTTCCGCGACGATTAGGAGGGCGACACATATGGGAAAACCTGGTGGCAGCCTGTCCAGCATGCAACCATCGCAAGGGTGGGCGGACGCTTGAGCAAGCTCAAATGTGCCTTTTGCAGCCTCCTTCCAAACCACCTTCCTCAGCGTATTACCTCTTTTCACGCCATCTGGCAGAGAACGTTGAATGGGTTCCTTTTGTTAAGGGTTGGTAATTCACCTCATAAATAATTTGCTGGTTTGCCTCATTATGACAGCAAACCAGCTTTTTTATTTTCTTTGTTGAATTTGATTTTCTAACCAAGACTTTCAATTTCTTGTGGTTAACAGTCCAACTCCATGAAGTCTTTAGCAAGTGTTACACGACCGGTGAAAGATTTTCCTGCTTCGGAGATTAGAGATTGTGAACCGTGTTGTCCTGTCGGATAGTGGATCAGGCAAAGTGATTTGGCATCTGCCTCAGTAGCTATGCTGCCTGCCTGATAAGCGGATGAGTGACCTCGGGATGCCCCAGCTGCTTCATGGATTAATAAATCAGCTCCTTTTGCCAGCAGCACAACCTCCGGACAGGGCTCAGTATCACATGAATAGCTAATTACCTTCTGTGTGTGATTGAATTCCATTCGTAAGCCGATATTTGGGATAATATGGCAGACTGGAGAAGCATGAATGTGCCACTCATCACCCCTGAAAACCGGTGTCATCTCTTGTTCAGGTATGCGGTGAACAAGAACTTCAAAGAAGTCAGGCCAGGAGGTCCATGAGTGCAGGTCCATCATCTTTTCAAACCGGTCGATTGTATAATCCAAGCCATAGATATGTAGATCTCGTTTACGTCCCAACAACCACATGTTCATCAAGAAAATTGGCAAACCTGCGACATGGTCAGCATGGAAATGAGTGAGGATTATGTCTGTAACATCCTCGAATCCAATATTAAGTTGCTCAAGACGGAGTAAAGGATTGCTGCCACAATCGATCAGCATGGTGTGGTTTTTCCCCACTATAATCATATGTGTGTTTTCGTGATCTTTATCAGGGATTGCGTTAGAAGATCCAAGGATTATCATTTTAGGCATTAGCTATTTCTCCTGTTTCTTTCACCTTCCGAGAAGGAACATTGCAATAGTTGGTGTGAGGAATACTTCCAGGGTAGCAGCTCCAAGCAGTAATGGGATAACCAAAGCCAACATTATCTTAGCCCAGTCAGCGAAGCCTCGTAGCCAGATTTCTCCGATTGTGTGTTGGTTCGAAGGAGCGATCAACGTAGCTCCCATGTGTAAAATTGCTGCCCCTGCCAGAATAATGGCAGGGATCTCCAGAATCCCGTGCGGAAGAACGAAACCGGTTATAAACAAAACCGGAGACACCCCGGTCTGAGCTACAATGGCGCTGAAATAACCGACCATTGCCAATGGGGTCAATAATAGTACCACTCCAAGAACTCCAAATGAAAAAATACCCATTAATGTAGCCAGGGATATTGCTCGCAGATTATGGAGCCATACCCAGGAAACACCCTCGAGCGAGAAGAAACGTAGAACTTCCATCCCTTGAAAGAGATTCTTCCCCATATCTGATGTGTTGAAGAGCTCAACTGGGAGAGCATTAGTGCTGGCATAGCATGCGCCAATGAGAGTGGCTGTAATTAAAACCAGGGTCATCAGGATCAATGGAATCCTGATTCGATTAAGGGTTTCACTAATTTCGCGCTGATACCAATCTAAAGGTGAACGGGCGTTTCCGGTAAACATTTTCCAAAAGGTTTGCCACATCCACTTAATATTAAGTGTGTCCATCTCGCGTCCGAGCAATTCTTCTCGGTTAAAGTGAGAAATACCGGCTCGGACCAGCAACGCCGCAATAATTATTTGTCCAAAGATGACTAACCATAAAATCTCATACCTTGCCCAAAACATCATGATGCTTTCAGCCTGGATGAGTAAAGCCATGGGTATAATAATAAATGATGCCAACAGGTTAGCTGCCCTGACTGAAGTCGCCAGGGAAGAGATTACAACGGCCCCGCTTACCATCACAAGTGCCTGAACCGTTGTGAGGGCAAGGATTTGAACCAGCAGGATTAAGTCGGGTTTCCACCCAACCTGCATATATACCGAGAAAAGGTAAACCGCAATACCAATAAAACTGGCAATCAACGGGGGTATGACCGAGGCCAGTAATTTTCCCACGTAAAGCTGCCAATCAGTTAGGGGACTGCTCAGCAGGGGTTCAATGCTGTGCCTTTCTTTCTCACCCACAAAGCTTTCCAGCGCAATCACCAGCGAGACCGAGATCGGGAAAAAACCCACAATCATCAGTAGGAATGGAATTAGTCTGTCACCAATTATTCGGGCATCATAGCGCTGGACAAAATTTATTACCAGGTCAGCGGTGAAGTTCATCAAAAGAGGAAAGAATAATGTTAAAACGATGATAGGGATGATGATGCGCCAATCCCTAAACTGGTCACGAACCTCCCGGCGGGTTATTATCAGGGCAGGTTTCAGGTTAGCAAACATTGATAGCCTTTGCTTCCTCAGGTATCGCCATAGCTTGCATATAGACATGCTCCAGACTTCTGGAGACTTTTTGAATTTGAATTACAAGGAAACCCTGATCGAGTAAGCTTTGTAAAACAATGGGGTTCATGTGTTCAGGTTGAATCACCTGAAATCGAAACCAGTTTGCTCCCTGGGCAGTAAGCTTAATTCCTGGAGGAAGCTCTGGTATTTCACCATTCAGAGGTTGACCTAGCTGAACTTCATATTCAGGTAAACCAAGCAAGTCTTGCTTGAGGGCTTCCAGCGTCCCCTGCGCGATAATCCTGCCACGACGGATAATGGCGATTCGATCAGCCAATATTTCAGCTTCTGCCAGATTGTGGGTACAGATAATGATGGTGCGTTCTTTGGATCGTAACTGGACGATCGATGAACGCACCAGGCTGGCACTTTCAGGGTCCATTGCAGAAGTGGGCTCATCCAGGAGCAGGACAGGTGGGTCATGTAATATGGCGCGTGCCAATGCCAATTTTTGACGCATACCTTTGGAGAATTCTCCAGTAGCATGTGAGCTCCAGGATTGTAAACCAAAGTCTTCCAGCAGGTGAGTTATCCGTCTGTGGCGAATATTGGTTTCTACCCCATAAAGCTGCCCAAAAAAATCCAAGTAATCGAATGCGGGCATGCGTCCATAAAGGCCATGTTGTTCGGTCAGCACACCGACTGACTGGCGTACGCTGGCAGCTTGATGCACAATGTCGTAACCGGCGACTTTAGCCCACCCTTTGCTAGGGCGCAAAACAGAGGTAAGCATGCGTACCGTGGTGGTCTTTCCGGCACCATTAGGTCCCAGTAAAGCCAGGATTTCACCGGGTTGGATTACCAGATCTAACCGATCTACTGCCAGAAAGTTATTAAATTGCTTACTTAACTCGTGAGTTTCGATCACGATTGTTCAGATATATCCACAGGTTTAGGGACAGGGGCTTTTTGTTTGCGATGTCTCCAGGCCAGGATCGCAGCAGAGAGAATAGCCACAACCGCCATAACCGTCTGGTTGACGTTAAGACCACCAATCTGGGATGGGTCCAAGCGGAGAAACTCCAGAAAGAAGCGCCCAACAGGATAGGCAATCAGGTATATCAGGAATAAATCACCTGCCTTGAACCGTTTTTGATGCCGGTGTCCTAAGAAGAGCAGGAGAGCTACAGCACCAAAGTTCCAGATTGATTCGTAAAGGAAAAGGGGGTGGTAGGTTGCCTGGTCCATGTAGGGGCCTAATCGGTGTTGTGGATCAATCGTGATTGCCCACGGCAAATCGGTAGGCGCGCCGTAAACTTCCTGGTTAAAATAATTACCCCAACGTCCAATTGCCTGCCCTAGAGCCAGAGCAGGTGCGCCGATATCCAACCATACAGGGAAGTGAAGACGGTTGCGGCGGGAGAACAAGTAAAGGGCAAGAACTCCCCCAATCACACCCCCAGGAATGCCCAGGCCTCCTTGCCAAATTGCCAGGGCATCCAGAGGGTTGGTCAGGTAATGTCTGGTAGTTAGACCAACAGCTACCATAGATTCTGGAGGGGTCAGGATGTGCCAGATGCGCGCTCCAATAATCCCTCCAATCAGAACCCAGACAAGCCCGTCCCAAACCAGGTCACTGTTTAAACCTCTCCTGCGTGCCTCGCGAGAAGCTAGCCAAGCTCCAGCAACAGCGCCAGTCATTAATATGATGGCGTAATAACGGATAAATAATGGACCTATTTCAAATCCCATCTTTCCTCCAAAAACACAGAATAAAACCCCGGTTACCTAGAGTGAACTTTACGTCTAACGTCCAGAATACGTTGTATAGCTGTCAGGTTGGAAAATATCGCAATGATCCAGAGACCTAGCAATGGTAGGTTGATAACCAGAGCAGGCGCCAGAACCAGATACCTTTCCATGCGGGTTAGAAACCCAACACGTGTATCATAACCAAGGGACTGGGCGCGTGCCCGTACGTATGACACTAATATTGATCCGGAGGCAGAGATATATGCCAACCCGGCTCCTAGCCAATGACCTTGGGTAAGATAGAAAAATAATAAACCTCCAAAGATGATAAGCTCGGAATAACGATCAGTGACCGAATCGACAAAGGCGCCAAAAGTGGTCGGTTCTCCCTTCATACGAGCCATGGTTCCGTCCAATGCATCTACTGGACCCATGAGGAGTATCAAGATGCCGCCAGCAATCATCCATCCTTGAGAAAGAAGATAAGCGCCAATGGTGTTGCCCACCAGCCCCAGGATGGTCATGGTATTCGGTCTTAATCCAATTTTTAGTAATAAGGAGGCAATTGGGTCAAGCAACCCTCCAAATTTCAACCTCACCAGCTCTGTTAGCGTCAGGCGCTTTTTTTCTTCAGCCACTTGTTCCACGCAGTATTCAGTTACCTTTCTCTATGTTTTTCGTCTTAATCGGCAGTATGCTATCCTATTGGAGTTGTGCTGTCAAGTTTCTATTTCTTCATCAGGGTCAATTAACACTTCTCGCTCACGTCCACTACCATGAGATGGACCAATGATACCCAGATCTTCCAGCTCGTCGATTAAACGGGCAGCGCGCGGGTAGCCAATTCGCAAACGGCGCTGTAATAGAGAAGCGCTGGCGCGCTGGGTCTGGCGAACGATATCAATTGCCTTGGGTACCAGATCATCCTTATCAGAAATTGCTGCTTCCTGCTCTAAAATTTCCTCCCAGGGTGGAGCTTCACCCGCTTCAGGGGTGTGTGTACCCTGCCAGAAGGTGATGACTTTCTCGACCTCATTGTCATTGACCATAACTCCCTGAACTCGAATGGGGCTGCTTGCTTCTGGAGGGAGGAAGAGCATATCGCCACGACCAAGCAATGATTCAGCTCCTGCAGAGTCAAGGATGACCCGCGAATCGACAGAAGAAGCGACGGCAAAGGAGATACGCGCCGGAAAGTTTGCTTTTATTAAACCAGTGACTACATCTGTGCTGGGGCGTTGGGTTGCGACGATGAGGTGAATACCAGTGGCGCGAGCCATTTGGGCTAATCGAACCAGCGTGTGCTCTGTTTGTTCTGGTGCAGACATCATTAAATCTGCCAGCTCATCAATCATCACTACTATATGTGGTAGGGGCGATTCTCCCTTACGACGTCGCATCTTGCGGTTGTAGGTATCTATATTACGCGAGCGGGAGGCTTCAAGCAGTTTGTAACGACGGTCCATTTCGGCCACTGTCCATCGTAAGACCCCTAATATCCGCTCAAGGTCTGTTTCCACCTTACCAAATAAATGAGGCAAGCCATTGAAGCGTACCAGTTCCACCATTTTGGGATCGACCATTACCAATCGCAAATCCTCAGGTGTGTTGTTCATAGCCAGACAAGTGGTAAGGGCCGCGATGGCTACCGATTTGCCAGATCCTGTTGTGCCGGCGATGAGTAAATGAGGCATGCTTGCCAGGTCAGCAACCACAGCTTGCCCTGAGACATCTCGACCCAGGGTGATTGTCAAGGGAGATCCAAAGGTGTAAAAAGCTTCGTTCTCCAGGATCGGGCGCAAACGTACCACTGTTGTTTTTGGATTGGGCACTTCGATACCTACATAGGGACGACCTGGTACCGGAGCTTCGATCCGTAATCTTTCGGCTGCTAAAGCCAGGGATAAATCACGCGAGAGGGCTGAGATCTGAGATACACGAACTTTATGACGGGCACTGGCTTCTTCAGTTCCAGGCTTTTCAACGAATCCTGGTTCAACAGCAAATTGCGTAACAGTTGGGCCGATCCGAAAACCTACAACTTTGGCGGGAATACCAAATTCAGCCAGGGTCTTCTCAATCAGACCAGCAGTCATATTAATTGTGCGCTCATCGGTGCGGGCTGCTTGTTCGTAAACCAACAGGTCAAGTGGGGGTAGACGCTCATCCCGTTCTGGCGTTTTGGAACTCTCTTCTTCTGGGAGATGAATTTTGAATTTCTTGCGAAACTCGGCTGGTAAACGGGGTAGCCTTCTTTTCTGCTTCTCTGTTTTTTGCTTTGCTGATTCGTGGCGATCTTCCTGAACAACATCTTGTCCATCATTAATTTGTTCCGGTTCTTTAATCTTCTGGTTGGATGTAATCTCAACTAGCCTGCTGGCCAACTCCCTCAATGGATAAATTAAGCCCAGACCCGTAATTGCACCGATCAAACATATCAGGCTGAATACCAACTTAAGTAGCCAGGATGACGTTATAAAGGTGCCTGTGAGTTCAACAATACCCCACCCTACCATTCCCCCATCCAGACCTTGCGCTACTCGTTCAAGTGATGGACCGCCCAGCATGGTTATGAAAGCCAATCCTGCAAAAAATGAGATTTCAAGCGCCAGGATCCTGTCCCATTTAACTTTTTGAAATTCGCTAAATTGTCGACGTAGCATTGAGATACCAGCTGCGCCAATTGCAATTACGATCAACCAGGATCCCCAACCGAACCCCTTATACAATAAAACTGCCCACCAGGAAAGCACAGTCCCTTCAGTTAGCTCAAGTAAAGCCAACAGGGTCATTAACGCGAACGCCAGAATTAGCACACCACCAATATCATAAGCGAATCGACGGAATTGGTTGGTGTCAGAGGAAGAGTTGGATATTTCTGATGGCGCCTTTCCTGCCGGAACATTCCCTGACGGGTGTTGACTGGTTTGATTTTTCTCCTTACTCAACCTCGACTTTACCTTCCTTTTTGGTTTTAACCCGCACTTCACTTTGAGTGGCCACGTAAATTCCGGTCAGGATAAGTATAGCACCAAATATCATGAGTATTGTGGGCTTCTCATCAAGCAAGATGTACGCCAGTATGGTTGAGCCAACTGGCTCGCTCAGGAGCGTGATGGAAACATATGCAGCTGAGAGATAGCGCAGCGCCCAATTGAACGATGAATGACCGAGTAGTTGTGGTACCAAAGCCAGCAATAATAACCATAAGTAAACGGGGGTAGGATATCCCCATGGTAGATAGCCTGCCAGGAACATGGTAGTAACTAAAATAATGGCGGCAAACCCGTAAACCAGGAAGATATAGGATATCAGAGTCATCTTGATTCTCAATCTGCGTCCAATCAACAGATATCCAGCCCCTGCCCAGGCACCCATCAAAGCCAACATATTTCCGAAAAAAGCTCGACCTCGAATAAAGTCATCAAAAGGTGGGCAGGTGAATTGACCGTTGTCGCCCCAATAACAAGTATCGCTCAGCCCAACGATCACCCCACCAATAAGTGCCAGAGATAATCCAATAAAGACTGGACGGGTAATTGCTTCTTTGATAGTGAGTGGAGCAAGCAGTGCAACCCATAATGGTGAGGTTGAAACCAGAACAACCGAACTGGCGACGGTTGTATATGCCAGCGAGGTTATCCAGGTGGCAAAATGGATCGCCAGGAACGCTCCAGAAAGGATTGCCAGAAACCTTTCCCGGTCAGTCAAGCCGAGCAATTCTTTGTGGTGTTTTGATAATGCCAGTGGAGCCAGAATTAAAGTTGCCAGTGCTAAACGGTACGCGGCAATGACCAGGGAAGGCGCATATTCCTGTGCATATCGGATAAAGATCGAGGCTGTTGAAATTGCCGTAATACCAAATATTATGACAATTAAGGGAGGGATGGGTGGGCGGAGTGGTGAACCTGGCATAGTTCTCAAATGGTGTTTAACTTGACAAAGGGGGTGCTGACGCTTACAATTTTTTTGTAGGCGGGTGTTGCTAATCCTACAATACGTACCCGAATTAAGTCAACCCTTGTCTTTTATCCCAATACTTAAAGGAGTTTACTATGAAATTTGAATTACCGGATTTACCATATGGTTATACTGCTCTAGAACCACATATTGATGCGTTGACAATGGAAATCCATCATACCAAACATCACCAGACATATGTGAACAACCTCAACGCAGCCCTGGAGAAGCATCCTGAACTTCAGGACAAATCTCTAGACGAATTGGTGAAAAACCTAAATGCCATACCTGAAGACATCCGTACAGCAGTCCGCAACAATGGAGGTGGACATTACAATCACAGCATTTTCTGGATGGTGATGTCACCTGATGGTGGTGGTGAGCCCAAAGGAGATCTGGCAAAAGCGATTACGCATGCATATGGGGATTTTGCTACCTTCAAGGAAACTTTTAGTCAGGCGGCTATCACTCGCTTTGGCAGCGGTTGGGCATGGCTGGGTCTAAAAGGTGGCAAGCTGGTTGTCATTTCTTTGCCAAACCAGGATGCGCCTCTTATGGAGGGCTTGATCCCATTGCTTGGTCTGGACGTTTGGGAGCACGCCTATTATCTCAAGTATCAGAATCGAAGACCAGAATATGTCTCCAACTGGTGGAATGTCGTTAACTGGGAAGAAGTTGCTCGGCGTTATGAGGAGAGCAAATAGTATCGGTGAAATTTAGTTTCCGAACTAGATTAACCAGTGATATGATCTCCGCAAAATTTGTCTGTATTTTTCGGAGAAGTGTAGACAGGCAGATTTTGAGGTAAAATTTATTGAAGATATCGGCGATATCGATTCCAATCATACAATAGAAAGGGACATGCAATGACATACATTATTACCAGCCTCTGCCTGCGTGACGCAGGTTGTGTAGAAGTATGCCCGGTTGAGTGTATTGTGCCCGGGAAACCGGAAACTGAATGGCCTTGGTATTATATTGACCCGGATACGTGCATCGATTGTGGTGCTTGTGTTCCTGAATGCCCTATTGAGGCGATTTTCCCTGAAGATGAGGTGCCCTCGGACTATACAGCCAGGGGTGGGGAAAAGCTCAGCATGCCAGCCGGAACCCCAGGTTTTGATGAGGTTTACGATGGCACCAATCATCATGGTGAGCCTGTTCATCTCGAACACACTCGCACCCTGGAAGAAGGTGAAGTTGTCGATTTGACCAAAGACATTCAAGCCAACTATGATTACTTCCAGGATGGCCCGGGATATAGTGCCTTAGATTGAACTGCCAGGTGTATTCAGAAGCCTCACCACACCCAAGGCTATAGTCATAGTTAGGGTAGTTTGTGGTGAGATCATGATTTGCTCATCAGCCCGGAATTGCTTAGACCTCCGGGCTGGTTAGTTCTTTGGGTAAATGGTTCTCTTCGGAAATTTATGGGTGCTCTAGCTCCAAGTTTCCTGCTCCCATACTAATATTAAAAATTATTGTTGGACCGCTGCCTGTAAGCACATATTCGTTACCTGACCTTTGCCAGTCGCCTTTGGTGTTAATATTTGTGAGGGCGCCTTCTACCATTAAACGGGTTGGTATTCCCCTGGGTACAGCAATTACAAGGTTGCTTAAACCAACATCGATCTTAACTGTGGCATCTCGCTGCAGTTCACCAGAAAAGTCAAGCGTATAACTTCCAACCCCACCCATGAATTCCATAATCTCGAAATTGGCATGAGCCAGGTTTAGTAGATGCGCGCTGGATGCACCAGTTTTATAGTGCAAGGATTTCATCTCGACCAGGTTTGGATTGGAAAAGCTTAGGGTAGTTTCTGAGGCACCTTCAGTGACATGTAGATTAACCAGGCATAAACCCCCCAGCTCGAATGTTCCTTTGTACGCTCCGGCGCTAATACTCAAGTTCATTGGCGTTCCGCTTAGTGCCAGATTCCACTTATTCTTTATAGTTGTGTCAATCGTGGTGAACCTTTCGCTTTCACCTTGTTTGATCTGAACTTTATTATCTGATCGGGTAACCTCTGGTTTGAATTCCTTTATGTTGTATTCTGCCGTTCCAATAACCAGTGCATCTATGGCTCCAGGTTCCAAGATGAGTTCACCCGCCCCGAAAACCAGCTCTAGATCCACAATCTCCTCTGGATCGTCCAAAAATTGGACATTTATATCATCTGTAACAGTTTCACCAGTTCGCCCCCTAAATTCTGGGAGGTTAATTGTGAAACTACAGGCCATGCTAATGATGACAATAGAAATGATGGCTAAAAGGATGGGATTACGCATCATCAAATATCTCCTTTATTGAACAAGTTGAACTTATTAGTAGTACAGTTATCTATCAGAAAGGTCGCGAGGCTTTATTTGCAACCAAAAATTTTCGATCTGAGTAAAATTCTTTGATCAGTCTACCTCTTGCAATAAATCCGTGTTTAAGGCACAATTTATCTGAGGTCATAAATACCACCATACTTACATGCCCAACAAGCATTTTACTTCACTTTCTCAAAACTAGAATGATGATGCGCTTATAGTTTGGGGAGGCCAGTTCTTGAAAAGAAAGGTTGACATGATAATGGAATCAAATTCAGGAGGGAAGGAATGATAAATAAAATAATCAAAATTGAAACCCATGCTGGTGAACCGATATCTGCTGGCGATGTTACCATTGTACCTATGTCAAAATCAATGCTTCTCATGATTCCGGGATTTCCAGCTGGCCTGGTATGGAACCGACCGGTTGCGATAGTAGCCAAAACTCTCTCAGGCAACGAGCTGGTATTACCGATAAACGACCCAACCAGGCGGGCAGTGTTATCCCTGTGGGGAGCAGTTTTTGGGTCTGCATTGTTCACAATGATATTCATATTGCGCAGGAGAATCTGCAAGAATCAAAAGGAGTAACTGACATGACTGACGAAACGATATCTATTCCTTCTTCGGAAGAGATCACCAATTCTACTGAGGCTATCGGGGTTGTTCAGGAAACGATTGAATATTTCCTTGAAGCAGCCAGTGTTGATCGGGTTTATGGGGAGCCAATCGAACATGGCGATACTATCATCATACCCACCGCTGAAATCTTTGGAGTGCTGGGATTTGGCGCGGGTTACGGTTCAGGACAATCATCCAGTGGAGATCAGGAATCTGGCCCAGATTCTGGCAGTGGTGGCGGCGGGGGTGGAGGTGGGCGAGTATTCTCCCGACCAGTTGCGGTGGTTGTCTCCTCCCCAGATGGTGTTCAGGTTCACGAAGTGGTCGATCCAACAAAGATTGCTCTGGCAGCGATTACGGCCAGCGGGTTCATGGTCAGCATGCTTTTACGCATGTTGAAGCCAAAAAGCATGTAGATTGTTTTGATCCATCCAAACTTTTTCTGGTTATCAATGGGAGACCTTTCGGGTAGTTGATAAGAATTACCCTGAAAGAAGTCGCTTGTTATGGCGCGAGAGCAGCTTGGAGGATTGATCGTCCGATGACCATTGCTGCTTGTGGGTCCGGTTCTTCCAGTAATAATACCAGTGTTAAAGGGTCACCATCCCAACCTGGTTGAGTTCCTGCTAGATACCAGGTTATCCCAGATAAAGGTCCAGTTGGAACTACCGCAAGGCTCTGCCAGATCGGCTGGGGTCCGGTTGTGATGGATGACGTTGCGGCGATAACCTGGCTTTCTTCAAACAACCGAACAGGTTCTTCGGAAGCGGGTAGTTTGACCCAACCCAAATGGGGGGTTTTTACCGACATGGCTATTCGAGGAACGGGTCGTATCCCCCCTGTGCTTAAGGTTGCAGCAGCTTGGGCCATTTGTAATGGACTGACCTGTAGATTTGCCAGACCAAGGTATGCCCCTTCGGGGTCGGTTAATGATTGTGGTATGGCCGAACTGGTTGTTGGTAAGCGAATTGGAACATGGTCATATAGTCCGAGTTCGACGTAAAATGCCAGTAGCTCTTCAGTGTCCATTAATTGACCAAGGGCAAGCTGAGCAGCCGGACATCCCCCAGCGATGCTGTTCCCCCAATCAGGCTGAATTGGGATGATGGCACATTCAAGCAGGACATTATTGTATTCGTAGGAAAGAATTTCTGGGAGGGCAGGTAATCCCTGTTCATAGGTGGCAACCAGAAACAAGGCTCCTAATGCAGGTCCAGGTGGGTAGCGTCCTAAAGTTGCCCGATTGAGCAAAGGGGAGCGAGGGTCTTCGATCAATTCGCCCCAGAAATCATCAAGATCGCCTGGGTCGAAGGTCGGATAAGAAGCCAATGCCAGGACTTCGCCACTACTGGCATTTAACAGAACTAATGCAGCGGTCCGGTTTTCTATCAAATCATGAATGAGGTACTGTAAATCAGTGTCCAGACTCAATCGTACATCCAGACCTGGGGGAGGCTGCCCATAGAGCAAGTTGTTCCACCACAAGATTTCTTGCGGGTTACCTTCAAGACCGCGTAAGTACCTGTCCAGCGAGGCTTCTAAGCCAGATTGCCCATAAACAGGGTGGGTAAAACCAACAACGTGAGTGAGTGAAGGGTGGAGTAACTGGCGGGTATAGTTGCCAGGCTCACCTTGAGTGGTTGCTAACGGCGTGTTATGGCGATCCAAAATTGATCCACGCTGAACATAGCGATCACTGAATGCTCGTCTGGGATTATCCATACGTGCCAGTAGAGTATCACTTCGATAATACGACCACCATCCAGCCATCAGGCTTAAAACGACTAAACCACTCAAAAGAATAACGCCAAGGTGGAGGTGAAACCGCCAGTTAATTGAAAGACCGGGGTTAGAGGTAGTGTGATGGCTGATGTGCAGCAGGATCAATGCTGCTATGAAAGCGGTCAATAAAGAAGAGCCACCGTATGATACAAAGGGCAGGGTAACCCCAGTAAGAGGCAACATCCTCAGGTTGCCGCCGATAATGAGAATGCTCTGCCCAACCAGGTAAGCAGTTAACCCAGCAGCCAGATAGCTACGGAAACCATCTACAGAACGCAGGGCTGTTAACAGGCCGCGGTTTATGAGCAGAGCGTACAATAGAAGCAAGCCAATTGAACCTGCCAGCCCCGTCTCTTCAGCAATGGCAGCAAAAATGAAATCTGAGTGCTGAACAGGGACAAAGCCAGGGCTACCCAGTCCTGGCCCTCTGCCTAACAGACCACCATTGGCTACTGCAATCAACGACTGAACAATTTGATAAGAACCTCCGCTGGGGTCCACCCAGGGGTTAATCCAGGCTTCTACCCGAATGCGTACAATATCGAAAGACAGGTAGCCTACTGTGCCTGCTAAAAGCAGTGTCAAGAAACTGGCTAATAGAATACGCTTTCTACCAGTAGCGACGTAGAGGATGGCAGTGTACAGGCAAAGGAAAATTGTGGCGGTCCCTAAATCACGCTGGGCAATCAACAGGAGCATAGTGAAACCTGTCATGATCAAGGTCGGTGCCAGGAGCGGCAGCAGGTTGTTGCTAAGTGGCAACCGGTCAGCAAGGTAGGCTGCCAGATATACAATCAATAATAATTTTAGTGGTTCAGAGGGCTGGAAGTAAACCCCACAGCATCCTAGCCATAATCGTGGACCTGCCGTTGTCGCCGGGTTAGTGCCAAATAATAAGGTCATAGCGGTCAGGATCAAACCACCGGTGAGCCATAAGTATTTATAACGGCGCAGAAAAGCAAGGTGGTTGGGAAGATACTGACCTGCAATGGCGATGAATACAGCGATAGCCAACCAGAGCGTTTGCCGGGCTCCAAAGGTAGGCATCAACCGCCAGATAGTCAGGAGTCCCCATCCGCTAAGTGCTGCCACGATAGGGATCAGATAAGGGTCAGCTCTCGGGAGAAGTTTCTTCGTTTGTTGTTGAAGTATGATAAACGCAACCAGCCAAACCAGGTAGCCTGCCCACTGATCCCAGCGGTAGCCTGACTCCCCTGACAGATCCCTGACCACCGGAGAGATGGTTAATGCGACGGCATATAAACCCAAAAAAAGGGCTGCAAAGAAAAACAATAAGCCCTGGATGGGTTTATTGCGGGTTGGGAATGCACCTGGCATTTCTTCTAACCTATCAACCCTGGTTAATATATTTATCCACCAGCAAGCTCAGTTTCTGACGAGTATCATTGGGGATAACATCCTGGCGGGTTATCAGGGCGGAAGCCAGGGCTTGTGGGCATTCGCATTCTTTACTGGGCTTAATCCGCTGGGCAAGTTTGTTGATGGCGTTCTGAGCTACTTGGGTATTTCGCTGGAGGATCTCAATCACCATTTCTACCGTAACTGGGTCTTCGCTCAGGTGCCAGACATCGTAGTCGGTCACATGCGCCATAACAGTGTAGCAGATTTCGGCTTCACGTGCCAGGAATGCCTCCGGAGAAGTGGTCATCCCAATTATTGACATACCCCATGCTCGATAGACGTTGGATTCAGCCCGGGTAGAGAACCTTGGCCCTTCAATGGTGATGAACGCACCACCTCGATGGACAATTGCTCCAGTATCTTTGATCGCCTGGTAGACCTCCGCTGAAAGATCGGGACAGAAAGGGTTAGCTACACTGACATGTGCAACCATTCCATCTCCAAAAAAGGATCTTTTACGATTACGGGTAAAGTCAAAGAGCTGGTCTGGGATAACGATATCACCAGGAGCAAAATCCTCACGCAGTGAACCGCAAGCGCTGATGCTTAAAATCCGCTCTACACCCAGAGATTTCAAAGCGTAGATATTGGCGCGGTAATTTACTTCTCCAGGTGAAAGATGGTGACCGACCCCATGGCGCGCCAGGAACGCTACTCGCACCCCATCCAGTTTTCCGGTAATAATGGCGGTGCTGGGAGATCCAAAGGGTGTTGTTAGATTGTATTCCTTGATCTCTTGGATTTCTGTCATATTGTAGAGGCCTGATCCACCGATCACGCCCAATACAGGTTTGTCATCCATTTCCGTCCTCTTTTCAAATAAGCATCTGAGTCAATTTTCGTTAATCGGATTAAATTTCTTCGCCAACGATTATTTTAATCTGTATCTGTCCTAAACGGAGTTCGTCTCCAGAGGTCACCACTAAAGGGGTGGCAACAAATTGTTGGTTTAAATAAGTGCCATTTCTTGAACCCAGGTCTTCAACCCACCATTGGCTGTGATGGTAGGAAAGGCGGGCATGCTGGGCTGAAACGGTGCTGTCGTCCAGGGTAAGATCGCAGACTGGTTCACGACCAATCAGGATTTCTGGGGTGCTAAATCGAAGCGATTCCAAGTCTGCCGTATCCTGATAAGCCAGGGTGAGTGAGGGTGACTGACGGGTTGCTAGCAGTATCTTTTGTCTACTCATTTCCCGCCACAAAACAAAAATCGCCAGGCCCAGAAACGCATAAAGCGATATTAACATGACCAACCTCATAGCCAACAATATTTGGGCATCAATCAGTTGTGACATTCCTTACTCCATATCAGGAGGTGCATCTATCGGACGTGTATAACCAGCCACATCAGACAGATTAGTCTCATCTTCTTGTCCATACACCAAAGGAAACCCTGCCAATGAGATAACGTCACCTGGGTATAGTTTGTATTTATTGACTTGTTCATTGTTAACTGATGTTCCCCCTTTCGAATCAAGATCAAAGATCACAAAGCGACCATTGATAGCACGTATTTGGGCATGGAGGCGCGAAACTTGACTTTCATCAATGACCAGATCGTTGTCTGACCGGCGTCCGATATTGATTACAGCTTTGTCCAACGGAAAAACCTCTGTGCCTCCCACAATCAAAAAGGCATTTGGCGGGATAGAATAATTGTATTCGTTTGTTTCCAGGGGAAGTGTGGAGGTATTTGATAACTCACCTGGAGTGATCTCAGCCAACACCCTGATCTGTTGAATCGATATATTTACCTCTGCAGACACTTTGATGATTGGCGGTGTATCGAAGGAAAACCCTGCTTTCACACCAGCTTCATGAACTATACGTGAGAGCTCTTCGATTAGAAAGCGGTCTTCATTCATGATGCGATGGTAAGCTGGAGGGACAACCAGGGTGTACAGATTAGGGGCAACCAGGGTGCCATCTGCCAGTTCCATTGCTCCTGAATTCATTGCCACAATCATTTGGCTTATCAAATCTTCCTGTTCCCTTTTAGGGCTGAAGAGACGCATGGATTTACTCTCGATCAGAGATCTCAATCGAGTTTCCAACTCATCAAGGGTGGTTTTCAAAGGCTTCATTATCGAGTTATTATAGGGTAGACCCGGTTTTCTCGCAAGTCAGTGGTAGCTGGAAGAGATGATGCCTGTTCTTTTATCGTGGAGTGATTGAATCGCTGTCTGGGTCAGCCCCCAATGGTATACTTTTAACCATGGGTGAAAGAAAATCTGCTGGTTTTGTAGAATTGGCTCATACTGCTGATGTGGAAATGCAGGTTTGGGGACCCGACCTTCCACAGTTATTGGAACAGGCCGCGCTTGGTATGAATTCACTGGCAGGTTTTTCTTTGAAACCTGGGCGCCGGCAGACCCACAAACTAGACCTGCCTATTGTTGATCTTGAGACCACATTGGTAAGTTTTCTCTCAGAGTTGCTTTACCTGGCTGAAGTAGAAAACCTGGGTTTTGACACCTTTAACATTGAAATTAAGGGAGATATTTTGATTGCTATCTTTATTGGAGCGCCATTAGAATTGCAAAGAGTGCATATCAAAGCAGTTACTTACCACAATCTTGAAATTAAGCAAGTCCCAGAGGGTTTCGTGGTAAATGTGGTTTTTGATGTTTGAGGAACAAAGGCGAACAGAATTTTGATATCTTTGCTGGATGGGGCCAAAGTTCCTGGCTTGGAGGTAAGAAAATGATCAGTATCAAGGATTTAACGAAGATTAATCAATTTGAATGGGAAATCCCCAAATCATTCCGCCAGGATATGCAAGTGCCGGTGCGAATCTTTGCTACACGGCAGCTATTGGACGATATATCTGGTGACAAATCGTTGGAGCAAGCGGTCAACTCAGCCACGCTCTCAGGACTGGCAGGACCGGTGGTAGTTATGCCGGATATGCATCAGGGTTATGGGTTTCCTATCGGGGCTGTTGCTGCCACCCGCTATCCTGATGGCGTTGTCTCTCCTGGTGGAATCGGCTACGACATCAACTGTGGTGTGCGCTTACTTGGTTCGCAAATTGAATATGAATCTGTTCGACAACATATTGGGGATCTGGCTACAGCCATAAACCAATCTTGTCCAAGTGGTGTTGGGACAAAGGGGCATATTCGTCTCTCTGGAAAAGAATTGGATCAGCTTTGCCGCCAGGGAAGCGGATGGGCGCTCAAACGTGGTTATGCGACCCAATCGGATTTACAACGGACTGAAGAAGGTGGTTGTCTTGAAGGCGCTCAACCGGAAAAGGTAAGTCAGCGGGCTAAACAGCGTGGTCT
>Ga0114946_10000446_pt1 | contig 27694 bp, 31 predicted proteins | sample WalLakDeSediment_FD_88676 | JGI IMG/M metagenome (GOLD analysis project Ga0114946, IMG submission 88676) | Lake sediment microbial communities from Walker lake, Nevada to study Microbial Dark Matter (Phase II) - Walker Lake 11/02/13 Deep Sediment | ecosystem: Environmental > Aquatic >... | reverse complement strand
GTGGACCCGGGGAGACTCGAACTCCCGACCTCCGCATTGCAAATGCGATGCTCTGCCAATTGAGCTACGGGCCCCTTATTTCTTTTCTTCCTTATCGCCCGTTGAAACTTTCTCCTCAGCAGGAGCAATCTCAGGTACCGACTTCTTGTCAGTTGAGTCAGACGGTTTTTCTTCTGATTTTTTAGATTTTTTGTGCAATAAAATTTTCTTACCCTGAATGATCCCCTCTTTAACCAACAAATTATGAATAGTCGGAGAAGGCTTGGCTCCCTGCCCTATCCAATAATTAATTTTCTCTTTTTGGAAAAGCTTTTCTTTGGTTAAGGGATTGTAAAAACCAACTTCTTCAACAAAACGACCGGCCCTGGCAGGGTTTCTTTTATCTGTAACGACTATCTTGAAGGCTGGTTGGTTTTTTTTGCCTACGCGAAATAATCTTATTACTAACATATAGATATAGTATATATTTATCAGTTTTTTATTTCAAGAGCCTTTTTGGCAGCTTCTTCTTCAGCCTCTTGCTTGGAAAGGCCTTCGCCCTCTGAAATCATTTCTTCTTTGAGGAAAACGCCGACAATAAAACATTTGGCGTGATCCGGTCCCCGCTCCTTCAGTACTTTATATGTAGGGGTTATGCCGAACTTTTCTTGGGATTTTTCCTGAAAAAGCGACTTAGCATCTTTGAAAAGGCGTTCTTTAAGAATCCTGGGCAATTCACTGATTACGTATTTTTCTATAAATTTTCGGCAAAATTCATATCCCTTGTCCAGATAAACAGCTCCAATAAAAGCCTCGAAGGTATTGGCTAAAATATATTGACGAGCCTTGCCCATTTCTTTTGCCTCTCCCCTGGACAACAAAAGGAAATCATTAAAACCAACTTGCCTGGAAATAGCAGACAGTATTTTGGCGTTAACCAAGGCTGCCCGCCAATTGGTCAATTCTCCTTCCGGTTTAGCCGGATATTTTTTGAAGAGATATTCTGTCACTACCAATTCCAGGACTGCATCTCCCAAAAATTCTAAACGCTCGTTATGCGTCAGGTAAAAATCAGGGTTTTCATTTAAATAAGAACGGTGGATAAACGCCTGAATCAAAAGGTCTTTATTTTTAAATTTCAAATTAAATTTTTTTTCAAGAGATGAAAAATCCTTCATTTTTTTTCAATTTCCTTGTATACGGTACCCAATACTCCGTTGATGAATCTGCCCGAATTCTCACCTCCGAAGGTCTTAGCCAATTCAATGGCTTCGTTGATCGCTACTTTGGGCGGTACCTCTTCTTTCTTGGCATAAAGTAATTCGTAAAGACCCATTCTCAGAACATTTCTGTCAACAATGGTAATCTGATCTATCGGCCATTCCGGAGCAGCTTTTTCAATAATTTTATCTATTTGCGGCAACCTTTCAACCACTCCCCTGATCAACTGCCAGACAAAGCCAGTATCCTCCAGCCCGGGTCCGTATTCCTTAATATTCTTTTCTACTATTCTATCTAAATTCTCGGGCTTTTTGCCCTGGAAGTCCCATTCGTAAAAAGACTGCATTACAATAGATCGCGATAGATGACGTGAAGCCATAGATTATTTCTTTGACATTTTCTCCCAGTTTAATGGTCCTCCTTCTTTCTTTTCGTCTGCCTCTTTTGCCTTCATTTCCTTTTCTTTCTGCTTTTTTTCTTTTTTGGTTAATTTCTTCATTACATCAATCACTTCCTGCCCTTTGTAATAACCGCAGCTCTGACAAACAGTGTGCGGCAAAACCGCCTTTCCGCATTTCGGGCAAAAGCGCAAATCCGGTTTTTCAAGATAAAGGTGCATTCTCCTTTGCCCCTGCCTTGATTTTGTTTTTCTTTGTTTTGGTACTGCCATAATTAAAACAATTAAAGCTTTTCCTATGTATATCACACCTGCCATATTTTTTCAACATGCGGACATGAAATTCGGTTGGATATCCTTTATGTTTGGCAAAGCCGTATGTGGGATATTTTTTATGACAGACCATCATCATCCTGTCCCTGGTTACCTTGGCGATGATAGAAGCTGCCATACAGGAAAAAATTTTCTCGTCGGCTTTAACAATTGATTTCTGGGAAACTGGCAAATTCAATTTCATTTTTCCGTCAAGGATTAAGAAGCCTATTTTATATTTTTTGTTTTTTCTTTCCAGGTTGGCAACGGCGCGCGCCATTGCCAATTTCGTCGCTTCCAGAATATTTATTTTATCAATCACCCTTTCTGAGACAACACCGATGCCCCATTTAATCCCGGGGTGACCGGTTAATTTTTTGTAAAACTCCTCCCGTTCTTTTTGGGAAAGTTTTTTGGAATCTTTTATAGTGCGGGGTTTTCGGAATTTCAGCACAGCAACGGCTGCAGCAACAACGGGACCGGCCAAAGGTCCTCTGCCGGCCTCATCAATACCCGCTTTAACAAAGTGCTTTTTCATAGTCATATTTTACCATAAAAAAAGAACGGAAAAAATTATCCGTCCTTTTTGTCTTTGGCCTGAAAAGCGCTTTTTTAAAATCACCGCCCCCGAACAGATAATTAAAGCTGACGTTCTAAGACGCTATTTTGCGGCGCGAATTGACTGAAAGAAGAAGAATGATATAATGATATAATTTTATGAAATTTACGCACCTTCACGTTCACTCCCACTATTCTCTGCTTGACGGTCTGTCAAAGATCGACGAGCTTCTGGATTGCGTTAAAAAACTGGGGATGGATTCTGTGGCTCTTACTGATCACGGCGTTTTGTACGGAGCTGTTGAATTCTATAAAAAAGCAAAAGAACGAAAGATAAAGCCAATTATCGGCTGTGAAATGTATGTCGCTTTTGAAGGCATGCACCAGCAAAGACCGAATATCGACGATAAAAGATATCATTTGATACTGCTGGTGAAAAACAAGGAAGGCTACAGGAATTTGGTGAAATTAATTACCAAGGCTCATCTGGAAGGATTCTATTACAGGCCGCGCATTGATCATGAACTGTTGGAAAAACACAGCCAAGGGCTAATAGCTACTTCTGCCTGTGTCCAAGGGAAAATCCCGAACCTGATTATGGCCAAAAAAATGGAAGAAGCAGAGGAAGCGGCCATGAAATATCAGGAGATTTTCGGGGAAGGAAATTTCTACCTTGAACTTCAACATCATCCAAATATTCCTGAACAGAAAAAAGTCAATGAGAATTTAATCGATATCTCCAAAAGAACAGGAATCCCGCTGGTGGCTGCCCAAGACGTCCACTATCTAAAACCCGAAGATGCGGAAGCACAGGACGTTTTAATGCTTATCAATACTGGGTCTAACCTGAATGATCCCGAAAGATTAACTATGAAAAAAGATGATTTCTCTCTTACCTCCCCGGAAAAAATGGCGGAATATTTCAAAAAAACCCCGCAAGCTCTTGAAAATACCCAGAGGATAAAAGAGATGTGCAATTTTGAATTAGAGCTTGGCAAAACAAAGCTTCCTTATTTCTCTCTGCCTGAAAATAAAAATGCAGACGATTACCTTAAAGAACTCTGTTACCAAGGAATTGAAAAAAGAAAAATGAAAGCAGACGATAAGGTCAAAGACCGCTTAGAATACGAGCTTTCAGTAATCAAACAAACCGGTTTTGCTTCTTACTTTTTGATTGTTCAGGACTTTGTCAATTGGGCCAAAGAAAACAGGATTGTGGTGGGCCCTGGCCGTGGATCAGTAGCCGGCTCTTTGGTTTCTTATCTTTTAAATATCACCAATGTCGATCCTTTAAAATACGAACTTTTGTTCGAAAGATTTTTAAATCCGGAAAGAGCGGCCGGCCTTCCTGATATTGACCTAGATTTCACAGACAGAAGAAGAGACGAAGTCATAGAATACGTGGCCCAGAAGTACGGTAGGGACAAGGTAGCTCAAATTATCACTTTCGGTACAATGGCAGCAAGAGCAGTAATCAGAGACGTAGGCAGAGCTCTCGGTTATAGTTACGGCTATTGCGACCAACTTGCTAAAATGATTCCTTTCGGTTTCAGCTTGGAACAAACCGTTAAAAAAATAGCAGAATTCCGCCAAATATACGAAACCGATCCACAGGCCAAAAAACTTATTGACCTGGCTAAAAAACTGGAAGGAGTGGCCCGCCACGCTTCCACTCATGCCTGCGGAGTTGTTATATCCAAAGAATCCCTGGAAAATATCGTACCTTTGCAGTATCCTACTCAAAATGAAAACACCATAGTAACCCAATACGAAATGCACGCCATAGAAGACTTGGGCCTTTTGAAAATGGATTTTCTGGGGCTGAAAAACCTGACCATAATAGAAGACACCCTGGCAAGAATCTATAAAATTCACGGTAAAAATATTGATATTGATAAAATTCCTCCGGACGATAAAAAAGCCTACAAGCTTTTGCAGAATGCAGACACTATAGGGGTTTTCCAGCTGGAAAGCGGAGGCATGCAGAGATATTTGAAGCAGTTAAAGCCGACCGAATTTGAAGATATTATTGCCATGATTGCCCTTTACAGGCCGGGGCCCATGCAGCTCATACCTGACTATATCGCCAGAAAACATAAAAAGAAGAAAGTGGAATACTTCCATCCGAAACTAAAGCCTATTTTGGAAAAAACCCAGGGCATTTGCATATACCAGGAACAGCTCATGCAAATAGCCCAGCAATTGGCCGGTTTTACCCTGGCTCAAGCGGATTTTTTGAGGAAAGCTGTCGGGAAAAAAATAGAATCTTTGCTCTTGGCCCAGAAAGAAAAAATGATTCAGGGCATGGTAAAAAACGGAATTGACAAAAACATTGCTCAAAAAATATGGGAGTGGGTTCTTCCTTTTGCCCGCTACGGCTTTAACCGCAGTCATTCAGCTTCTTACGCGACCATTGCCTACCAAACAGCATATTTAAAAGCACACTATCCTGCGGAATTCATGTCAGCTGTGCTTACTTCAGAAAAAGCTGATACAGAAAGAATATCTGTTCTGATCGCAGAATGCAAAAAAATGGGGCTGGAAGTTTTACCTCCGGATCTTAACGAAAGTTTTATGAACTTCAGCGTGGTCCCCGGGAAGAATCAGATCCGTTTCGGTCTTTTAGCCATCAAAAACGTGGGTATCAACGTAATTGAAGTAATTTTACAGGAAAGAAAAGAAGGAGGCCACTTTAAATCTATTGACGATTTTGTTTCAAGAGTGAACTCCAAGGTTTTGAATAAAAAGTCTCTGGAAAGCATGATTAAAGCCGGAGTTTTTGACAAACTGGGAGAAAGAAGCCAGCTTTTAAACAGTTTGGAAAAATTACTGGAAAGGGCCAGAGAAACTCATAAAAATAAAAGTAACGGCCAGAAGGGCCTCTTCGACGGTATGAAAATAAACTCTAATTTTACCCTGGTCGCAACTCCCCCCTCAACAGACTCGGAAAAACTGAAATGGGAGAAAGAACTGCTCGGGCTTTACGTTTCCGGCCACCCCCTGAAAAAATACATTAAAGTTATGGAAAAAAAATCTTTACCCATCAACCAAGTTACCCAAGAACTGACAGGAAGGCTGGTAAGAGTGGGCGGGGTCATTTCCAAAATCAAGAAAATTATTACCAAAAAGGGCCAACCCATGCTTTTCGTCAATCTGGAAGACCAGACAGATAAAATAGAGCTGGTTGTTTTTCCTTCGGTAATTGAAAATTATCCGACGCTTTTTCAGGAAAATAAGGTGGTTTTCGTCTCGGGAAAGGTCGATCTCAGAGACAATACACCAAAAATTATTTGTAACCAAATTGAAGAAATTTTAGAAACATGAGCGATGATATCAAACTGGTCTTAGACCAAAATAAAGAAGAGGTTAAAAAAGAAATACGCCAGCAAATGGAAGATGCGAAAAGAAAATTAGCTACACAAATGTGCGATGAAATTCGTCGAGAAGCGCAACAAATCAAAAACGAAATACAATCTCTCAAAAATAGCATATCTCAGAAATAACGCCTGTCTCTTTTAATTTTGCTGTTTTCTGATATAATAAGAGCTGATGAAAAATATTGAGGCTATCCGCCACTCATTGGCTCATATTTTAGCTTATGCTGTGCAGGAATTATATCCCGGCACCAAGTTTGGCATAGGACCTGCTGTTGAAAACGGCTTTTATTACGACTTTGAGCTTCCTTGTCAGGTATCCCCCGAAGATCTGCCTAAAATTGAGAAAAAAATAAAAGAGCTTTTAAAAGAGAATCTGTCTTTCAAAAAGAGGAAAGCAAAAAAGGCTTCCCTTTTAGTTTTATTCAAAAAACAGCCGTATAAGCTGGAGCTGGCCAAAGAAGCTAAAGAAAAAGAAATAAGCCTCTATAAAAGCGGCAAATTCGTGGATCTTTGCAAGGGACCTCATGTAAAATCAGCCAAAGAAATAAATCCTGATGCCTTCAAGTTGACTAAAATTGCCGGAGCTTACTGGCGGGGCGACGAAAAAAGACCGATGCTGACCAGAATCTATGGTATTGCTTTCAGAACAAAAAAAGAATTAAAAAAATTTCTCGAAATACAGGAAGAGGCCGAGAAAAGAGATCACCGGGTTCTGGGTCAGAAGTTGGAGTTATTCCTTTTGGACGAAAAAATAGGGGCCGGTCTTCCTGTCTGGCAGCCCAAAGGGATGGTCTTAAGAAAAATCATTGAGGATTATTTATACAAAGAATTAACATCCAAAGAATATCAATGGATAGCCAGCCCGCATATCGGAAAATTAAGCCTATGGAAAACTTCCGGTCATTGGGATCTTTATAGAGAAAATATGTATTCTCCGATCAAAATTGAAGAAGAGCAATATATTCTCAAACCGATGAACTGCCCCTTTCAGGTAAAAGTGTTCCAATCGAAAATCCGCAGCTATAGAGATCTGCCCATCAAATACGCTGAATTGGGAACGGTTTACCGCTACGAAAGGTCGGGCGTTCTTCACGGACTCACCAGGGTTAGGGGCTTTACCCAGGACGATGCACACATTTGGTGCACTCCGGAACAAACAGCAAAAGAAGTAACCTTGCTTTTGAAAGAAGGACTGAAGATTTTAAAGAGGTTTGGCTTTAAGAATTTCAATGTCTATGTTTCCACCAAGCCGGAAAAATATGCCGGGACAGACAAAGAATGGAAGAAGGCAACCAATATTCTAATTTACGCGCTAAAAAAAGCAAGATTAAAATATGAAACTGATCCTGGCGGCTGAGTGTTTTACGGGCCCAAGATTGACATAAAAATAAAAGACAGCCTGAACAGAGAATGGCAGTGTACAACCGTTCAAGTTGACTTTAATCTGCCGGAAAGATTTGACGTAACCTATGTTGATAAAAAAGGCAGAAAAGAAAGACCAATAATGATTCACCGGGCTCTATTGGGTTCTGTTGAAAGATTTGTCGGGGTATTAATAGAGCATTGTGCCGGAGCTTTTCCTTTCTGGCTTTCTCCGGTTCAGTTATGGATAATACCGATAAGTGATCGTCATGAAAAATACGCCCAAAAAATAAAAAAACAACTGATGGGGGCCGGATTTCGAGCAGAATTAAAAAATGAAAAAGAAACCGTGTCAAAAAAAATCAGAGAGGGAGAAATGCAAAAAATCCCCTATATGCTGGTAGTCGGTGATAAAGAAATTCAAGACAATTCAGTCAGGGTCAGAGAAAGAAATAAGGGAGATATCGGCCTTGTAGAATTAACGAAATTTATGGAAAAATTGTAATCATTATGTCTGAAATATCTGAGCAAACAAAAAATCTTATTGATAATTACCAAAAATGGCACCGTTCCCTGAAAAAAAAGGAGGGAGTTTTTACTATCCACGTTGATGAAGTAGCTTCAACTGTAGCCGCCTTTTACGAAAAAATGAGGGGTGTGGTGGATTGGAAAGAAGAACATTTAATGAAAAGAGCGGCTGTTGAAAGAAATCTGAAAAGAAGATTATTTATATCAAGAGACGGAAAGGCCATTGCAGAGCCGCTTGTTTTAGAATTAATCAGAGGAGGACATTTCCCCAATGACAGAATCGAAGAGTCGAAAGTTAGAGATATAGAAATAGTTTTAAACAAATACCTTTATATCCTTGGAAAAAATCCCGATTCGCCGCAGCTCTTCAAGTGGCTGCTTGATATTGCTGCCTGCGAAATAGAAGAAATTCTTTCTTCTTCCAGCCGTGAAAGGGCCCTTCTCGAATACATGACAGAATCCATGGGAAAAAAAATAAGGGTCCAGGAAGGAATCCTGGTTATTGGCGGAATGAAAGAGGAAGAAAAAAATACGCAAACTTATATTGCTGTCCAAAGAGCTCTTTTCAAGCTCGATTCTCCGATTATCACCTACCATCTTCTGCAAAAACGCTACTCGCAATGGCATAATTTACCAACTTCCCAACTTGAGGAAATCTCTTCAAATATCAATTTAATATGGCAAAGCCTGGAAAAAGATCTGAACCATCCTCTTTCTGACAAATTCTACAATATCTGCGAAAGATATGACACGCCTTACCTTCTTTTGGGAGACGTACTAACCGAGGGAAACCCGGAAGAGTTTTATCGGAATTTTTCCGAACCGGAAAGGTTAGCAGAATTAATAAGAAAGTCTTACCATAAGCGCTTGTCTACTTTAAAAAGCCGGATACACAAAGCTGCCATACTTTCTACTGCTTCCATCTTCATGGCAAACAGTTTCGTGCTTTTGGTTTTAGAAATTCCTCTGGCCACTTTAATTTTTAACGTAGATTTAATGCAAATGCACAAAGCCATAGCCGTTGATATACTCGGTCCGACTTTTCTTATGTTCCTTCTGGCAGTAACAATAAAACCTCCGTCAAAAAGTAATCTGGATATAGTTGTTATGGAAACAATGAAAATAGTTTATAAGAAAAAGGAAATGGAGACTTATGAAATAAAGGCTCCCAGAAAAAGGGGCATTCTCACGAAAACGGTTATCGGCCTCCTTTATATCATTACGGCCTTTATCGTCATATTTTTTATCGCCTGGCTTCTTCGCCTGGCCGGCCTTCCGCCAACCTCCGTGGTGGTTAATGTCTTATTCACCGCCCTGATCGCTTTCGCCGGTATGGCTGTCAGGCAAAGAGCGGAAGAACTGACCGTTGAAAAAAGAAGAGTGGGTTTTTTCAGCTTCATATTCGACATATTTTTCCTGCCGATCATCGGTTTGGGAAAATGGCTTTCGATAAGGTGGAAGAAATATAACGCGGTGGCAACCTTCTTTACCGCTTTAATCGATCTGCCCTTTCAAATATTCATTGAATTTCTGGAACAATGGCGATCATTCCTCAAAGAAAAAAAAGAAGAAATCCATTAAAAAAAACCTGCTTTATCGTCACCTACGGCTGTCAAATGAACAAAAGCGATTCTGAAAGAATCGCCGCGGCTTTAAAAAAACAGGGTCATAAACCGATAGAAGCTGACTTATCCGCCAAGGCTTTAGCCGAGGCGGATTTAATTATAGTTAATATGTGCTCTGTAAGGCAGTCGGCCGTAGACAGAATATACGGGCTCGCACCAAAATTGGATAAAATAAAAGCCAAAAATAATAAAGTAAAAACGATTTTAACCGGCTGCATACTTAAAAAAGATAAAGAAAAATTCAGGAAAATTTTCGACGTAATCCAGCCCCGCCTGTTTAAAACTGACGGGCTTAACAAAAAAATGAACATTATTTCCCGATTCATCCCGGTATCAAACGGCTGTAATAACTTTTGTACTTACTGCGTAGTCCCCTATACCAGGGGCTCTCTTGTCTGCCAACCTCACCAGAAGATTATCAAAGAAGTCAAAAAATCCGTAAAAAACAACATCAGAGAAATATGGCTTTTGGGCCAAAACGTTAATCGTTACCGTTCAAAAAAAATAAACTTTGCCAAACTGCTCAGAATGATTAACAACGTACCCGGAGAATTTTCAATAAGATTCACTTCTCCTCATCCGGCTGATTTTACAGACGAACTGATCAACACCATGGCCGAATGTAAAAAAGTTGCCAAATATCTTAATTTACCCGTTCAGTCCGGAGATAATAGTGTTCTGAAAAAGATGAACCGCTCTTATACGGTTGAAGAATATAAAGAATTAGTGAAAAAAATTCGCAGGAAAATACCGGACATAAATCTTTCTACCGATGTTATTGTCGGATTTCCAGGAGAAACAAAGAAACAATTTGAGAATACGGCAAAGCTCTTCAGGGAAATCAACTTTAACCTGGCTTATGTCGCCAAATATTCTGCCAGGCCGGGGACAGCCGCTTTCCAACTGAAAGACGATGTTTCTTTAAAAGAGAAAAAAGAAAGAGAAAAAATATTGCAAGACATTGTTGCTTGCAGAAAAAGGAAATTAATAGCCCTTATCGGGCCAACGGCTTCCGGTAAATCGGAATTGGCAGTAAGGCTGGCTCTTTGGCTCAACTCAAAAAAGAATAAAAAAGAGTTCGGAATAAACGGAGCTGAAATAATTTCTGTTGACTCTAGACAGGTCTACAAGGGCATGAATATCGGTACTGCTAAAATCAGCAAAAAAGAGATGAAAAACGTGCCCCATCACCTTTTAAGCGTTATTAATCCGAAAAGCAGATTCACAGTTGTCCAATATCGAAAATTAGCATTAAAAGCCATGAATAAGACATATGAAAAAAATAAAATTCCTATTCTCTGCGGCGGAACTGGCTTTTATGTTCAAGCCCTAGCTGACGGCATTGTCATCCCGAAGGTTACACCAGATTGGAAATTACGGAGAAAGCTGGAAAAGAAACCAGCGAAAGAACTCTATCGAATATTGAAAAACCTTGATCCGCAAAGAGCTAAAAATATTGAAAAGGAAAACCCGAGAAGACTGATTCGAGCCATTGAAATAGCAAAAAAAATCGGCCGTGTCCCTGGTTTTAAAAAAGAGCCCGTGCCTTATCTTTTATTATTAATAGGAATTAAAAAAGAAAAAAAAGAGCTAAGTTATTTAATTAAAAAACGGCTGCTGAAAAGATTGAAAAAGGGCATGATTGCTGAAGTAAAAAAACTTAAAAAATCCGGACTTTCCTGGAAAAGATTGGAAGAGTTCGGCTTAGAATATCGTTATATCGCCCGATATCTCCAAGCAAAAATAAATTACGCTGAAATGATTGAAAATATCCAAAAAGAAAGTGAAAACCTTGTTAAGCGACAAATGGTTTGGTTTAAAAAAGATCAAAGAATCTGTTGGATAAAAAAACAACATTTAAAATTTCAGGCCGAAAGGCTGATAAAAGACTTTTTAAAAAACAAGAAAAGCGAGGTGTAGACGAGCCAAAAAGCTCTACCTCGCTCTTTTTTAAATCAAAAAAAGTAATAAGATGCAGCCGGTCCAAGGATTTCAATTTCTCCCCGGTTATCCAGGAAAAGAAATTTTTTACCTTCTCAACAACCAAACCGGTTGAAAAAGAAAAAATCCTCCTCTGACAGAAATATTTCCTGTCCCCATTAAGGCTTTTTCCTTATGTTTTTTTTCATCCTTTCTTGCCATTTCTCTTCTCTCCAGATTTCAAGGCGATCGCTTGTCTTAACTATGATCGCCCTGCCTTCTAAAGATTCAAGCTTTCTCAGGCTTTTTGGGATAATGATTCTCCCCTGCCTGTCCATCTCTACTTCAAAGACAGCCCCGAAAAGAATCCTGTTGCCTCTTCGAAGATTGGCTCCTTTAAGGCCAGACAGTTTTTTCTCTTGCAAACTACTCCATTCTTCTTCGGTTAAAAGAAAAAGACATTGGCCTTCTTGCCTGACTACTTTCAGCTTACTTAAAAAACTTCCCCTGAATTCTCTGGGGATCATTATTCTGCCGTTCTTTTCCATAACAACCAGCTTATATCCGATCATTATTCGTCTCCTTTCCTTAATTGTTGTTAAACTGCAGTATTAATATTTTTATTATACTATTCTATTTAACTTTTGTCAATATCTGGTTAAGGGCCTTGCTGGCAAATTGAGGGTTGACCCTGCCTTTAGTTTTTGCCATAACCTGGCCTACCAAAAACTGTAGAGCATTGTCCTTGCCTTTTTTATAATCTTCAACGGCTTTATTGTTATCAGCAATAACTTCTTTTATAACCTTTTTAATTTCACTTTGATCTGTTATTTGCACCAATCCTTTTTCTTCAATAATATGAGAAGGATCAGCAGCCGTAGAAAACATTTCCGCCAGTACGACCTTGGCAATTTTGCTGGAAATTTTCCCCTTACTGATTAAAATAACAAATTCTGCGAAATTTTCCGGGGTAATCATGAAATCATCCCGGCTCCTCTCGCGCCCCCTCAACAATCCCTGTAAATCGGTAATCATATAATTTGAGCAAAGTTTGGCTAATTGCAAAAATTCCTCTTCTCCGACATTTTTTTTCATACCGGACTCCTTGGCCCATTGCCTTAATTCTGACACAGTTTTTTCAAAATATTCTCCTAAATCTTTGTTTTGAACAAAAATCTCAACACTTCCCGCTCCCAACCCGTATTCTTTTTTAAAACGCTCTCTCCTGGAAGAGGGCAACTCACCGGTACCCATCCGCATCTGCTCGATCGTTGATTTGCTAAAACGCATCGGCGGCAAATCCGGTTCAGGAAAATATCTGTAATCATGAGCTTCTTCTTTCTCTCGTTGAGAAAAAGTAACCTCTTTTACATCATCCCATCCCCTTGTTTCTTGCAAAACCTTTACTTTCGACTGCCTTGATATTTCATATTGCGAGGCTTTTTCAACCGCTCTGAACGAATTAAGGTTTTTAATTTCAACTCTGGGGCCGTCTTTTAAAGAAACGTTCGCCTCAACGCGCAATTGGCCCTTTTCCATGTCAGCTTCAGAAACCCCAAGGTATCGTAAAATCAAACGCAACTCTTCAGCAAATTTTCTGGCCTCTTCGGCTGAATGAATATCCGGCTCTGTCACCAGTTCCATCAAAGGAATTCCTGCCCGGTTAAAATCAACCAAAGAGCAGTCTTTTTTATGGATAAGCCGACCGGTATCTTCTTCAAGATGAATACGTCTGATTCTCACGCCGAGTAATTCGCCGTTACGGCATAAAGGAGAATCATGCTGAGAAATCTGATATCCTTTGGGCAGATCGGGATAAAAATAATTTTTTCTGTCAAACTTCGAATATTGAGCAGCCTGGCAATTCAAAGCCAGGCCGGTTCTGATAACCTTTCTTACTGCTTCCTCGTTAATAACCGGAAGAGTCCCCGGATGCCCCATGCAAACAGGGCAAATAAGCTTATTGGGACGCCGTTCATCGGAATCGTTGGGGCACGAACAAAACATTTTGCTCTTGGTCTTCAGCTCAATGTGTACTTCCAGCCCGATTATTGGCTGCTGACTAGTAAGCATTTTTTTCTTTCGGCTCTTTGCCGGTTATAATCTCAACACCGCTGCTCGTGCCGATAATGCCTGCTCCTGACTCAAGAACTTTTAAGACGTCTGCCGGCGTTCTGATACCGCCGGCTGCCTTAATGGGAAAACTTGGCCCCACCGCTTCGCTGATTAATTCTATGTGCCGACATTTAACATCAAGGTCGATCTTAGGATCCATTCCGGTTGAGGTTTTCACACAATAACATCCTGATTCTTTAACCAAGGAAGCGGCTTTTTTCACTTCTTCGTCGGTCAGGTAGCCTGTTTCAATTATTAATTTAGTCGGCAGAATACCGGCTAAAGCCTTTAAATCCTGAAAAACTTCTTCGTAAGCTCCTGTTTTGAAATCGCCGATATTTAAAACAGGATCAATCTCATCAGCCCCGTCTTTCTTTGCCGCTTTTGACTGGCAAAGCCGAGACTCAAGAGAAGATGCTCCGCAGGGCCAATCAATCACGGTCACCACCTTAATATTGGTGCCTTGCAGTTCTTCTTTGGCCAACTTTACCCATTTGGGGTTGATACAAACACCCCGGAAACCATATTTCTTGGCTTCCTGACATGTTTTTTTAATGTCCTCTGCCGTAGCGTCAGCTTTTAAATTAGTATGATCGATAAGTTTTGCAACTTCCATAAGCACAATTTTTATAAACTTTTTTTAATAATAATGCGACCACCAAGGGCCCTATGCCTCCGGGTACCGGAGTCAAGAAAGCAGCTTTATTTTTTACGCTTTCTTTGTCAACATCGGCCGGTATTCCGGCATCAATCAAAACAACACCTTTTTTAATCATATCACCTTTAATCAGTTTATGGCAACCGAGGGCCGTAATAATGACATTGGCCGAATTGATTTTTGATGGTAAAAAATCTTTTTTCAATAAATAATTAATTTTTACTTTTTTCCGTAAAAAGAATTTTTTAAGTGACTTTCCTAAAAAATCAGAGTTAACTAAAGCCACCACCTTGTTTTTCTTTTTTCCTCCCGGCCCTTTCTTAAAAGCGAAATAAATAGCCGAGGGTAATATTTCTTTGTCAACATCTTTTACATGATCAATAATCTTAATGACTTCATTGGTATCGTATCCCTTGGGCAGGGGCATTTGGACCAATATGCCATGAATATTTTTGTTCCGGTTTAAGACTATTATCTCATCAATGATTTTTTTAGCGCCGGCCTTAACGCTAAAACTGCGCAAAATTACCCTAATACCCACTCTTTCGGCTGCTTTAGTTTTCAATTTTACATATAATTTCGAAGCCGGATTTTCTCCGACCAAAATTACGGCAAGCCCCGGTTTACATCTCTTTTGCTTAATCTTTTTTTTCAAATCCGATAAAATTCTTTCTGATTCTTTTTTACCTTGGAAAAGTCGCATGGTTTTTTATTAATAAGATTAGCAATCTGCCTGGCTATCTCTCTGGCTTCTTTTTCTTTAAAGCCCCTTGAAGTAATAGCCGGGGTGCCCAAACGAATACCGGAAGGATTATAAGGAGGATTTTTATCAAAAGGCACAACATTACGGTTAACATAAACCCCTTTTTTTTCAAGCCTTTTTTCAATCTCTTTAGCTGTTAATTTTTTATCGGAAACATCCAGTACCATCAAATGGTTTTCCGTGCCACCAGAAACTATCCTAATCCCTTGTCTGCTAAATTCATCAGCCATCGCCCGGCTGTTTAACATAACCTGTTTTTGATATTTTTTAAAAGAAGAATGCATGGCTTCTGCGAAACAAACGGCCTTGGCTGCAATGACGTGTTCCAGGGGGCCTCCTTGCATGCCAGGGAAAACCGCTTTATCTATTATTTTAGCGAATTTCTTTTTACATAAAATTAACCCTCCCCTGGGCCCCCGTAATGTCTTATGAGTTGTAGCCGTTGCCACATCACAATAAGGAAAAGGGCTGGGATGAAGTCCAACAGCCACCAATCCGGCAATATGGGCTATGTCGGCAAATAAATACGCCTTTACTTTCTTGGCTATTCTGCTGAAACCGGCAAAATCCAATTTTCTTGAATAGGCCGTCGTACTGACAATGATTAATTTCGGCTTAAACTTTAAAGCTGTCCTTTCCACTTCTTTGAGGTCAATCATCTCTGTTTTTTTATCAACTCCGTAATAAGCGAATTTATAAAGTTTGCCCGAAAAATTCACCCTGGAACCGTGTGTTAGGTGGCCTCCGGACGCCAAATCAAACCCCAAGACTCTGTCCCCGTAATCTAAAAAAGCCAGGTAGACAGCGGCATTGGCCTGGGAACCGGAATGGGGCTGAACGTTTGCGTGTTCTGCTTTAAATAACTTTCTGGCCCTGTTAATGGCCAATTTTTCAATTTCATCAACGTATTTATTACCGCTGTAATATCGCTTCCCCGGATAACCTTCAGAATATTTATTGTTTAAGGGAGTTCCCATGGCTCTTAAAACTGCTTTGCTGGCATAGTTTTCCGAAGGGATCAAAACCAAACCTTCTTTCTGACGGCGAACCTCTTTACAAATTAAACTGTAAATTTTTGAGTCTTTATCCAAAAAATCCATACCATCATGCTTTGTCATTAATTTTAAAATTTAAACAAAAAATCGATTTTATTTCCTCAAAAACCTCCTCAACGGTTTTTTCTCCGTTTATAATATGAACGTTTTCGAATTTCTCGGCAAATTCCTCGTAGTTTTGCCAAACACTGAGCAACGACTGTTCCTTCTCAAAAAGCTCCAAATGAAAACGGCTCTTCCTGATCCTTTCCAGGCAGACTTTGGGTGAAACCTTAATTAAAAAAGTGAGATCTGGCAAAATAAAGGGCTTGTTGATTTCCACAAGCCATTCTCTGTCTTTGATCTCAACAGCGCCGTAAGCAATAGTGGAAAGAGCATAGCGGTCAATAACCACCGTAATACCTTTTTCCAGAAGAGGTATGATTTCTTTTTCTAGATGATTGGCCCTGTCCGCCGCAAAAAGCAGTTGCAGGCACTCCGGCCGAGTCTTCCAGTCATTAGTTAATTGGCCTCTTATCAAGCCTCCAATAATATTATTGGTCGGTTCCTTGGTTAAATGGGCTCCGACCTGTCTTAAAATTAATTTTCCGTTATTGATCCAGTTCTGTAACTTTTCCGCTTGAGTGCTTTGGCCAGAACCATCCAGACCCTCAAAAGCAATAAATTTTCCAGGATAAGGATTTTTTTGCATTAATTAATATCCTTTTATTGAAACGTCTTTTGATCCTATCCAGTTTTTAGGAATGAATTCTTTTATACCGTCTTTCTTCAGAACAACCAACTTATTAATGCCGGCGTTGATGATGGCCTCTTGCTCATTGCAAAATCTCAATCCCCATATTCTTGGCCGTACCCTCAATAATTTTCATGGCAGCTTCGATATCTTCAGCGTTCAAATCATCCATTTTTTGCTCGGCTATTTTACGAAGCTGGTCTTTGGTGATTTTACCGACTTTGGTTTGATTAGGCGTACCCGAGCCCTTTTCAACGCCAGCTGCTTTCTTGATAAGCTCTGAAGCAGGAGGCTGCTTCAAATTAAAATCGTAAGTTCTGTCCTCATAGGCTGTAATTTCCACCGGAATCTTAAAGCCTTGTTTGTCTTTGGTCGCTTCATTAAACTTTTGGCAAAATTCCATTATATTCAATGCGTGCTGTGCCAAAGCAGGCCCGACAGGAGGTGCCGGAGTTGCCTGGCCCGCCTGAATTTGTAGTTTTATAATTGCTTTAATTTTTTTAGGCATACTTATATTTTCTTAATTTGTAATGAATCCAGCTCAACCGGAGTGTCTCTGCCAAACATATTCACCAGCACCTTTACTTTTCCTCTTTCCTGATCAATTTCTGAAACCTTGCCGTCAAAATCCTTGAATGGTCCGTCAACGATTTTAACCGGATCCCCCTTGCCCACATCAATTTTATACTGAGGAGTTTCTACCCCCATTTTTTTCTTTAATATCTCTATCTCGCTTAAAGAGACCGGTACGGGAATGGTACCGGCTCCAACAAAACCGGTAACATTGGGCGTATTTCTGACAACATACCAGCTGTCGTCTGTTACGACCATTTCAACTAAAACATACCCTGGATAAATTTTTTCCTCCACCACCTTTCTTTTTCCGGACTTTATTTTAATTTTTTTCTCTTTAGGAACGATTACGTTAAAAATTTTATCTTCCATACCCAAAGACTCGATCCTTTGTTTGAGATTTTTAGCCACAGCGTCTTCGTATCCGGAATAGGTATGAATGACATACCAATTTTTTTGTTGCTCTATTTGCTGTTTGGGCATTATAAAATAAACATTTCTAAAAGTTTGGCGAAAATGAAATCCAAGCCGCCTAAAAATGCGGCCACCACAACTGAAACGACAACAACGATTAAGGTGTACTTAAGCGTTTCCTGACGGGTCGGCCAGTTAACCTTCTTGATTTCCATTTTAACTTCTTTTAGAAAAGTAGTAATTTTTTCAATCATAAGTTTTTAAAAACGGCCTCTTGGGCCATCAATTTTATATTATAAAATTAAAGATGGTCCGTCAAGAGCAAACGCTAACCGGCTATTTCTACAGAGTCAATGAAATAATCATCCCTCCCTGGAATTTTAATCAAAACAACCATCTCGATCATATCAAAAAATATCTCTTTATGATTTATTCTTACAGTAAAGCGGTACTTATCTTCATCCAGCTTTGCAATGTTTAAAATATCATAAGAACTGAATTCGTATACCAAAGAAAATTCTCCCAGACGCACCTGCTCTTCGGCTTTCTCGGTAAGCAACGATTTAGCCATGTCTTCATTCCGGCTAATTCTGGCTAACATAAATTGCTTTAAAACGTCCTGAGCGGCTCTTTCTTCTATTGTCTCTTTTTGCTCTTCCAGGGTTTGTTCTGTATCAGCCATTTTATTTGCCAGTTTATGATAATACCAACCCAGAACAAATATTCCTATTAAGGCCACAATTGTAGCGATAATTACAGCTTTTATTATCCCCTTTTTATCTAAAATTTCTTCTGACATATTGATTTATTATACATAAAAACCCGTCCTTTTACAAGGTACGGGATTTTTATATTGCTTTTGATTATTTTAAGGCTGAAGGATACCTTCACTTTGGCCATCTATGGTAATAACCACCTGATCAATAGTATCGAATTGCAGTAATGTTTGCTCTATCTGATCCCTGATCATTGTCACCCGGGCAGATCCTGCCACTCCCTCGTGCAGTTTTTCATTAAAATCAGCTGTTGCCGTTCCGTTCTCAATAAAAATGTCTTGCAGTTCTGTACCCTCAGGTATTGCAGTTGATAATCCCTCTGCTTTTTCGTGGGCAAGAGGGCCCTCAATAAGGCTTTCCAGGGCAGCTCTTGCGACAGCAAGGGTATAAGGAACCGATCTGTTAACCGCAACCATTCCTTCCTGAGCGTCCGCGGTTTTAACAAAATATAGGATGACTTCCATGGTTTCTGGCAGAGTTTCTTCTATTATTGCTCCCTTAATCTCATCATAGACGCCGTCTGTGACCGCACTGGCTACCTGCCCGTTTTTTACGACAATTTCTATTTCGTGCTCTGTGATGACCTGAGCCACTATTTCGTGTGTCCTGTCGCCGTAACCTGCGGCAGATGACTCAAACTCAAAAGTTAGCTTATATTCCCCCTCGCTTATCTCTTCTGAACGCACAAAATCTAATTCGGAACCGTCAAAAACATAAGTGGGGGCGTTATTGACAATCCAATTTCCAGCGATTTCTTTTGCCTCTTCCAGAGACACAAAATCAACCGGCTCTTTCGTTGCTCGATTCGCCATTAAAAGAATAACCACGAGAACAACAAGAATTATAATCCCTATGATAATTTTTTTACTCATAATTAAAATTAAGTTAATTTAATAATTCAAAATCGACCTTTCTTTAATTTTAACACGCCTCTTCTTTTGTGCAAGGATAGAAACTAATAAGCTCCGGAATCGTTCGATCGAACGATTCCGGAGCTTTTTGACTCAGGGAACGAAAACATTTAACGCTCCGGGTATAATGGAAACCTGATACTCTTTTTCGATAGGCATGACTTCTCCGTCAATTTCGCATGGCAGGGGGTCTGGAGAAGCAATTTTCAAAGAAGAAAAGTTGAAAAATCCGGCCTGAGACAAGCCAACATGTTTGCCCCAGATAGCACGGAACAGAAGCTCTACGGCTTTCAATCTATTTGCCCGGCTGATCAAACACGCGTCTAAAAGACCGTCTGATAAGCTAGCGTTCGGTGCAATTCTGAAGATCGCTCCGTATGTCGGGCCGTTAAGCAGTGCTAAAAGGTGAACCTCTTGCTCCATATCAAGGCCGGAATGGGATGTGATTAAACGGTAAGAAGGAAGACCCAAAAATATTCGGTATGCAGCAACAAGAAAATAAGCCAGAGACTTGGGCAACAGCCTGTATAACCTGTGCTTTCCTCTGATGTGTTTCAGCGTGGCAACAACCAGACCGTCAAAACCGAAACTGACAACATTGATAAAGTACTGTTTTCTGCTTCCGGTTGTCAGTAATCCGATATCAACGGCGCGAGTACGGCCCTTACTGATAATGCCCAGAGAACGGTTCAAACTGGCTTGAATACCGAGATTTTTGGTAAAATTATTGCCGGTACCGGCTCCTATCAACCCTAGTTTGGGCAAACTGCCTAAAGGAAGACCCTGTTCTTCAGCTTCAGCCATCATTCCGTTGACTAATAAATTATGGGTTCCGTCTCCGCCAACGCTGACAAGAATGTCAAAGCTTTCTTGTACAGCTCTCTTCCCCAAGGAAAAAAGTGAATTGGGGCCTTCTTCAGCAGTAATTTCAATCAATGCTCTGCCTTTCAGGTCTTCAAGCATTTTTTCTATCTTCCGCTTGTAGACAACTCCTTTTTTCTTTCCCGCCTTAGGGTTAACGACAAACATAATCTTCTTTTCCATTTTGAACAACCTCCTTTAGACATAATAGAAACTATATTTTATTTTCAAGGTACGGGTATTTGTTTTTAACACATATGCTCACATTATTCAATACTATTGGATTTAAAAAACGCCAGTATACATCTGGCGGTTTTCTCTTGCTCTGTGATTTCTAAAGCCCGGCAGCGCACTCGTTGAATAAGACGACCTGGTAATTGTATCTATCAACCAAATCTTGCATCCTGACAATCAGTGCGTTATGTTGAACAACTGAATCGTTATACTGCTCAATTTTTTGGGAATAAGCCTGTCCCCGCTTCGGTCTCATGTCTTCTATTTCCTGCTTTAGCGCTGATAAAACTTTCTGCAACTCTTCAAGCTGATTTTGCTTTTCCGCGATCTCAAGCTCAAGAGCCTCGGAAGGTTGAGGACAGGCGGTTAGGGGCAGGCCAAAATGCTGAACAGCCAGCCAGGTAGTTCTTCCTTCAAACTCTCCCCGTAAAACAGCTACGCCGATTTCCTGATACTGCAAGTTTAAAATATTATCCCTGTGGCCGGGACTGTCCATCCATCCCTGGACGAGAACCTCATCGTCTTGAAAATTACCGAGAGCTAAATTTTCGCCGATAGCGATGAACTCATAACCTGCTAATTTCGCCAAGTCTCCCACCCCTTCTCCTGAAGGAGAAACGTGGTCAAAGTACTGGCCCGACATCATATCTTCAACTTTAAGCAGCGCCGCATCATTAAGCTCGGTGCTCTCCTGGAACGGCGATAAACCGTGTTTCTCTCTTTGAATATTGGTCTGTTCAATTATTCCGGTTTGGGTTAAAAAAGACTGCTTCCCTTCTTCTGCGGCTTTAAGCGGTTTTGATGTGATAATCTTCTTTTCAATTTCTTGAACAAAAACCGTCACCTCTTTTTCAACTTCAGGCAACCTGAGAAGCATCCTTGGGCTATAGTCTGAAAAATTATTAAGCAGAAAGAAGGTGCCTCCTAATATTGTTAGTAAAATTAAAAACATTAATGTTTTTTTCATTGTTGTTTTTTCCTCAGCCGGATGATGTAATTTAAACAAAAAATCGCCACTGCCAAACCAGCAATTAAAGAAACAAAAAGAACCCACGGCTCGTGCATTACATTCAGAGTGTCTATTAAAAGCCAGGCGCTCCTAAAAACAAACACAGAAGCCAGCAACAGAATAATTTCGGTAAAAACTAATTTTTTGTTCATGGTTTTGTTGATTTTATTCCTTTATGGCGGATAAGAATTCTGCGCCCGGATATTCTTTATAATAAATTACCGGCGCCCGTGAGAAACGATGCCTGGAACCGTCTCCTCTAAAAACATGGACAATTTCAGATATTGAATAGTCCGTGTTTTCAACAGAGGTAATAACAATACCCTGATCCAGATAAGCGTAAACGTCGTCTGTTTCTAATATTTTTTCTTCAATAATATGAGGAAAACGCCCTGTTATTTCTTCTGCTGAAAGATCGGTAAAAAAAAGATAGTTAACCATTTCCCGTTCTTGAATTGCAAACTCTTTGTCAGCAAGAAAAGAGTAGCCCGGGCCGACAACCTCAAAAGAAAACTGGGGCTCTCCCGGTTTAAACATTCTTCCGGCAATAATCAAATCCGCGCCATTTTTCTGCAAATAATAAAGGATTTCTGCCGCAGAGTTAGTTTTAATAACTTCAACGCCTGTCTCTTGAAGTTCGTCAAGCAGATAATAAAAAGTAGGGCAGGCAGCCACTATCATACCCTGTTTTTCTGGCAAAAAAGGAAACTGCAACGCAGCAAGAAAGCGATCAGTGGGCCGGAAAAAGAAAAGAAAGGCCAATAATACACCGGTTATTACTGCTGTAAAAATCAGGATTTTACTTTGAAGCTTTTTCTGTTTTTTCATGAAAATAAATATGGGATACTGATTTCGGTGAATAGTAAATTTTATTTATGCTGCTAAATAATCGGGAATTTGAGAAAAATAATAGTAAGAGACGGCGAACAATATTAAAGATGCTATAAGACTGACCCAGGTCATAAATTTTCCGGAAGCTATCCATATTTTTTTCGTAAGAACAGCACTGAGGAAAATAATGATGGCGATAAGCATGTAAAAGAAAATGTAAACTGATATATAGAAAATTTCAGCTGAAAAAGTCAATTCGGCCTGAGCCAGCATTGCTGTAAAAACCACCGGGAAAACAACAGAACAAGGAAACTCAATTATGGTAACTATGACGGCAAACAGAACAATCGTCCCCAAAATAGTCAAAATGTTCTTCTTCTCCTTAAGGGCTTTTTCAAGTTTTTGGCTTACGGCCGAAACCAATTTATTGTCTTTCATGTCACAAACAGGCCCCTGTTTTCTGAATTTAAAAGTCTGCTTTAAAAAATAGATTCCGCCGAAAAGAGCAGCAGAACCTATGATTATGGTCATGGGAAGAAAATAGGGAGCAAGAAGCGAGAAAAGCCGGGACCATAATAAAATCAAAACTCCGTAGGCTAGGGCGGTAATTAAAATAAAAAGCCCGCCAAAAATAAAAGTTAGCTTTCTTGAATCCAAAGCAAGAACCAAAACCAAAATCAAAATCAAAGCCCCTAGGGAGCAAATATTAAATCCATCAACCAATGATATAGCTACCGCCCATCCCAAAAGAGATCTGTCGTCAGGGTTTATTTCACCAAAAACAGGGAGAACGTAGGTTGTTTTTCTATCTTCCTTGTTTAGGTTATCTTCAATCTCCTCGTAATATTTTTCGATTAAATTCTCTATATCCCGGCCTATTATCTGCTCGCTAAACCCTACAAAAAATTCATCCTCAATGAAAGTCAAGGGCACACCTCCCAAATATATCTCAGACCCTGGATAACTCTCCATAAGTTTTACTAATATATCTGCGCTTTCTCTGGCAACCATATTATATCGATAAATCTCCAAGGCTGGATATTTTGCGCTTATTCTCTCCAAAAAAACCTTTTGCTGTTCGCAAAAAGAACACCCGGGTCCCCAAAAAAAGTGCAGCTCCAGTCTTCTTGTTAAATCCGTTCCCTCAGGGTTAATAATCCAATTAAGCATCCCTCTTTCTTTTGGGCTGTCGCTGGTAAACTTCAGCTTTTGTCCTTCTTCTGTCCACTCAAGATTCCTGAAATTAGGCATAAAATCAGCATAATCTGAATCTTCCAAAGTAGCTAAAATATCCTCTCCGGAAAGGATAAACTCTTTTTCCATTCTTGCTGCACTGTCAACCGACAAATGATCGCCCTGCGCTCTGGCAGTATCAAGCGCATAAGCCAAATGATTTCCTGCAGGAGACCAAAAAATCCCTGCTAATCCTCCCCTGTTTGCTTCTGCTACCAGGGCCGGCTCTTTTGTTTTCAAATCAACCGCGCCCACAAAAGACAAAGAGCTGGCTGCGTAATATCTGTGCACGGAAAAGGCAAGTTTTTCTTTATCCGGCGAAAGGGCAGCTGTCCTGTCAAAAACACGAAAATCTTCAGGAAAAACCTCTGTTTCTGTTATGTCAGGCGAGAACATAGGAGGCTCTTCAAAAATATCGTGCCAATTTTCTTTTGCCCAGCTCCTGAATTCATCAATAGAATACTCAAAAACCACATTTTTTTCTTGATCTAAGACCCTGATGATTTCTCCTTCGGCTGCATATTCAATGATTTCTGAAGGTCCGTGTTTTGCCGGCTCTTCTGCCCGGAAGAAAACAAAAACGAAAACAGCTGAAATAACTAAAATTAATATAATAAGTATCTTTTTCATAGCTTAGCCGGTTCTTATTTTAACACATTATAACCGTTGTGCAAACTTAACTGTTAATTTGAAAATCCCTGAATTCGCCGTGATAATCGTCTTCTGTGACTTTAAAATCATCCACTTTGGCAAAAACCGGCCCCCGGCTAAACCAGGAAATCATTTCATCCACAGCTGATTCTTCCCCTTCAAAAATAGCTTCAACCCGACCGTCAACCAGATTTCTGACCCAGCCTGTTAAGCCGAGGGTCTGAGCTTTCTTGCGGGTACTTTCTCTGAAAAGCACTCCTTGAACCCTGCCTGTAACAAAAACATGTGCTCTTTTTCTTTTATTCCTCTTCATTTAATTTTTCCCACAGGCATTATATATAAAGGAATTTCTTGTTCCGGCAAAGCCAGAATCTTTTTTATTTCTTCATCTTCAAAGGCTCCCACTACCACTGTCCCCAAGCCCAAGCTTTCTGCCTGCAAATAAACGTTTTGCGCTGCATGGCCTGCTTCCATGTAAACGTATTGGATTCCTCTGTCACCGTATCCTCTGGTCGTTCTCTCAAATACTGCTGAAAAAACCAGATTAACCGGAGCCTCTGCTATAAACATCTGGGACAGGGCAGCTTCTGCCAATTGGCTGCTCAATTGACCCTCTGATATCCTGACCAGTTTATGTTTTTCCGGCAAATAGCGGTATGAGCCCGGAGTAAGGCTTTCTGCCTTTCTGACAACCAAATAAACCTCCAAAGGGTAAGTTGCCCCTGCAGAAGGAACGGTTCTGCCTCCGGATTGCGGGGCTGTAATCCCCTGGGCTGACCATAATATTTGAGAAACCTCTTTTAAGCTCAAGGGCTCATCTTCATAATCCCTGATGCTTCTTCTTTCTGAAAGAGCTCTTTCTATGGAAAAATCGCCTGTTTGCTGGGGCTGAGGGAGAAATATTTCGTTTTCTTTTTCTTTTAATGGTTCCATAACAATATTTTCTTTGTTTTCATAAAATGAAAAATATCCTATAACCAGAATTAATCCCAAGAAAACAACCGTTATCCAGTTTTTTTTTGATTTTAATTTTATCAATTCCATATATACATACTAAACAAAAAAACAAAATAATTAAAGGCTGATTGACTGAAAAAACCGTACAGGGTAAGATAAAAAAATGAAATTCAGGCTATTTTTTCCATTGCTGTTCTTGCTCTTTTCGCCTCTTGCCGTAAGGGCAGCTGAAACAGAGCAACAGCAAATATTACAAAGGATTGAAATAATAAAACAAGAATTAAAACTGCTTCGTTCGCTTCTTATAAACCTTCAAATAGCTCACCAGGGCGCAGAAATTACAGCTAAATCATATTTGGCGATCAACCTTTCAGATGATTCTGTTTTAATGGAGAAAAACTCTGATGAGTCTTATCCTATAGCCTCAATAACCAAAATGATGACCGCTGTCATTGTTTTTGAAGAGATCGACCTCAACCGGAAAATAACCCTGACAGAAGAAATGCTGAAACCCTACGGTCATAGCCCTTCAGTCTATCTGGGCCTGAGCATTAACGCGGAAAATCTTCTTAAAGCGACCATCATCCAATCTGTTAATGATGCCGCTGAATCTTTAAGTTATTTTATAGGAAAAGAAAGATTCGTAGCTCTTATGAACCAAAAAGCCGGAGAAATCGGCATGGCCAGTACGATCTTTTACGACGCCCACGGCTTAAACCCAAAAAACAGTTCCTGTGCCCAAGACCTTGCCAAGCTTCTTTCTTATGTCCATGAAAACCATCCGGAAATTTTGAATATAAGCAGGGATAATGATTTTTGGCTTCCTGATCCTGCGGGCAAATCGCTCAAATTCCGCAATCTGAATAACTTTTATCCTCTTGCCAGTTTTATGGGCGGCAAATCAGGCTATCTGCCTCAAGCCAAGGACACTTTTGCCGCAATATTCAACATCAATGGCAATGCTGTGGCCATAATCGTGCTCTATTCTGAAAACCACCAGGCTGACATTTTCTCAATTATCAAAAATTTGCCGTAACCTTAACAACCACCTTTCTTGTTTTAGGGCCGTCAAACTCTGCCAAAAAAATCTGCTGCCAGGTTCCCCGAACTGTGCGGTGATTTTCGATTGGTAAAATTTTGCCTTGGCCGATCAAACCGGAAAGAATATGAGAATCAGCGTTATTGTCTATAAGGTTATGACGAAAATTCATTCCGGAGACCATTTTTTTTAAAAAATCGAGCCAGTCCTGTTTCAGTCCTTCTTCGTTTTCTGTGAGCAAAACAGCGGCTGTAGAATGAGCCACAAAAACCAAAACCTGGCCGTCTCTGACATTGCTTTGCCTCACCATTTCTTCCACCCGATCTGTAATGTCAACCAACTGGTATCTCTCCCGGGTGGAAACGCTGAATTCTTTTGGCTTATCATTCATATTTTAAGCTTTTAAAAACAACGGATACAGCCTTAATTCCGAGATTAATGCAAAATTGAAATACAATTAAAATGTCGGCAATTAAGCCAATTTTTCCTGAGAATTTTTCCCCCAAGCAGCTATGCCCAAAAAAACCAAGAACACCAACTGTCCGATGACAGGGACAAGCAAAAATAAAACCCACCAACCGGGCCTTCCTACTCTTTCAAACATGCGCCAATACCAGATAATAATAAAAACCAAAAGCGTTATATAAGCGAGCAGCGCCAAAAAAATTAATATCCAGCTTAATGCTTCAGGGATGAAATAAAAAAACAAGGGGGAAACGAAAATATAAAGAAACAAAAAAAGAGGCCAACAATGCATTCTGGCTATTTTGCTTAATAAATAAAGATTGGCAATAGGTATCCAGGCAATCCAGGCAGGACTGGTCCGGGTTTTTTTGGCAATAGTCATCAGGGCCAATGAAAAATATATATAAAGAGAAAATAAGAGAATTAACGGCACAAACGCAAGAAAAATCCAATTAAAAATATTAAAAATTATTTCTGCAAAATTCATTTCTAGTGGCTCCTGAGGAGGCCTGATAATCAATTGTTCCTGAGCCAATACAAGCTGACCGCTAAAAACTAAAAAACAGGCAAAGATTATAAGACAAATTTTAGAAAAATTCTGATTCATAATTATTATTTTTAAATTATATTTGTTCAAAGACCGATATCCTCAGAAATACCCTGCATTGGCTCAAGGCTTATTTTAACAAAATCTTCCAGCCCTAAACCAAGCATTTCTTGACATTTTTGGATAATTTCTCGGTCGGCCCCCCTGGCAAAAGCTTTTTCTTTAAAACGGTTTAAAACGCTCTCAACCGTCAGGTCTTTTATTCTCTTGGAAGGCAGAACCAGTGTGGCAGCTACTATCAGGCCGGTTAAAGGATCTGTCACGAAAAGCGCTTTTTCCATCAGAGTTTGCGGTAAAATTCCATGAGCTTCATTATGGACTTTAACGGCACAACAAATATCTTCACCCAAACCAAACTCTCCCAGCATTTCGGCACCGAGCAAAGAATGCCGGGACAAATCCTCTTTAACCTTCTCGTAATCTATGTCATGCAAAAGCCCGGCTAAGCCCCATTTTTCTTCATCCTCGCCGAAGCGCCGGGCCAGAGCCAGCATTATTGCCTCCACAGCCAGAGAATGTTTAATTAGGTT
>Ga0114946_10000445_pt1 | contig 27701 bp, 20 predicted proteins | sample WalLakDeSediment_FD_88676 | JGI IMG/M metagenome (GOLD analysis project Ga0114946, IMG submission 88676) | Lake sediment microbial communities from Walker lake, Nevada to study Microbial Dark Matter (Phase II) - Walker Lake 11/02/13 Deep Sediment | ecosystem: Environmental > Aquatic >... | reverse complement strand
TCAAACTGCCGTAAATGCTCTTGCACTTAATGATCCTTTACACAAGTCCCTTGACCTTTTCGGCCGCCAGGGGCCACTGATTGGAATTATTAAGGATTTTAACCTGAAGTCGTTGCATCAGCCCGTTGAACCTATGGTGCTTGTTTTTGCAAAGGGCGGATTTCCTCATATCTACCTTAAAGTGTTTCCGGGTGATTTCGGTGCAATTCAACAGGAAATAACCGAAGTGCTCAGTACTTTTGACCCGGCGTATATTCCTGATATCATTTTCATGGATGACAGGATTCAAAGCCTGTACCAAAAAGAAAAAGATTCGGCCACACTGCTTTCAACAGGTGCCTTGCTTGCTATTTTAATTTCAATACTTGGCGCATATGGCCTGGCCTCCTTTTCTGCCGAAAGGCGCATAAAAGAAATCGGGATACGAAAAATTCTGGGGGCTAGTTTGCCAAAATTGCTTTGGGATTTTAACCGGGAGTCGGTTATTCTAGTTATCACTGCCTTCGTTATCGCAACACCCCTGGCTTGGATTGCCATGGAAGGCTGGTTGAACAATTTTGCGGTGAGAGTGGCCATAAACCCGCTTTGGTTTATTTTACCAGGCGTGGCCACCTTGTTGCTCAGTGCTGCCACCATAAGTATTCAGGCTTGGAGCACCGCACGGGCTAACCCAGCAGAAGCCCTGAGGGCTGAATAAATCACACCAGATCAGCTTTAAACAATAACAGGAAGACGCATTTCGGAGTCGGAATGCGTCTTTTTGGTTATCTTTGCATACGAAAAGCTATCCTATGAAAGAAAGCATAATAACCGGTTCAATGAAAATGGCCGCTCTGGTGGCTGCCGACCCCCGCAGCATGGTGCTGATAACCCGTTTTGGCATTGATCTGGGTTTTGGCGACAAGACCATCAAACAGATTTGCCAGGAAAAAAACATTCAAACTGATTTCTTTCTTTTAATGGTCAACATTTTTCTCAGTTCAACTTTTTTTCCAAACCAAAAACTGAAGAATGTTGATGTAAAGCTACTGCTAACTTATCTGGCCAACTCTCATGAATATTACATACGGGAAAAGATACCCTTAATTCAGGCTATGTTTGGCAACTATCTGGGGCGAATGGACCATCCTGCCAAACCACAGCTTCAAACCTTCTTCGATGAATATATTCAGGAAGTTATTGAACATATTGAATACGAAGAACAAGTGGCTTTCCCGTATGTTTCGAATCTGCTTGCCAGCTCAGAAGGCGTGGCTGTTAACGATGGAAGGGAAAGCTACGGCATACGTATTTTCGAAGAGCGCCACACGAATATTGAAGACAAATTATCAGACCTTAAAAACCTATTGATCAAATACTTACCCCCTTCCAGTGATCGTTTTCTGCGCATCCGGATTATTAACGAACTATTCGACCTTGAACAGGACCTTGGAAACCACGCACGCCTTGAAGATCAGGTGCTGATACCCCTCGTGGAGCAAATGGAAAAACAGTTAAACCCCTAAAGATATGCCAGCAAGCGCAATAATAGCCGAGCATTCGGAAATTATCCGCAAGGGGATGGTTCAACTGCTGGAGAGTAGCGGACTGTTCGCAATCGTGAGGGAAACGCCCTGTTCTGCCAGCCTTTATGACCAAGTGAGAAGGCATCAGCCCGACATTCTGTTTGTAAACCCCGCCATGATAGATGGAGCCTTTCGCGATAAGCTAAAAAAAACACAGGAACTGCAAACCCGCCTGGCTGCAATAGTTTACAGCCTTCATGATGAAAGCACCCTTAAAGTTTTTGATGAGGTAATACTTGTAAACGATTCCCGGGCAAAAATCCTGCGAAAGCTAAACGCCTTAATGAAGGAAAAGGCGCAGGAACCGGCAAACACTGACCTAAGCCTTACTGCAAGGGAGGTTGATGTACTTAAACTTCTGGTAAAGGGTATGAGCAACAAGGAAATCTCTTCCGGCCTTTTTATCAGCACCCATACCGTGATGACCCACCGAAAGAATATTACTCAAAAGCTCAACATAAAATCAGTCGCCGGACTTACCGTTTACGCCATGCTTAACAGCCTGATCAGTTTGGAAGAGTTAGATTAATACAGGCTAATTTAGTAAGTTTGTGCATTGTTCAGCAGACTACCCATGCAGTTTTTCCGCGGTATTAATTTTATCAACCCTGATTCGCTCCGGAATATTTTCCGCGGGCTGAAATACCGCAATTACCGTTACTATTTCTGGGGCCAAAGCGTTTCGCTGATTGGCATCTGGGTTCAGAACATTGCCATGAGCTGGCTCGTTTACCGGCTTACCGGGTCGGCGTTGCTATTGGGAACAGTGGTGTTTGCCCTTCAGATTCCTTCCCTGTTTATCACCCCTTTTGCCGGCGTGCTGGCCGACCGCTGGAATCGCCGCAAGATCATTATTCTCACACAGGTGCTGGCCATGATGGTTGCTTTTTTTCTGGCTTGGATGGTGCTGACTGACCGTATTACCGTAAGCTGGATATTAACCATTGCCGTTTTTAATGGCATCATCCTGGCTTTCGATACCCCTTTCAGGCAGGCTTTTGTGCCAGATATCATAACCCAACCCGAGGACCTTGGCAATGCCATTGCACTCAATTCTTCACTTTATAACCTGGCGCGCTTTATCGGACCGCCTATCGGTGGCCTGCTCATTGCACTGGTGGGCGAAGGCTGGTGTTTTTTCATTAACGGGGCGAGCTTTGTTGCAGTCATTGCCGGACTTTTAGCCATTCAAATAGAAAAAAGTATTAAGCGACACCGGGCAGGCTCTATTATTCAGCAACTGGTTGAAGGCTTGAAATATGCCTGGCATTTTCGCTCGCTCAGGTACTTGCTTCTTTTGTTGATTTTCAGCAGTTTCTTCGGTTTGCCATTTCAGGCGCTGATGCCCATATTTGCCGCAGAAATTCTTAAAGGCGATGCCCAAATGCTTGGCTACCTCACCGGGGCGCTGGGTGCAGGCGCCTTGTCGGGAGCATTGTTCCTTGCTTCACGAAAAAACCTTATGACAGTTCCGGCGCTTACCTTCAGAACCTCTCTGATGTTTGCCCTGGGGCTGGCAGTTTTCGCCCTCTCCCCCTTAAAAGCCCTGTCAATGCTGGCCCTGGTAATAACCGGCTTTGGCATGATCGTACATTTTAACGCTACCAACACCCTGCTTCAAAGTATTGCCGATGAAGAAAAGCGCGGACGTATCGTTTCGCTTTACAGTCTGACCTTTATGGGAATCACACCCCTTGGCAGTTTGGCAGCAGGGGCCCTGGCCGATTTTATCGGGGTGCCGTTTACCGTTTTTGCATTTTCGCTTATTTGCCTCAGCTCAGCCTTGCTTTTTGGAAAAAGGGTACGGCTGATCATGCTTAGCCTCGGAAGGAAAATGCTGAAATAAACCCATTATTTCAGGCGGTTGTGGTATTTCTTCAGGTAAAATTTACAAAATGAGTGAAACAGGTTCAGGTCATCTTTTCCCATAAGCATGAGGCGTTCCATAATCCGGGGATAAATATTTCCGTCAGGGTCCATTCCAACATCCTGCAACACCTGCGCAGCTTTTTGTTTCACCACCTGCAACTCATCTTCGCCGGCAGGCCTTTCCTTCTTCCTGGCATATACCAGGCTAACCTTCGAAAGATAAACCGCATAAACCATTACCGCCTGTCCAAGGTTCAGCGAAGGGTATTTGCGAATCATCGGAATGGTAGAAAGCAAATCGCAAATGGCAAGGTCTTCGTTTGAAAGGCCTGACTCTTCCGAGCCAAATACAATACCCACTTTGTGTACGGTATCGCCTTTGGCACTAATGATTTCCGGAAGATCTTCCACGCGGTGGTAATCTTCTGCCACGTTGCGTTTTTTTGCGGCCGAGCCTATGAGCAGTGAAATGTCGTGGCGCGCCTCGGCAAGGCTGTCATAGACCTGTGCATTTTCAAGAATATCGGTCGATCCGTGGGCAGTAAGTCTGGCTCTTTCGCCCAAGTGGTTACACTGCGGGTTAACCAGTCTAAGCCTTGAAAAGCCCATGGTTTTCAGGGCGCGAGCCGCTGCTCCAACATTTTCTTCGCGGGCCGGCAAAACAAGTAAAAAAACAACTTCTTGCATAGCACTGCGAAGTTAATCAAAGTGTACTTACGCACCCCAAAATACCAAAAAGTAGGTATATGCCACCGCGGGGTGTTAAGGTAATTTCGCCAAGGGTTTTAAACAGCCCCTTTGCCAGAGATCGTAAACTCAAAAACAAACACCCTCCTATGAAAAAAACATTTCAAACCATTCTTCTTATAATTTCCCTTCCTTTTTTAGCTTTCGCGGAAAGCGGATCAGCCCCCACAGCCAGCGGCAGCATTTCCGGGAAAATAGTTGATGAAAAACAACAACCCCTGTTCAATGTAAACGTGGGTTTTATTGGCACTTCATTAGGCAGCGCCACCAACGATGAAGGCGTCTTCGTAATTGATGGTGTTCCTGCCGGATTATTCGTTCTTGGGGCAAGTATGGTAGGTTATGAAGATATCCGGAAGGAAGTCCTGATCAGGCCGGGAAACCTGAACCGGGTACAGCTGGTAATGCCAGAGCGCATTTATTCCATGCCACAGGTAAGCGTAATAGCGCAAAAGAAAGGCATTTTTGAAAGCGTTCCCGGATCGCTCACCTATATTGATCAGCAGCAGATTGAACAACTGAATCCCTTGAGCGGCAACGAAATCATAAGACGTTCGCCTGGAGTACATGTTGTTGATGAGGAAGGGCTTGGTTTGCGCGTAAACATAGGCATTCGCGGGCTCGACCCCGACCGCAGCCGCTCAGTGCTGGTAATGGAAGATGGCATTCCTGTGGCGTTGAATCCTTATGGTGAACCTGAAATGTATTACACTCCTGCCATGGACCGTATGGCTGGCGTTGAAATTCTGAAAGGAAGTGGTTCCATTCTTCACGGTCCACAAACCATTGGCGGGGTGGTAAACTACATTACCCCCGACCCGCCGCTCAACAGCAAGGGTAGCCTTAGCATGCGCGGAGCACAGGGCGGCTTTTTCAGCGGTTTGTTCAGTTATGGCAATACCCATGAAAAAACAGGTTTCAATGTTAGTTTCCTGCGCAAGCAGGCCGACAGCATCGGAACAAACAACTTTTCCGTAAACGACCTGAATGCGAAGCTGCGTTTCCAAACGGGCAATCAGTCGAACCTGGCAGTGAAACTGGGTATTTATGATGAAATATCCAATGCCACTTACGTGGGAATAACCCAAACCATGTATAATGCTGGTGGCATGTTCGACTTTTCGCGCATTGCCCCCGACGACCGCCTCAGCATTAGGCGCTACTCGCTGGGACTGATACACAACTACTTTTTTAGCAACAACACCCGGCTTTCTACTACGGCTTATGCCTATACTACCACCCGCAACTGGCAGCGGCAGGATTTTGTCTACAACACCTTCGACTCACAGGGCAACCTCAACCCCAAACCTTCCAATTACACAGGGGTTACCTGGGGCGATGAGAGCCTGCCACAAGGTGCCATTTACATGCGCAATTCAACCGGAAACCGAAACCGGCAGTTCGAAGTGGCTGGCATAGAAAGCCGCCTGCAAAGCGAATGGGCTCTGGGCAAAACCACAAACCACCTCACAGCAGGCGGCCGCTTCTTGTTTGAAAGGGCCTACGAGCAGCGCATAAACGGTACTACGGCCAGCGCTTCCTCGGGCAACCTGCAGGAAGACGAAATCCGCACAGGTTTGGGCTACAGCGCCTTTGTTCACAACCAGACCCAACTGGGCCAGCGGCTGTCATTCACCGTGGGAACCCGACTGGAATATTATGACTATGAGCGCGACATCCACCGTGGCCGTTTCGTGATCAATGGCCAGACTCTTATACGCGACACAATGCTTATAGCCTCTAGCCATGTGGCTTCGGTAATTCCCGGGGCAGGTATCAATTACCTGTTGGGTTCGGCAAGCACCCTGTTTGCAGGTATCCATCGCGGCTTTGCACCGCCAAGGGTAAAAGATGCCATATCAAATGAAGGCTTTGTGTATGAGCTCGATGCCGAAAAAAGTTGGAACTACGAGCTGGGGATACGCCAGAAAACGGCTTGGGGCATCGACTGGGAACTGACCGGTTTCTACATGGATTTCTCCAACCAGATCATACCTATAAGCCAGTCGTCGGGCGGAACAGGGGCCGGCCTGGTCAACGGTGGCCGCACAGTGCACCGCGGCCTTGAGTTTGCCATGCTCGCCGAACTGTCGCAGTGGTGGAATAGCCAAAATTACAGCATCAAATGGGATGCCGGTCTCACATGGGTCGAAGCCTATTTCAACGACGACCGTTTGGTAAGCTCTGGTGGCAGCCAGGTAAACATTAAGGGCAACAGAACACCTTACGCACCTGAATGGATCGTAAATACCTCACTGGTTTTTGAACACAACAACGGGCTTATGCTCAGAATCACTGCAAACCAGGTGGGCGAGCAGTTTACTGATGTGCTGAACACCACAACCCCATCCAACGAAGGACGCATTGGCCTTATTCAGGGCTACCGTGTATTTGATGCAGGAGTGTGCTACCGTCTTCAAAAATGGGATACAACTTTCAGCCTGGCGGCAAAAAACATGACCAACGAACGCTACATTGTAACCCGGCGCCCGCAAGGCATTAGGTTGGGGATGCCTCGCATTGTAACCGTGGGCATTAAAGTTGATTTTTAAGCCGCCCGAGCGGAAAGAAAGAGGGATAGTGCCAGTTGGAACTATCCCTCTTTTTTAAATTGAAGCAAGTTACTGTATCAACACCTTTTGCATAAATGCATTGCCATTGCTGGTAATACGCAGCAGGTACAATCCGCCCTGAAGCTGGCTTACATCAATAGTAGTATGCAACTGGCCCAGGCTTGAAGCATTTTCTTCGACCAGCATCATGCGCTGTCCACTCAGGTTAAACAGTTCAATCGTGGCATTGCCGGTCAGGTTGCTCCATTCGATGTGCAACTCCCCGGAGGCTGGCTGGGGATATATCCGCAATCCGCTCTCTTCGGCCAGATCGCCGGTAGAAACCGATTCCAGAAAAAAGGCTGTGGCGCTGATATCTTCGCTCATGGTAAGCTGCAGGTTTGCCTCGGTTATGACCTCATCACCGATTTCCCATCTCACAAAGTGCCAGCCAGAATTGGCCACGGCAGCTACGCTCACATTACCATTAAGCTGGTGGGTATAGGTTCCCGGAGGAGGGTAGGTGGTGCCCAGACCATTGACGGCAAGCACAAGGGTTTTGGCCGTTGACTCAAGCCTGGCCAACAGCGACCTGCCGGAAGTGACCGTGAAACTGTAAGGATTGCTGGTCGAAACCACTTCGTCGTTTTCTTCCCAGGCCACAAAGCGGTAACCGGCATAAATGGCAGCCGCCACATTGGCTGTAGCCCCGTGGTTGAAGGTGCCTCCGCCACTCACCACGCCCGAGCCCTGAGGGGTAATCTGCAGGCTCACCAGGTATGTTTTAATATTGAAACGTGCCACAAGGTCGCGGTCGTCTTCAACCACAAAAGAGTAAGAAAGATCGTTGGAAACAAGCTGCCCGTTTTCGCGCCATCCAGCAAAATCGTAGCCTTCTTCAACCACGGCCGTTATGGTAATTTCTGTGCCGAAGTCAAATATTCCGCCGCCGCTAACTTGCCCACCAGCAGTAGGATCAGCCTCAACAGTTACCTCATACTGATTAATGTTGAAATGTGCTACAAATTGACGGTTCTGGGTAACTACCGCCTGAAATGATGGGCTGGTGGAGAAGATGTTGCCATTCTCTTTCCAGTGAATAAAGGTAAATCCATGAGGCAGGGTGGTAGAAATGCTGGCTGTCTGTCCGTGCTGGTAAGTACCTGCACCGGTTTGCACGCCCACGTTTTCGGGCGAGCTGAGCAATTCCACTTCATACTCGTTAAGAGCAAACACTGCTGTTAGGCTCCGATTTTCATTCATTGTTACGACCACCACCGTTTCGGTAGAAAGCACCTCACCATCTTCAGTCCAGTTTACAAAGTTACTGCCGGAAGCCGAAACCGCTGTCAAGGCAACCTGTGTACCTTCGTTATAGGTATAGTTGCCGGCAGCAGGTGTGGTTGTGCCATTGCCAGACACTTCAATGGCGAGCTCATACTGAGTTGGTGCGGGTTCAATTTCAATCTCAGCTCCATTGGAAGGCAGAGATTCGCCCGTGGGGTTCTGGTAAGTGGCAGTTACCTGGTATGAATAGATGCCGGGCTCCAGGCCTGTGTCGGAGAAGGCCAATGTATTCGGGCCTGCTACGCTAGCAAGCAATTGACCATTACGGTAAACGCGGTAACCGGTCAGCTCGGGGTGTTCAACAGTTACCTCTGGTGCAATCCACATAAGCATTACTACGCCTTCGGCATTTACAGTAACTGTTAAACCGGTCGGAGCCACAAATTCTGCATCGTAGTAGCCAGCAATGGAAACCTGGTCGATGGCAACACCATGTCCTCCCTCGGTTACGGCCTCAAAAGCCACCTGCGCAGCACTGCCTAGCAACGGAAGTTCAAGAGTTACGAGAGTCCATTGGGGCACATCTTCATCGAAGGCGGCAAGTAACTGCCATTCTTCTTCCGCGGAAGCGCGAAAATAAACATTGAGCAAATCCTGCAGTATTTCGTTAGCGGCATTGGCAAGATAGAATCTCAGTTCGCCCATTTCATAATCGCCAAAGTCGATAACAGGGGTGAGCAGGCGGGTGGTCATGCCGTACTGGCTTTCATTGACAGCCATAATGCAGGCATTGAGAGCGCCTTCGTAAGCTGCTTCGGGAAAGCCTGCGCCATTGCCGGCTCCGGTTTGCCACGAGAGGGTGCCTTCCACGTATTCCTGCTCCCAGCAAATGGGCATTTCTTGCTCGTTAAAGCCTTCGAGCAGCGGAAGGTCGGTGATTACCGGGCAAAGCGTGGTGGCCTGTGCCCAGGCACCTTCAGAGTATTTGCCTGTTTCACTGCGCGACCAGATGGTGTAGTAATAAGTAGAGGTCACTTCGAGTGCCTCGTGCAGAAACGCTTCGGCAGCGCCGATATAGATTACCTGGCCACCGCCAGTAATTTCCTGCCCCAGATAGTATTCGCCATTAGGAATACCAAAAGCATCTTCAGTATTAAAGGCCACGAGCACGGGGTTCTGGTTTTCGTTGAGTTCCCAGCCAAGCTCAATAGCTGATGGGCTTACAGGGCTAGCACCGAAGTTGAAAACCTCCTCCACTACTTCGCCAAAGGGGTCATAACCATCAATGGCATCTACACCGGTTCCCAGCGGATCGAGCCAGTCGCTGAGCCTGGTGGCTGTTGAGCCACCGCCGGTCCAGGAAATGCCCAGACGGCCGTAGTAGTCGGCAGCAGTATTTCCGCAGGCTGCATAACCGCCATGAAGCTGGCCAATAATTCTTTGCTGGGCATCGTAAATAGGGGATCCGGAAGAACCGCCCTCGGTAGTGGTCCCGCCACTCCAGGTGATACGCCAGTGGGTAGTTCCTGAGCCGGGTGCGCCAAGGTAGGATGAGTTGGTAACTCCGCCTGTTGCGTAGCTAAACTTTTTAATATCCCCACTGGGGTGGTGAATGCCAATAATCGTTTCGGCAATACTATTAGGCAGGGCACGGTTCCAGCCAGAGAAAAAGGGATTGACATGTTCTGGGATGGGATTGCTAAACTCCAGTAGCCAGAAGTCAGAGGTAGAGTTCCGTGCACGATCTAACAATCCGCCAACAGCATCGTAAGGAGGTGAACTCGGGGGGTTGGCGCAGGTAGCACTTTGCCAGTTAAACCAAAACACAAGGGTGCCAGGGTTACGGTAACAATGGTTAGCAGTGAGCATAAAAGGCCGGCCATCATTGGCGGTATTATTTACTAATGCACCAGTACACCAAGCTGTTCCGCTGGTTAGCATTAAGGCAACGGATCTGATCTGCTCCTCCCATCCTTCAGACTCAGGGCAGGCCACATTAAGGTTGCACGATCCCGACCCGCCAAATGCTTTCACATAGGTTAATGGATCACGATAGGCATGGTTTACGCTTTCAATTTTTAGCTCGCCCGGAAAATCAACCCAATGGGGTTCGAAATATTCAACAACCAACTCATCACCTTCAATTAGTGTGGTGGCAAAGTAATAATCGTCCTGATTGTTGTAGTCGGTAAAAGCGCCAATAACTCTTGACCGATCAATATTATAAATATATAGCTCTGCACCTTCGGGAAGAATATAACGGTCGAAGATCAGGGTAAGGGCAAAGGCTCCGGGCGATTTGATACCCAGCCGCCAAACGCGGTCCCCATTTTCTGAAACGTACCATGAGCCTGCGTTTTTAAGGTCCATATCAACATTTATGGGATGACCAAAACGCCACGGAATGTCTTTAATGGTGTCAAAGATCATATCTTCAGCCAACAGTTCGACCGCATTTACAGGGGCCATTATTTCAAAGCCAAGTTCCTGCCGCTCATCGGACCACGAAAAACTTGGAGGGACACCTGGTTTGCTAACTTGTGCCTGCGAAACAAAACTGGCAAGCACAAAAAACAGCAATAAAACTGTAATTTTTCTCATAACAGAAACGATTAGTTTAAAGAATTTAAAAGGCTTTCCGAATAATAATGAAGCGTTAAACCGGTAAAAATAAAAAAAGCCGTTCATACAAACGGCTTTTCATACATATTTTTTTTGAACTATCGGTTTACCACCAATTTCTTGGTCAGTATCACTTGTTCGTTTACCACAAAGGAGTAGAGGAAAATCCCATTGTTCAGGGAGGTGGTTTCGAGCCTGTGGCGGCTTCCTGAAGGATCTAGAGGAACCTCCATTACTATCGAGCCGGTAAGATTTCTTACCACCAGTCGGGCACTGCGCACATCGGGCGGCAGCTGGTAGTCGAAAACAGTAAAGTCGCGCGCGGGATTTGGCCGCGGGTCGGAAATGCGTGTTTGGCGAAGAGAGGGGCCGGAAGCGCTGGTGGCATCGGCAGTGTAGGTAACCGTAACACTGACCGTTTCGAAGCTTTCGTTGCGGCTGAAGAATTCGTACTTCACTATGGTCGATCCCGAATAACCCTCCGGAAAGTATTGCCCGTAAAAATCGCTGTCAATGGAGGTGGCTCCCGCAGCAAGGGTGAGACCTCCCTGTGACTCAACAACCGAAATATCGTAGCAGAAATCAGCCCAGCAAAAAGTGTTATAGGTATTGTTAAGCACTTCTTGCTCTTCCTTTCTGGCCCAAATTTCAATGGCTTCCTCCCCATCGTTATGCAAGAAAACCTGGGCTTTCAGATAAGAAGCCGAAGGACTTCCATGAACCGAAAGGGTGGCGTTGGTAATATCGTTGCCATCGGCATCCTTTAATAAAAGGCCTTGGGAAAACCCAGATAGAAAAATACCGACAACCAGCGAAAAGAATAGTAAAATATGTTTCATAATGATAACTTAACTCCTTACAATTTTAATCACGTTACAAAAATAGTCTTTTAACTGCCTGCTGGCAAGCGTGTTTTCCGACATTTTTATCAAAAAACATACCGTAGAAAACACCTGGTTTGGGTGTTTTTCATAATCCTTTGGCAACCAACAAAATACGAAAAATCTTGAATCTCTTAAAAATATTTAAAAATCACTTATGAATGATTATATGTGAATAAGCCACTTCATTTGGAAAAAACTAAGTATTTTCGAGACCGTAAATTTTAAATCAGCACCTTATGAAGAGAACCTTTACTTTTTTGCTTTTCGCAATGGCTTTTTTGAGTCTGAAGGCCCAGCAGGAATTTATTCAGCAGGATTTTTCGGGCGCCTGGCCTCCATCGGGCTGGACTATTAGTGCGCAAACTGCTAACTGGGCGGCTGTCAGCACCTCAAATGCCGGTGGTACTGCCCCTGAAGTCAGACTCAACTGGTCGCCCCAGTTTACTGGCGAAACCCGCCTGATTACTCCGTCCGTTAATGTTTCAACATCTGGAGCATCAATGCTTGTTTTCTCCTTTAAACATATGGTCGACAACTATAGTGGCAACTACCAGATCGGTGTGGCAGCCCGAACCAAATTGGGCCCATGGGTTGAACTCTGGACGCAAACGGTAACCGGCAACATTGCTGCCCAAACCAAGGCCATTCAAATTACGAACCCCGATTTTCTAGAAAGTAATGAACTGCAATTTTCTATTTTCTTTAATGGAAACAGCTACAACATAAATTATTGGTACATCGACGATGTGAGCCTTATCAGCCCTGCTGATTTCGACCTTGCCGTTACCAGCATTTCCGTACCTTCTCATTTTATGGGAGAAAAAGAAGTAACAGGCACTGTCACTGCAAACGGCCTGGAGGCAATTAACTCTTTTGACCTTAGCTGGCAGGTTGACGACGGAGAAATACATACACAGTCTTTTTCAGGACTTAACGTTGGTTTATTTCAAAACTACCAGTTTACGACAAATTCAATGATTGATCTGGATCCGGGCACCTATACCCTTAACGTTTTTATTTCGAACATCAACGGTGAGGAAGAAGATGGTGTGGAAGAAAACAACCATGCATCAAAACTTATTCACATTCCCCATCAGCATGTACAGCGCTTGCCGCTTTTTGAATCATTCACCAGTTCTACCTGCCCGCCCTGCTTCTCTTTCAACAACTCTTTCTTTAATGGTTTTACCCAGCAGAACCAGGTTGATATTGCCCTGATAAAATACCAGATGAGTTGGCCCGGTGCTGGCGACCCTTACTACACGGCCGAAGGCGGCACCCGCAGGGGTTATTATGGCGTTTCGGGCGTACCCGATCTTTTTGTGGAGGGTAAGCGCGTATCTACAAACTCTGGAGCAGTAAACACTGCTTTTCAGGCGGCCAAAGCCAACCCTTCCTTTATGGCCATCGAGGGCTTCTATGCCACCGAAGGCAATAATATCATGATTGATGCCCATATTTATCCTTATGCTGATTTCCCCGGCGTTACCTTACATGTGGTAGTGGTTGAGGGCACAACAACAGGAAACGTAGGATCTAACGGCGAAACCTCGTTTAAGCATGTTATGATGAAGATGCTGCCCGGCGCTAATGGTGTCAATGTCGACCTGACGGCCCTTGAGCCTTACCATATTTCGCATACATTCAATATGTCGGGCACTTTTGTAGAAGAAATGAACGACCTGAAGGTGATTATTTTTGTACAAAAAAATGCCAGCAGGGAGGTTTACCAGGCCGCCAACATTAGGAAAGCAAGCAATCCAGTAGCCTCGGTTAACATTGCAAATGGCGCCACGGGCATCAGCCTCAATCCAACCATATTAATTGATTTCGATCAGGCCGTTCGCCATACCGATGGAACTGAGATCGCTACAGAAAATATAGCCTCTTTGCTGCAAATGCGCAAAACAGATGTGAATGGAGATGAGATTGCCTTTACAGCCGAAATCAACCAGGAAAAAATGCAAATTAGTATTGAGCCTGTTGACCAACTGGAAGGCGACCTGCTAGTTTATATGAGCCTTGAAGCAGTGAGCGATTATTCTCCATGGTTCTTTACCAGCGATCCGGTGGCCATCACCTTCACCACCTTGTCTACCGTAAGCACTCAGAACCTTGATTTGCCGGATGTTTTGGTTTATCCCATCCCTGCTTCAGGCATAATTAATGCACGTTTCCCTGCCGAAACCATCGCAGAATTGCGTATCTTAGACATGCGCGGCGCCCTGCTGGTTTCGAAAAAAGGCATCGGGCAATCTTTTCTGATGGATGTCTCGTCGCTTCCGGCAGGCATGTATTTTCTCGAAATGATTACCCCGGCAGGACGGTCGATGAAGAAAATCTCCATCGTTCGTTAACCAAATCAAACAGAATGCACAGGATTTCGGCAAGTTTCATGCTTTTTCTCAGCATTGTCTTAACTGCTTTGGCGGGGGTTTCACAGGCCCCGTCAAAGCAAGTTGTATTAAGGCACGACCGCTTTTTTGGCGGGCCATACAGTGTGGCAGGGCAGCCTTACCTCATAAGGGGTGATGTGTCTTCTATCGGCAACGAAACTTTTGAGTCGGTGTATTTAAATTACCAGGTGGATGAGGAAGAGGTACAAACCACTTTTTTTGACCAGATCGGCCTTAACCCATATTTTCCCTTTCACTATCAGGCCGAAAACCACTGGCTGCCTGAAGAGACTGGCATTTACCTGCTTAAAATCTGGTTTACAGGCTTGAACAGCGCACCCTCAAACGAGGGTTTTAGCGACACCCTCAGCAAAACCGTGGCCATATACAATTACCTGCCACAACGCCAGCTCAGCTTGCTCGAAAGCTTTTCAAGCATCAACTGCGGCAGCTGCGCCATAGTGGCACCCGGCCTGCGTCAGATGGTCGATAAAGACCAGGACAAATATGCCATGATCTATTACCATCCACTCTCCTACGAGGGAAGCCCGCTCTTTCAGTTCAACCCAAAAGACCAGATCACCCGCAAGGAGCTTTACGACATTACCTATACCCCGGTATCGGTCATTGGTGCCACATTTATTGGCGGCAGCTTTGAGGTTACTCCTGCCAATTTAGATCTGGACAGGGAAGGGTATGCAGGCTTTGAATTGTCGGGAGCGTACTCCATCGAAAACGACATGCTTTATGCCAGTGTCGATTTGGCGTATTTTGCCGCTTTCACGGAAAGCGATCGCATCACCCTTTTGGTTTCGGTTACAGAAGATGAGGTCCATTTCGAAACAGCCCCAGGCTCCAACGGCGAAAAAGACTTTTATCATGTTATGCGAAGCTTTCTGCCCGATGCCAACGGCACCAATCTCTTGCCCGAAGCGCCCGGAACCACCCGCCAGTTTTCCTTTCAGTACGATATGAATGGCCTTTCACTGAATCAGGAGCTGCTAACCCTGCTGGCTTTTGTGCAGGATACCGAAACCCTCGAAATACACCAGGCCGTCAGACTGACAATGCAGCCCTTCGATCCAACCAGCACATTTAATCAGGCTGAAACCCCTATAAGGGTTTTTCCCAATCCTTCGGCTGGACAATTCAGGGTAATCCTTCCGGGAAATGAAAGGACCAGCTCGCTGAGCATTTTTACCCTTGGCGGGAAAAAGGTTTACCATAGCGAGAATTTGACCAGCGAGCATATGCTGGATCTGGGTCATCTTCCGCAAGGCATATATATTCTCAGGGAACAAAGCGGCCAGAATATTCAACATCAAAAAATTTCCATTGTAAAATAATTCAGCATTATTTCAAAAATGAAAAAGCTTTTACTCACTCTCATTTTATTGATTTCAGTTACTGGCATTTTTGCCCAGGCAGGCAGCAAGCTGCCAGAAATGGTCATTAAAACCCTTGAAGGCAGGGAGGTCAACACCTCTGCCTTCGAAAACGATGGCAAGCCTTATGTGATAAGTTTCTGGGCCACCTGGTGCAGGCCATGCCTCAAGGAACTCACCGCCATCGACGAGATTTACGAAGACTGGAAAAATCTGGGATTCAAGGTGATTGCCGTAAGCACCGACGACACCCGCACCCGTGCCAACGTGCTGCCCATGGTGAGGGGCCGCGGCTGGGAGTTTGAATTTTATCTCGACGAGAACGGCGACTTTCGCAGGGCCATGGGCGTAAACCTGGTGCCGCACACCTTTATCGTTAACGGGAAGGGCGAAGTGGTTTACCAGCATACCGCCTTTGTAGATGGCATGGAGTGGGAGATGTACGACAAACTGAAAGCCCTGCTCGAAAATGAATAAGAAGACTTTTCTTTTATTTGCCCTGGCCATGCTTGTGCAGGGCATTTTTGTTTACGGTCAGGGTCAGGGCGGCCTTTTGCAGGGCGCCCGCGTATGGGGCAACTTTCAGCTCGACGCCCAGTATTACCTTCCCGACAGCATAATTGAAGCACCCGATGTGGATGAAAAAATCCGCATGAATGCCTTTGCCAACCTGAACTTCAGCTGGCAGGGATTCACCATGGGCATGCGCTACGAAAGTTATCAAAATGCTTTGCTCGGCTTCGACCCCGGTTATCGCGGCAACGGCATTCCCTACCGCTTTGCTTCCTACCAGCAGGACAACCTGGAAGTGACCCTGGGCAACTTTTACGAGCAGTTTGGCAATGGCATGGTATTTCGCTCCTATGTAGACCACAACCTCGGTGTGGACAATGCCATGGATGGCATCAGGCTGGTATACCGGCCAGTGAGCGGCGTAACACTGAAAGGCCTGATAGGACAGCAGCGGCTGTTTTTCGACAAGGGCCCGGGCATTGTGCGCGGCTTTGATGCAGAAATGAACCTGAATCAAACTTTTACTTCCCTGGCCGAAAACCCAAATCAGTGGATGCTGGGCACCAGCGTGGTGAGCAAATACCAGCGCGACCAAAACCCGCTTTTCAACCTGCCCGAAAACGTGGCGGCTTTCGCCGGAAGGCTGAACTACCTGAGAGGAGCCCTGAACCTTAGCGCCGAATATGGCTACAAAGTGAATGACCCCTCGGCCGACAACAATTTCATTTATAAGGATGGCAATGCACTGACCATGACAGGATCTTGGGCAGCCGAAGGGTTTGGACTTCTTTTAGCCGCCAAGCGCATCGACAACATGGGCTTCAGAAGCGACCGTGCCGCCAGCAGCAATAATTTGCAGATCAATTTTTTGCCGCCTACCACAAGGCAGCATCTCTACAGCCTATCGGGCATGTATCCCTACGCCACCCAACCAAGGGGAGAAATGGGGCTTTTGGGCGAGCTTACCTTTAAACTGCCCCGCGAAAGCTTTCTGGGAGGAGCCAATGGCGCCACCCTTACGGTAAATTACAGTGTGGCAAACTCCATACATAAGACAGCCCTCAACGACACTACTGCCATTGGACAGCGCGGCACCAAAGGATATACATCTGACTTTTTCCGAACCGGCGACACGCTCTATTTTCAGGACTTTAACGCCGAATACAGCCGCCGCTTCAGCCGCAACTTGCGCGGGCTTATTTCTTACGCCTACATAACCTACAACCAGGGTGTGATTGAGGGGCATATCGAAAAAGGCATGGTTTACGCACATATTGTCGTGGCCGATTTTACCCACCGCCTGCCCAACCGCCGCAGCCTCCGCTGGGAGCTGCAGCACTTGGCCACCCAGCAGGATAAGGGCAACTGGGCCATGGCCCTGCTCGAATACAGCATAGCACCCCAGTGGTCGTTTTCTCTTTCTGACCAGTACAACTATGGCAACGACAACAAGGATCTCCGGGTGCATTATGTCACACTGGGAGCTTCCTACAGCAAAAATGCCAACCGCTTCAGCCTCTCCTACGGGCGGCAGCGCGAGGGCATCATTTGCGTGGGCGGCGTGTGCCGGCAGGTGCCGGCCTCCAACGGTTTCATGCTGAGTGTTACAAGCAGTTTCTAAAATTTCAGAATGATGATCAGAAAACTTATCACCATACTAACTTTTTTGCTCTCCGGACTTTTTCTGGCAAGTTGCGACATTATTGAAGAGCCAAAAATGACTGGCCCAGGCCACAACGGCCATCAGGGTGAGGTGGTTCGCAAGGTGCTGCTCGAAGAGTTTACCGGGCATCAGTGCCCCAACTGCCCTGATGGGGCACAAGAAGCCGCCGACCTGAAAGCTTTTTTTGGCGACCGCCTGGTGATCATGAGCATACATGCCGGCTTTTTTGCACGCACCACCGCCCCGCACTTCCTGGCCGACTACCGCACCACGGCCGGAAACAACATAAATTCCTATTTTGGCATCTCATATAACCCCGTGGGTATGGTAAACCGCGCCGGTTTTTCAGGAAGTCCTATTCTTACACCTTCGGCCTGGGGGGGCGCCATTTCGCAGATACTGCAGCAAGAGCCGCAGGCCGGCATCGAAATCAGCCTCAACTATCAGTCTATCAGCCGGCAATTGAACGCTTCTTTTAAGACAACCGCACTTGAAAACATTCAAGGCCCGATTTACCTTGCAGTCTTCCTGGTGGAAAACAACATAATGTCGCCCCAGCAAACCAACGATCCGCAATACCCCAACGGCATCAAGGAAAACTATATTCATATGCACGTACTGCGCACCGACATAAACGGCCCATGGGGAGAGGAACTCAGCGAAATCGGAGCCGGAGCCGGCCAGGCGTTCATGAAAAACTACAACATTACCCTTGATCAGGGCTGGAATGCAACCTACTGCTCAGTAATTGCGTTTGTTTACAGCGGCACCAACCTGGAAGTAATTCAGGCCGAAGAAAAGAAGCTTTTCTGAGGCAACCCTTAGCGGTAAATCATTTTTCGGGTCATCCCGCCATCGCACAAGAAGTTCTGCCCGGTGATAAAACCAGCTTGATCGGACAAGAGGAACCAAGCCAGGTTGGCAATGTCTTCGGGCCTGCCAATGCGGCCGGCCGGGTGCTGAAGGTGTTCTTCGGGCGGCCAGTCGGTGGTCTTTCGCCGGCTTTTTTTCTGCCAGGGCTCTGTGTCTATCCAACCGGGACTGATGCAGTTCACCCTCACATCGGGTTGGAGGCTCATGGCCAGGGCATGTGTAAGGGCAAAAACGCCGCCCTTGCTGGCCGAATAAGCCTCTGTGTCGGGTTCTGACATAAAACCCCGGGTGCTGCACAAATTCACTATAGCTCCTTTTGAAGCCCGCAATACCGGTGACAGGTATTTTGCCGTAAGGAAATAAGAACTGAGGTTAACCGCCAGCACGCGGTTCCATTCATCCAGGCTGAGTTCTTCCACCGCTTTGTTGGCCGAAATAGCGGCATTGTTAACCAAAAAAGAAACACCTTCTGGGCTCTTCTGGCACTGATCAATAGCCGCCTTTAGCGAAGCTTCATCGCCCACATCACAAACAATAGTAGAAAACATCCCTTGCGGGGAAGCCTCTTCCGCAAAATCCTTAAGGGCTTCGGCGTCAATGTCAAGTACAAAAACAAAGATGCCCTCCTGCATCAGCCTAAGCGAAATGGCCTTGCCAATGCCCTGGGCGCCTCCGGTAACAACAGCTCTTTTCATAAATTTTGTTTTTTTCTTAAAATTAAAAAATTAATCTAATGAATGATTTGTTATAAAGGTTTTTTATATATTTATGCCTTATAAGAAAACGGGTAATATGCAGCGGCCCCTGAAAAAATTCTCCGAGTTTGCGGCCACACTCCTCCCCTTCGAGGCCGAGTACCTGCTGGGCATTCACCAGTTTCAGGATGCTGAAAACATCCGCTTGTTGAAGACCACAGCCCACAACAGTCACCACCCCGGTCAATCCAAACCTTATTCCTTAAAAACCGATAAACGGAAATACTCCTACCTGAAAAAGTGGATTACCGAAAAGCTCGATTCGATTAACGTGGATATCTTTCTCGAGTGGCTGAGTGAAACGGACCGAAAGATCATGACCGACGCCCTGGATCCCGAAGATGAGAGAAAGATCATTAACCAGATAAGGCAACATCAGAAACCAGGATTTTACTTTATTCGCTTTTACGAATTGGTGCAGAACTACCAGAATTACCTGCTGATACGCATGCGGCAGAACTACTACGAGATTGCGGGCAGTTTCCTGGAAAAACACAGGGTAGAATACGAAAATTCCCGTAATATAAACCAGCGCCTGCATCAGGCCACCCGCGACATTGTGAGGCAATACGCCGAATACGACACCGAGGCAGCCCAATGGGAAAAATGGCTGCTCGAAGTGTTTTACAACGAAGACCTGGATGGCCTCAACCGCTACCTGGCGGTGGTAAGGCTGGTGTTTTTGTATTACAATTATAAAGACTACCACCGCCTGATCGAGATCTTTGAACATCTGGAAAAGCGGTTTAAAAAAGGAGAACTCTACTCGCCGCGCATCCTGGTAAACTATTATGCCAACCGCCTGCTGGTGCATTCGCGCCACAACGAACTTGATCTGGCCGAGACCTATGGTTATCTTTCAATACGTTACCGCAGCAACGACTACCTGTACTACCTTGTAAACCTGTGTGCCGTTTTGCTCAGAAAAGGGAAATACATTGGGGCGCTGCAGCTGCTTAACCGATCATTCCCCGAGCTGAAAAAGACTATCAGCCCCCACACCCGCATCGGTTTTATAGCATATTATATTCAGGCATTGTGGCGCAATGGGCGGGCTGCCGAAGCGGTTAGCTATGCCCACACTACCTTGCAAACAGACAAGGCCGGGATCATGCAGCACCGATGGCACCTGTATTTTTCCTCCTACTTGCTGGCCTTGCTTGCTACCGAAAAATACCGCGACATACTGGCCCTGGCGCGCCGCTACAAACTGCTCGAAAAAGACAAAAAAGCCCAGAAACGGGCGGGTTATATACCCAATCTTGTGTGGATGCACCAACTGGCATCCTATAAACAGCTGGCCATTACGAAGGATCAACTTTTCAACAGCCTTTACGAATCGGCCCTGCCCTGCCTCACCGACCCTCATAAATTTTATCTGCTTCGCGAACTGTGCAATGACCTCAGAATGCACGATGTGGAAATATTCGATCGCCTGAACCACGAACTCTTCAAAAATCCGCCAGAGAAAATCGCACCACGTTTTTTTGTGTAGAATTATCTGTTTATTAATAGTTTATGCTATTTATTTTGTTTAAAAACAAAAAAGTCGTACCCAATTAAATTAATATCCTGCTTTACTTTGCCTCCTTGCCGTCGTTAATTTGTAAATTCAATATTTACCTGAATTTCTCAAACATATTTTTCAATTATGCAAGAAGTGGTAATTGTTTCGGCCGCCCGTACCGCCATAGGGAGTTTTGGCGGCGTCCTTTCGGGCTTTTCTGCCGTTGAACTGGGCACCATTGCGGCAAAAGCCGCGTTGCAGCGTGCCGGGGTGGATCCCGCGCTGATCGGCGAGACCATAGCAGGAAACATTTTATCTGCCGGACTCGGTCAAAACCTTGCCCGCCAGATCGGTATTCACTCGGGTGTTCCGCAAGAAAGTCCCGCCATGGCCATCAACCAGCTTTGCGGCTCGGGCCTTCGCGCCGTGGCATTGGCTGCACAGGGCATTATGCTCGGAAATTATGATGCAGCGCTGGCTGGCGGCACCGAAAGCATGAGCAATGCACCTTACCTGCTTCCCAAGGGACGTTTTGGCTATCGAATGGGCGACGGGCAGCTGACCGACAGCATGATTCTGGATGGCCTCACGGATGTGTTCAATAATTACCACATGGGCGTTACGGCAGAAAATATTGCCGAAAAATGGGGCCTTACCCGCCGGGAGCAAGACGAGTTTGCCCTGGCCAGCCAGCATAAAACCGAAGCGGCTCAAAAAGCAGGACGCTTCAGAGATGAGATTGTTCCCATTGAAATTTTGCAAAGAAAGGGTGACCCCATTCTGGCCGACACCGATGAGTTTCCGCGTCATGGTCTAACCATTGAAGGCCTGCAGAAGCTTCGGCCGGCCTTCAAAAAAGACGGTACGGTAACTGCCGGCAATGCCAGCGGCATAAACGACGGAGCCGCCTTCCTGGTGGTAATGAGTGCAAGACAAGCCGAGTCGCTCGGACTGGAGCCCCTGGCACGTATTGTTACATTTGCAACCTGCGGCCTCGACCCTAAGATCATGGGTTACGGCCCGGTGCCGGCTACCCGCAAGGCGCTTAAGCAAGCCGGCCTGACCATAAACGACATCGACCTGGTGGAGGCCAACGAAGCTTTTGCCGCACAGTCGCTTGCCGTGCTCAGAGACCTCGAACTGGATCCCGCCAAGGTAAACGTAAACGGCGGTGCCATTGCCCTTGGCCATCCCATTGGCGCATCCGGTGCAAGAGTGCTTACTACCCTGCTTTACGAACTAAAGCGCCGCAACCTCAAACGAGGCCTGGCAACTCTTTGTATTGGAGGCGGGCAGGGCATTTCAATGATTGTAGAACGATAAAAAAACATTAGATATGACACGTTTTAAGGAACAAGTGGTGATCATTACCGGCGGTGCCGATGGCATTGGAAAGGCTGCCAGCCTCCGTTTTGCGACCGAAGGCGCCAATGTGGTGATTTGGGACCTGAACGAAGAAAAGGGACAGGAGCTGGCAAAGGATATCAAAAACACCGGCGGTAACGCCCGCTTCATGAAGGTAAATACCGCCAAATGGGAAGAAGTAGAAGCCGCTGCAAAACTTGTTTTCGACAACTATCAGCGCATCGATGTGCTTATTAACAACGCCGGCATAACCCGCGACAGCAGCCTGAAAAAGATGAGCCCCGAGCAGTGGCAGCAGGTGATTGATGTGAACCTGAGCGGCGTATTTTATTGCACCAAGGCCGTTTCGGAATATATGGTGGCCCGCAATTATGGCCGCATCATCAACACTTCGTCGGTGGTGGCTCTTTACGGAAACTTCGGACAAACAAATTATGTGGCCACCAAGGCTGGTGTCATAGGCATGACCAAGACCCTTGCCCGCGAACTGGGACGAAAGGGTATTACTGTGAATGCGGTGGCTCCCGGTTTCATTGCCACCGAAATGGTGGCCAAAATGCCTGAGAATATTTTGCAGGGCATGAAAGACAAAACCCCGGTTGGCCGTCTTGGCACCCCCGAAGAAATTGCTGCCACCTATGCTTTCCTGGCTTCCGATGAAGCTGGTTTTATTAATGGCACGGTAATCAGTGTGGATGGCGGCATCACCATTTAAAACAACAGCATGAGAAACGCGATCATACACTCCATTGGCGCTTACGTCCCCGAAAGAGTGGTACCCAACAGCTTTTTTGATGAGCTGCTTGGCGAGAACGTGAGCGACTGGCTGACAGAGAACGTGCAGATTTATGAGCGCCGCTGGTGTACCGAAGACCAGTCGGTGGCCGATCTGGCTGCCGAAGCAGTAAAAAATGCCCTGTCCGACGGCAATGTGAAGCCCGACGAAGTGGACCTGCTGATTATCTCCACCGACACTCCCGAATACGTAAGCCCTTCAACTGCTTCGAAAGTACAGCAAATGCTCAGCCTTGTCAATGCCGGCACATTCGACATTAACACCGCCTGCGCAGGCTTTGTAACCGCCCTAGATACTGGTGCAAAGTTCATACGTGCCGACGAAAACTACCAAACCGTGGTGGTGGTAGGCGCCTACGCCATGAGTAAATTCCTGAACATGACCGACAAAAAGACGGTGACACTTTTTGCCGATGGCGCCGGTGCTGCCGTACTCAAGGCTTCTGAAGAAGAAGGCCGTGGATACCTGACCAGCCAGCTCATTACTAAAGGAGAATACTACGGCCATATGGGAATTTATGCCGGTGGCAGTCATCAGCCGTTAAGCCAGCAGGTACTCGATGAAAAAGACCACCTGCTCAAATTCGTGCATAAATTCCCCAAAGAACTGAATCCTGAAATGTGGAGTATGATGGCCAATACGCTGGCACAAAGGATTGGCGTAAACCCAGCGGATGTAGACCATTTCCTGCTCACGCAGATCAACATCAACAGCATTTGGGAAACCATGGATCGCCTTGGTGTGGCCCGCGAAAAAGCGCCCACGGTGATGCATCATTACGGGTATACCGGCTCAGCCTGCATCCCGCTGGCGCTGAACGAAATTTATAAAAACGGCAAGCTGAAGCGTGGCGACCTGCTCTTCCTTATCGGATCGGGTGGCGGACTGGCCTTTGCCAGTGCAGCTTTCAGGTACTAACCAAAAAAAAGGCAAAACTTTGGCAACTGCAACACAGGTTACCGGCGCATGGATACTGATACTGCTGTATATGGCAGTTGTCCTGTTTTTTGTGATCAGGGGCGCTTCCAAAATAAAGAATATCTCTGACTACGCCCTTGGCAACATATTGTTTTCGCCCTATGCCGTGGGCTTGTCGCTGGCCGCTGCCATGACCAGTGCCGCCACTTTTGTCATCAACCCCGGCCTGATCGCCAACTTCGGAATCAGCGGGGTAATCTCCTATGGCATTGCATTACCAATTGCGGCTGTGGCCAGCCTTGCCCTGCTAACCAAAAGTTTTCGCAAATACGGCGAAACCGTTAAAGCCCTTACCCTGGCGCAATGGATCGGCAAGCGTTACAACAGCAAGGCATACTCACTGTTCATGGCATTCTTATCGCTGCTGCTGATCACCTTTATTGTGCTTATTCTAGTGGCCATTGTTAGCGTTATCTCAAAAGCCATAAATGCCGACCCCATATGGGTGCTTACCGGCGTGGTGGTTTTTGTGTTCGGATATATGATGTTTGGAGGAGCCAACTCAATGGTTTACACCAATACCATACAGGCACTTATAATGCTGGTGGTAGCTTTCATTTTGCTGGGCAGTGGCATTAAATTCTTTAGCGATGGCATTGGCGGTTTCTTTGCCCAGCTTCGGGAGATCGATCCGGCCCTTACAACACCCATCAACCCCGGCAGCCCATTGTTCCGAAACTTCTATGAGATCATTTTTGCGCAGGTGGTGGTAGGCATTGCCATAGTGGTACAGCCACATATTATCACCAAGTCGCTGTTGCTGAAAAAGGAAAGCGATGTGAACAAGTTCTTGGTAACAGCCGTGGTGGTTGAGTTGATCTTCTTCTTTGTGGTGTTTGCAGGGCTCTATGCCCGTTTGGCTTTCCCAGACCTGAGCATCGAGGGGGTAGCCCTGAAAAACGATGAGATCATTCCGGTGTTTGTAGTACAGTTGTTTGCAGGCAACATCCTGGCAGTGATTATTGGCCTGGTGGTAGTGCTCGGCTTGATGTCGGCAGGCATGTCGACCCTTGAGGGATTGATACAATCGGTGAGCACTTCAATAACTTCTGATATTATTAAGCCGATTGTTGGAGAAAACAACCTTTCTGATGCAGCACAGATTCGCATCAACAAGGCGGCCATTATTGCCCTGGGCGTGGTGGCATGGTTTATTGCCCGCGGCCAGATCATTAATCCCAACCTGAGCGTGGCTATTTTGGCGCAGAACGGCGTTTATGCATTTTTCTCGGCTGCCTTTATCCCGGTTATCTTCGGGGTTTTCGTCAAGGATATCAAAACCCATATTCCGTTTACAGCAACGATAACTGCGGTAGTTGTGCACTTCACCGTATTCTTTGGGCTGGAACCCCTGGTCGAAGCTGGCTGGAATTTTGGTTTCTTCAGCCAATTCCTGGTTGGGCCCGTGAAAAACCCAGCCATTGCTTCTTCAACTGCCATTGTGGTTTCAACACTGGTTGCTTTCATATTGTTAATTATACAAAAGAAAAAGAAATCATGAGCTGGATCGACTGGTTTGGACGCTGGAACATGTACAACCCCAAAAAGGTTGCCGTGGAAGAGTTTGAAACCTCCCGCGCCTTTACCTACGGGCAGTTGCATCAGCTGGGCAACTACACCGCTGGCTGGTTTGCCGATGAGCTGAAACTGGCCAAAGGCGACAGGGTGGCCATACTGGCCGAAAACTGCCTGGAATACATTACACTGCTGGCCGTAGCCCAGAAGACTGGCATCATAATTGTGCCACTCAACTACCGCCTCACCCCGCACGAGCTGGAGTTTATGCTTGGCGATGCCGCTCCAAAGGTCACTTTCGTGGAAGAAAAATTCCGCGACAAGCTCGAAGGAATCAGCAAACTCAACGATCTCACCCAGGTTCTCTCTCTTGAAGATTTAGCAAGGAGGTCTGACACCTTCCTGAAAGAGAATCAAGACGCAGCTTTCGAAAATATTCCAGTTGACGAGAATGACCCCCTGCTGATTATTTACACCAGCGGCACCACGGCATTCCCGAAAGGGAGCATTTACACCCACAAAATGATGTGCTGGAACAGCATCAATACCCAGATGCGGCTCGACCTCACTGCCGACGACCGGAGCATCAACTGCGCACCGCCCTTCCACACCGGAAGCTGGAATGTGCTGCAAACCCCATTTCTGCACCACGGTGCCTACACCCTGATGATGCGGACTTTCGATGCCGGCCTTGTGCTTAAAGCACTTGATGAACACAAAATGACCATTTTCTGGGCCGTGCCTACCATGCTAAAACTAATGATGGATGACCCGCATTACGAAGCATCTAAGTTAGAACTGGTGAGGTATTTCATTGTGGGAGGCGAGGCCATGCCTATACCCCTGATTGAGCAGTGGCACAAAAAGGGCATTTTTATACGCCAGGGCTACGGACTCACCGAAGTGGGTCCAAACGTTACTTCGCTCAACCACCAGGATGCTACACGCAAGGCCGGAAGCATTGGTAAGCCCAACTACTATTACGAGGTGCGGATAGTGGATGAGCAGGGCAGGGCTGTGCCTGTGGGCGAAGTGGGCGAGTTTTTGCTCAAAGGTCCCACCGTTACCCCTGGTTACTGGAACAACCCCGAAGCCACCCTGCAGACCATAAAAGATGGCTGGTTCAACACCGGCGACCTGGTGCGAATGGACGAGGAAGGCTTCATTTATGTGGTAGACCGAATAAAGAACATGTACATTTCAGGAGCAGAAAACGTTTACCCCGCCGAGGTGGAATACCTGTTGCGCAAGCATCCTGCCGTCGATGAGGTGGCCATAATCGGCGTGCACGACGCCAAGTGGGGCGAAACCGGCAAAGCCTGTGTCGTTTTCAAAAAAGACATGAAAGTAACGGCCGCAGAAATCATTGAATATTGCAACGGAAAGCTGGCGAAATATAAAATTCCCAGACAAGTTGTTTTCCTGAATGAACTGCCGAAAAATCATGCAGGTAAAATTGACCGCAAAAAATTAAAGGAAAGTGAATCTTGACCCCAGGCAGCATTTGGCCGGGTTCATTCGTCTTACTAATAAACACAAACTTAATTTCTTAACCCTTAAAACAATTAAATTATGAAACGCAACAAATTTTTTCTTTTGGCACTGATTATTGGTGCAGTATCTTTTGGTTTTGCCGCCTGCGACAAGGAAGATGGCGACGATGACAATGACCAGACCCTGGGCGTTATTGGCAAATGGCAGTCCTCGGGTGCCAATGTGGCTCTGCTGCTGCAGGGCGAGCCATTCTTTACCGACTCCATTTATACCGAGATGAAAGCCGATTTCACTTACATTGTTGAATCCTACGATGCCGATGGCGTTATGACCCCTTTCAACGGAACCTTCACACAGCAGAAGTCAAGCTTTGGCAACATCTGGACCATTACCCTGGACCAAAGCATTCCCTATGCTGCCATTGCCGAGGGGATTTTCGAAATTTACGCAGATGAAAACCCTGTTCGAATGAAGTATGAAGTACTTCAGACCACTCCAAATATTGGCTTTGCGCCTCCCACTGCCGAAGGAGGTTTTGGTAGCTCTGCAGGCAATGCCTTTGGCACTGCCAACGTTCAGGTGTTTTTGAGAGTAAACTAATTGGACATATCAAAAAGAGGCAGGCGGAATTTTCCGCTGCCTCTTTTTCTTTAAATTTCCCTTACGGGAACAAGGCTTTTACTGATCCTTTTCTAAACCTAAAAGTGATTCCGGATGAACCGTAAATTACTATTGGCAACCTTATTGTTTTTGCCCCTGGGCCTGTTACAGGCACAAAATGCCACTCCCCTGTTCGACACCGATGTGCCCCGCAAGGCCGATCGCGAATTTCAGTTTCTGGCCTTTTACATCAACCAGGGCGTAACCTCCAATTTCTTCCCAACTACCGATTTTCTGAGAGGACAGGTAATTGGTCGAATGTTTGGACGCAACAC
>Ga0114946_10000443_pt1 | contig 27716 bp, 25 predicted proteins | sample WalLakDeSediment_FD_88676 | JGI IMG/M metagenome (GOLD analysis project Ga0114946, IMG submission 88676) | Lake sediment microbial communities from Walker lake, Nevada to study Microbial Dark Matter (Phase II) - Walker Lake 11/02/13 Deep Sediment | ecosystem: Environmental > Aquatic >... | reverse complement strand
CTTGATTTTGAGGGGGTAGATATTAGGGGTGATACAAAATGCAGAAAGGGGAAATCCTTTATACAATTATAAATTAAAAATTAACCAATTTTCAATTAACAATTATTCAATTACCAATACCAGGATCATTTCTCCGGATAAGGGCAATGTTTACAACCACTTCCGCAACAATAGCCTCTTCTCAGGTGATATTGGGCGGTGAAGACCATTAGGCCTAATTCATTCAAATAATAATCGCCGGGTAGCAACTTCATAGGGGATGTGTGCTTCTTTTTGGAATTCATTCTTTATCCTGCTGCCTTTTCTTATATTTGCCCCATTGGTAAAATCAGTTAAATTGTCCTGATGGACAGCAAAGTTACAAAATTTATGATGGAAACAATAAACTCAAGTAAGCAGGCCATTGAGCTGGAAGACAAATATGGAGCGCATAATTACCATCCCTTGCCTGTGGTGCTGTCAAGAGGTGAGGGTGTTTTTCTTTGGGATGTGGAAGGGAAAAAATATTATGATTTCCTTTCAGCCTACTCTGCTGTCAATCAAGGACATTGTCACCCTAGGATCAAAGATGCCCTAATTGAGCAGGCCGGGATATTAACCTTGACTTCAAGGGCTTTTTATAATGATGTGCTGGGACCTTTTGAAAAATATATTACGGAATACTTCGGCTTTGAAAAGGTGTTGCCTATGAATACCGGGGCAGAAGGAGTGGAGACCGCCCTCAAAATTGCCAGAAAATGGGGCTATGAGAAGAAAGGTGTGTCTGAAGGTCAGGCTAAAATCATTGTTGCAGAAAACAATTTCCACGGCAGAACCTCTACCATTATTTCCTTCTCTTCGGATGCCAACGCCAGGAAGAATTTCGGGCCCTATATGCCAGGGTTTGTCCGAATACCTTATAATGATGTTGATGCATTGAAAGCGGCTTTGGAAGATCCCACAGTGGTAGCATTTCTTGTGGAGCCTGTTCAAGGGGAGGCAGGAGTGTATACACCTGCTGAGGATTATATCAGAAAGGTTTCTGAGGCATGTAAGGCCAAAAATGTATTGTTTATAGCAGATGAAATCCAGACCGGAATAGCCAGGACAGGTTCCTTATTGGCTGTATGTGGTAATTGCACCTGTGAAGGGCACTGTGAAAGGCAAAGTACCTACACCAAACCGGATCTCCTGATTTTAGGCAAGGCCATCTCGGGTGGGTTTTATCCGGTTTCTGCAGTCCTTGCTGATGATCACGTAATGGAAGTTATCAAGCCGGGGACACATGGGTCTACTTTTGGTGGTAACCCGCTTGGAGTGAAGGTCGCTATGACAGCCCTTGAGGTGGTCAGGGATGAAAGATTGGCCCAAAATGCCCGTAAGTTGGGCAAAATCTTTCGAGAGCGTATGCAGATATTGGTCGACAAGTACAATATATTGAGGCTGGTCCGGGGAAAAGGCCTACTCAATGCTGTGGTGGTCAATGACTCTTCAAACAGCAGTACCGCCTGGGATATGTGCATGAAGTTAGCTGAAAATGGTCTTTTGGCCAAACCCACCCATGGCAATATCATCCGTTTTGCGCCTCCTTTGGTGATGACCGAGGAGCAGTTGCATGAATGTTGTGATATCATCGAGAAGGTGGTGATGGCGTTTGAAAAGTGATTTCATGAAAAAAGCAGGAATAAATTAAAATCCTAGCGAAGTAGAGATTCCGAAAGTGAAAGCAATTGGGGATAATTTGAAATAGATACCCTTCAAGGGCTTGGAACTCTTGAAGGGTTTTTTTGATTTTCCTTTTGAGTTTATGCCTTTTAATTTAACAAGTTGATGCCTAATGCAATAATATTCGATATGGATGGTGTAATATGCCATACCAATCCATACCACTCCATTGCCTTCAAGGAGTTTTTTGCCAAAAGAAATGTGTTTCCAACAGAGGAAGAGTTTGCACTTCATATGTACGGGAAAAACAACTCTTATATCCTTAGCCATTTTTTGGGGAGGAAAATTGAAGGGCAGGAATTGCTGGAACTGGAAAATGAAAAAGAAAGCCTTTTCCGTGAGATTTACAAAGACCATGTCAATCCGATAATCGGATTTATGGAATTTTTTCACTCCCTGAAAGCGGAGGGCCTCCTAACAGGCGTGGCAACCTCAGCACCTTATGCCAATCTGGAACTGATAGCGGGGACTTTGTCTCTTTTTGATCATATGGAGTCCATTTTGGCGAGCGAGGATGTAACCAAACACAAACCCGATCCACAAGTATATCTAAAGTCTTCAGCAAATCTTCAGGTTGAACCTGATTTCTGTGTGGTTTTTGAAGATTCTTTTTCCGGGGTGACTGCAGCCAGACAGGCAGGAATGAAAGTGGTGGGGGTACTGTCTTCCCACGCCAAGGAAGATCTGCCAATTTGTGACCTGTATATTGAGGACTTCAGACAGGTGGATGTGGAAAAGGTATTGAGTTTAATAGGCTAAATTTATTCTTTATCAATTTAAGTCATTACCCATAAAAATGGACGGAACTCGAATTATTTCAGCCCGTTCAGCGGGTTTTTCCTTAACATTATTTTAAGAATTTTTTAACATTGGATATGATTTAACATTGGCTTAACATTCAATTTTCCTCATTTTATGCTCATTTATCATTATTTTCAAGTATAATGCCCACAAATGATGCTTTTTAAGCTTTATGGTATTTTTTTGATTAACAAATTGATAACATCTGCATCATTATAAAGAAATATTAGTATCTCAACTTTGTATCGCTGTACAATAAGTATTTAATACTTAATCTTATTTATTCATTTATGCGGATAAAATTCGCAGGGATTGTTGTCATATTGGCAATGATTTTCACGGACGTTTTTGCAAGGGACGTTCATGAAGACACCCTAAGTACTACTGAGGTCACCCAAGTGATCAAGAAACCATGGTATGAGACCATTCAATTGCGTGGCTATGCACAGTTGCGATACAATGGCCTTTTTGAAACCAATCCTGACCTGAAATGCGACCAATGCGATAAGTCATGGGGAGGCGATGGGGGAGGATTCTTCTTCCGTCGTATCCGGATGATTTTCTTTGGCCAGATCCATGAAAGGGTTTATTTGTATATCCAGCCTGATTTTGCATCAGGAGGGAATAACTTTGCTCAAATTAGAGATGCTTACTTCGATCTTGGATTAGATGAAAAGCAGGAATTCAGACTAAGAATCGGCCAATCCAAAGTACCCTTTGGTTTTGAAAATCTTCAATCCAGTCAGAACAGGATTCCACTGGACAGAAATGACGGATTGAATTCCGCCGTGGCAAACGAACGTGATATCGGTGTTATGTTCTATTATGCCCCTTCTGAGATCCGTAAGAGATTCAGTTATCTGGTATCCTCTGGGTTAAAAGGTTCTGGTGATTATGGTGTATTCGGTCTTGGAGTTTTCAACGGTCAGACTGCCAATGCTCCCGAAAAGAATAAGTCATTGCACGTGGTTTCGAGGGCAACTTTTCCATGGGAACTTCCTTCAGGACAGTTTATTGAGACATCATTTCAGGCATACACTGGGAAATTTGTCATCAACAGAAATCCTTTGACCGATTTTGATCAGACTGAATTTGCTGAATACAGATATGGACCTTCATTTATTTTATATCCACAACCTTTTGGTCTTCAGGCTGAATTCAACTGGGGAAGAGGTCCAGAATTTGACCCAGCTACCAATGATGTAAAAGATGCGCCTTTGAATGGTGGCTATGTGCTTGTCTCTTATATGTTGAGAAAAAGCAGTCATATATTTATTCCTTTTTCCAGGTATCATTTTTATAATGGAGGAAAAAAACATGAATTGGATGCTACAAGGCACCGTGTAAAAGAGTTTGAAATAGGTGTGGAATGGCAGCCACACAAGGCATTTGAACTGGTGGCCATGTATACCTTTTCTGATAGGACATTTGAAAATTCCCTGAATCCGGACAACCGTCAGAAGGGGAGTCTTTTGAGACTTCAAGCCCAGGTGAATTTTTAAATAATTAAAGTTTAGTCTTTATGTGTTGTAAAGCAGGCCGCTCCTAGTGGCCTGTTTTTTTTTGTAGAAACGGCAGATGAGAAAGCAGCGACAGCAACCAAATGGTAAGCTGAAGTCCGGAATAAATCAACTACCATTTTCCACAAATAACACTTTCAGATTTCAACTCTAGGGCAATAAGCTTACCTTTGTGAGGATAAAAAAATATCATTATGCTCAGAAGACCAAGAAGAAACAGGAAATCCCAAGGAATCCGGAATATGGTGGAAGAAACCAGGCTTTCCATAAAAGATTTTATTTTTCCTATGTTCCTAATTGATGGGATCAATCAAAAAGTGGAGGTAGCATCTATGCCGGGTATATACCGCTATTCCCTGGATTTGATGTTAAGGGAAATTGAGGAATGTTTGAACCTTGGGATTATGGCCTTTGATATTTTTCCGGCGTATCCCGAGAGCAAAAAGGATAAATATGCTACGGAAAGCTACAACCCTGATACTTTTTACCTAAAAGCTATAAATAAGATTAAAGCGACCTTTCCAGAGGCAGTGGTCATGACCGATGTGGCCATGGATCCTTATAGTTCTGATGGGCACGATGGCCTTGTTAAAGATAGTAAAATTCTCAACGATGAAACTTTGGAGATTTTGGGTAAAATGTCGCTTGCACAGGCTCAGGCAGGAGCGGATATTTTGGGCCCATCTGACATGATGGACGGGCGCGTGGGGTATATAAGAAATATCTTGGATCAGAATGGTTTTACAGAAGTATCCATCATGTCCTACACAGCCAAGTATGCCTCTGCATTTTATGGTCCGTTCAGGGATGCTTTGGATTCTGCTCCCAAGATGGGAGATAAGAAAACCTATCAAATGGATCCGGCCAACTATTATGAGGCTTTGATAGAAGCCGAACTGGATACCGAAGAAGGCGCAGATTTTCTGATGGTAAAGCCCGCGCTGGCATATTTGGATGTGATACGCTTGTTGAAGGAAAATTCAAACCTTCCCATAGCTGCCTATAATGTCAGCGGAGAATATGCCATGATCAAAGCTTCAGCACAAAGAGGCTGGCTGGATGGGGAAAGGGCCATGTTGGAATCCTTGCTCAGCATCAAGCGGGCAGGTGCCAATGTAATATTGAGTTATTTTGCAAAAGAATTTGCGAAGCTAAATGGCATTTAATAGATACATTTCATGGAAATGGGAATTTCAGACCAAAGGAAATAATTCCATTAAGAAAAGGATGCGGGTTCGGCATCCTTTTTTTGTTGATAGGATTGATTAACTATTGAGTCAAGCTTTGGATTAGGATATTTTTTTTTCAAAATAAATTTATTGATCCCCTTTATTATTAGAAAGTAAATATTTCTATCTTCAAATATTAACAAAATTAAAGTTTACCAAGTGATAGTTTCTCCAATTGTAATTACGGATCCTATTTATACAAAAAAGGAATCCTTGACAGCCCCTGATCAGTTTTTGATGCGCTTTATTAAAGATCCACGTGACTTGCCATTTATGCATTTGCTGGTAAGTATCCATCTCACAGTCCTGCCTTTGGCAGTCGTTCTTTATTCTCCTCTTCTGGAAGGTATTTTTTGGTGGTTGTTGGCCATCCCGTATTTTTATATTTCTCAATTTTATTTTAAAGGCTCATTTGGTCTGATGTTGCATTGTTTCTGCCACAGAAGTACCTGGAGACCTGAATTTCAATGGATCCAGAAATATATATTATGGTTTTTATGTCCGTTTTTTGGGCATTTAGGAGAGTCATATAACAGCCATCATATTGGGATGCACCATATTGCAGGAAATATGCCGGAAGATTCCAGCAGTACTATGGGATATCAAAGGGATAGCCTCAAAGACTTTATTAAGTATTGGTGGAAGTTTATGATCATGGGTTTTCATGATACTTTCCAATACCTTTTCAAAAGGGATTTAAAGAAATTTTATGTTCCCCTGACCTGGAGTGAAATTCTGTTTTACATTTTCGCCATTGCCATGCTTTTTGTAAATTTTAAAGCAACCATGTTGGTATTTGTGGTCCCTTTCTTTTTTGCAAGATTGGTAATGATGTTGGGCAACTGGACCCAACATGCTTTTGTTGACCCTAATGAACCGGGAGATGAATTGGCAAGCACCGTAGTCTGTATCAATACAGTTTATAACCATAAGTGCTGGAATGACGGTTACCATGCATTTCACCACCTTAAACCCTCGGTTCATTATACAGAATACCCCCTTATGTTTGAAAAAATAAAAGACCAATTGGCAGAGAAAAAGACTTTCGTGTTTTCAGGGATTCATTACTTGCATATATTTACCTGGCTCATGTTGCGGGATTATGATAAGCTTGCCTCCCATTTGGTCAACATAGAAGGTACGTTCAAGTCAAAGGAGGAGGTCATTTCCTTATTGAAGGCCAGGGTCAAAAAGTTTGAAGATTTTGATCAGGTAAAAATTAAGAGAGAGGAAATTTTGGTCAATTAAATAAAAGGAAAACCCCTTCAAGGATTGAGGATATTTGAAGGGGTTTTTATAATTCCTCTTCCCTTTCAAGCATCAGAATGGAATGCTGAGGGACTATATAATATTTTTCTCCTTCATAGAGGACCTCATAGGATCCATTCAAAAGAAAAATAGCAAGATCTCCTTCTTTGGCCTGCAAGGGGATGTATTTTATATTGTCGTCACGGTCTTTCCAGGGTTCGTCTTCCTCCATAGGAGCAGGGATCGGATAGCCCGGGCCGGTTTTGATAATAAATCCCTGTTGGATTTTTTCTTTTTCCTGCACACCAGGGGGTAAATACAGGCCAGAAGAAGTTTTTTCATCTGCTTTTCTCAGTTTGATCAGTACACGGTCTCCCACGATGATCAGTTTTTTTAGTTTATTGTCAGGAGTAAGTTTCATATCAGACTGTTAGGATCAAGACCTGTCTTGTGTAGGGTCTAGCTTCTTTCTTCTAAACAAAAGAACGGCACCTATATCCAATACAGATGCCGTCTTTTGAGGTTCAGAATTTATTATTTCTTGTCTTCGGATACTTCTTCGTAATCTACATCGGACACCCCATCACCTGCATTAGAAGCTCCCGCTCCTGTGTCAGGACCTGGCTGAGCTCCAGCAGCACCTGCTCCTTGAGTGGCGTTGTAAATCTCCTGAGAAGCAGCTTCCCATGCTTTGTTCAAACTCTCCATACCACTGTCAATTCCAGCAATGTTTTGAGTCTGATGAGCAGACTTCAAGGATTCTAAAGCAGATGAGATATTCGCCTTATTACCATCCGAAAGTTTGTCACCATATTCTTTCAGCTGCTTTTCGGTCTGGAAGATCAAGCCGTCTGCTTGGTTCAACTTCTCGATTTTTTCTTTTTCAGTTTTATCGGAAGCAGCATTGGCTTCTGCTTCACGCTTCATCCTTTCGATGTCGTCCTGAGATAAACCAGAAGAGGCTTCGATTTTGATTTTTTGCTCTTTACCGGTTCCTTTATCCTTAGCGGATACATTCAGGATACCATTGGCATCAATATCGAAGGTCACTTCGATTTGCGGTACCCCTCTTGGTGAAGGTGGAATGTCGCTCAATTGGAATCTCCCGATGGATCTGTTGTCTTTCGCTAAAGGTCTTTCACCTTGTAGCACATGGATATCTACTGCAGGCTGATTATCAGCGGCTGTAGAGAACACTTCAGATTTTTTGGAAGGAATAGTAGTGTTGGCTTCGATCAGTTTGGTGAACACACCGCCCATAGTTTCGATTCCCAGGGAAAGCGGTGTCACGTCAAGTAACAATACATCTTTCACTTCACCTGTCAAAACACCGCCTTGTATGGCAGCTCCAATTGCTACTACTTCGTCAGGGTTAACACCTTTTGAAGGTTTTTTCCCGAAGAATTTCTCCACTTCTTCCTGTATTTTAGGAATCCTTGTAGAACCTCCCACCAATATAATTTCATCAATGTCAGATGGGCTCATTCCTGCATCCTTAAGTGCTTTTTTACAAGGTTCCATGGACCTTCTTACCAAATCCTCAGAAAGTTGCTCAAATTTTGCTCTGCTCAGGGTTCTTACCAGGTGTTTTGGACCTGTTTGAGTGGCAGTGATATAAGGTAGGTTGATTTCTGTGGAAGCTGAACTGGATAGCTCGATTTTAGCTTTTTCAGCAGCTTCTTTCAATCTTTGAAGTGCCATTGGGTCTTTTCTGAGGTCCATGGATTCTTCTGTCATAAATTCATCAGCCAACCAGTTGATGATTACCTGGTCAAAGTCATCTCCGCCTAAATGAACATCTCCGTTGGTTGATTTCACTTCAAAAACACCTTCACCCAATTCAAGGACAGAAATATCAAATGTACCGCCACCAAGGTCATACACCGCAATTTTCATATCCTGGTTTTTCTTGTCCATGCCATAAGCTAGTGCTGCTGCAGTGGGTTCGTTGATTATTCTTTTCACTTCCAAACCTGCGATCTGACCAGCTTCTTTGGTCGCCTGACGTTCTGCATCGTTGAAGTAAGCAGGCACAGTGATAACTGCCTCTGTGACAGTCTGTCCGAGAAAATCCTCTGCAGTACTCTTCATTTTTTGAAGGATCATGGCAGAAAGCTCCTGCGGCGTATAGGACCTGTCTCCGATTTTGACAACTACTGTGTCATTTGGACCTTGCTCCACTTTATAAGAGGCATGTTTTTTCTCTTCGGAAACCTCGGAGAATCTTTTGCCCATAAATCTTTTTACGGAAGAAACGGTATTAGCAGGGTTGGTAATCGCCTGACGTTTTGCCGGATCACCTACTTTTCTTTCTCCATTACCATTATCCAAGAAAGCTACGATGGATGGCGTAGTTCTTCTGCCTTCCGAGTTTTGGATTACCACTGGCTCATTACCTTCCATTACGGCAACACAGGAGTTCGTAGTACCCAAGTCTATACCTATGATTTTTCCCATAATTGTATATTTTTTCTGTTATTGATTACTTTTTCAGTTACAAGTGCATATTGACAAGGTATGTGCCAAGTGGCATTGGGGTGTGATTTGTGTCAGATTGACAGATTTTATGACAAGAGCTTAGCGAAAATCCCACGAAATTGTCGTGTTTAGTAATGTATTGTCAGTTCAGTCCAAATTCCACCAGTCCGGTGCCTCAGTAGTCCATTTTTTCCCCAAAGCCCTTTCTTCACATTTGACACACTCAGGAGCATAATCGGCTGCGGGTTTGCCAACTATAAATTCACAGGGTCTGTTTAGAAAAAATGGAACATCTGCAGATGTGGTTTTAATTCTGGTAATTCTGGTTTTTGCAACTTCAAAATAGCCTAGAATTATTTCATCCGGATCATCAATGTTTGAAATATTTCCAAAAACAGGTGCAGGTGGAATATCAAAAAGTGAGCCTTGGTTATTTACAACAATTTTGATTTTTTGCCAATATTCATAAGCCTCCCTATTGATGCTGAGCTGCCTTACTGATACATAAAAGGTAGATATAAAGGAATTGTCTATAAATCTCCTACCTACAGTAAATGTTGTGCTTCTGGTTTTTGTTCCGGATACATCAAATAAATTAATCCTAGTGGGTTCAATTACATCAGAAATAAAGCAGTTAGGAGGCGGAGGCGGACATAGTCCGGTACATGGGAGCCAAATTCTTGTCCACAAATATGTTTCTTCAGACTGCCACCTGAGGTATATGGGGTCCAGAGTTTCAGGTAAAATGGATTCCGCAAAGACTGAAAAAACAGGGGTATTGGAATTATTGATAAACGGTTCATTAGAAAAAGCAAAACTCAATTTGTCTTCCGCCGAGTAGAGTGGAACTTTCTCAAATTTTGACAGGTAGGTATTTCCATCCAGAATTACTTCCAAGGCATAACTTTCTCCCTCTTCTGCCTGTATTCCCCATAGCTCGTAGTTACCATTACCGGTATTGAAATATGGAATTCTGACTCCGGTCTTTGTGAGCAGCGTCACCTGTGCATTGAAAACACCGTTTGGAGCAAAACCAAAATTTACAGTTCTGCTGACATTGACCAAATGTTTCTCGTCGCTATCAGTAAAAAGTCCATAAATAACCAATTGACCTTCATCGGTATCTCCTAGAAAATCCAGTCTTTCTATACAGGATGTCAGCAGTAAAAAATATACTGGCATAAAAATGAACAAACGGTTTAGTATGTTAGGTTTTATACTCATTTACTAAAAGAAACAGTGTAGGTAATGGAAGGAAATGCAGCTCCCAAAATGGAAATCTGATAGGGGACAAGTCTGGGGACATTTCCTTCCCTTTGAAAGAATACGGAATAGGCATTCCTTCGGCCGGTCAAATTATAAATGCTGAAATTAATTTTGTCATCCCATTTCCTGATAAACCCATTGGCCAAGTAGGAAATGTCAATTCTGAAGTAATTCGGAATACGGAACTGGTTGCGATCTCCAAAATTTGGCACAAAAAGACCCCCTAAAGAATAATTCGAATTAAGCCCTGTAACAGGTCTGCCAATACTGAAATTTAGGTTTGTGTTGAAAGTTCTGGAGTTTCCTAAGTGAAAATTGGTGACCAACGAAATAATGTGGGGTTTATCAAAATTTGTAGGGAACCAATTTCCACGGTTTACCTGAATTTCACTGAATTCTGATGTTGTTCTGATCAGGGACCTGCTAAAAGTATAAGCCAGCCAACCGGTAATACCTCCCATATTTTTCTGAACCATAAATTCGGCTCCATATGCTATCCCTTCACCTTGAATCAGTTCCGTTTCCAGATGCTGATTTAGGAATAAATCCGCAAAATCCCTGTACTCCAATTGGTTGGCAGTATTCCTATAAAATCCATCTAAGGAAGTTGACCATTCATTTTCCTTGAAATTTCTAAAATATCCCAAAGAAAAGTTATGGGATCGCTGAGGTAGAATATAGGTGGTACTCAGTTGCCATAAATCGATAGGAGAGGGTCCTGTTGCATTTGATATTGTTTGCAGGTATTGGTTCATTACTGAATATCCCCCCTTGATGGTATTGACTTCGTCAAAAGTCCATCTAAATGATATGCGGGGTTCAAACCCATTGTAACTGATAATTTTACCGCTTTCTACAAAATCCACATCTTTGATCGTAAGTCTTGAAATGGGAAGCCCTTCTTCATATCTAAAAATTGAATCGGGGCCAAATTGATGATAATTGGAAAATCTCAGTCCGGCTGAAATTGAGATCTTTTCAGATGGATTCCAATCTGCTGAAAGGAAGGGAGCAAATTCCAGTCCCCTTTGTTTAGGAACCTCCTTTGAAATGATTCCTGATTCCGAATTATTCGGACTCAACCTTTCGGGCTTCATTTGGTATTGCACCACTTCTGCACCAAATACTATATCGATTTTTTTCATGGTCCAAAGTCCCGAGATTTTGCCTTGAAAATAATCTAGTCCGTTATCTATCCTGGAAGGGTCTGTTCCTGAAGGTTCAAAAAACCCATTGTTAAATGTGCCGTAAGCAGCCATTCCCACTAGGGATAAATTATCATTCAAAAGGTTTCTGCTGGTGAGGGATGTTACTAAATTATTCCATTCAAAACCGAACTGGTCAGAGAACCTGAAGTAATCGCCTGTATTCAATAGATTCAATTCAAGACTGTTTTTATCAGAAAACTTATGGTCCAAACCAAGGTATATATCGTGAAACCTGATTTGGCTTTTTTGGACATCGATTTCATCTACCCTATTCAATATCCAATTTGCATTTGAATTCCTTACAGCAGCTATCAATCCTGTTTTTTCAGGCTTTATAGGCCCTTCTACCATCAATTTGCTAATCGCCGTACCCAAAGAACCTGAGTATAACCATTTTTCTTTGTTTCCTTTTCTCATCTCAATATTCAAAGCTGAAGAACTCCTTCCTCCAAAATAACTTGGAACAGCCCCTTTGTACAAACTGAAACTCTGTAGGGCATCACCATTAAATGAAGACAAAAAACCCAATGCATGACTGTTGCTCAATACAATAGTTTCATTCATTAAAATCAGGTTTTGATCTGCCTGACCACCTCGGATATTCAATCCGGAAGATCCTTCACCCACTGAAGTCACCCCTGGCATGGATTGGAGTACATTGAATACATCCGGTTCTCCCATCAGGGCAGGTACCATTTTGATTTCATCAATATTCATTTTGGTAACCCCTGTAATTGGGCTTTTGATAACCCTTTCTTTTTCTTCAGAACGTAGGGTAAACATTTCCAATTCAAACTGAAGACTGCCAAGCTGTGAATTCAAAACCCCATCTCCATATAAATCTATCTGGTAAAAGTTTGCTTTTTTTCCAAATTGTCTGAAAACAATACGATGTCTTCCTGAATCCAATAAAATAAAATACTGACCGTTTTTGTCTGAATTGATTCCGGTGAAAAATCCATCGACATGAATGGCAACGCCCGGTAATAATTCTAAGTTGTTTTCATTTCTTATTTCCCCGGTAAGGATGTATTTGGTTTTTTTGTTTTCAGGTGCTGCCCTGAAGATCAATTCGGTAAATTCATTTTGAGCTTGAATCTGAAAAACGGAAAGGGAAAAAAACAAGAAGAAAAGTGCCCCTGGAATGGAGTGGTTTAAATTCCCGGGTCTAAAGTTTGAAAACATTATTAACAAGATTAATACATATTTTTCTGAAAATAACCAAGTTGTAATTTACATGATTAATTGACTTGTCAAAAAAATATTAATTGATTAATGCGGTTTTCCTGAAAAAGAATTTCTTATTTTTTCTCCATTGAACGCAACCTTTTATGGGTGTTCGGTATCTGAATTATATGGGGAATTTTTTTAAAAACAGGTTGCAAAAAGAACGCTTAAGATGGATATGGGCAGCTTTCATATGTGCACTGGCAGGATTGCTTTTTTCAAATGACTTTTCCAAAAAGTCTTTGGCATCTCATTTCCTCCATCCCATTGAACTTCTGAAAAATGAGCAAGGGAATCCTTTTCAGATGATTTTCACTAATTTTAAACCGAATGAATTTCCGGAGTGTTTAGGGAAATAAGATGAAGATGAAAATACAGGATATTTATATTTACCCCATTAAATCTTTGGGTGGTATCAGATTGGATAAGGCCATTTTGGAAGAGAGAGGATTCAGACATGACCGCAGGTGGATGTTGATTGATAACCTGGGTAATTTTCTTTCCCAGAGAAGCTTTCCTAGAATGGCTTTATTACAGGTCAAATTTCTCGATGATGGATTGTTTGTGTTCCATAAGTTTAATCCTGAAAACAATATTATGATTCCAATTGAACCCTTAACCGATAAGATGTTACAGGTTCAAATATGGGAGGATCAGGTCTTGGGACAGATAGTCAGTTCTCCTGTCAATGCTTGGTTTTCAGAAATGCTGCAAATGGAATGTAAATTGGTTAAAATGCCTGAATCATCAGAACGAAAAATAAAGAGAAAATATGCAGTAAATGAGGAATCGGTAAGCTTTGCAGATGGAATGCCTTATTTACTGATCGGACAAAGCGCTTTAGATGATTTGAATGAAAGGCTGGAAATTCCTGTTGGAATGGATCGGTTTCGCCCTAATTTGGTTTTCAATGGAGGTAAACCTTTCGAAGAAGATCAATGGGAAAAAGTTCAGATCGGCCAGGCTAAATTTAAAGTTACCAAACCCTGTGCCAGGTGTGTAATGACTACAATAAATCAACAAACTGCTGAAAAAGGGAAAGAACCTTTAAAAACATTGTCTACTTACCGCACGTTTAACAACCTTGTCATGTTTGGGCAAAATATGTTACTCCTGGAAGGAGATTCAATTAATGTTGGAGATGAAATAAGAATAATATAAAAAGGCCGGGTTTCCCCGGCCTTTATTTTTAAAAACTAAAACCAGTCGTTAGCTTAAAAAAGGAATCATTTCCGTCCACTAAGTCAGTTCCAAAGGAGAATCTGGCAAATGGTCCACCACTTGGTTTTGAAAACTGAATATAGGGTCCGAGCCATTGGTATACATCTGATGAAGATTCAACGGCCGATCCTCCTGTATTGATCAATTGTTCATAATGAGCTCCCAATGAGAAAAAGGGAGATACTTTATATCCGAAATTAACCCAATAGTGCAGGTATGACAATGTTGTGCCTCCGGTCGGTGCTTCATTTCGTAAAGGCGCATAAAATCCTGCGTAAATCTGTCCCTCAGTTTTAGATTTATCCAGATTCACAGTCAGGTTTGGAACTATCCCATCTCCAAATCTTCCTGATCCGGCAGTTCCTGAGGATAAAAGATTTCCTCCTAAAATACCGATTTGGGGATTGACAGAAACACCATCGGATACTTCAAAATTCATTCCGACCCCAAATTCTGTCCAATTTCCCCAGCCGCCACCGGTACCACCAGACCAAAGTATACCATAGAAGGTGAAGTCGGTTTTGTCACTTAGACTATAGGCGCCCTGGAAGAAAGGGTAAAATCCAAAAAATTGATCTGAGTTTAAGGAGACATCAAAGCTGAATTTGTCATCATCCTGGGCCATTAGGCTGCTGGTGCTTAGTGCCAAAAGCATGATGCAGAGCACTAACCCTTCTTTGAGAAGGTTTGTAAAGTTGTTGTTCATAGGTTTAATAGGTTTTAATGATAAATAGGTTTGTTTATTAACCAAATTTTACATAAAGAATGTAAGTATTTAGATAATAAGTTCAAATATTAACTATAATTTTTAAAAAAGCAACAAAATGTAAATTTTGTGATTAAAAAATTAACCAATATTCTAATTATTGAAAATAATTCAATATATTATTGTGTTAGTTAGTAAATACAAAAAAAAGGCTGTCCTTCACAGTAGAACAGCCTTTTTGGGATAAAAAATGTTGGTTTAATACGCCTTTACACTTTCAATAAAGACTTTTACCATTTCTGGATCAATATCAGGATAAACTCCGTGACCCAGATTGGCGATGTGCCTGCTTCCCTTGAATTGATCCATCATCAATCTGGTTGCTTTCTCAACTTGTTTTGCGTTTCCATACAAGGCAGCTGGGTCCAGGTTTCCCTGTAAGGTTTTACCCGGACCGATTAATTGTCTGGATTCTTTGATCCCCATATTCCAGTCAAGACCGATGGTTTCACAATTTAAACCGGCCATTTCCGATCTAGCGAAAAAAGCCCCTTTTGCAAACACGGTTTTTGGGACTTCATATATGGCTTTACAGATTTGGGAAATATATTGAAGTGAAAATTCATTATAATGATCTGGAGGCAGGATACCTGCCCAGCTGTCGAATAGCTGGACCAAATCTACACCTGCTTCAATTTGTGCTTTTAAATAATTGATGGTACTATCGGTGATCATTTGTAGTAGCTGATGTGAAAAATCAGGCTGTGTGTATAGCATTGCCCGGGCCTTGGAAAAAGTTTTGCTACCTGAGCCCTCGATCATATAAGCAAATATGGTCCATGGAGCACCTGCAAAGCCTATAAGTGGGACCCTTCCATTCAATGCTTTTTTGGTAATTTTTATAGCTTCAATCACATAGCTTAAATCATCTACTCCATCGGCAATTCTCAGTTTTTTGAGGTCATTGACTGATCGGACTGTTTCAGGAAACCATGGTCCTCTTTTTTCTACCATTTCATAGGGTAAACCCATAGCTTCGGGTATTACCAGGATGTCAGAAAAAATAATGGCTGCATCCACATCCAAAATGTCTACGGGTTGGATGGTAACTTCTGCTGCCAATTCAGGAGTTTGTGCTAATTCAATAAATCCGCTGACTGATTCCCTCACAGCCCTATATTCAGGGAGTATTCTTCCGGCCTGCCTCATCAGCCATACGGGAGTGCGATCCACAGTTTGTCCTTTAGCGGCACGTATCAATAAATCATTTTTCAATTGCATGCCGCAAAGATAAAAGAGGAAGGGGATTATTTTAATTTGGACATAAAAAAAGCCTCCATTTCGAGAGGCTTTTCAAATCAATTTCTTAGTTTTTCGGAGTGATCAGTATTACATTATCTTCTGTGGCACCTATCAACTCCATCACTCCCTCATAGTCAGTGTAGTCAATTCTTCCTGTTGCAAAATCAGCCGGTATGACGACAGTCCTTATTTTTTGGTTTCTTGTCCAAGAATTATCCAAGGTCACCGGATCAAAAGTTGTTTCCAAGAAAACACTGAAATCAAATCTTGTAAAATCAAAATTATAGGTTAAAATCCCTTCTTCGAAAAACACGGTTTGAGGAAGTAATCTCCAAACACTGGTTCCATTGAATGTTTCCCATTGGATAAATACCAGCACAACATCACTGGGTTCGATAGGTACAGTAAATTCGAAATCAACGAAATAATTATTTGCAGCCGTGAAATCAACATCGGCTTCGAATACTTCTCCTAATAGGACAAGACCTGCTTGACCTTGAGGGCCGCTTGGTCCTGGAGGTCCCGGAGGTCCTATGGGGCCTTCACAAGCCTGGAAAAACAAAGCCAGGCCCAATGCGAGTAATGAAAATAGTTTCTTCATTTGAATGAGATTAATTTGTATATGGAAAATTAGAACGCAAATTAATAAACTAAGGTTGATTTTGATTTAATAATGAGGTATTCCACTAAAATTGTACCAAAACTAATTATTGGATTTGTTTTGTATCCCAATTACCCTAACCAGATCGGAGCCCACTAATTGATCAATAAATAAATCAGGTTCTTCTAACTTGTTTTTTTTAGCGAATTCTCTGATTTTATTTTTTACTTTTTCAGGTCCTGGCATGACAAACCTATGGGCTTTGATAGAAGCTACAATAGCTGAGCTGCCGTCAAAATCAACAGTAGTTAAACCTTCTTGATTATAGTGCCATTTGCTTTCTAGCCCAACAAAAACTTCTAAGGTGTCCATTTTACCTGCCGGTTCCAAGAAATAAATAGTATGAAGAGTTGCATCTTCAGATACTTGCACCAATGTTTCGATTGTTAAGAAGGCATCTTTCAGGGATTCATCCAAAGGAGTACCCCTGAAATGTATGCCTGACAATTTAATTTTCCCCAGGTTTTTCCTTTCAACTTCTATTTCGTTAAAACCGCCTGATACATAATAGAAAAACAAACCTAAGGCTAAGGCAAAAACAAGGACAACTCCGATGGCGGTTTTTTTCATGGATTAGAAAATATACCTTATTCCAATAGCTCCCTGAAACCTTAAATGGCCAAATCGGTCCAACAATTCCATAAACAAACCGATTTCTGCAAACACACTCATGGGGAGATCATCAAAATAATATTCTGCACCACCAAATATTTCCGGTCCAAAGTCAATATTCGTTCTAGTCTCCCTGAATACTGTATTAGGACTGATAGAGGAGTCAGTATAAGCATAATCAACTTGGGCTGTCCTTAATTGGGCACCTACACCAAAATAACCTAAAATATACCCTTGCTCAATATTCAGGTCGTCAGTAATATCCTCATGATAGGCCCCTCTCAAATTAAAAGACAGAATATTGCTTGTACTGTGTCCCGCATAAAATGCGTTGGGGCTAGGTCGATTATTTTCAAATGATTTCTGATAATATTGGGCACTGTTGGCACCTGCTCCTCCAAACATCCCCTCTATCGCAATATTGTCATCGAGAAATTTTTTATAGGTTATGGAAAAAGGTTCACCCAATCTCAGGCCTATACCATCCTCCTGAGCAATGGAAAATATAGGAAAAAAAACTATGATCAATAAAATTAACTTTTTCACGTCTTTTGGTCTGGTCTTTATCTTCTAACGGTGCAAAAATAAGCGCAGTTCTTTATTTTTTAAGAAATAAAGAAGAAATAAGGTGGAAACTTTTTGTTTCTGCAGGTTTCTCTGCTTTTTGAGATGGATGATTTAGGTATTTATATTGTGCCAAGTACAATGTTTAGAAGGAGGAATAAGTGAACGGGAATCTCCAGGCTTTTAAGGCATCTTGATTAATAAATTTTGGATTGGAATAAATAATTTATCGATCATACCAATGGACATTAATTAAATAGCTATCGACTTCAACTGCATTTGGTGAAGTTGGGCGTAATACCCCCCCAACTCTAAAAGGGACTCATGGGTACCGGATTCTTTAATTTCTCCTTGGTGCATCACAATGATTTTATGTGCTTTTTGGATGGTTGATAACCTATGGGCAATCACAATGGATGTTCTTCCTGTCATCATTTTTCCGATAGCTTTTTGGATCATTTCCTCAGTTTCGGTATCCACCGAAGATGTTGCCTCATCCAAAATAATTATTTCAGGATTATAGACCATCGCTCTTACAAAGGATATAAGTTGTCTTTGACCTACGGATAAGGTGGCGCCTCTTTCCATCACATTATAATCCAGCCCTCCCGGTAACCTTTCAATAAATTTTTTTGCCCCCACCATTTTAGCTGCCCTCATGACCTGTTCTTTACTGATATCAGGATTGCCTAAGGTAATATTGTAATAAATCGTGTCAGAGAACAGGAATACATCCTGCAAAACCACTCCAATGTGTTTTCTCAGAGTACCCAATTCAAAATCCTTAATTTCTGTCCCATCCACTTTGATGATTCCCTTGTTGATTTCATAAAACCGGGTAATAAGATTGATGATAGAAGATTTTCCAGCGCCTGTTGCTCCAACAAGTGCCACAGTTTCGCCGTGATTGACTTTTAAATTGATGTCCTTTAAAACCCATTCTTCATCATTATAAGCAAACCAAACATTTTCCAAATCGATATTTCCCTTGATTTTTTCGGGCTTAAAATTACCTTCATTTGGAATCTGTTCTTCACTTTCCAATAGTTTGAAAATCCTGGAGGAGCTAACTACCCCCAATTGTAAGGTGTTGTATCTGTCTGCAATCATTCTTATAGGCCTGAAGAACAGCTGCAGGTACATGATGAATGATATCAATACCCCCACTTTTAAATCCGCATCAAAAACCCCGGTCGCTCCATACCATACCACCAAGCCAATCCCGATTGCCTGAATGATCTCTGCAACAGGAAAATAAATGGAATAATATAAGACTGATTTGATGTGCGCTTTTCTGTGTTCCCTATTGATTTCTTTGAATTTATCGTATTCTCGTTTTTCCCTGTTGAAAATCTGTACGATGGTCATTCCTGTAATATGTTCCTGTAGAAATGAATTGAGATTGGATACTGCATTTCTTACCTCATTAAAAGCCACTTTTATTTTTTCCTTGAATATGTAGGTAGAAATGATCAGCAAGGGAAGTGTACACAAGCTCACTAGGGTCAATCTCCAATCTATGTAAAACATCACAGCAAGGATAGTAACCAATTGCAGCAAATCACCGATAATTGCCGCCAGGCCCTCACTGAACACATCTGCTAATGTTTCGATATCTGAAATGTTTCTGGTGACCAGTCTGCCAATCGGTGTATTGTCAAAGAATTTCAATCGCATTTTCAGCAAATGTCTGTAGAGTTTTATCCGGATATCCTTTATAATTACCTGACCGATCCATCCGGAAAGATATGTATGGGCAAATTGAACTATAGATTGAAGGATAAGTAGGAAAACCAGAAGGTAAATTATTCTTATTAGTCCGGGCGTATCACCTTTGGCAACATAATCGTCTATACCCACCTGAATAAAATAAGGTCTGGTGGGTGCCAGAATAGCCAAAGCTATGGTCAAAAAGACCAAAAAATAAAAATGAGTTCTGTAAGGTTGTACAAAGCGGTACAACTTTTTCAGTACTTGGGTGTCAATAATCTCACCACTGTTGACATTTTCTTTTTCCAGGCTCAATAGATTAGGCGTTTAAATAAATATTTCTTCCGGATAAATAATTCTACACAAATAAAGGCCTTGGGCTGGGGCTGCGGCTTTTGCTTTGCTTCTTTCTCTGCTTTCCAGTATTTGTTGGAAATCATCAATACTGATTTTACCTGTACCAACATCAATCAACGTCCCTACAATTGCCCTGACCATACCTCTTAAAAACCTATTGGCAGTAATATGGAATAACAATTGTGGGCCATTTTGTTCCCAAAAGGCTTCATTAATTTTACAATTGAAAGTATAAACCTCAGTTTTAACTTTGCTGAAGCATTGGAAATCCTCATGTGATAACAAGAGTTTTGCAGCTTGGTTCATTTTGGTGATATCAGGGCTTTTATAAAGTAGCCATGCGGTTTCCTGTTCAAATGGATCTTTTCTAAGGGTTATCCTGTAAACATAGCTTCGCCAGACCGCATCAAATCGGGCATGCGCGTCATTCTTTACTTTTCTGAGGTTATAAACTGCAATATCTTTCGGCAAGATTCCGTTCACCCTTTTTATAAATTCCAAATGGTCCAGCTCATCCTTACAATCGAAATGTAAAAACTGTTGACTGGCATGGACCCCGGTATCCGTTCTTCCACTGCCCATGATGCCGGTCGGTGTTTCCAGCAAAATTGAAATGGCATTTTCCAGTTCTTTTTGGATGGTATGGGCATTATTCTGAATTTGCCAGCCATGATAGTTGGTTCCTTTGTAAGCAATTTCAAGAAAATATCTTTTGGTTTCCATTTTTCCTTTTACAAAGATAGTATTCACCTTCAAAATCTAATGCCCGTTTATACAAACCTTGCGATTGAAAAAATAACCCTGTTACTTTGTTGAAATTATAAGGTTATGATACAAAGAATTCAGACAGTTTTTCTGTTTTTGGTGGCGGTTGCCATGAGTTTAGTTTTGGCATTCCCAATTTGGCATCAGGTAAATCCTGACCAAAGTCAAAGGATGACATTAAATGCCTTTCAAATAATGACCAAAGACATTACAAGTGGAGATGTAATAGCTTCTGAAAGCAAGATTATTGTTGCCATACTGGCCGCAGTGGCAGCCGCATTGGCTTTCTACAGTATTTTTCAATATAAAAACAGGACTAAACAAATGTTTGTCAACATGATCAACTCCCTGGTAATGGTAACCAATGTGGGAGTAATTGTTTGGATTTCCCACAATGCCAATGAAATGTTCAATCCCCAGGTGAATGGTGCTTTTGTGCTTGGATTTTGGGCTATATTGGGTGGATTGGTAATGAATCTTTTGGCAAATAGGTTTATTAGGAAAGATGAAATGCTGGTCCGTTCTGTGGACAGAATCAGATAGAAAGATTGAGTTGAACTATTCAATTGAGCCAGCTGTAAAATTGCTGGCTTTTCTTTTTTTAATCAATTAAGTTTGGAAAAAAAACATGAGAATAGAAACCATTGCCATTCATGCAGGTAATATTATCACTGATTCCAATAGGCCTGTCATTCAGCCTATTATTACCTCTACCACTTTTGAGCATCATGAAAATTCTCCCATATATACAAGGGCAAGCAATCCCAATAGACTTGCTTTGGAAAAGGTGTTGACCCAATTGGAATTTGGTAAAGATGCAGCCGCATTTTCATCCGGTAATGCGGCTGCAATGGCGGTTTTTCAGTCTCTTGATCCCCAAAGCCATATCATTGCTCCGGATGATATGTATCATGGGATAAGAAAACAGCTGGTAGAAGTTTTCAGGGGAATTCATGAAATAAGTTTTGTGGATATGGCCAATCTTGATCAAGTGCGCTCAAATATCAGGGGAAACACCAAATTAATCTGGATAGAGACCCCTTCCAATCCCTTGCTCAAAATTTCAGATGTAAGGAAAATTAGTAGGCTTGCACGAGAAAACAACATTATCCTGGCCTGTGACAACACTTTTGCTACTCCAGTTTTCCAGAACCCCATTTTGTTAGGTGCAGATCTGGTGATGCACAGTACGACAAAATTTCTCGGAGGCCATAGTGATATTTTAGGAGGTATTATCATTACTAAGGAAAAAGACGCCTTTTGGGAGAGACTCAGGATGATTCAGCATGTGGGGGGAGCTGTTCCATCTCCCTTTGATTGTTATTTGTTGACCAGGAGTATAAAGACCCTCCCTTACAGGATGAAAGGTCATTTTGAACATGCAAGTAGGCTGGCCCATTTCCTTTCTGTACACCCAAGTGTGGAAAAGGTGTTTTATCCTGGATTGGAAAGTCATGAAGGTCATGGAATTGCCTCATCTCAAATGAAAGGCTTTAGCGGAGTATTGTCCGTAAGGGTAAAGGGAGGAGCTTTTGAAGCTGATCAGGTGGTTTCAAAATTGAAATATTTCACCAATGCCACAAGTTTGGGAGGTATAGAAAGTTTGATTGAAAGAAGGGCCGCAGTTGAAGGTCCAGAAACACTGACTCCGGCAAATTTGTTGAGGGTGTCCGTAGGCCTTGAAAATATCGATGACCTCATTGAGGATTTTGATCAAGCTTTGTCATAAAAAACAAAGGCTGCCCAAAGCAGCCTTTATAATTTGATTTTGGGATGAAATTGACTAAAAGACTTGGGTGACAAGCAGCTTTTCTGTATTTCAGTTCCTTTAAAGCAAATTAAGAAATCATTTTTCACTTTATGAAATAATTTTATCATTAATATCAAATTGTTTTATAATTATTTTTCTATTCATTGAATTTTTTTAAGGTAAAAACTTAATATAATTTATCCGGCCCAACCCTCCCTGTCCAAGCTTCTGTATTGAATGGCTTCTGCTAAATGTTCTACTTTAATATCGCTTGATTGGGAAAGATCAGCAATGGTCCTGGAAACTTTGAGTATTCTGTCATAGGCCCTAGCTGAAAGTCCTAATCTTTCCATGGCGGTTTTCAATAATAATTTTCCAGGTTCATTGATTTTACAGATTTCCTTCACCATATGGGAAGGCATCATGGCATTACAGTGGATTTCGGAAGAATCCCTAAACCGATCCACCTGAACATCCCTGCCTTTGATGACCCGATCTCTTATGGCTTTGCTTGATTCGGATTTCCTTGTGGAGGTCATTTCATCAAATTTAACCGGAGTGACCTCTACATGTAAATCTATCCTATCCAATAAAGGTCCACTGACTTTGTTCAAATATCGTTGTACTATTCCGGGACCACATACGCATTCTTTTTCAGGGTGATTGTAATAACCGCAGGGACAGGGGTTCATACTTGCTATCAACATGAAATTGGCCGGGTAATCCACAGATACTTTGGCTCTTGAAATGGTTACTTTTCTTTCTTCCAAGGGCTGTCTCATTACTTCCAATACCGACCTTTTGAATTCTGGAAGTTCATCCAAAAAAAGCACACCATGATGGGATAAGGAAATTTCTCCCGGTTGGGGGTTTCCTCCTCCTCCCACCAAGGCGACATCCGAAATGGTATGGTGAGGGCTTCTGAATGGCCTTTGGGCAATCAATGAAGCGTTTCTTCCTAATTTACCTGCTACTGAATGGATTTTGGTTGTTTCCAAGGCCTCCTGTAGTGTCAAAGGAGGTAAGATGGAAGGTAACCGTTTGGCCAACATGGTTTTTCCTGCACCAGGAGGGCCGATCATGATCACATTGTGGCCTCCAGCTGCGGCAATTTCCATAGCCCTTTTAATATTTTCCTGGCCCTGCACATCAGCAAAATCAAATTCGTACTGTTCCAAAGAATTGAAAAAAAGATCTCTTGTATCGGTGACCAATGGTATAACTTCAATTTCACCATCCAGGAAACCAATAGCCTCCGCAAGGGTTTCTACCCCTATTATGTCCAAACTGTTTACAATAGATGCTTCAGACGCATTTTCTTTTGGAAGAATAAACCCCTTAAAGCCATTTTTTCGGGCTTCAATGGCAATAGGGAGTACACCTTTTACCGGTCTTAACTTTCCATCCAATGAAAGTTCTCCCATGATGACGTATTTTTCCAATTCGGGAAAATTAACCTGTTCGGAAGCTTTTAATATGCCTAAAGCGATGGGCAAATCATAGGAAGAACCTTCTTTTCGGATATCGGCAGGAGCCAGATTGATTACCACCTTTTGTCTGGGCATTCTATAGCCAAAATATTTTAATGCGGATTCAACTCTTTGTTGACTTTCTTTTACAGCACTGTCAGGGAGTCCTACCATATAAAAACTTGTACCCTGACCCACATTGACTTCAATAGTAATGAGCTTGGCATCTACTCCGGATACCGCGCTCCCAAAAGTTTTTGCAACCATGATCCAAAATTAAATTGAAACAAAAAAGGAAACCAAAAAAGCGGTTTCCTAATATAATAAATTTTAAATAAATATCCTTCCTATTTGATATTTTGTCTTGGCCGAATTACAGAACTATCTCTTTCTTCTTCTTTCTGATCCATCTTTTTTTCAATATTTTTTAGTTTTATACCTTGGTCCTGGTCATAAAGTTTGGCTTTCAGTTCATTTTTTTCAATTTCTTTTTTTTCAATTTGACTCAAAAGCCCATTGATTTCCATTTTTTCTGTAGCCATGGAAATAAGAAATAAAACCAATCCGATCAGCAGGAAATTGACCACGATGGAAGTATTTAGTTCCTCTATTCCAAAAATACCTTTGACACTGTTAAAAGAGAGGAAGATGACCAAACTCACTGCAAAATACAACAGGACGAGCAGGTGGGTGATTTTGTTTAATTGTTTCATATTTCGGAGATAAATTAGCTGTTACTAATATACTAAACAGACTGCATTGTGGAAAGATTCCGGTAAAGTCCCTCTTCCTCCATTAATTGCTGATGAGTCCCTCTTTGGACAATTTTCCCTTTTTTGATCACCAATATTTCGTCTGCATGTTGAATAGTGCTCAACCGGTGGGCAATCACCAGTGTTGTCCTGTTGGTCATCAGGTTTGTCAGTGCTTCCTGCACCAACTTTTCAGACTGAGAATCCAAAGCTGAAGTAGCTTCGTCAAGGATTAGAATTGGCGGATTTTTGAGCACAGCTCTTGCAATACTTAAGCGCTGTCTTTGACCCCCTGAAAGTTTTGATCCCCTTTCTCCAATTGAAGTTTGATAGCCATTTTCCATTTGGACAATGAATTCATGGGCAGTGGCAATTTTTGCTGCTTCAATTACTTTTTCTTCTGAAACTCCCTCCAGTCCGAATGCTATATTATTAAATACAGTATCATTAAACAGAATGGATTCCTGTGTTACAATACCCATCTGGCTTCTTAGGCTACTGATTTCAATAGCTTTCACATCGGTGCCATCTAAAATGATTTTACCCAAAGTAGGATCATAAAATCTTGGTAAAAGATCGGCAATGGTGGATTTTCCGCCTCCTGAGGGGCCTACCAAGGCGATGGTTTTTCCTTTTTCCAAGATAAAATCAATGTCTTTTAACACGTTATCTTTTTCATAACTGAAAGACACATTTTCGAAAACGATGGCTTCATTGAAGCGGGAAATTTCAATAGGATTCGGTGAGTTTTGGATAGCGCTTTGGGTATCAACCACCTCAAAAATCCTTTCTGCTGAAGCTAAGCCCCTTTGTATGCTGCTTGCAGCTTTTGAAATTTCCTTTGCGGGGTTTAGTACCTGGGTGAAGATGATGATATAAGTGATGAAGTCTGAGGCCCCCAAATCGGAGGTATTGCTCAAAACCAAAGAGCCTCCATATATCAGGATTCCGGCCACGACAGATACGCCTAAAAATTGGGAAGTAGGTGAGGCCAATTCGTTTTTCCTTGCCATGGCTATATTGACATCGGAGTAAAAATCAGTCTCTTGATCAAATTTGGACTGCACATATTTTTGTGCGCCAAATGCCTTGATCACCCGCATCCCACCTATGGTCTCATCCAGAATATTGACAATTCTTCCCAAGGATTCCTGGCTTTGGATGGCTTTCTTTTTCAGCATTTTTGTAATTCCTCCGATCACTGCCCCGGAAATCGGAATGATGACAATGGTAAAAAGTGTCAGTTTTACAGACATAAAAAACAAAACTGCAAAATAAAGCAGAATGGTGACAGGTTCTTTGAATACCACCCTTAGGGATTGTACTATACTGTTTTCCACTTCTTGGATATCATTGGTCATCTTCGACATCAGGTCACCTTTCCTTTCATTGGAAAAATATCCAATATGCATTTGGGTCACCTGTTCGAAAATATTCATCCTCATTTTTTTAATAATCTCTGCACGGACCTTGGCGAGGACTACACCTGATAAGTAAGTGAATAAATTGGATAAAAATACTGAAGTTACTATGATAATACAGACATAAACCAGGGTACCGAATTTCCCATAGATCTCAGAAGTCTGTATAAAATAATAGTTGAAAACATGGAGGAAGTAATCAATGGAAAAGGAGAATTCAGGTTTCAGTAAGTATTTGTCCAAATCTCCAGGACGGACCTGTTCAAATATGACATCGAATAATGGTTTTAACAAAGTGAAATTCAATAAACCAAAAATGATGGCCAAAAGGGTGTAAATAACATAAATAGGGAAATACCTCCTGTAGGGTCTGGCAAAGGACAATATCCTGAGATAGGTGTTCATGGAAAGGTTTGAAAATTTTGACGCAAGTTACGGAAATTAAAAATGATATGGTTTAGTGCTTACCATGGAGAAACCCCAAACTTCAAACCCCAAACTTTTTAAATCAGATATCAATTTCAATATCGAAAATTAAGCTTCAATTTGGGTTTCATTCTTGGTTCTTCGTACAAGGAACAATTCCAACCTAATAATTAAAATCATTCCTTACCATATTGACCCTGACTCCGAATTGGGTGAAACTGGTGGATTCCGGTTCATTCAAATCCTGGGCTGTTCTCCTTCTAAAGCTATGGCTTAGGTCAAAGAAGACATTTTGCTTGATCATGTAACTCAAATTGAAGTTGGTCATCACTATCCTGTTTTCTATTCCCTGTCCGATTCTATTGTTGTAAAGGCCAATTCCGGTTCCGGGATTCAGCCTATTTTTCAGAACATCTTTTCCAAAATTGATTTCAGGGGATGGGTCATCACCGAAAAACTGATACATTCCTGTTAAGTTAACAAAAAGCCTTGGGGTGGGCTGATACCTAAGTATGCCTATAAACTCCCTAAAGTTAGCCCCAATAGGATGGGTTAATGGTGTTCTGAAATTGGAAAAAGCCTGAAAAGGAAATTTTTCCTGATAGGTATAAGGTCTTGCCTGATTGTATTCCAATTGAATATCCAGGTTTTTGATCTTAAATACATCAATGTACTTGTATCCGGCCTGTAATCCGTATTTGTTTCTGCTTGACTGTTTTCCGTCTATTCCAAAAAATTCATTGAAGACAAATTCATCCAGAGCAAACTGTCCATACAATTGCATACCACGGGTAAAATTCCATTTGGCATCAGTACCCAGCATGATTTTGTCCGGGGTACCCAATTGGTGTTCGACCCAGCGGTAAAAAATGATGGGATTGGCATAGTTCCAGTTAAATTCATTCATCATAACCGATTCAAAAATGCCAATGTTGAAGTTTTTTCCAATATTGGTCCCAAGTCTATGATGTGAGAACCATTTTTGTGGATATCTTCCATCAGTTGGCCTCCCTTGGGAATCAAAAATGACATCGGCTGTCATTTGCGACCACAGATTACTGAAAGTAAAGCGCCAGATTTTTACATCTAGTTTAAGGAACATATAGGGGTTTGAAAAATCCGATAAAATCATGGACCTGTACCCTTCCCCAATAAAATTCCTGTCATGCCCAACTTGAGCGTTGATATGTCGGGTAATATTAAAGCTGACATGCCCCATGGCTGAAAAATAACCATAGCCTTCATCATTATACCTTTTCCAGAAACCCTGACCAGGAATCGCCCCACTGTGTTCGATATAATCCTTTACCCAGGATGGG
>Ga0114946_10000442_pt1 | contig 27724 bp, 21 predicted proteins | sample WalLakDeSediment_FD_88676 | JGI IMG/M metagenome (GOLD analysis project Ga0114946, IMG submission 88676) | Lake sediment microbial communities from Walker lake, Nevada to study Microbial Dark Matter (Phase II) - Walker Lake 11/02/13 Deep Sediment | ecosystem: Environmental > Aquatic >... | reverse complement strand
GGGCGGGCTGCGCGAGTGACTGCGGGGCGGGCTGCGCGAGTGACTGCGGGGCGGGCTGCGCGAGTGACTGAGGCGCGACTTGTTGAAACGACGGAGGAACGGTTGGGGCAAGCTGTTGCGGAGTGACTTGGAGGGGTTGTTGTGGTGCGGGCTGCGCGAGTTGCTGCGTCGGCTGCTGCATTGCCGGCGGTGGCTCTGGTGTGGTGCGCGTCGAGGGGGCCGGTCGGGGATCTGCCCGGAGCACGAGATCTCCGAGTGCGTCGTTTCGGGCGACGGCCACCGGCACGTCTTGGCCGGCGGCAATGGTCGCCATGGCTTCAGCCACGTCCTCGGCACTCTCGAGCGTGATTCCGTTGATTGCCCGCAATTCATCACCCGGAATCATGCCTGCCCGGGCGGCAGGGCCGCCTGCCAGCACGTCGTCGACTCGCCACCGGCCGGGAACGTTGGACTCGGCAACTGACAGACCTAGCCAGCCGGTTCCCGGAGCGGCCGCGACTGCCGCATCAGCAGGCGCTCGCAGCGGAGAGGCCGGGGAACCGACGGCGTTCCTCGGGTCACCTCCCCGATCATCCGCGAAGGGCAGGGCGATCGGCTCTCCGATCGAGATTTCAGCGGGGGTAAACGGGGTCACAGGCTCGTCGCCCGGGGCGGTTCGCCCGAATCCTGCGACGAACACCAGCACGCACGCACTCGAGACGATGGCCGATGACATAACGGCCGACGGCACAATGGCCAACGACACAATGGCCAAGCATGGAGCTGGCTGTTGCTTCAGCATGACGTCATGTCCCTCACACACATGTGCTCACAAACCATCGTGCTCGCAGAGAGCCGGTGCTCGAAGAACCATCGTGTTCTGAACGGGCCTCCCGCACGGCCAGGAGTATAAGGCACCCGGTGTCGATGTCGCGGCCACCCGTGCGAGGCCCGAAAAAATAGGCATTCTCGTCCAATTCACAAGTTGTGCACCGGCAGCAGAAAGCGGACGGCACCGGGTGGACGTGGGTCATGAGCGGTGTCCATCCCTCGTTCCTCGGCGCGCGGAGTCGACGTTGCCCGCATCGTGAGCGATTGGTTTGACAGCAATGCAAGCACTCCTATACTCGCGCCGCACAGGACGTGATCTACGGACGGATGCAGCACGATGAGTGATCCCGACAAGGAGCACTCGCGCGGGAAGGATCCATGGCGAAAGCAGTCGACGTCGTCTCGGGCAGGCCCCAGCAGGGAGCGGGGGCGGTCGAGATCGGCAAGACGCTCTGCACCGCGTTCCGTGAGCGCATCGGAGCCGACCGCTATGCCGTGTGGTTCGGCGATGCGTTGGATGTGACCGTCGAGGAAGGCGGCCGACTCGTGACGCTGCGGGTGGGCAGCATGTTCACCCACGATTGGATCCGGCGGACGTTTCAGGCCGACCTGGAGCAGGCCGTCCGCGACGTGTGCGGATCAGCTGCGAGGCTGTCGTGGCTGACAGCGACGGAGAAGGAGTCCGCCCAGCAACCGGAGGGAATCGCCTCGGAAGAAGCCGCAGACGCAGCGCCCCGGCGAACGGCTGCCGGGCGGCAACGGAAGGCTGCGGCGGCGCGACGGACGGCTGCCGGGCCGGTGTCGTCTGGCCAGTCCATGTCAGGCAAGTCGGTTCCGGGCACATCGTTTCCGGGCCAATCGGTTCCGGGTCAATCAGCTCCGGGCCGGCGGCCGGCGGATCTCGCCGAGTTCGTGCCCGGCGTCAGCAACCGCATGGCGCTGGCCGCGATCGAACGGGTGGCGGTCCGGCCGGGCGAGATGTCGCCGCTCGTCATCCATGGCCCCAGTGGCGTCGGCAAGACCCACCTCCTCGAGGCCATCTGCACCCGGGTCCGCGACCTGCACCGGGGCATCACGGTCGTCTCGCTGTCGGCGGAGCAATTCACCACCGGATTTCTGCAGGCCCTGCATGGTGGCGGTCTGCCGGGATTCCGGCGGAGCTGCCGCTCCGCCGATCTGCTCGTGATCGACGACATTCAGTTCCTGGCCGGCAAGCGGGCGACAACGCTCGAGTTTCAGCACACGGTCGACGCGCTCCACCGTCTCGGTCGGCAGATGGTGTTCGCCTGCGACCGCGAGCTCGATGCCCTTCCCGGCCTCGGGGGCGACGTGCTCACGCGGCTCCGCGCGGGCATGACGGCCCGGATCGAGCCGCCCGACTATGAGGTGCGGCGGGGCATCGTCGCGCAGCTCTGCACCCGGCGGGGCCTCGTCGTGCCCGACGAGGTCGTCCACTATGTCGCCACCCACATCACCCGGCACGCCCGGGAGATCTACGGGGCCGTCAACCGGCTCGAGGCCGCGAGCCTCATGCTCGGCGTGCCGATCGCCCTGGGCATGGCCGAGGAGGCGCTGGCCGACCTCGTTCGTTCGAGCGGCCGCAGTGTGCGGCTGGCCGATATCGAGCAGGCCGTCTGTAAGGCCTTCGGGATCGAGGCCGGCACGCTCCAGTCGGGGCGGCGGTCGCGGAGTGCCAGTCATCCGCGCATGCTGGCGATGTTCCTCGCCCGGAAGCACACGCATGCGGCGCTCGCCGACATCGGCCGCTACTTCGGCCGCCGCAGCCATTCCACGGTGATCGCCGCGCAGAAAACGGTGGGCGACTGGGTGTCGAAACGGGCGGCCGTCGTCCTCGCGGAATCGCAGTGGGACGTCGAGGAGGCGATCCGTCGCGTTGAAGACGTGCTGAGGGCTGGCTAGGTCGAAGACGTGCTTAGGGCTGGCTAGCTGGCGGGGCAGCCAGGGTCTCCACGAGGCTCGCCTTGTAGCGGACGCTCGACTGCGGGCCGCCGAACCCGACGACGCGGCGGTCGATGGCCGTGCGGCGACTGACCACCCGCCCCGCCTCGATGTCGAAGACGATTTCTCCATCCCAGAACCGTTCGAGCAGGCGGGCCTCGAGCCGAGGGTCGTCGACGGGGGTGAGCACGGTCGTGTCGACGCGGATCGTGGCCTGGCCGTCGGCGACCGACTCGAGCCGGTAGCGGAGTCGTGTCCGAACCGCCTTCCGCGGCCCGTTGGGAGCCTCTACCACCACCTCCTGGAGCACCGTCCACTCGGCGCCGGCCGCGACCGGCTCTTCGGGAAGAGGCACCACGACGAGGTCGCCTGAACTCGCCGGTGGACAGGGCCGCAGCTCGACGCGGTCGACGATCCGGCCATCGCGGTCGACCACCATTCGCGTCAGCGGCACGCCGAGGCTCTGTCGCACCGTCTCGTAGCCGGGGGGCGGATCGGCCTTATCGCCGCTCGACCAGCGAGTCTCGCCGCGGTCGCTCGTGCGGGATGTCATCCGCACGTCGTCGACGGAGTGTTCGAGCGTGGCCCGTCCGGCGACATCGACGGCCGTGACCGTCCAGATCTTCCGCGAGTCGGTCATGGTCTCCACGGTCTGCGTGGTGTCGTTGATCGTGGTCTCGGTGAGGGCCCGGTGGGCCACCTGCATCTCGATCCGATCGCCGACCCGAAACCGATATTCGAGCCGCACCGCCGGCGGCTCGGCCCGCACCGCTCCGGCAGGGAGCACGGCACTGACGACTGTCAGGCAGGCGGCGACTGTCAGGCAGGCGGCGACCGTCAGGCAGGCGGCGATGGTGCCGACGCACGGGATCGGGTGCGCGGCGGCACGGCTCATGACGGATCCTCCGGCGGACGGACTTCGGCTGCCCGCAGCCCGCCGCCCCAGCCGAGCTTCTCGCGAAGCGTGCGGTAGTAGCCTCGGTCGCTCGTTTCCACGAGCGTGAACCGCGGGGTGGCCCGCCGCACGCGAATCCGATCGCCGGGTTCGATGGATGCCACGACGCGGCCGTCGACGACGCAGGTGGTGCCCGGGTTGGGCCGAGGGACGACGAGGTCGTAGCTGCGGGCCGCCGAGTCGACGACCGGGCGGTTGCTGAGAGTATGCGGGTTGAGCGGCGTGAACACGAAGGCGTCGAGATCCTTGCGGATGATCGGCCCGCCTGCCGACAGGCTGTAGGCGGTGGAGCCGACGGGCGTGGAGACGATGAGGCCGTCGGCGCGGTACGTCGTGGCCAGGTCGCCGTCGACGAGCAGCCGGACTTCGATCATCGCAAAGGGAGGGCCGGCGAGGATCGAGGTCTCGTTGAGACCGAGCTGGCGATGCACGATGCCGTCGCCTCGCCACAATTCGCACTCGAACATGAGATGCTCGACGAACCGGAACCGGCCGGCCACGATTTCGGCGAGCGCCGTCATCACCTCCTCCCGCGCCACGTCGGCGAGGAAGCCGAGCGTGCCCAGGTTGACGCCGAGCACCGGCACCTGCTCGTAGGCCATCCAGCGGGCCGTGCGGAGGATCGAGCCGTCGCCACCGAGCACGACGACGAGGTCGGCCGGAGGCAGGCCGTCGGCACCCGATTCGCCCCAGGCGTCCCGGGGAGCCAACCGGGGCGTGACCTCGTGGCCGGCGGCGGTGAAGATCGCGGTCACGCGGGCGGCCTCGGCGACGACACGGCGATCGTCCGCGGGGCCGACGATCACCACCCGGAGCGCTCCGGTGCTCTGACAACCGGGTTGGAGACGCAAGGCATGGATCATGGGAAAGCCGACAGGCGTCCTGCCAGACGGCGGCAGGTCGTCGCGATTCCGGCCGCATCGAGTCCGAGATCGGCGAGCAATTCGCCACGTTCGCCATGCTCGACGAAACGGTCGGGCAGTCCGAGCCGGAGGATCGGCGGGAGTGGCCGCGACTCGCCGTGCGCCATGACGGCCGCCGCCTGCGCGTCGCTCACCGCCTCCACCACCGCGCTGCCGAAACCGGTCATGAGTGCGTTTTCCTCGACCGTCACCACCCAGGGCGCGGCCTCGATCCGCTCGAGCAGGAGCCGCGTGTCGAGCGGCTTCACGAAGCGGGCGTTGATCACGGTGACGTCGAGGCCCTCCTGGCGGAGCGTCGCGGCGGCCTGCAGGGCTTCGCCCACGAGCGTGCCGCAGGCGATCACGAGGCCGTCGCCTCCTTCCGCCAGCACTTCGGCGCGGCCGGCTTCGAGTGGCGCCCGCGGCCCGTCATGTCGCTCCACCACCGTCTTGGGGTAGCGGATGGCGACCGGCCCGGGCTGCTCGAGGGCCCAGTCGAGCATCGCCGACAGATCGTGCTCGTCGCCGGGCGCGAGCACGGCCAGGTTCGGGAACAGCCGCAGGTAGCCGAGGTCGTAGGAGCCGTGATGCGTCGGGCCATCGGGGCCGGTGAGTCCGGCGCGGTCGAGCATGAACACCACCGGCAGGTTCTGGAGGCAGACCTCCTGGAAGATCTGGTCGTAGGACCGCTGCAGGAAGGTGCTGTAGATGTCGACGATCGGCCGGCAGCCCGCCTTCGCCTGTCCGGCCGCGAAGGCCACGGCGTGCGACTCGCAGATGCCCACGTCGAAGAACTGTTCGGGAAACTCCTCGCGGACCTTCTCGAGCTTGTTGCCCTGGCACATCGCCGCGGTGAGCACCGTGACCCGCGGATCCCGGCGCAGGGCCGTGGCGATCGCCGTCGAGGCGACGTCGGTGTAGGCCCGCGCCGACGACTTCTTGATCGACACGATGCAGTCGTCGTCGTCGCACTCGAAGGGGGCCGGGGTGTGGAAGAACACCGGATCGGCCTCGGCCGGCTTGAAGCCATGCCCCTTCTCGGTGAGCACGTGGAGCAGGATCGGGCCCTCCTCGTCCTTCACGAGCTCCAGGTAGCGGATGAGGGTGGGGAGGGAGTGGCCCTCGACCGGCCCGAAGTAGCGGACGCCCAACGCCTCGAAGAGCATGCCGCCGTGGAGCGTGGCCTTGAGCGAGTCCTTCACGCCCGAGAGCATCCGCTCCATCGATTCGCCCACCATCGGCACGCCCTTGATGATCTCGCCGGCCTGGTGCTTGAGGCCGCGGTACCACGGGTTGGTGCGGACGGTGTCGAGGTATTCGGCGAGGGCCCCCACCCGCGGGCAGATCGACATCCTGTTGTCGTTGAGGATCACGAGCAGCCGCTTCTTGAGGAAGCCGGCGTTGTTGAGCGCCTCGAAGACGATGCCCGACGGGAGAGCGCCGTCGCCGATCACGGCCACGCTATGCCGGTGATGATCGTGCCGGTCGTCGCCCGCCTTCGTGAGGGCCTCGACGATGCCGTCGCCGCTGGCGAGGCCGAGCGCCGTCGAAACGCTGCAGCCGGCGTGGCCCGTCATGAACAGGTCGTAGTCGCTCTCGGCGGGGTTGGGGTAGCCCATCAGGCCCCCCTTGGTGCGGATCGTGCCGAACTGCCCGAACCGGCCGGTGACGAGCTTGTGTGGGTAGATCTGGTGGCCCGTGTCCCAGATGAGCCGGTCGCGGGAGAAGTCGAAGACCCGATGCAGCGCGATACAGAGTTCGACGACGCCGAGATTCGACGCGAAGTGGGCCGTGCGCGTGCCGGCCACCTCGCAGAGGGCCCGCCGCATCTCGGTGGCCAAATGCTCGAGTTCCTCGAGCGTGAGCCCGCGCAGGTCGTGCGGCGACTGGATCGACGGCAGAATCGGTTTCATGGCGGGGTTCCGTGGCGTCCTTCCCAGAGCGGCGTCCTCATTCGAAATGGTAGCGGTTTCAGTGATCGCGGCCGACGATCCAGTGGGCCAGGCCGACGAGGGGCTCCGCTCCCGGCCCCAGGGAGGCGGCCGCCGCGGCTGCCTCCGCGGCCAGAGCAACGGCCCGGTCGCGGGCGGAGGCCAGGCCGACGACGGTGGGGAGCGTGAGCTTGCCCCGGCCGGCGTCCTTCCCCACGCGTTTGCCGACCGCCGCTTCGCTTCCCTCGGCATCGAGCAGGTCGTCGGCGATCTGGAACGCCTCGCCGAAGCTGCGGCCGAAGCGGGCGAGCAGCGCCAGCCTGTCGGCGGCGGCACCGGCGGCGAGACCGCCGAGTTCGAGCGCCGCCAGAAAGAGCGCGCCCGTCTTGCGGCGGTTGATGCGCTGCATCCACTCGAGTCTGGTGGCGGTCGGGGCCGAGGCGAGATCGGCCATCCAGCCGCGTTCGGCGGCGAGGTCGTCCTGCTGCCCGCCGACGAGCGCCTCGGCGCCGGCGGTCCGGCCGAGCACCGCGCAGGCACGCCCGGTGACCTCCGGCGGCAGACCGCGGGCCAGGATTTCGAAGGCCCGCGCCTGGAGGGCGTCGCCGCAGAGGATCGCCGTGGCCTCGTCGAAGGCGCGGTGGCAGGTGGGCCGGCCCCGACGGAGGTCATCGTCGTCCATCGCGGGCAGGTCGTCGTGGACGAGGGAGTAGGCGTGGATCAGTTCGACCGCGATCGCGGCCGGCGCGGCGGCGTCCCAGGACCCGCCGCAGGCGCTGCTCGCCCACAGCGCGAGCGCCGGACGGAGCCGCTTCCCGGGGGCGAGCACGGCATACCGCATGGCCTCGACGAGCCGGGGGGCCGCGTCGCCCGAGAAGGTCAGTGCCTCGTCGAGCCGCGGATCGATGAAGGCCCGCACCCGCTCGAGCGCGGCGAGGACATCAGCCCCGGAGACATCCGCGCCGGACACGGGACAGGTTGCCATGCACGGAGTCCGTGGGGGAGCCAGGCCGCAGGCGCCGCGAGATCCGTTCCCGCGAACTGTCCCTCGCCGAAAGTCCCGAGTTTAAGTGTCGTCGTTGGCATCGTCCATCCCGGGGAGCCGCGTGGCCCGGGCCCGGGGGGGCGTGGCGCGCGGGCGTTTGGCCCCGCGAGCCGGACCGCCCGGGGAGTCGGCATCGGACGGCGGATCGGCAGGCTGGGTCGAGTCTGCGGCCCCGGCCTCGAGGTCCACCATGACCGGACGCCCCTCCTCGTCGATCCGCACCAGGAGGCTCACCCGCTGCTCCACGGCGGCGAGTTCGTCGTGGAGTCGCCGCAAGAGACCGACGCCCCGTTCGTAGGCGGTGATCGAGTCGGAGAGCCCGAGGCTCCCCGACTCGAGTCGCGCCACGATCTCGCCGAGTGCGGCGAGCGACGTCTCGAATGTCTCGTCGAATGTCTCGGTGGGCGGGGGCGTCTCGGGGATCACGGGCGTCTCGGGGATCGTGGGCACGTGGTCGGCGTCGCTCATGCATCTCTCCCTGCGGCCGTGGGCGTGGTCTGATCGATCGATTCGATGCGGCTCGTGATGCGGCCGTCGGTGAGTTGGGTGACGAGGCCGTCGCCGGCAGCAAGCCCGGCCACGCTCTTGAGTGCGGCCGGCTCGCCCGACTTCCAGGTCACCGACCAGCCGCGGGCGAGGAGGTGCAGCGGGCTGCCCGCCTCCAGCCGGCCGGCGGCGGCAGCCACGCGCTCCCGGCTGCGGGCGACCGCGCTCGTCGCGAGCCGCACAAGCCGTCGTGCCTGCTGATCGAGGAGCGTGCGCCGGTCGCCGATGATCCGCGACGGGTCGGCGAAGATCCGCGCTCGCGCGAGCTCCAGCAGACGATCCCGGGCCGTCGCCATGCGGCGGTCGAGACCCGTCTCGAGCCGGAGTCCGAGTCCGGCGACCGCCGCGGCCAGCTGACGACCATCGGGTGACACCTTCACGGCGGCGTCGGTGGGCGTGAGGGCCCGCAGGTCGGCGGCGAGGTCGGCGAGCGACACGTCGATCTCATGCCCGATCCCGGCGACGACGGGCACGGGCGCTGCGGCCACGGCCCGCACCAGCACTTCCTCGTTGAACGCCCAGAGGTCCTCGAGGCTGCCGCCACCGCGCACCAGCGCGATCACGTCGACCGCCGGCCGCAGGCGGGCCGCGACCGCGAGGGCGGCCGCCACTTCCTCCGCCGCGCCCGCTCCCTGCACCCGCGACGGCACGACGATCACCTCGCTCGCCCGCCAGCGTCCGCGGAGCGTCTGCAGGAAGTCGGCGATGGCGGCGCCGGTCGGGCTCGTGACCAGGGCGATGCGGCGCGGGAAGGAGGGGATCGGCCGCTTGCGTTCGGCGGCGAAGAGCCCCTCGCGGTCGAGCTTCGCATGGAGCCGACGGAGCTGGGCCTCGAGCGCCCCCGTGCCGACCGCGTGGAGCCGGTCGATCGTGAGCTGGTAGGTGCCCCGGGGAGCGTAGACCTCCAGGCGGCCGTGACAGACCACCTCCATGCCATCGGTCGGCTGGATCGCGAGCGTCGGGACCGTGGCCCGCCAGATGACGCCGCGGAGCAGGGCCGATTCATCCTTGAGCGACAGGTAGACGTGGCCCGAGGCGGCCCGCGTGAGATTCGAGATCTCACCGGCGACCCAGACGTCGCCGAACCGGGTTTCCAGGTCGTCCTTGATGCGGGCCGTGAGCGCGGACACCGAGACCGGATCGTCCGGGGGAGCGCGTCGATCGATCGTGCGGCCGGCTGCCATGCCGGCAATGTAGCAGGGGGTATTGGAGCAGGGGACAAGCGGCCTTCCTTGACGGGCATGTCCCGGTGCGCCACGCTAGCCCGCCATGGATCCCACCGCCCCCGCCGCGCCCCGCGGTGCCCTGCTCATCGTCTTCCTCACGGTCTTCATCGACCTGCTCGGCTTCGGCATCGTGCTGCCGGTGATGCCGCGACAGGCGGAGCCCTACCTCACGGCGCTCGAGCTCTCGCCGGCGGCCGGCGACGCCGTGATCGGCCTGTTGTTCTCCGTGTTCTCGCTGATGCAGTTCATCTTCAGCCCGATCTGGGGCCGGCTCTCCGACCGCATCGGTCGCCGGCCTCTGCTGCTCCTGAGCCTCGCCGGGTCGGTCGTCTTCTACGCCCTCTACGGCTATGCCGTGACGTTTCCGCCGGAGCAGGCCCGCACAGCGCTGGGCCTCATGCTCGCCGCCCGCATCGGCGCCGGCATCGCGGGGGCGAGCGTGGGCACGGCCGCCGCCGTGATCGCCGACTGCACGACGCCGCAGAACCGGGCCCGCGGCATGGCCCTGATCGGCATCGCCTTCGGCGCCGGCTTCACGCTCGGACCGCTCATCGCCTACTTCGGTCTCGCCCTCTTCCGCCAGGAGCCTTGGGGCGTGGGGGCATTGGCATCGCTCCTCTCGTTCATCGCGCTGGTCATCGCGGTGGCGATCTTCCGGGAAACGCGGCGGCCCGACAGCCGCGCGACGAAGGAGTTTCCCACGCTCGGCCGCACGAAGGCGGTGCTCGGGATGCCCACCGTGGGCGCGCTCGTACTCGTCTACTTCCTGTCGATCGTGGCCTTCGCCAACTTCGAGGCCACGCTCGCTCGGTTCACCCGCGCCGCGTTCGGAATGGGCAACGACGAGAACTTCCTCGTGTTCGCCTTCATCGGTTTCGTGCTCATGCTGGCCGGCGGTCTCTACCGGCCGCTCGCGAAGCGGCTCCCCGAAACACAGCTGCTCGCCGGCGGGGTGGGGCTCATGATCCTCGGCCTCGCCGTCGTGGGGGGCGTGGCCTGGCTGGCCCAGGGGCGTGCTCCCGACGCATCCGGCATGACGATGCTCGAGCGGTCGTTCTTCGCCGGCTCGGCGCTCGCGGTCAGCGGGTTCGCCTGCGTCAATCCGTCGATCTCGGCGCTCATCTCGCGGCGGTCGAGTCCCGAGCGGCAGGGGGAGATCCTGGGCGTGAACCAGTCGTTCGCGTCACTCGCCCGGATCGCCGGGCCATTCCTGGGATCGATGCTCTTCTCGGCCCATGCCTCGCACGCGCTTCCCTACGTCGCCGCGGTCGGGTTGCTCGCACTCGTTGCGCTGCTGTTTCCACGCATCGCTCGCGGGTGAGTCGTGTGGTCAGGAGCGGCTGCGGGCGAGGCCGTAGGTCTCGAGCTTGCGGTAGAGCGTTGCGCGGCTGATGCCCAGTTCCGCGGCGGCGTTGGGCACGCTCCCGCCGCAGCGGCGGAGGGCCTCGACCACGAGCACACGCTGCCAGTCTTCCAGCCGCAACGTCGCCGACTCGGCGACGAACGAGCTGATGCGGGCCGCCACCGGCCGCACGGCATTCCCCTCCAGGGCCGCCGCCGCGGCGGCATCGAGCACGAATGTGCGGGCGGCAGGAAGATCGCCGCCGCCAAGCAGGCCCGCCTGCACGTCCTCGATCGGGATCGTGGCCAGCATCGCGATCGCCTGGCGGATACTGCTGTCGTCGCCGTAGTCACTTTGGTCGGGATCGTTCTCAGGGGCGTGGGGAGCACCGCGGTCGCGGCCGGCGTAGGCGGCGGCGGCCAGGCTGGCGAGTGCCACCAGAAAATCGAAGTCGGCCTCCCGCAGCCCCCCGCTCGGTGCGGTGGCGGCGAGCATCGCCTGCACGCGGTCGTCTTCGACCAGCGGCACGCAGATCAGATCGCAGTCGCTCGGAGGAGTCGCGTCGTGGCTGCGGCCGGTGGTGATCCACACCGCCTTCTTGTCGCCGAGAATGATCCGGGGCACGGCGTCGCCGAGCAGGCCGCAGAGATCGTGGCCGGGCGGAACGATGCAGACCGGCTCGAGGCGGGATGCGGCCGGCTCCTGGGCTGGCGTGGTCGTCGCGCTCGGGGCGGTGGAGACGGCCCGAAACCAGCCGAAGGCGGCGGCACCGCAGTGCTCGGCCGCGAGTTCGAGCGTCGCGGCGATCACTTCCCGCGGCGACCGGGCGACGAGCAGCCGCACACCAGCCTGATAAAGGAGCAGGGGCCAGCGGGGATCTTCCGGCGCCCCGGAGGCCGAGCGGCGCAGGGCCGTGGCCGCGAACTGGCCGACCGGACCGCAGCGGAGAAGCCGGCCGGCGTCGGCGAGCGGCACGGCACGATCGGCAGCGGCAACCAGCCGGAAGACGAGTTCAGATGTGCCCAAGCGGATGACGGAGCCGTCCCGCAGGCTGCCCGTCTCGACCCGCGCGCCATCGAGCCAGGTGCCGTTTCGGCTGCCGAGATCGTGGAGTGTCCAGCTGCCATTGGCGGCGTCGTGGCGGAGGCTGGCGTGCGACCGGCTGGCCAACCTGTCCGGCAGGGCGACGACGGCGTCGGTTGAACGGCCCAGCACATTGTCACGGTCGGGGTCGAGCGCAAAGGTTGGCCCGGCACGCCCGGCAATGCGGAGTTCGACGACGGCCTGCAGGCGACACTCGGAGGCTGCGGATGCGGCGGGGCTCGGCGACACGATCATGTCCCGACTATAACACCCTCAGAGGAGCCCGGTCTGCCCCGTCCGCTGCGGCGGCCTGCTGACCAAAAAGAAGCGACCGGAGAGAGTGCGGCGATGGAGCAATCTGGAGCGACAGCGGCCCCTCTGAGGGCGGAATTGCGGGGCGGTCAACGAGGCATCGTCGTGGTGGGGCACGGCACCGCCGATCCGGTCGGTGCCGAGGAGACCCGCACGCTCACCCGTCTGGTAGCCGACCGGCTGTCCGGAGTCCCTGTCGAGCTGGGCTTCCTGGAAGTGATCACGCCGGCGATCGGCGATGCGGTCAGGGTCCTCGCCGCCCGTGGCTGCGGCGAGCTCGTGGCGGCGCCGCTATTGTTGTTTACGGCCGGCCACGCGCGGCGGGACGTACCGGAGGCGCTGGCCGAGGCGGCCGCAGTGGCCGGCGTTACGGTGAGCCAGTCCGAGCCGCTGGGCATGCATCCCGAGATCGTCCGCTTGTCAGGCGAGCGCCGGCACGAGGCCCTCGCGGGCCGGCCGCCGGTGCCGCCGGAGGAGACCGTGCTCGTGATGATGGGCCGTGGGTCGAGTGATCCATCCGGGCCGGCACAGCTGCACGAATTCACGGCGGCCACGCTGGCCGATGCCGCGTTTCGCCCGGCGACGGTGCTCTTCGGCTTCGCCGCCGCGGCCCGTCCGACGCTCGACGAGGCGATCGCCGCGGCGCTCGCAGTGCCGGGCGTGCGGCGGATCATCGTGCAGCCGCATCTGCTGTTTCGCGGTCACGTTCAGGACCAAGTGTCGGCCGCCGTGGCCCGAGGCCGGGAACTGCGGCCAGACCTCGACTGGGTCGAAGTAGCCCGCCTCGGCGCCGATCCCCGTGTCGCCACCGCCGTCATCGACCGCGCGTTGGCGGTGGGGGCAGCCCCGAGCCCCGCAAACGAACGCCCAAAAAAGAGCGGATGAAATTCACTCGCCAAGCGAGTGCCAAATCGTCACAATGGGGGCAGCGGTGCGTCGTCGGTCTGCCTGGAGGTCAATCGATGTCCGGCCTGATCGAAGGCACCGTTCCCGAGGAGCTCCCTGTGATGCGTGCGATCCTGCCCGGCGTCGGCGACCTGTTCCGGATGATCCCTGGCCGTGGCCGGCTGCGGGGCCCAGTAACGCCGAGGATGACGATGATGGCTGTGCATGGTGCCGCCCTGTGTCTCGTCGCCGTGGCGGTCGCCGTGAGCGGGGCGTCGTCCCCAGCCGTTGCCGAGCAGCCGCCGGCTGCGGCGCAGAGCCTCAAGCCCGGCGCCAATGATCGGCACATCGCCGTCGCCGTTCGCCGCCACCTCGAGCGGGAGCATTTCCTGCGGCAGCCGATCGACGACGCCATGTCGGCCCGCTGGTTTTCGTCGTTCCTCGAATCACTCGATCCCCTCAAGGCCTACTTTCTGCAGAGCGACATCGACACGTTCGCCGTGAAGAAGGAATCGCTCGACGACATGGTGAAGCGGGGCGACGTGAGCTTCGCCTACGAGGTGTTCGACCGGTTCCTGCAGCGGGTCGATTCCCGCCTGCCGCTCATCGAGCGGCTGCTCGCGACCGAGCACGACTTCACGGCCGACGAAGCGATCGTCACCGATCGCAAGGCCACCACCTGGGCCCGCACCGAGGCCGAGGCCGAGGATCTCTGGCGGCGGCGGATCAAGTACGACCTCCTCGTGCAGAAGATGGAGAAGACGCCGCTCGCCGAGGCGAAAGACAAGCTGCTTCGCCGCTACAAGAGTTTCGCGAAGCGGATGCACCAAATGACCGCCGATGAGCTGCTGGAGATCTACCTCTCGTCGCTGACGAGCAGCTTCGACCCCCACACCACCTTCATGTCGCCCGGCACGCTGGAAAACTTCGAGATCGGGATGAAGCTCCAGCTCGATGGCATCGGCGCACAGCTCAAGGGAGAGGATGGCTACACGACGATCGTGGAGCTCACGCCCGGCGGTGCGGCCGATCGCGATGGCCGGCTCAAGGCCAAGGATCGGGTCGTCGGCGTGGGACAGGGCACCGATGGCGAGATCGTCGAGGTGGTCGACATGAACCTCAACGAAGTGGTGAAACTCATTCGCGGCAAGCGGGGCACGGTCGTCCGCCTCAAGGTGATCCCGGTCGGTGAGACGGCGCCCAAGGTCTACGACATCACGCGGGCGAAGATCGAGCTCAAGGACGCCGAGGCTCGGGGGGAGATCATCGAGCATGGCAAAAAGGCCGACGGTGCGCCCTATCGGATCGGCGTGATCAACCTGCCGAGCTTCTACATGGATATGGCAGGGGCCCAGCAGGGGCAGGCCGACTTCAAGAGCAGCACCCGCGATACGAAGAAGCTCCTCGATGACTTCCGCACCCAGGGCGTCGACTGCGTGGTGCTCGACCTGCGGAACAACGGCGGTGGCTCGCTGCCGGAGTCGATCAAGCTCACCGGCCTGTTCATCGACCGGGGGCCGGTCGTGCAGATTAAGGACGCCGACCAGCAGGTCCGCCCCTACGACGACACCGATGCTGGCGTGGCCTGGGACGGCCCGCTCATCGTGCTCACCAACAAGTTCAGCGCCAGCGCCAGCGAGATCCTCGCCGGCGCCATCCAGGACTACCGCCGGGGCCTGATCGTCGGCGACGAGGCGACGCACGGGAAGGGTACCGTCCAGAGCCTGCTCGACCTCGGCCGGCAGCTCTTCCAGCGGTTCGACAACGCCCCGTCGCTCGGTGCGATCAAGATCACGATGCAGCAGTTCTATCGCCCCTCGGGCGACAGCACGCAGCTGGAGGGCGTGAAGAGCGACATCGTGCTGCCGAGCATCACCACCCACCTGCCCGTGGGCGAGGGCGACCTCGACCATGCGGTGCCCTTTGACCGTGTGGCCCGCGCCGCCTACCAGGCCACCGGGCGGGTCGGCGACGCCGTCATCGAGTGGCTGCGGGGTCGTTCGGCCCAACGCGTGGCACAGCATCCAGAGTTCGGAAAGCTCGCCGCCGACATCGACCGCTATCAGAAGCGGAAGGATGCCAAGACGATCTCGCTTTTGGAGGAGGAGTTCACGCGGCAGTGGAACGAAGGCAAGGCTGCCGACGACGAGGAGAAGAAACTCGAGGAACTGGAGAACCAGCAGAAGCGGCCGATCGTCCGGCGCGACTACTGGTTCGACGAGGCAATGGACGTGGCGGTCGACTACCTCCAGGCGCTCGCCCGTCCCGACATCGTCGCGGCTCCGCCCAAGGCGCAGAGCGCCGAGGTCACCCGTCCGACGGACGGGCCGCAGCAGGTCGACGGGCCACGACAGGTCGCGGTTCCGGCGATTCCATAGTGGGGCTCGGGGCTGCCCACACCCTCTCGCCGGACGCTCGCTGCGGACATCCTGTCCTGCGCTCGCTCGGAGACGTCTGCGCTCCGGCATCCTGCCTGCGCTTGCCGTCTACGCCGGCTCGAGGGGATGGGCAGCCCCTCGCGGGATGCGAAGCTTTGATACAAGCCCCGGACGGGAGTCCGGGGGTGCGTACGCGCGACTGCACAAACCGGTCACTACGACCCCGGTTGATCCCAGATCCCCGCCGACGCACCACCACCACGACCCCAGTTGCCAGATCCCCGCAGACACTCCATCACCAACCACCCCTGGCCATCACGAGTCGATCAGGCTCGCAAGCTCTGCCAGCGGATCGGGGTGATCGGGCGTAATGCCAAGGTCGCGCCACACGAGCGACGAATCGACCCGCTTGTCGGCGGCCTGGCCACGGCGCGGGGGGGACGTGCCGCCATCTGGCGGCGGCGCGAAGGTCGGCGGTGGGCCTCCGGCGGCCGCCGCGAGCCGGGCGTACCAGTCGCGCCGGAGCACGGGATGGTTGTCGGAGACGACGTAGAGCGGCTGCGGCTTCGCGAGGTCTGCGACGCCGCAGACGGCCCGGGCGGCGTCGTCGACGTGGATCATGTTGAGCCAGCTGTCGGGGTCGATGGCCAGCGGCCGGCCAGCCCGCAGATCCTCGAGCCGCGGCAACCGGCCGGGGCCATAGAGACCGGCGAACCGCAGGGCCACGCCGGGGCCGCGGGCATGACCGCGGAGCAGCGCCTCGGCGTCGACGAGCACGCGGCCCGCCTCCCGCGCGGGATGCACGGGGCTCGACTCGTCGACGATGCGGCCCTGCTCGTCACCCCACACGCCAGTGGAACTCGAGAAGATCACGCGACAGCCGGCAGGGAGCGCGTCGAGCAGTCGGCCGAGGCCGGCGACGTGCACGTCGCGATGGGTCGTGCCCGACCGGCCGTCGAATCCCACGCCCCAGAACACCGTCGTCAGATCGGGAACCGCCCGCAGGTCTGACCAATCGACCGCGGGATCGGTCACGTCGGCCATGACCGGCTCGAAGCCGGCGGCGGCGAGTTCGCGCGCCCGCGACTCCCGCCTGGTGACGGTGAGCACCCGCGCGCCGGCCGCCCGCCACGCGCGGGCCACACGCTCCCCGAGGTAGCCACAGCCGACGACCAGCCGCGTCGGCGGCTGGGGGCCGGAATCGATGGTGGCACGCGGGGTGTCAGTCATGGGGCCAACGGATTGGGCGGGGGTGAACGCGTCGCCTCCAGCCAGGCGGCGAGCACGACCTGTGCGGCCACGGCGTCGGACCGTTCCTTCTTGCGGCCGCGCGAGAGACCGCTGCCGGCGAGCAGGCCCGCCGCCGCATGCGAACTGTACCGCTCGTCGTGGAACGTGACGGGCAGACTCGTCGTCTCCGCCAGCCAGCGGCCGAAGCGTTCGGCCTCGGCCGACATTTCACTCGTCTTCCCGTCGGCATGCACCGGGAGGCCGACGACGAACCCGGCGATCTCCTCGGTGGCGACGAGTTTGCGAAAAAAAATGGCGTCGGCTTCACGATCACCCCCGGTGACATGCACGCAGAGCGGGCTGGCCAGGATGCGGGCGGCATCGCAGATGGCGACTCCGATCCGGCGCCGACCGTAATCGACGCCGGCGATCCGGCCCGCGGGCAGAGACGGCACAGGATTCATTCTCCGGTCCGCTCCCGCGGAAACCGCCCCTGCTCGAGGAACGTCGCCGTGGCGCGCTGGACCTGGGGATCTCGCATCATCGCCGCGTGATGCACCGGCAGCAGCAGGAAATCCTCCGCTCCGGGGAGGCGCGTCTCGGCGACCCGCACGACGGCGTCGTCGTCGCCTTCGAGCAGGCCGCTGAAGCCGGCGTCGTCTCCCTTGCCGCCGGCGACGATGCCGAACGGGCAGGGAGGCACGGCCAGTCCGGGGGCGACCCGTGGCCAGTCGCAGAGCAGATCGCGGGCGGCCCCCTCGGCGGTCGCCGACAGCCACCACACCTTGCCCGCCATCCGCGCGAGGTCGGAGCCCTGATTCGGCGGGCCGAGCATCACCATTCGTTCGGTGCGGGCCAGGTCTTCGTCGGGTGCCAGGGCCATCCAGCGGCGGACGACGAGGTTGCCCAGGCTGTGGCCCACGAAGCCGAGCCGTTCCGCCGCGGGAAGATCGGCCACCACCCGCGCGAGGGCCGCCCCGTGGGCGTCGATGTCGGCCTTCACGCTCGCGTAGCCGAAGGAGAGCACGGTGGCGTCGAGCGTCGAGCGGAGATGATCGACGAGCGGACGCATCGAGTCGCGCCCCTCGCCGAGCCCGTGGAGCACGATGACCGTGCGGCCGCGGACCGGTGGCACGGTGCCGTCCGCGCCGAGTGCGAGAAAGACCGTGCGGCACTCGTCCGGCGTACCCTGCCGCACGACCCCGTCGCGCGGATCGAGGATCCGGCAGGTGTCGGCCCCCTCCCGCCGCTGCAGCCGCCAGTCATGACGGACCGCCTCATCGGTCCATTCGAGCGCCTCGCGGTGCCGCCGCCAGGCCTCCACCCAGCCGGCATCCCGGGATGCGACCGTGTCATCGCCCCGCCCGGTTCGGTAGACCGTGAGCGCCAGAAGCATCGGTGCCAGAACGACAGCCAGCAGGATTCTCACAGGTAGTCCGTCCAGCCGCGGGCCTCGAGTTCCGCCACGACCTTCTTCACCGCCTCCTCGTGTCGGCGGTCGGCCACGAGCGTGGCATCGGGCGTGTGCACCACAAGCATATGCTCGAGGCCGATCGTGGCGACCAGATGGTCCGCAGCGGCGTGGACGATCGTGTCGCGGGAGTCGATGCCGAGGTGGCGGCCGACCACGGTGTTGCCGGCGGCGTCGACGCCCCGCTGGCGGGCCACGGCCGACCAGCCACCGAGATCGTCCCAGGTGAACGGGGCCTCGATGACGGCCACGTCGGTCGCGTATTCGAGCACCGCGTAGTCGATGGAGATGCCCTTGATGGCGGCGAACTCCCGGGCAAACACGTCGGCCCGGGCGGGGGTGTCCCAGGCATCCGCGATCGCCCGCAGCCGGGCGAGCGTCTCGGGCTGCCGCTGGGCGAGGGCCGCGAGGATCGTGGCCGCCTTCCAGACGAAGATGCCGGCGTTCCAGAGATACGTGCCGGCGGCCAGATACTCCTGCGCCACGCTCGCCGGTGGTTTTTCCCGAAAGCTGGCGACGCGGTGGGCCGTGGCGGCGCCGGTCACGACCGGGAGCGGTTGTCCCTGCTGGATGTAGCCGAAGCCTTCCGCGGGATAGGTCGGCCGGATGCCGAATGTCACGAGCCGACCGGGAGACTCCGTCACGAGTCCGGCAGCCTGGCGAAGCGCCGCCTGGAAGGCCGCCACCGGGTGGATGACGTGATCGGAGGGCATCACGGCCATCGTGGCATCGGGGTCTTCACGCGAGACGAGCAGTGCCGCCAGGCCGATGCAGGGGGCGGTGTCGCGCTTGCAGGGCTCGCCGACCAAGCCCGCATCGGGAAGCTGCGGCAGCTGCCGGCGGACGGCCGGAAGCAGCCGCTCGGCCGTCACCACCATCGTCCGCTCGGGAGGCACGAGACCGTCGAGCCGGGTCACGGTCTCCTCGAGCAGCGTGCGTTCACCGGCCAACGGCAGCAACTGTTTGGGAAGGGCCACGCGGCTGGCAGGCCAGAACCGCGTTCCCGCCCCCCCCGCCATCACGATCGCATGCAGCATCTCGGAATTCGCCTCCTATCGGCCGCGCACCCACAGCCACATGAGCACGCAGAGCAACGGAAATCCAACGAAGATCACCCCGTAGGTGAAGAGCGTCGTCCACAAATGGCGCGGCCAGCGGGCCATGATCAACCTTCCACGCGGGCCGTGAGCATCACGGGGATTTCCAGGTCTTCCTCGGCGGGCTCGGCCAGGCGGCAGTCGATCCTCACGCCCCAGGGCACGAGATCGCCGACCGCCACCACGGCCTCGACGCCATCGTACTCGGTGGTGACCTCGACGGTGGGCAACTGCCGAAACGACGGGCAGAAACCGACGTGCCCCGACGCCAGCTTCGCACCGGTGGGAACGGTGATGGTCAGCAGGCCGACGAGGGTGTCATCGCCGACGCTCGTCTCACGCCGCTCGAACCGTTGGCGCACCAATCCGGCCCCGGACAGTTCGGGAGAGAAGAGCGGAGCGAGCGGATCGGTCAGCACCGCCGGAGCCGCGGGCACGTGGCTTCTGTGTGAGAGAGTCGCAGGGCCACGGGCCGCAGGATCGCGCTTCACTGGGTCGCGTCTCACTGGGCCGCCCGCAAATGGCCCCCCGGTCAATGGGCCATGATGGACCGTGCCTCGCTTCACCTTCACGCGAGGCCGGGGCGATGGATCACGGATGATCACGGCGCCCAGCACGGTGGCGGCTGCCGCGACCGCAGCCCATTCCGCGGGGGTCGTGGCCCGCGGAGGCACGAGCAGGGCGGCAGCACCGGCGGCGAGTCCGCAGCGGGCGAGCATGGCGAGGCTGCGCGCGGAGCCCGTCCGCACGGCGGCATCGACCACGAGCACGAGCAGGGCGGCGGCAAGCGTCGCCGTCAGGAGGAGGCCGGGCTCCGCCGCGGCAGGAATTGCGCCGGCAAATCGCCTGACGACGAGGAGGAGCCCGCCGGCCACCACGCATGCCGTCGCGATCAGGCCCGATCCGTGGACGAGCGGAAGCAGGACGCTGCCGGGAATCGGGTTCCCGGGCAGCGCGTCTCGGGGGATCAGGGTGCGGGCGATCACGTCTCAGACGTTCCGGGGATCAGCCGACTGCGGCCGCGGTGCCGACCGCCTTGGCCAGGGCCCGGCTCTTGTCGGTGTTTTCCCACGGAAATTCGCTGCGGCCGAAGTGGCCGCCGGCCGCGGTCCGCCGGTAGATCGGCCGCCGCAGGTCGAGGTAGTCGATGATGCCCCGGGGCGTGAGCGGGAAGAGTTCGCGAACGAGCTCGCAGAGCCGCTCGTCTTCCACCTTCCCGGTGCCCTCGGTGTCCACGTGCACGCTGACCGGCTCGCTGACGCCGATCGCGTAGGCGAGCTGCACTTCGCAGCGGTCGGCGAGGCCGGCCGCCACGATGTTCTTGGCAACGTGACGGGCCATGTAGGCGGCGCTGCGGTCGACCTTCGTGGGATCCTTCCCGGAAAACGCGCCCCCGCCGTGCCGGCCCCAGCCGCCGTAGGTGTCGACGATGATCTTGCGACCAGTCAGGCCACAATCGCCATGCGGTCCACCCACCACGAACCGGCCGGTGGGGTTGATGTGGTAGGTGATGTTCGACGTGTCGAGATCCTTGGGCAGCAGCGGCTTGATGATCTTCTCGACGATGAACGCCCGGATGTCTTCGTTGGAGACGTGCGGTGCGTGCTGCGTGGAGACGACCACCGTGTCGACTCGAATCGGCGTGTTGCCCTCGTATTCGATCGTGACCTGGCTCTTCGAGTCGGGGCGGAGCCAGTCGACGTCCTTCTTCTGCCGGGCCTCGGTGAGCCGGTTGAGAATGCGGTGCGAAAGGGCGATCGGCAGCGGCATCATCTCCGGCGTCTCGTTGCAGGCGTAGCCGAACATCAGGCCCTGGTCGCCGGCACCGATGTCCTTGCCCTTCGTGTCGTCTTCGTTCACGCCCATCGCGATGTCGCCCGACTGCTTGCCGACCGCGACGAGCACGGAGCAGGTGTCGGCGGCGATGCCCATCTCGTCGTCGGTGTAGCCGACGTCACGGATCACGTTGCGGACCACCTGCTGGTAGTCGATCGTGCCCTTCGACGTGATCTCACCGGCGATCACGGCCAGGCCGGTGGTGACCATCGTCTCGCAGGCGACGCGGCTGCGGGGGTCCTGGGCGAGGTAGGCATCGAGCACGCCGTCGGAGATCTGGTCGGCCAGCTTGTCGGGGTGGCCCATGCTGACGGATTCGCTGGTGAACAGATACTTGCCTTGTGCCACGGCGGGTGCCTCGTGCCTGAGGAATGAATCGGGAGTGGAAGCCCGGCATCCGGGCCTCGCGAATCCGGACGATTATCAGGATTCGGCCGGCAATCGGCAACTGGCCCCGATGAATAACGTTCCGGCGGCGTTTGGGTGGCGCTGGATGGCAATCAGAACAGCCTGTCGAGGATCAGGCGGGCCGTCGTGGCCGTCGCGCCGCGGTGGGCGGCGACGAGCGCGGCGGCTCGCGCTCCCAGATCGGCGGCCCAGACGGGCTCGGCGAGGCAGCGGCCCACGAAGGCCGTGAGGGCGGGGCCGTCGGGCACCACGACCGCCGCGTCGGCGTCGAGCAACCGGGCGACTTCGTCGCGGAAGTTCCGCGTGTGTGGGCCGAAGCAGACGGCCGCCCCATAGGCCGCCGGCTCGAGCATGTTCTGGCCGCCGCGAACGCCGTCGAGGCTGCCCCCCACGAAGGCGATCGTGGCCGTGCCCCACCACCCGCCGAGTTCACCGGTGGTGTCGACCAGGAGCACGCGGGGGCTGGGATCGGCGGGCGTGTCCGCGAGCCGGCTGCGGAGTTGCCAGCGGACGCCGGCCGCATCGAGCAGTGCGGCGATCTCGGGCGTCCGCTCGACGTGTCGCGGCACGATCACGAGCCGCAGTGCGGGGTGGCTCGGAGCGAGCGTGCGAAACGTGTCGAGCGCGAGTGATTCTTCCGGGGACTGTGTGCTGCCGGCGAGGAACACGATGTCGTGTGCGGTGCAGCCGGCGAGTTGCCGGAGCCGTCCGACTTCTGGTGCGGCACGATCGCCCCGCACGCCGTCGAACTTGAGCGAGCCGGTGACGACGACGTCGCGGGCCCCGAGCGCGGTGAACCGCTCGGCGTCGGCCGGAGAGCGGGCGGCGACGGTCGTGACGCGGCTGAGCATCCGCCGTGCGAGCCAGGCGACGCGGCCGTAGCCCGCCGCGCTCCGCTCGCTCATGCGGCCGTTGGCGACGATGACCGGGATGCCGCGGCGGGCGACCCGGGCGAGGAGGGTGGGCCAGAGCTCCAGTTCGCCGAGCACGAGCAGATCGGGCCGCACTCTCTCGAGCACGCGATCCACCGCCCAGGTGAAGTCGAGCGGGCAGGGAAACGTGCGGTCGGGTCCGAACTGTCGTGCCGCCAGCTCGAGTCCGGTGGTCGTAGACGACGAGATGACGCAATCAATGCTGCGACCGGCCGCCTCGGCCTGTGCCCGCAGCTCGGCCGCGAGCGAGGAGAGCAGCTGCACTTCCCCCACGCTCACACCGTGCAGCCAAATGCGCGCCGCCCCTGCCGCGGGTGCCGGAGGCGAAGTGATGGTTCCCGTGAATCGGGTCCACGGCGCGGCCACGGGCCGGCCGCCGGAGAGTCTCCGCCAGGCCACCCAGGGGAGGGCCACGATGACCACGACCAGGTACAGAACGTTCAGCAGCACCGCGGCCCTCATTCCCCGACCCGGCGATTCACGGGGTTGGCGAACTAGCCGGTGGTCACGCCGCTCGACTTGCCACAGCAGTTCTTGAACTTCTTGCCGCTGCCGCAGGGGCAGGGATCGTTGCGGCCGACCTTCTGGCCCAGGTTGCGAATCGGTTCGGGCAAGGCCGCCTCACCGCGGCCGCCACCCCCCGTGGCCGACATGTCGCCGCCGGCCGCGGCCGGCCCCTCGAGCGTCGCCGTCGAGGCATCGGCATGGATCGCCGCCGTCTCGTGCCAGGTGCTCCGCAGGGCGTCGTCCTCGACCTGTTCGATGCGGTAGACGATGTCGACGACCCGCTCGTCGATGCCCTTCCACATGAGGTCGAACGTTCGCATGCCCTCCCGCTTGTATTCGACCTTTGGATCGACCTGGGCGTAGCCGCGGAGGCCGACGCTCGCCCGCAGGTGGTCCATCGCCAGGAGGTGATCCTTCCAGGCGTTGTCGAGGATCTGGAGGAGCACGGCCCGCTCCATCCGCTTCATCTCGGTGCGGTCATCGCCCCGGGCATGCCGGCGGCGGCTCACCGCCACGAGCGCCGTCTTGAGTTCGTCGAGATCGTTGGAGGCCAGGGCGTCGGCGGGGAGGTCGGCATCGAACCGCTCACGGGCCCAGGCGAGAAGCCCGTCGCGGTCGAGGCCGCGCGAGCCGTCGGGCCGCCGGGCGGTGAAGTGGGCGAGCCCGACGAGCACCGGATATTCGATGCCGCGCTCGTCATAGACGCCGCGGGCCTTCTCCCGGATGCGGCGTTTGAAGCCCTCGGTGTCGTCCGCGATCGACCGCAGCGCCGCGATCTCCGCCTCGTCGAGCCGCACGCCGAACCGCCACTCCGTCCAGCCGCAGGCGCTGCGGAAGCCGAAGTCAGGATCGAGGAACCGGCCCCCTTCGGCGAGGTCGACCCGGTGGATCGCCTCGCGGACCTTCTCCTGGAGCAGTTCCGCGACCCCGTCGCGGCCGGCCCGCTTGAGATCGCGGTCGTTCACCGAGATCTTCCAGCGGACGTTGGCGAACGTGGCCAGAGCCGACCAGTTCCATTCGCTCTCGTCCTCGCCGGCCGGCAGATTCTCCTCGACGGCCTCGAAGATCTGCGCCTCCGAGTGGCGAATTGCCTCCTCCACGGCGAGCCGCTCCGCCTCGGCGGGTGTCATGCCCCGGTAGTCGTTTGGATCGAGCTCGCAGGCCAGCTGCGACGAGGCCCAGCTCGCGAACGACTGCGATCCATAGTCCTTGTCGAGGAACGTGCCGATGTGCCGATCAACCTCGCGGTCGACCATCTCCAGGATCATCTCCCGGCAGTCGGCGTCGCCGTCGGTGAAGTCGAGGATCCGCTGCCGGAAGCCGTAGACCCGCTTCCGCTGCTCGTCCATCACCTCGTCGTATTCGAGCAGGTTCTTACGGATCTCGAAGTTGCGTTCTTCGACCTTCTTCTGCGCGGCCTCGACCCGCCGGGTGACCATCCGGCTCTCGATCGCCTCGCCATCCCGCATGCCCAATCGCGTGAGCACGTTCTTCACCCATTCGCCGGCGAAGATCCGCATCAGGTCGTCTTCGAGCGAGAGGAAGAACCGGCTCGAGCCCGGGTCGCCCTGGCGGCCGCAGCGGCCGCGGAGCTGGAGGTCGATGCGGCGGGCCTCGTGCCGCTCCGTGCCGATGATCTGGAGGCCGCCCATCTGCCGCACCCGCTCCCCCTGGGCCTTCATGTTCTCGCGGGCGACGATCTGCGTGACGAGCGCGTCCCACTCCGCCTTGGGCACGTCGAGCCGCGTGGGATAGGTGTCTTGGAGTGTGGCCCAGGCGAGCGTGTCGGGATTGCCGCCGAGGATGATGTCGGTGCCGCGGCCGGCCATGTTCGTGGCGATCGTGACGGCGCCGGGGCGGCCGGCCTGGGCGATGATCTCGGCCTCCCGCTTGTGATGCTTCGCGTTGAGCACCTGATGGTCGATGCCCCGCTTTTCGAGCAGGGCGGAGAGCCGCTCGCTCTTCTCGATCGACACGGTGCCGACGAGCACCGGGAGGCCCTGCCGCTGGATCTCCTTGATCTTGGCCCGCGGGATCGTCTCGGCCGGCGTGCCGCCCCCCTTCTCCTCGAAGCCGATCTCGTCGTCGCTCTCCCGGGTGATCCGCCCCATCCGCCAGGCGCCGTCGGCCAGCGCGATCGTGTCCCAGCGGTGAATCCGCTCCACCTCGTCGGCCACGGCGATCCACTTCTCCCGTTCGGTGCGGTAGATGACGTCGGGATGGTTGATCCGCTGCATGCCGCGGTTGGGCGGGATGGCGATCACGTCGAGCTTGTAGATCTTCCAGAACTCCGTGGCCTCGGTCATGGCCGTGCCCGTCATGCCGCCGAGCTTCTTGTAGAGCTTGAAGAAGTTCTGGAGGGTGACGGTGGCGAGGGTCTGCGACTCCTCCTTGATCCGCACCCCCTCCTTGGCCTCGACCGCCTGGTGGAGGCCGTCGGACCACTGCCGCCCGGGCATGAGCCGGCCGGTGAACTCGTCGACGATCACCACCTCGCCGTTCTGCACGACGTAGTTGACGTCGCGCTTGTAGAGGAAGTGGGCCTTGAGCGCGTTGTCGATGAGATGGGGCCACTCCATGTTGCCCGCCGTGTAGAAGCTCTCCACGTCGGCGAGTTTCTCTGCCCGGCGCACGCCCTCCTCGGTGAGGGCCACCGTGTGCTCCTTCTCCTTGACCTCGAAATGGGTGTCGGCCGCGAGCTGGCGGGCGATCTGATCGGCCCGTGCATACTTGGTGACGTCGTCGTGGGCCGGGCCGGAGATGATGAGCGGCGTGCGGGCCTCGTCGACGAGGATGTTGTCGACCTCGTCGACGATGGCGAAGTTGAGCGGCCCCTGGGCCTGCTGCATGTGCTTGGGGAAGCGGTCGTCGTCGCGGGCGGCCATCCGCATGTTGTCGCGGAGGTAGTCGAAGCCGAATTCGTTGTTCGTGCCATAGGTGATGTCGCAGGCGTAGGACTTCTGCCGCTCGCCCGACTCCATGCCCGACTGGATCGCCCCCACGGTGAGCCCGAGGCCGAGGTAGAGGGGCCCCATCCATTCCATGTCACGGCGGGCCAGGTAGTCGTTGACCGTGACGACGTGCACGCCCTTGCCCTCGAGCGCGTTCAGGTAGGCGGGCAGCGTGGCCACGAGCGTCTTGCCTTCGCCGGTGACCATCTCGGCGATCGCGCCCGCATGGAGCACCATGCCGCCGATGAGCTGCACATCGTAGTGCCGCATGCCGAGGAACCGGCGCCCCCCCTCGCGGCAGACGGCGAAGGCCTCGACGAGGATGTCGTCGAGGGTCTCACCGGCGGCGAGCCGCTGACGAAACTCGGCCGTCTGGCCGCGGAGTTCGACATCGCTCATCGCCTGATACTTGGGCTCGAGCGAGTTGATCGCCTCCACCTTGGGGTCGAGGCGGCGGAGGTAGCGGGCGTTGGAGGAGCCAAAGAGGCCGGTGATGAGCCGTTCGGCGCGGCCACCGAGAGCGCTGGCGCCGCCCGTTACCGCATCCCAGAGGCGTTCGAGGGTTTCCATGAATGACAAAAACGAGAAGGAGTGAATGAAGGACTGATCGGTGACTGGACGGGGCAGCCGGCCGGCGGTGGGGCAGGGGGCGCCGGACGTCGTGCTGCCGTGACCGCGAAAAAACGCGGGGCAACCCAGGATTGTCGCGGTCAGGCCGCCCGGGGGTCAAGGCGACCCGACGGCCAGACCGGCGAGCCTCGGTCGTCGGTGCGTCTGGGCCGTCGGCTAGGATGCCGCCATGCCCATCCAGCCGATCCCGCCGCGAGACCTCACCGGCCGCCTCGTGTTTCTTGGCACCGGCACGAGCGTCGGCGTGCCGGTCGTCGGCTGCGGCTGCCCGACCTGCACGAGCGGCGACCCTCGCGACCAACGCACGCGGACGAGCGCCGTCGTCGGCCTGCCTGGCGGCACGCTGCTCATCGACACCACGCCCGACCTCCGCGGCCAGCTCCTCCGCGAGCGGATCGGCCGCATCGACGCCGTGCTCTACACGCACGACCACGTCGATCATGTCTACGGGCTCGACGACGTGCGGCCGCTCTGCTTCACGTCGGGCCGCCCAGTGCCGCTCTACTGCGAGGAACGGGTCGAGCGGCGGATCCGCTCGGCCTTCGACTACGCCTTCACGCCGGCGCCGGCCCCCGGAGGGGGCGTGCCGTCCATCATCTTCGAGCGCATCGGCACCGCGCCCTTCGAACTGCTCGGAAGTCGGATCGTGCCCTTGCGACTGGAGCATGGCACGTTCGCGGTGCTCGGCTTCCGGATCGGCGCCGTGGCCTACTGCACCGACACCAACCACATTCCCGCGGCCACGCTGCCCCTCCTCGAGGATCTCGACACGCTCATTCTCGACTGCCTGCGTCTCGAACGGCATCCGACGCATTTCTCCCTCGACGAGGCCCTCGCCATGGTGGCCCGGATCAAGCCGCGGCGGACGCTGTTCGTGCACATGGCCCACGACATCCGCCATGCAGCGCTCTCGGAGCGGCTGCCGCCAGGCGTCGCACTGGCCTACGACGGATTGGAAATTCCGCTGTCGTAGGCTCGGGGCAGCCCATGCCATCTCGCCGGACGCTCGCTGCGGGCATCCATGCCCTCCGCTCGCTCGGAGGCGTCTGCGCTCTCGCCCTCCGGGCTTCGCTGGCCGCCTACGCCGGCTCGATGGCACGGGCTGCCCCTCGCTAATCAGTTTATTCCTGGAGGTCGGTCACTTCGTGACCGACAAAGCATGCGGGGACAATGGGCTACTCGTGCCGCAGCCGCAGGCTGTTGGCGATCACCGAGAGCGAGCTGAGCGTCATCGCGGCGGCGGCGAGCATCGGGCTCGTGACGTGGCCCACGAGCGGATAGAGCGCCC
>Ga0114946_10000440_pt1 | contig 27793 bp, 25 predicted proteins | sample WalLakDeSediment_FD_88676 | JGI IMG/M metagenome (GOLD analysis project Ga0114946, IMG submission 88676) | Lake sediment microbial communities from Walker lake, Nevada to study Microbial Dark Matter (Phase II) - Walker Lake 11/02/13 Deep Sediment | ecosystem: Environmental > Aquatic >... | reverse complement strand
TGGGCTGATCGCCCGGCTTCTCGAGGCGGCCGGCTTCCGCGTGGCGGTGCTCGCCCAGCCCGACTGGCACTCCTGCGAGCCCTGGCGGCAGTTCGGCTGCCCCCGGCTCTTCTTCGGGATCTCGGCCGGCAACATGGACTCGATGATCAACCACTACACGGCCAACCGGAAGGTCCGCAACGACGACGCCTACTCGCCCAACGGCGAGATCGGCCGGCGGCCCGACCGGGCGACCCTCGCCTACTGCCAGCGGTCGCGGGAGGCGTTTCCGGGCGTGCCGGTCGTGGCCGGCGGCGTGGAGGCTTCGCTCCGCCGCATCGCCCATTACGACTACTGGAGTGACACCGTCCGCCGCTCGATCCTCATGGACTCCAAGGCCGACTTCGTCGCCTTCGGCATGGGAGAGCGGACGGTGCTCGAGATCGCCCGGGGGCTCGCCGCCGGCAAGTCGCTCACGGAGCTCCGCGACCTGCGGGGCATGGCCTATCGCCTCGGGGCGAGCGAACCGCCGCCGACCGGCCCCGGCCCCGCATGGGCGGGCACCATCGAACTGCCCGCCTATGAATCGGTCGTGAAGGATCCGCTCGCCTTCTGCGAGATGACGCGGATCTCGCACCTGGAGACGAATCCCCACAACGCCCGCCGGCTCGTGCAGCGGCACGGCCGCGAGGCGGTGGTCGTGAATCCGCCGGCCCTGCCGCTCGAGCAAGACGAGATGGACCAGGTCTACGGCCTCCCGTTCACGCGGCGGCCCCATCCCGCCTACGGCTCGGCCCGCATCCCTGCCTTCGAGGTCGTGGAGACGAGCGTGCAGATCATGCGGGGCTGTTTCGGCGGCTGCACGTTCTGCTCGATCACCGCCCACGAGGGGCGGATCATCCAGAGCCGCTCTCCCGAGTCGGTCATCACCGAGATCAAGCTCCTCGCGAGCCAGCCCGGCTTCAAGGGCACGGTTTCCGACATCGGCGGCCCCACCGCCAACATGTACCAGATGAAGTGCACGCGGCCGGAGGTGGAGGCGAAGTGCCGCCGGCTCTCCTGCGTGCATCCCACCGTCTGCAAGCTCTTGGGCACCGACCACGGGCCCCTAAAAGAGCTCATGCGAGAGGCCCGCAGCGTGGAGGGGGTGAAGCGGGTGCTCGTGGCCAGCGGTGTGCGGATGGATCTGGCCCGGCGGGATCCCGAGTATCTGCAGGAGCTCGCCGCGCACCACGTGGGCGGTCACCTGAAGGTGGCGCCGGAGCACACCGATCCCGAGGTTTTGAACCTCATGAAGAAGCCGTCGGCCGACGACTACGTCGAGTTCGACAAGGCGTTCAAGGCGGCCAGCCGCCGCGTCGGCAAGAAGCAATACACGGTGCCCTACTTCATCGCGAGCCATCCGGGCAGCGGCGTGGAGGAGATGATCGATCTGGCGGTGTTCCTCAAGCGGAACAGCTACAAGCCCGATCAGGTGCAGGACTTCATCCCCAGCCCCTTCGACATCGCCGCCTGCATGTATCACACGGGGCTCGATCCGATGACGCGCGAGCCCGTGAAGATCACGAAGGGGCTCAAGGACCGGCGGATGCAGCGGGCGCTGTTGCAGTTCTTCAAGCCGGAGAACTATTTCGAAGTGCGGCGGGCGCTCGAGCAGGCGGGCCGGCAGGACCTGATCGGCTCGGGCTGCGACTGCCTGATCCCGGAGCGGCCGCCGAAGGAGGCCCTCGACAAGAAGCGGCGGGAGGCGACGCGGGCCTTCACCGAATCGACCTCAGGCGACCACATCCGCGGCGGCCCGGGCGGCCAGCGCGGCTCCCGGAAGCAACGCCGCCCTCGGAAGACCGTCGGCTACCGCCCCGGCCGACCGGGGCAGGAGCGACTCGGCGAGCAGAAGTAAGAGAAGCCCCGGACTGCCCTCCGGGAATGCCGCCACCGGCCCGAGTTTCCCTCCGGGCATGCCGCCACCAGTGAGAGAAGCCCCGGACGGAAGTCCGGGGGTGCGGTGATGGTGGGTCACGTTGGAGGCACCACGACCCCGCCTGGTGCATGATCCACGACGACGTTGCTGCACAGTCTGCGTGCGATGCGATTGATGATGGCACGTCGGCGGGAATCTGGAATCAACTGATTTCGTGGTGACCGGTTGGTGCAGTCACACCACCGCACCCCCGGACTTCCGTCCGGGGCTTTTATTCTTCTCGCGCGCGGCATCAACGGTGGGATCGGCTCGGGGCTGCCCGTGCCGTCGAGCCGGCGTTGCTGGCAAGCGCAGGCAGGATGCCGGAGCGCAGCCAGCATCGAGCGAGCGAATGGCATGGATGCCCGCAGCGAGCGTTCCCGCGAAGCCCGCCGTCAGTATGAGATGGCACGGGCAGCCCCGAGCCTGCGGTGCCAACCGGTCACGGAGTGACCGGACCACATGTGGGCACGGGCAGCCCCGAGCCTGCGGCGGCAATTGCCTGAGCCACGCTCACTCCCGGCGTCACGGCGGCTCTGTGCAGCAGCCTGAGAGGTAGTCCAGGAGGTCCGGCTGCATCCTGGGCGGAGAGGTCACGGAGAGTGTGCTCGGGCATCAGGGAGACCGCCTGGGGCACGGCCTCCTCGATCTCCTCCGAGGCGAGAAACACATCTCGTCCTTCCAGGTCGCGGAGCACGAGCCCGGCGGCGGACATGGGCGATTTCACGATCTGTAGCGGCAGAGTGGCACTCTGCCGAATGCAGAAAACCGCCCGGATGGTGATGCCGCCGTGCCCTTCCCCGAAATCCCCCTGTGGGATGACGCACGCCGCCTCTTTCATGACTGGCACTCTCTCGCCGGCGTATACTTGACGTTCATGAAAAGTCTGACGCGCTCAACGTCTGAAGACCAATCCGCCGGAGAAGCCGCAGCGGCCGTGTCGGAGTGGGTCGGCAGCCGAGGCGACAAGGAACCCGACTCCTGCGCGACCATGACACCGGCCGAACGAATCGAGATGGTGTGGCCAATCACCATCACAGCCTGGGCCTTCGCTGGAAAGCCGATTGATGAATCGCGACTTCGCCGAGATGTTGAGAGCTTTGGCCGCAGAGAGCGTTGAGTTTCTCGTGGTCGGGGCTTACGCAGTTGCCGGTCACGGAATTCCTCGGGCCACCGGCGACATCGACTTGTGGGTGCGGCCCACAGCCGACAACGCCGCCCGTCTGTGGCGGGCTTTGGAACGGTTCGGTGCGCCGAGGAGCCGGCTCACTCCGGACTCGTTTACGCAGCCCGACGTGGTTTATCAGATCGGCCTGCCTCCCAACCGGATCGATGTGTTGACCACGATCGACGGCGTGGAGTTCGATGAGGCCTGGGCTGAGAAAGTGCCGTGCGTCGTGAGCGGGATCGCCTTCGACATGCTGTCATTGCGGCATCTCGTGCAAAACAAGCGGGCGACGGGCCGCCCGCAGGATTTGGCCGACGTCGCCCGCCTTCAGGGTCTAGGCTGACGCGCAGCCCGGATGGTGATGGCACGGGCAGCGCCGAGCCTGCGGCAGCAATGAACCATGCCGGTCGCAGGCCCGTACAATGTGACGGTGGCCGGAGCGGGCTGCCGCGTTACCCTGGATGCGAAAGGCGGAACCCATGCGTCTCGTTCGTCTCACCCTGCTTCTTGCGGTCGCCGGCGCGGCGGCCTTCGTCGCCCCCGCCGTGGCCGAGGCCCGCAACCCGCGGAACCCGTACTCGAGCTTCAACCTGTCGGGGATCAACTACGGCGCCCAACGGTGGGAGCGGGCCCAGCAGCAGGGGCGGCGGGTCTGGCCCTACTACAACACGCCCTCGCGGAACTATTACCGCGGTAGCGCGGTCAGCGTGGGGGGCGTCGGCGGCCGGGGGGGCGGCTTCGGTGGCAGCGGGATCGTGCTGGGCGGCGGCCGGGGCGGCATGGGCGGTGTCGTCGTCGGCGGCCGCTAGCCAGCGGTCGCGCGGATGCCCGCAGGGCGGGCGGCTCAGCCCGTCGGCGGGTCGTCCTGGTAGATGCGGTATTTCTTGGTGACGATCGCGCCGCCGCGCTCGAGCGTCCGCTTCGAGAGGTGGTTGCTCTCGAGCACCCAGGAGAATTCCACCTCGTCCATGCCCCACGCGAGCAGCGGCTCGACGAGGCCCGCCATGAGTACGAGGCCGACGCCCCAGGCCTGGTATTCGGGCACGACGTTGGTGCTGATCGCCCGCATCCGCTTGATGCCCCGCTTGTTCCAGAGCAGCTTGAGAAAACCGAACGGAAACAGCCGGCCGTTGATCGCCTTGATCCGCGGGTTGTAGTCGAGCAGGCAGAAGACGGTGCCGATCGGCTTGCCGTCGACTTCGGCGACGAGCGACAGTTCGGGCACGATGAGGTGCTTGAGGCTCGTGGCCATGTGCCGGACCTCGCCGTCGGTGAGCGGCACGAAGCCCCAGGTGCCGCCGAGGCTCGAGTTGTAGATGTCGAGAAACATCCGCACCTCGTCGGTGAAGTGGCGACGGTCGAGGGGCCGCACCTTCACGCCGAACCGCTCCTTCACCCCCTGCACCATCGTCGCCAGCTTCGAGTCGAGCGATGAGAGCATCGAGATCTTGCCCGAGAAGGCATAGAGATCCTCGATCTTGCCGAAGCCGTTGGCCTCGACGAGCCGGCTGTAGTAGGGCTTGGCATGGGTCATCATGAAGAACGGCGGCGTGTCGAACCCCTCGATGAGCAGGCCGCACTCGTAGTTGAGCGAGGGATTGGCCGGCCCCCGGATCGCCCGCATGCCCTGGCCGTGGAGCCACTCGCGGGCGGCCGTGAACAGGGCCCGGGCGGCCTCGGGATCGTCGTCGCACTCGAAGAACCCGAAGAACCCGCGGGGCTCCTGATACCGCTCGACGTGCCCCGCGTTCACGATGGCCGTAATCCGGCCCACGTCGCGACCGCCGCGCACGGCCAGGAACGAGCGGGCCAGCGACTTTTCGTAAAAGGGATGCGGTCGGAACCCGAGCAGTTCCTCCTGCGACTGGATGAGCGGGGGCATCCAGCAGGGGTCGTCACGGTAGATCCGCCAGGGCAGCCGGATGAACCGCCGCTGGGCCGCCCGCGTGTCGACCGGCTCGATTCGCACACCATCCATCGCGTCGCTCCCTGACCGGGCCGTGTCCGACAGCCTGGCCGCCGGACCTCCTCCCGCTCGCTGACTTGCCTGTTTCCGCTCTTGTTTCGGCTCGCCGGCCATCCCGGTTTGCCAAAAATACCCGTTTTCCGGCGTTTTTTACCGGGCGGCCATCTTGGGGCCCGAGCGGCACGTCCGTCAACGCCGGCACGGTCAGCGCCCCCCCAAATTCGCGGCGGCCTCCGCGCCGATCTAAGATGAGGCCGGGTGCGAAGAGACGGATGGCTCGGCCCGTGATATCCACGGCACCGGATCGATCCTGCGATGATTGCGCCCCGTATCTTCGACGTCACCGGCGACTGCCTCGTCACGGGCGCCACCGGCCTGGTCGGCAACAATGTCGTCCGCCAGCTCCTCGGTCGCGGCCATGGTGTCCGCGTGCTCCTTCGCGGCCGCTCTCCCGGATCGCCTGCCGAGAAGTCGCTCGCGGGCCTGGGGATCGAGTGCTTCACCGGCGGCCTCGATGACGACCTGCTCCTGCGACAGGCCATGGACGGCGTCTCCTGCGTGGTGCACTCCGCCGCGGTCGTCCACTGCGGCTGGCGGCATCTCGACGAGATGCGGCGCGTGAACGTGGAGGGGACGCGGGCCGTGGCCCGGGCCGCCCGTCGCGCCGGCGCCCGCCTCGTCCACGTCTCGAGCGTCGATGCGATCGGACTGCGGGCCGACGGCCTGCCGGCCGACGAGGAGACGCCGCCGGGTGTGATGCCGGAATGCCCCTACGTCGTCACGAAGCGGGAGGCCGAGGCCGCCGTGCTCGAGGAGGTGGCCCGCGGACTCGACGCGGTGATCGTCAATCCGGTCTACATGATCGGCCCCTGGGATTGGAAGCCGTCGAGCGGCCGCATGCTGCTCGAGATCGCCGCCGGCCGCGGACTCTTCGCGCCGCCGGGTTCCAACGACTTCGTCGACGTCCGTGACGTCGCCACCGGCATTCTCGCGGCGCTCGACCGCGGCCAGGCGGGCCGGCGGTACATCCTCGGGGGCCAGCGGCTCAGCTACCTCGAAGCCTGGCGGGTATTCGCCCGGGCGGTGGGCCGCATGCAGCCCCTCGGACTGGCCCCGCGGCCCTTCGTCTACGCGGCCGGTTTGGTCGGCGACGTCGCCGGCCTGTTTCGCAGCCGCGAACCCGACGTCAACTCCGCGGCCACGCGGATGTCGATGCTCGACCACAACTTCACGAGCCTGCGGGCCCAACGGGAACTCGGCTATCATTTCCGGCCGTTCGAGGACACCGTGGCGGATGCCTGGCAGTGGTTCGTGAGCCACGGCTACGCCCGCCCCGCCCGCAGCCGTGCCGTCGCCGTCCGCTGAGCGGTCGGCTCTCCCGTCATGCCCCACATTCTCGTCGTCGAGGACGAAGCGCACCTCGCCTACGGCATCAAGTTCAATCTCGAGGCCGAAGGCTACGCCGTCAGCACGACGGCCGACGGTCAGACGGCGCTGGCCCGCATCGAGGCCGCGGCGCCCCCGGTGGATCTCGTCGTGCTCGACCTCATGCTGCCCGGCATGAGCGGCTATGCGGTCTGCGAGGCGATCCGCGGGACGGGCAACGCGGTGCCGGTCGTCATGCTCACCGCTCGGACGCTCGTCGAGGACCGCATCCGGGGCTTCGATGCCGGGACCGACGTCTATCTGCAGAAGCCGTTCGACCTCGAAGAGCTGATGTCGATCGTCCGCAACCTGCTCGCCCGGCGAGGCCGAACCGAGCGGCCCGTGGGCAACGGCGCTCCCGCCGAGCCCGGCAGCCGCGACGCGCTGTACCGCTTCGGCGGCTGCGAGGTGAACTTCGACACCTGGGAGGCTGCCGCACGGGGCACGCCGGTGCGGCTCACCAACCTGGAGATGAAACTCCTGCGCTATCTCGTGGAGCACGAGGGCGTGGTCGTGTCGCGGGACGAACTCCTCAAGAACGTGTGGGGCATGTCGCGGGCTCCCGCCACCCGCACGGTCGACACCTTCATCCTCAACCTCCGAAAGTACTTCGAGGAGAATCCCTCGAAACCGGTCCATTTCCTGTCGGTGCGCGGCACCGGCTATCGGTTCGTCAAGACGCCGGCCTGACCGTGGGCGACTTGCCCAGCAGGGCGGCGGCGGCGGCCCCAGGGTCGGGCGTCTTGAGGAGCGACTCGCCGACGAGCATCGCGGAGATCCCGGCCGCCTCGAGACGCTCCACGTCGGCCCGGGAGCGGATGCCGCTCTCGGCCACGAGCACGACCTCGGCGGGCACCCGCTCCCGTAGCCGAAGCACGTGATCGAGATCGGTCGTCATCGTGGTCAGATCGCGATTATTGATGCCGACGAGGGTGGCACCGAGGTCGAGCACCCGCGAGAGATTCGCGGCGTCGTGCAGCTCCACGAGCGGCGTCATGCCGAAGTCGAGGATGTCGCGATAGAGGCTCCGCAGGTGGCAGTCGTCGAGGCACTCGGCGATCAGGAGCACCGCGTCGGCGCCGTGGGCGCGGGCTTCGACCACCTGGTAGCGGTCGACGATGAATTCCTTCCGCAGCACCGGCAGTGGCACGGCGATCCGGGCCGCCTCGAGATCGACGAGGCTGCCGCCGAAGTCCCAGGCGTCGGTGAGGATCGAGAGGGCCGCCGCCCCCGCCGCCGCATAACCCGTCACGATCTCCTCGACGGTCGCGCCCGGCCGGATCTCGCCGGCCGAAGGGCTCTTCCGTTTGAATTCGGCAATGAGCCGCAGCGAACCTTCCGCCGCGACGGCGGCAAAGAAATCCCGCGGGGGGCCGACGGTCGCCAGCCGACCCTCGAGCGCGGCGGTCGGCACCCGCTCCCGCGCGAGCGCTACTTCACGGTGTTTCCGAGCGACGATCTGAGCGAGGATGTCAGGAGGCATGGGAGCGGCACCCGTTCCGTGGCGAACGTTCAGTGGCGAAAATGGCGACGGCCGGTGAAGATCATCGGGATGCCCGCCGCGTCGGCTGCGGCGATCACCTCGGCGTCGCGCTTCGAGCCACCCGGCTGGATGAGCGCCGCGATCCCGGCCGGCGCGATCAGATCGATCGAGTCGGGAAACGGGAAGAAGGCGTCGGAGGCGAGCACGGCTCCGCGGGCCCGGTCGCCCGCCTTTTCGAGGGCCTGCCGCACCGCGTCGACGCGGCTCGTCTGGCCGATGCCCGCGCCGACGAGGCTCGTGCCTTGGCAGATGCAGATGGCGTTGCTCGTCAGCCGGCGGACGACGGTGAAGGCGAAATCGAGCGCCGGAGTGAGGGCCGGCGGCGGCGCGGTGCGGGTGACCACCCGCCAGGTCGCCGGATCGTCCGGCAGGGTATCGGGCCGTTGGGCGAGGATCGCGCCGGCCACGCTCCGCAGTTCGAGGCCGCCGGTCGTCGCCCAGGGATCGCCCGGCGGCAGCTCGACGAGCCGCACGCTCGCTTTCCAGGTGGGTCGCGTGGTCAGGAGTTCGATGGCGGCGGCGTCGAACGCCGGCGCGGCGATCACCTCTACGAAGAGCCCCGGAGTGAGGAGCAGTTCGGCGGCAGCCCGATCGAAGGGGCGATTGACCGCGACGATCGAGCCGAAGGCGCTCGTGGGATCGGCGGCCATGGCGGCGGCGAGCGCCTCGGATACGGTGGCCGCCGTGGCGGCGCCGCAGGGATTCGTGTGCTTGACGACCACGGCTGCCGGGTCGCTCGAAAGGTGGGCGAGCCGGGCGGCGGCGTCGAGGTCGAGCAGGTTGTTGTAGGAGAGTTCCTTGCCGCACCGCTGCCGCAGGCCCGCGAGGCCCCCGTGCGTGCCCGCCGGCGCGTAAAGCGCGGCGGCCTGGTGCGGATTCTCGCCGTAGCGGAGGTCGAGCCGCCGCTCGAGGTCGAGGCCGACGCGGGCCGGGAGCGGGGGGAGGGACGAGTCGACGGCGGCCGCTGCGGCCGTGGCGGCGGGGGGCTCCGCGTGCCGCGCCATCCAGCGGGCGATGACCGTGTCGTAGTGCGCCGTGTGTTCGAAGGCGCGGGCGGCGAGAAGCCGCCGCTCGGCGAGGGTCGTGCCGCCCCGGGCGACCGCCGCGGCGAACGCGTCGTATTGGTCGGGATGCGTGACCACGGCCGTGAAGGCGTGGTTCTTGGCCGCGGCCCGCACCAGGCTCGGACCGCCGATGTCGATGAGTTCGATCGCCGCCGCCGGCGTGCAGCCGGGCGTGGCGATGATGCCCTCGAAGGCGTAGAGGTTCACGATCACGGCGTCGAACCGCTCGATGCCGTGGGCGGCGAGCACGTCGAGGTCGTCGGGGCGATCGGAGCGGGCGAGAATGCCCGCGAAGATGTGGGGATGGAGCGTCTTCACGCGGCCGTCGAGCACCTCGGGAAAGCCGGTGATCGCCGAGACATCCTCGACGTCGAGGCCGAGGGCGGCGAGGGCCGTCGCGGTCCCGCCGGTGCTGGCGACGCGGACGCCCGCGGCCCGGAGGGCGGCAGCCAGACGGTCGAGTCCGGTTTTGTCGAAGACGCTCACGAGAACCCGCCGCACGGGCACCGTGTCGATCGCGGGGCCGGCGGAAGGGGAGGCTGAATGCATGACTGCTGAATGGGTTGTATGAGTGGATTGGCGGGACAAGGCCGGATTTGAATCGTCGTCGGGGTCGCCAACAAGTGGCGTGCCGCGGCCCGCATCAGGAGGCCGTCGGCAACTCGACGTGCATGACCGTGCCGCGGTCAACGCCACGCCCCTTCGCCGTCACCCGGCCCCGGAGCTGACGGACGAGCGACTTCACGAGAAACAGGCCGAGGCCCGTTCCCGGCGTCGATCGCTCGAGTTCACTGCCCATGCGGAAGAAGCGGCGAAAAACGGCCGTGCGATGCGAGACCGGAATGCCGGGGCCGTTGTCGGCCACGCTCACGCTCAGGGTGCCCGCGGGCCCCGCCTGCGCCACCACCTCGACCTGCGGCTCCGGCAGCGAGTACTTCACGGCGTTGTCGACGAGGTTCCGGAAGATGATGTCGAGGTCGGCCTCGCGGCCACGGACGGCGAGCGGCCTGCCGTCGGCGGCCGTTCCGCACTCGATCCGCACGCTCGCCTCGGGAACGGCATGCCGCTGCACCGCCGTCGCCGCGGCCCGGCGCAGGACCGGCTCGAGGGCTGTCGTCTCGGAGCCGGTGGCCGGCCGCCGCTGGAGTGTCTGGGCCGCGTCGAGGAGGTGGTCGATGAGCGTGTCGAGCCGTTCGACGTCCTGGAGCATGAAGCGGTGGAAGTCGGCCTGCTGGGCGGGGGGCACCGGCCGCCGGGTGAGGGTCTGGAGGTAGAGCTTGAGCGAGGCCAGCGGGCTCTTGAGCTCGTGCGTGACGCTGTCGATGAAGTTGCTCTGCCGCTGCGACAGGGCGATCGCCTTGACCGTGAGCGCGAGGTAGACGATCACGCCCACGAGCACGAGCACGAGCAGGGCCATGCCGACCCCGAGGATCGCCCAGTAGAAGGCCGCGTTTTCCGAGCCGAGCGCGGCGGCGATCGTGACGAGCACCCAGCCCACGCCGAGCGTGATGATCGATCCGATGAGCACGACGCCCAACAGAATCGGCCAGCCGAGCGAGCGTCGTGGTTCCATGGAAACAGTCCTGGCGGTGCCAGGCATTATGCTACGGCACGCACCGACGGAATGACCGGCCCGGAATGATCGGCGGAATGACGAGGATGCCCGACGCGACCGAGAGCCCCGATTCAGCCATACGGCTGGAGGCCGGACGCGTGGCGGCGGTCTTCTCCTGGCAGGATGACCGGTGGCGGCATGCGGTCTTGATCGACGGCGTGCCCCGCTACGAATCGCTCGAGGGGCCGGAGCCGCCGGCCGCCGATCCCCGCTGGCCGGCCGCGCCGGTGCTGACGGAGGTGTCGCGGATCGACGTGGCCGGCAGCCCGGCCATCGGAGGCGTGGGCCGGGCCGGGCGGTCGCACTATTCCCTCAGCATGGCCCGCCACTCCGAACAGCCCGACACGCTCGTCGTCGAGGTCGCTTGCCGCATCCACGAAACACCGGGTTGGCTGGGATCGACCTACCGTGCCGTCGGGGCCGACGCTTTCGTGCGGATCGCCGCCGACGCAGGCCCTGCTCCTGCCGGTGAACCGCCGCCGGCCCTGCCGCGCACGGTCGTCTGGTCGTACCTGCTGAGTCCGGGCGGGATCGGGCCCCCGGAGATCGTGTCCCCGGAGGCTGCCGACCGGCGCGGGGAGGAATCCGGCCGCGGTGCGACGCCCGGAGAGCGGTAACGCCGCACGCATCTTGCGATTGCTGCGGGAATCGATCACATTTTCCGGGTCGTTCCGTGTCGCTCCCCGTGCCCGCGGGCGGTCATGAACCCCGGGATTTAGCCATGTTTGACCGCATCGAAAAGCTCAAGGCCGAGTGGACCGACAAGTATGTCGTGATCGACTCACCGGCACCGGAACTCTCCCGGTTCGCCAGCACCACCGGGACCGTGAGGACGGTCAACATGAACGGCCGATGCCTCGTCGAGTTCGACCAGTTCAACAACATCGGCTGGTACGACATCGACCCCTCGGCATTGAAGATCGTTCCCGCGCCGCTGCCGAAGCCGGTCGAAGAAAAGGCCAAGCCCGCCAAGCCGGCTGCCGCCGCGAAGCCCGCCGCTGCCGCCAAGCCAGCGGCGGCCAAGCCCGGTGCCGCCAAGCCCTCGACCGCCGACATCCTGGCGGCCGCTCGCGGCAAGGCTGGGGCCCCGGCAGCGGCCACGAAGCCGGCTGCGGCCGCCAAGCCTGCTGCAGCCGCGAAACCCAAGCTCTCCACCGCCGACATCCTCGCCGCTGCCCGAGGCGCGAAGGCGGCCGCAGCCGCGCCTGAGGCGGAGGCGGCGGCGCCTGTTTCGGCACCGGCAAGCGAAGGAGAAGCCGACGAGCCCTCTGCCGTGGTCGCTCCGGCTGCGAAAACCGCCGTCAAGGCCGCGGCCGGTCCGCTGCCCACGACCACTGCCGAAAAGATTGCCTGGTGCCGCGCTCACGACGCGAAAGGCTGATTCGATGCGACTGTTTCCGAAACCTGTCGCCGCCCTGCTCCTGTCGGCCGTGGCCGTGGTCGGTGCCGGCGGCTGCCGACGGCTCGCCGAGCATCCGCTCGTTCACGAGGCGGTCGAGGAGGTGACGGGCAATGCCCGCGTCGCCGAGACGCTAGGCGCCCCGGTCTCGTGCAGCAGCTCCGTGCGGGGCACCGCCAATGAAACCGACGGCATCGCGATGCTGCAGTTCGATGTCACCGGCTCCAAGGGCGCGGGGATCGTCGTGGTCGAGGGCAAGAAGACCCGCAACGAATGGGGCGTGACGCACCTCGAACTGCGGCCTGCCGCGGGAGACATCCTCAAACTGACGGCCGACCTCGAAGCCCGGACCGGCTCCGACACGCCCGCCTTCGATCCAACGGCCGCGCCGGCCACGTCCTCCTCGGTTCCTCCGGCCGACATCGAGATCGCCCTCCCCCCAGGACCGCAGTGACCGACCTACGGGAGTTCCCGGAGCGCCCTGAGCTCCGGCTCACGTCCCACGACGAGGAGGATCTGGTCTTCCAGCAGCCGCGTCTTCCCGTCGGGAAACATCTCGAACTTGCCTTTCATCACGTCCTTGATGCCCATCACGTGCACGCCGATCCGGCTGCGGAGATTGGCCTCGGCAAGCGTCTTGCCGGAGAGGCTCGCCGGCATCGTCACCTCCGCCACGCTGTATTCGGGATCGATCGGCAGGTAGTCGAGCACGTTGGGCCAGGTCATCCGGTCGGCGAGTTCCCGGGCCACCTCCTCCTCGGGAAAGACGACGCGGTCGACCCCCAGGTGTTCGAGGATCTTGCCGTGCTCCTTGGTGACCCCCTTCACGATCACCTGCCGGGCCCCGAGTTCCTTCATGTGCAAGGCCGCGAGCAGCGACTGCGAGATCGCCTCGCCGAGCGAGATGAACACGGCCGTCGCGTCGCGGACAGAGAGATTCTCCAGCACCTCGCGGTCGGTCGAGTCGCCGATGACCGCCTCGTGGAGCACGTTCTTGAGCAGGTCGAGCGGCTCGCGGCGGTTGTCGACGCCCGTCACGCGGCAGCCGTTGGAGGCCAGCTGCGTGGCCAGGGCCGAGCCGAACGTGCCCATGCCCAGCATGATGAATCGCTTCGGGGACGCCATGTGTGTCAGCCGACGAGCGGCTCCTCCTCGGGGTAGGCGGGCTGATAGGGGATCTGCTGCCGCGCGAGCGCGACGGCGGCGGTGAGCGGGCCGAGCCGGCCGATCAGCATCAAGAGGGCGATCACGATCTTGCCCGGCTCCGACAGCTGCGGCGTGATGCCCGTGGAAAGGCCGACCGTGCCCAGGGCCGAGATGCACTCAAAGAGCGCCTCCAGGAACCAGCGGGGCCGTGCCGCCAGCGACGAGCGAGACTCGACCACGAGCAGGGCCACGAGCGCCGCGATCGCGACGGCGGCGAAGAGCAGTGATGTCGCCGTGGCCCGCTCCACGGCGGCGTGGGGGATCGTGCGGCGAAAGAAGTTCACCCGGGGACGGCCGCGAAAGCTCGACCAGGAACTGACGAGGAGCGTCATAAGCGTGCTCACCTTGAATCCGCCGCCGGTCGAGCAGGGCCCGGCTCCGATGGCCATGAGGAGGATCGTGAGAAACAGCACCGGGCTCGACAGGGCGGCGTAGTCGACGGTGTTGAAGCCGGCGGTGCGGCAGGTGGTGGAGTGGAAAAGGCCCTTGAGGATCCGGGTGGCGAGCGGATCGCCGGCGAGCGTGGCATCCCATTCCAAGGCCCAGAACGCAGCGGCACCGAACGCGAGCAGCCCCGCCGTGCCGATGAGCATGAGCTTCGTCTGCAGCTGGAGCCGCTGCCAGAAATCGCCCCAGCGCCGCTGCCGGAGCCCCGACACGAGGTCGAAGATCACGGGGAAGCCGAGCCCCCCCACGATGATCAGGCCGCAGAGCACGAGGTTCACCGGTGCGTTGCCGGCCAGCGGCATGAAGCTGTCGTCGGCGAGGGCGAAGCCGCCGTTGCAGAAGGCCGACACCGTGTGGAACAGGGCCCGCCAGCAGACGTCGGCGGGCGGGCCGGAGCCCCAGGTGGCCGCGGCCAGGAGCAGGAAGCCGACAGCCTCGGCCGCGAGCACGGTGATCAGCACCCCGACCGTCACCCAACGCAGGTCGCGGCCCGACTTGATGCCCAGGGCGTCGGCGATGAGGGCCCGTTGGCGGAGCGTGGCCTGGCCGCCAATCCGGAACGACACGAGCGTGGTGACGGTCATGATCCCCAGGCCGCCGAGCTGCATGAGGGCCAGGATCACCCCCTGCCCGAACGGCGAAAAATCATGAAACGTCGAGCGGACGGTGAGTCCGGTGACGCAGGCGGCGCTGGTGGCGGTGAACACGGCATCGATCGGGGCCACCGGGGGGGCGCCGGGCCGCCGGGCCGCCGGCAGTTCCAGGAGCAGCGATCCGACGAGAATCGCAGCCAGATAGGCCGCGAACGAGACGCGGGCCGGGTAACCGACGAGCGAACCTGTGACCTGCGTCATCGAGAAGGCGACCCACGGTGGTGACACCGCGGGCCGACCTGCGGCCACCCCGAACGGGCGGGCGGCTTCGGCCGCACCGACATCCCAGGAGCGTTCACCAATGGTAATTCAGGCGAGTCGTGACGAACAATTGGACTGCCGAACGAGGCGGCTTTCCCCGGGAAATTTTCTGCCCGCAAAATTGTTTGACTCGCGCAAGGGCGTGCCCATAATAAGGAGGTTCATGTCGTTCGCGCCCTCTCCGCCAGGCCCCGCTGCGGCTCTCCGCCGCCCTTTCCGCGGGTCGCCCCCTTCGCGGGACGCTCGACGACCGTGACACACCACTATGCCCATGTCTTATTCCGCCCAAGTTCGCGGGGCCGTCCCGCCGAACCGACGGGCTGATCATTCACACCTTGACCAGGAGAGGTATCTGTCCCCGATGGCACGGATTCGCAACGTTTTCGAGATCATCGAGTTGTACGGGCACGACGAGAACTTCGAGCCGCATAACTCGGATGAATTCACCCCCACCCACGCGCCCGCCGGTTCCAAGCAGAAGATCGACGTGCTCGCCGAACGGATTCAGCGCGGCATGCCGCTGTGGCATCCGGAAGACTCGACCGATTCGGCCGACGCGCTCATGGCCAGCCACGCCTGAGCCTGCCCGTTCAGCCAGCGTGCGAGACGCACTCGTTATCGCCCGCAGTTATCATCGCCCGCAGTCATCATCGCCCTCCGTGGGATCGCCCGCGGAGGGCGATTTCAATATCGCGGCGGGCGGTGGCGGCCTTGAGCTTCTCACGCTTGTCGTGAGCCTTGCGTCCGCGGCCGACGCCGAGGAGCACCTTCACGCGGCCGTTCTTGAAATACATCTTGAGCGGCACGAGCGTCATCCCCTTCTCGAAGGCGTGCCCGGCGAACTTGTTGATCTCGCGGCGATGGAGGAGGAGTTTCCGGGGCCGCTTCGGCTTGTGGTTGAGCTGATTGGCTTTGTCGTATTCGGGAATATCGGCTCCCAGGAGCCAGACCTCGTCCTTGTCCACCCGGCCGTAGGCCTCGTCGAGCGACATCCGGCCGGCGCGCAGGCTCTTGACCTCGCTGCCGACCAGCGTGATGCCGCACTCGAGGGTGTCGATGATCTCGTAGTCATGCCGGGCCCGGCGATTCTCGGCCACCACGCGCTCGGCCGGCTTCTCGCCCCGGGCGGACGACTTTCCGGCTGGTTTCCCAGGAGACGGGCGGGTGGGTTTGGGGGCGGACATGACGCGACCAGTTGGTGGGCCGGGGATGGTGCAGAGATTACACTCTAGGCTTCCCCGCCGTGAGCCGTCTCCTCTCCACGCAGCCTTTCGCTGTCACCGTCTCGCTTCTCTCCAGTCACCCACAGACACCCACCTCATGCCGGCACCATTCCGCATCACGCTCCCGTCAGCTGTTCTCGCAGGTACTGTTCTCGCAGGTCTCCTGATCGCTCCCGCGGCCGTCCGGGCTGCACCCGTGGCTGGTGCCGAGCCGGCCACGGTCGCGGCACCGGGCTTCGTGGCCGGAGCCGAGCGGCCCGCCGACGTGGAGTTCGCCGTGCAGGTGCCCGGCGGCTGGATGGTGCCATATGACGAGACGATCCCCGGCACGGACATCTCGTTTCGGATGATTCCGATCCCCGGCGGCACGTTTCGGATGGGCTCGCCCGACGACGAACCCGATCGGCGGGATGACGAGGGGCCCGCGTTCGAAGTGCAGGTGGGCCCGCGGTGGATGGGGCAGTGTGAGGTGACGTGGCAGGAATACAAGGCCTACATGGCGGCCTGCGACCTCTTCAAGTCGCTGCAGGCCACCGGCACGCGGGTCGTCGCGGCCGGCGCCGAAGCCGATGCGATCACGGCCCCATCGGCCCTCTACGACCCGACGATGACGTTCACCAACGGCGAGGATCCTCTCCAGCCGGCCGTCACGATGTCGCAGTTCGCCGCCCGGCAATACACCGGCTGGCTGAGCGGGCTGACCAGCCGGTTCTACCGGCTGCCTTCCGAAGCCGAATGGGAGCACGCCTGCCGCGCCGGCACGACCACGCCCTGGCACACCGGCGACGATCCCGAGTCGCTCGCCGACATCGCCTGGTTCGCCGACAATGCCGACGACACGACGCACCACGTCGGCGAGAAAGAGCCCAATCCCTGGGGCCTTCACGACATGCACGGCAACGTGGCGGAGTGGGTCGTCGACGAGCTCGTGGATGGCGGCTACGCCCGCCAGGCCGCCCTGCCGCAGCCGGTCGCCACGGCGACGGCGATCGAATGGCCGCAGCATCTGTCACCCCGGATCGTGCGCGGCGGAGCCTACTACGATGAGCCGGCCGACTGCCGCAGCGCCGCCCGCCGCGGCTCCGACGACGAGGCCTGGAAGGACGTCGATCCCAACCTGCCGAAGAGCCCGTGGTGGTACACCGAAGAGCCGGCCCTCGGCGTGGGGATGCGGCTCGTGCGCCCCTTCGACGGGGTGGAGCCGGCCGACCGCCGCCGCTGGTGGGACGCCGATCTCGACAGCATTCGCGACGACGTGGCCAGCCGCATGAACGAAGGCCGCGGGGCCCGCGCGGTGGTCGACCCCGCGCTCATCGACGACGCCCGGGCCGCCGGACTGATCAAGTGAGAGCCCCGATGTTCCCGCAGCGTCGCCGATTCCACCGCCAGCCGGCCACGGTCCTCTTTGAAGGCCTGTGGTGCTGCCTCTTCTGCTGCGGCTTCGGCGCCGCAGCACAGGCGGCCGAGTGGCCCGACTGGCGCGGGCCCTGGCAGGATCGCCACTACGCCGGTCCGCCGCTCGTGACCTCGTTCGATCCCGAGACGGGGGCGAACGTGCGCTGGAAGAACGACGAAGCCGGCGGCATCTCCACGCCCGTGATCATGGGCGGCAAGCTCTTCACCCTCGTGCGCCACAAGCCAGGCACGAGCGAGGAGGCCGAGAAGGTGCTCTGTCTCGACGCCCGCACCGGCACGAAACTCTGGGAAAACGTCTTCAACGTCTATCTCTCCGACGTGCCCGCCGAGCGGGTTGGCTGGTCGGCCGTGGTGGCCGATCCCGCCAGCAACATGGTCTTCGCCCACGGTGTGTGCGGGGTGTTCACGGCGATCGACGCCGCGACCGGGAAGACGACATGGCAGCGGAGCCTCCACGAGGAGTTCGGGTTTCTCTCCACCTACGGCGGCCGCACCAACATCCCGGTCGTGTTCGAGGATCTCGTGATCGCCAGTGCCGTCGTCACCGGCTGGGGCGACACGGCCCGGCCGGCCCACCGGTTTCTCGGGCTCGACAAGGCCACCGGTGAGGTCCGCTGGATGAACGGCACGACGGAACTGCCGGAAGACACGACCTACTCGACGCCCTCGCTGGCCGACCTCGGCGGGGAGGCGGCCCTCGTCTTCGGATCGAGCGACGGCCGCATCTGGAACTTCCAGCCGCGGACCGGCAAGGCGGTGTGGAACTTCAAGCTCTCCCGCCGCGGCATCAACACCGCGCCGCTCGTCACCGGGAGCACCGTCTTCATCTCGCAGTCGGAGGAGAATCTCGACAATACCTCGATGGGCTCGGCGACGGCGTTCACGGCGGCCGGCGCGGGCGACATCACGGCGACCGCCACGCTCTGGCAGAAGAAGGGCATCATGGATGGCCGCTCGATGCCGGTCGTGCTCGGCGACCGGGTCTACTTCGTCGAGGACGGCGGCAAGGTGCATGCCTTCGACAAGGCGACGGGGGCGCCGGTCGGCCGGCCACAGAAACTCCTCGGCACGATCGTCCGCGGCAGCCCGCTGGTGGCCGATGGGAAGCTGTTTATCTGTTCGACGAGCGGGTGGCACGTGCTCGAGCCGACCGCCGACGGCGTGAAGATGCTCGAACGGCGACGACTCGATGAGGAAGACGAAGTCACGGCATCGCTGATCGCCGCCGACGGCCTCATCTATCTCACGACCGGCGCCCGGATTTACTGCCTGGGACCGCAGGATTCCTCGGGGCCGCACGCCACGCAGCCGACGCGGGTCGAGGCGGTGTCGGCCGCGACGAAGGCGCCCGCCGGTGATCCGGCCTGGGTGCAGATCGTGCCGGCGGAGGCGCAGATCGCGGCCGGCGGCACGCTGCCCCTGCGGGTGCGGCTCTACGACGCCGGCGGCCGATTCGTGAAGGAATCGCCGGCCGAGTTCACCGCGACGGCCGGTACGGTCACGAGTGACGGCACATACACCGCGCCAGCCGGCCAGCACGCCGCGGCGGTCGTCACCGCGAAGGTCATGGGCCCCGCCGGCGTGGGGCTCGAAGGCAAGGCCCGCATCCGCTCGATGCCGCCGCTGCCCTGGACATTCACCTTCGACGCCATCCCGCTCGCGGCCGATCCGAAGACCGGCGTCATGAAAGGGGAGCCACCGCTCCCGTGGATCGGCATGCGGTATCGGCATGCCGTGCGCGAGGTGGATGGCTCGAAGTGCCTCGTGAAGGTGACGACGATTCCCAAAGGCACACGGAGCCAAGGCTGGATCGGGCCGATCGGGCTGCACGACTATTCCGTCCAAGCCGACCTCCGCGCCCAGGAGACGGGCGTAGGCAAGCCGGGTGATCCGGCCACGCCTTCGGGACAGGCCACCGACACCGACGCCGACGCCTTCACGAAGGCCTTCGGCAATCCGGCGGCCCTGGAGAAGGCCCGCATGCCCGACATGGGCCTCATCGCCCAGCGGTACACGCTCGACCTCATGGGCGCCGCGCAGCAACTCCAGGTGCGCAGCTGGCCGCCGCAGGTGGCGACGCACTTTTCCAAGACGATTCCGTTCCCTTGGGAGGCGGGACGCTGGTACACGATGCGGTTCGAGGCCCGCACCCGCGGCGCCGATGCCGTGCTGCGGGGCAAGGTCTGGCCGCGGGGCGAGCCCGAGCCGGCCACCTGGACGCTCGAAGCGGTTCACGAGGCGGGCAATCTCCAGGGTAGCCCCGGCTTCTTCGGGAATTCGAAAGACTCCGAGATCTACATCGACAACGTGACGGTGGAGGCGGTGCCATGACCACGAAAACAACGCTGCAATCTTCATACGGGGTGAGCGGGGTTGCCCCTACCGGGGCGACGGCGTTGCTGATGCAGCAACGTCGTCGTGGATCAGTCGTCGCGCGTGGTCGTGGTGGCTCCAGCGTGCCCCATCACCGCCACACCCCCGGACTTCCGTCCGGGGCTTCTATCGCTTCGCCATCCATGGCTTCGCTGGCCAGCAACGCCGGCGACACGGTAGGGGCAACCCCGCGGGCAGCTCGAGCCGAGGTGGCCCTTGCCTTGTTCCTGATGGTGTTGCCCGCGGCGGCCCTTGCGAATGAATGGAACCAGTGGGGGGGCTCGCCGGTTCGCAACAATGTCTCGCCGGCCACGAACATCCCGATCGACTGGGAGCCGGGCGACTTCGATGCCGAGACGGGCGAGTGGAAGCCCGCCACGAGCAAGAACGTCGCCTGGGTGGCGGCACTCGGGAGCCAGTCGTACGGCAACCCCGTGGTGGCCGGCGGCAAGGTGTTCGTGGGCACGAACAACGGCCAGGGCTGGCTCGAGCGCTATCCCCCCACGGTCGATCTGGGCTGCCTTCTCGCCTTCGACGCCGCCACCGGCTCGTTCCTCTGGCAGGACTCGAGCGAAAAGCTTCCCACCGGCCGCGTGCACGATTGGCCGCTCCAGGGCATCTGCTGCGCGCCGCTCGTCGAGGGCGACCGGCTCTGGTACGTCACCAGCCGCGGCGAGGTGAAGTGCCTCGACACCGAGGGCTTCCGCGACGGAGAGAATGACGGCCCCTTCACTGCCGAGAAGGTCGTCGCCGACGACGAGGCCGACGTGGTCTGGGTGCTCGACATGATGAAGGAGCTCGGCGTTTCCCAGCACAACATGTGCTCATGCAGCGTGACGAGCGCGGGCGACTTTCTCTTCGTGATCACCGGCAACGGGGTGGACGAGGGGCACATCAACCTCCCGGTCGCCGATGCCCCGAGCTTCCTCTGCGTCGACAAGCGGGACGGCAGGGTGCTGTGGGCTGACAACTCCCCGGGCGCCAACGTGCTCCATGGGCAGTGGTCGAGCCCCGCCTACGCCGAGCTCGGCGGCGTGCCCCAGGCGCTGTTCGGCGGCGGCGACGGCTGGCTCTACGCCTTCGACGCCCGCGGCGACAACGGGAAGGCCAAACTCCTCTGGACGTTCGACTGCAATCCCAAGGAGTCGAAATACACGCTCGGCGGCCGGGCCGATCGCAACCACCTCATCGGCACGCCCGTCGTGCACGACGGCCTCGTCTACCTCGCCGTCGGTGAGGATCCCGAGCATGGCGAGGGCGTCGGGCACCTGTGGTGCATCGATCCCACGAAGCGGGGCGACGTGTCGAGCGAGATTGCGGTGAGCCTGAAGGATCCGACCACCCCCCTGCCCCATCGCCGCAACCAGGCGGTCATCAAGGAGGAGGGAGAGGTGGCCCGGCCCAACCCGAACTCGGCGGCCGTCTGGCATTACCCCGGCTTCGACACGAACGGCAACGGCAAGCTCGAATTCGAGGAGACGATGCACCGCACCTGCGGCACCGTCGCCATCCACGACGGACTGCTCTTCATCGCCGACTTCAGCGGCCTCTTCCACTGCCTCGACGCCAAGACGGGCAAGCCGCACTGGACGCACGACATGCTGGCGGCCGCCTGGGGCTCGCCCCTCATCGCCGACGGCAAGGTCTACATCGGCGACGAGGACGGCGACATCTCCATCTTCCGCGTGGCGCCGGAGAAGGATCTGCTCGCCGAGATCAACATGGGCAACAGCGTCTATTCGACGCCGATCGCCGTGGGCGACACGCTCTTCATCGCCAACAAGAGCCATCTGTTCGCGATCCGGGAGGGGGCGACGCCGGTCTCGCAGAACGGGGCCGGAACCACGGCGCAAGAGCAGACGACGCAGGAGAAGGCGCCGTGAGCAGGCGTGCCACTGGAGCCGCTGCGCGGGCCTGGAGCGGCGCCGTCATGGGCGTGCTCGCGACGGCCTTTTTCGTGGTGGCTCCCCGGCTGCTGCCGGCCGTCGAGCCGACGGTCGTCTCCCAGTTCCGCATTCGTCCCTACCTGCAGAACCCGGCCTCCGACGCGATGACGGTCCGCTGGTTCTCGGAGACGTCAACCCCTGGCACGCTCACCTGCGACGGACGTTCGTTCACGTCGGCCCCGGAACTCTGCCACGATCTCGACTACCAGGCCACCGAGCCTGCCGACATGCAGTTCGCCGCGCCCCCCTTTCGCCACACCATTCGGGTGACCGGACTCGAACCGGCGACCAGCTATCCCTACACCGTCGAACAGTCCGGGGAGACGACGAAGGCGGTGCTCACCACCGCCCCCCGACCCGGCGAGGTGGGCCGGGGAGGCGGCGTGCGGCTGTTCTTCTACGCCGACGCCAAGGCCCAGCCGGAGTCCCGTGCGCTCCGCGTCGAGTGGACGCCGTCGGCGTCGCTTCCCGGCGGCCCTCGGCCGCGGTGGGTGGGAGGGCGGTATCCCGTCGAGCGCACGGTCGGCTATCGCTCGAATCTGGCCCTGATCGCAGTGCGGGCCGCCGAGAGTCTCCGCTCCGGTAACCCCGTGGTCGCGAGCATCGTCGGTGACCTCGTGGCCAGCGGCGGCGAACAACGGCACTGGGATGAATTCTGGCGGCACAACGCCGGAACCTTCGGCACGCTGGCCGCCCGGGTGCCCATCGTCGTAGCGGCGGGCGATCGCGAGAGTTTCGGCGGCCCGACCACGGGGAATCCGCTCACCGATCGCGGCGGCTACTCCGCGTCCGCCGCCCTCCTGGCCGCCCGCAAGTTCGCCACCTATTTCGAGATGCCAGCCAACGGCGCCGAGGACGAGCGGCACGAAGGGCGGTTCTTCCGGCTCGATTTCGGGCCGGTCACGCTGCTGTCGCTCGACTCGACGAACGGAGGAGTCGATCGCGCCGCGGACGACACCAACCACGAACTCGACCGGGAGAACGCCTCGCATCTCCCCGACTACGTGCCGGGATCGGTGCAGCACACCTGGCTCGTGAAGGAGCTCGCCGGCGCCCGCGAACGGGGCGCGATCACGTTCGTGCAGTTTCATCACGCGCCGTTCTCCGCCGGTCGCCATGGCCAGGCACCGGGCGATGCCGTTGGCCGTGATCGGCACTCCGGCCGTCCCCTCCGCGCCCTCGGGGAACTATTCCGCGAGCATGGCGTGCGGGCCGTGTTCACGGGGCATGACGAGTTGTACGAGCATTCGTTCGCCGACGGCGTGCACTACTTCACCGTCGGAATCGGGGGCGATGCCCTGCAGGAGCCCCTCGGCACGGTCGTGAACGAGGCCCAGATTTTTCTGGCCCACGATCACGCACCGGAACAGTGGAAGGGCGACGTCCTGGAAGCGGGGGGCAAGCACTACGGCCATGTGGAGGTCGACGTGACCAAGCGGGATGCCGGCGGATTCACCGTGACGATTACCCCGGTCCACGTCTTTCCGATCCTCTCGGCCGACCGGCCGGGCGACGTGATCGACTGGGAACGAAAGGTTTACGACGACGTATTCACATTCGACGCAGAGGCGACGCCATGAGCGGACGGCAACGGTGGATCATCGCAGGGCTGGTGACGGCCCTGCTCGCGGGCCTGACGGGGAGCCCGCTGCGTGGCGTGCAACGAGCGGAGGCGGATCAGGCGCCCGCCGAGCGACGTCTCGCGGACACACTGCTGGCCGCACGGCGGGTCGCGGTGCTCGGCGACTCGATCACGCACGACGGTCGGTGGGTAGCAGACCTGGTCGCCTGGATGGAGCGGCGGGGCACGACGGCCGAGGTCATCGATGTCGGTCTGCCGAGCGAGACGGTGTCGGGGCTCTCGGAGGAAGGCCATGCGGGCGGGAAGTTTCCGCGGCCCGACCTCGCCGAGCGGCTCGAGCGGGTGCTCCGCGTCGTACAACCCGATGTCGTGCTCGCCTGTTACGGCATGAACTGCGGCATCTACCAGCCGCTCGACGAGGCGCGGTTCACCGCCTTCAAGACGGGCATGCAGCGGCTGCATGATGCGGTGGAGAAGACGGGGGCGACGATCATCCATCTCACCCCGCCGGTGTACGACGCGCGTCCCGACAAGCCCGGGCCCGCCCAGGGCGTCGACTACGACGCCGTGCTCGACGCCTACTCGCGGTGGCTGCTCTCCAAGCGGGCCGACGGCTGGCTCGTGATCGATGTCCACGGACCGATGAAGGAGATGCTGGCGGCGGCCCGCACGCGGGACCCGGCGGCGGTGTTCGCGCCCGACACGGTGCATCCTGACGACGCGGGCCACTGGGCGATCTGCCGGGCGGTGCTCGCTGGTCTGGGCGACGAGGAGTTGGCCCGGGCCGAGACGCCCGCCGCGCTCGAGTGGTTTCTGCCGGAGGTCACCAGTCGCCTGAAGATCCTCCGTGACGCCTATCTGGCCGCCGCCGGCCACGGGCGGCCGGGCATGCCGGCAGGGCTGCCGCTCGGCGAGGCCGAAGACCGGGCCCGGCGGCTCACGGAGTCGATCCGTTCCCGGCGGCTCCACCTCGCCGGCAACCGCAAACAGGGCAGCGTCGAGTGGCTGAGCCGGATCGAGTGGCCGCAGCCGCAACTGGTCGATCCGGGGCCCGCCCCGACCGCGCCCGCGCCGGTGCCGGCCAATGCGGTCGTGCTCTTCGACGGTACGAATCTCGACCAGTGGGCCAACGGCGCAGGCTGGCCCGTCGCCGACGGCATCGCCACGGTGGGCAAGGGCGACATCCGCACGAAGCAGGGCTTCGGCGACTGCCAGCTGCACGTGGAGTTTCGCACGCCCGCGCCCGGGCGGGGCCGCGGCCAGGGGCGGAGCAACTCCGGGGTGTTCCTCATGGATCAGTACGAGATCCAGGTGCTCGACTCGTTTCCGGATGGCACGAACGATCCTGTCACGTACTTCGACGGCCAGTGCGGCGCCCTCTACAAGCAGCAGCCGCCGGCGGTGAACGCCTGCCGCGCGCCGGGCGAGTGGCAGACCTACGACATCCTGTTCACGCGGCCGCGGTTCGCCGCCGACGGCACGGTGGAGAAGCCCGCGCGGATCAGCGTGCTCCACAACGGTGTGGCGATCCACTCCGACACGGTGATCAAGGGCATCACCTACTACAACGAGCCGCCCCGCTACGTGTCCCACGCCGACGCGCTGCCGATCCGGCTTCAGGATCACGGCAACCCGGTGCAGTTCCGCTCGATCTGGGTGCGACCCTTCGAGCCGATCGCCCCGCAGCCGACCATGTAGGTCGCTGCCACCACACACGGGGCTCTCGCCGCTCTGACCCCCCCTTCTGCGGCGCGGGCGAACGAGTTTTTTCGGAATGTCCGTAACCCGTGCCCACCGCTGCGGTTGGTATCGCGGCCGTTCGTCATAAGTCGAACCACGCCGTGCGTCCGAGCGTCTGTACCCCTTCGGCGCCGCTGGACGAACCGCGCCTCCTCGCTTCCAATCCGCCCCGTTCGCTTTCGACGGCTGCGGCGGACGCAGCTCGGACGAACGCTTGTTCCTCACCACGGAAAGGGTGCACCATGTCGCTCACCACGAGTCTGTCTCGCCGCGTCGCGGCGGTTCTCATCGCCGTCTCATGCCTCTCAGGATCGATCGTCGGCCGCGCCGCCGCCGCCACCCCGGTGCCACGGGTCACGGAACCGAGTGGCGCCGTGCAGCGGATCGACGACTATGCCGCGGCCCTCGAGGCGGCCCGGGCGACCCGGGGCATGGTGCTCGTCTCGGTCGAGCCAGGCAGTGGCGACTTCGCCGATCCGGTCGGCCAGCAGATGGAGCGGCCCGACGTGCAGGAGCGGTTCGCCCGCTCGGGCACGCCTTGGGTCTTCTGCCGCGTCGGGATGAACGACGCGGGCGGGCGGCTCGTCGGCGACCCGAGTCTCGCTGAGATGCGGCGCGGCCCGGGCGTGTTCGTCGTGGATCACACGGGCGGTGCCTACGACGGCCGCATCGTGTCGATCCTGCCGCGGACGCCGGGCAAGTATTACCGGTTCTCGACCAGCCACGTCGATCAGCTGGCCTCGCTGCCGACCGGTTCGCTCACGCAGCGGTCGATGATCCTCGCGGTGCGGATCCATCCGGAGAACCCGCAGAGCACGTTCGGCTCCTGCGACCCGTCGCTCTGCCAGGAGTGCGCGGCACACTCCGGTCATCAAGCCCGCATCCGGCGGCAGGGCCACCATGGCTGGGACGTGCGGTCGCAGCGGATCGCGTCGCGGGCCGGCTCCGCCTCCGAAGTCTGCGCCGAGAGCTGGGAGAACCAGGACCTGCTCGACTCGTGCGTCGACTGCGTGGCGAGCTGGCGGCAGTCGCCGGGCCACTGGAACGGCGTCCGCAGCCCGCATGCGGCCTACGGCTACGACATCCGTCGCGGCGGCAACGGCATCTGGTACGCCACCGGCATCTTCGCGCGGTGAGGCAACCGTGATGCCACTGAAGCGGTGACCGTGATTCAGCCGGGCACGAACTCGGCCGCTGGGAGGACGAAGATCTTCCCGTCCCCCATGCGGCCGGTTCGGGCCACGGCCACGATCCGCTCGACCACTTCCTCGACGCGGGCGTCATCCACCCACAGGGAGATTTCCACCTTCGGTAGGAAGGCGAGCGAATATTCGCTGTCACCGTACTGGTCGAGGTAAGACTTCTGCCGGCCGAAGCCCTTCACCTCACGGACCGTGCACGCCTCGAGCGGTGCGAGCCTGAGCGCCTCGAGCACCTTCTCCGCCAGAAACGGCTTCACGACCGCAATGACCTGTTTCAACTGAAGAAATTCTCGCCGTAGATATTGAGGGGCGGACGGGTGACGACGGTGATGTCGCCGTTGACGCGGGTCTGGCAGGCGAGCCGCATCGTCTGCTCGTTGCCGATGTAGGCCAGCGACACCCCCATGCGGGCCGCCTCGAGCAGGCCGCGCGGGCTCGTGTGTTCCATGCCTTTGGTGATGAGCACCCGGCAGCTGCCGCAGGTGCCGAACCCGTGGCAGTTGGCCACCCGGTGGATGCCCGGATAGAGCTGGACCCCGGCTGCCAGGGCCTCCTTGCGCAGGTTGGCCCCCTCGGGCACCTGGATTTCCTTCTTTTCGTTGGTGAACGTGATCGTAGGCATGGAATCTCTCGATGAAACAGGCCGTGGTGACCGATACTGTAGCCGGCGCGGCGGAGTCCTTCCAGCAAGCCTGTCACGAGACCTGTGAGACCATGGCGGAACTGTCGAAATACCAGCAGACGATCGTCAAAAACTACTACGCGAACCTCGACACCGCCCTGCTCCAGCGGGTCGGCGAGCAGGTGACCGATCTCTACCTGGCCGAGGGCAAGAAGCGGGAGAAGCTCTGGCAGAGCATCACCGGGTCGCTGGCCAAACTGGGCGTGCCGGCGTCGCGGATCGACCAGCTGCGAAAGAGCGACGACGCCCGCAAGTTGGCAGGGCTGGTGCAGGAACTTCTCGCCAAGGATTGACCATCCGGCGGCCCTGCTCCATCCTGTGGGCTTTTCGGCCCGCAGGATCCGTCCGCCGATGACGACGACCGCCCATCCCGCCGACCGCACGGCGCTTCTCGAGTCCCTCCGCTGGAAGAAGCTTCCGGTTCTTGACGACGGCTTCGTGGCCCTCGTCGACTGCATGGGCGACGACGGGTCGGTGGTGCAGGCCGCGCGGGTGAGCTATGGCGAGGGTACGCGGCGAGTGAGCGACGATCGCCAGCTGATCCGCTACCTCCTTCGGCATGCCCACACGACGCCGTTCGAGATGGCCGAATTGAAGTTCGTCGTCCGCGTGCCGATGGACTGCTGGCGGCAGTGGATTCGTCACCGCACGGCGAGCGTCAACGAATATTCCACCCGCTACTCGCTGGCCATCGACGCGATGCAGGCGACGAGCGACGAGGCGTGGCGGAGCCAGGCGGCCACCAACCGCCAAGGCTCGGGCGACTGTGTGCCGGCCGAGCTGGGCCGGACGCTCACGCAGTCGGAAGAACAGCTCCAGGGGCTCGCGCGGCGCGTCTACGAGGAGCGGCTCGAGGCCGGCATCGCCCGCGAGCAGGCGCGGAAGGATCTGCCGCTCTCCACCTACACCGAGGCCTACTGGAAGATCGACCTCCACAACCTGC
>Ga0114946_10000439_pt1 | contig 27817 bp, 11 predicted proteins | sample WalLakDeSediment_FD_88676 | JGI IMG/M metagenome (GOLD analysis project Ga0114946, IMG submission 88676) | Lake sediment microbial communities from Walker lake, Nevada to study Microbial Dark Matter (Phase II) - Walker Lake 11/02/13 Deep Sediment | ecosystem: Environmental > Aquatic >... | reverse complement strand
TGAACAACACACTAGCGACTATGCGCGTGGGGCTGCCTTCGCTTATGGTGTTGCATTGGATATGTTAGAAACAATTTTAAACGGGAAGTAATGAAGCACCAACAATTAATGAACACAATCAAGCAACGAGCGATTGAGTTAAACCTGTCACAGGAGCAAGTCGCTAAGTTGTGTAGCATACCCAAAGGCACGGTTTCACGCAATTGGACGGGTACACACCCACCGAGTTTAGGAAACGTGGTTAAATACGCACGAGGTTTAAACTTTAAAATACAGATAGGATGAAAATATTCACACAAACATTATTCGGCTTTATGATGGTATCAATGGCTACAACCTTAGTAATGTCGTGCCACTACCTCGAGAAGTACCGAACTAAAGCAAACGATTTAGAAGCCGAGAACAAAGAGTTAAGACTAGAAGCGGGCAACTATGAGTTCTTATACATGAAGTGCCGAGGTGATGAAGTTACTGAGCGAATGGGAGGGCATTACAAGGATGGGAAGTTGAGATTTTATAAATATTAAGATTATGGAAGAAGTACACAAAGAAAAAGCTTTAGAGTTATACAACACCTTTCAGCAATATACCTGGGATGATGAATTAGGATGGATGCCTGATAGCAAAGAAACAAAAAATGTCGTAGTTAAAGTAATTGATGAAATTAAAAAAGTAGTTCCTAATAACCCGTATTGGAAATTAGTCAGAAAAGCTGTTATGCAGTTAGATTAGTTTACTATCATCAAACCAGCAATACAATGACAGAATATATCAAATCAGTACAAGACTTAGGATTAATAGTCCGAAATCGAAAGACCAACGAATTGTTTGTGCATGAATTCCCCAACAGGTTAAGATTTTATTTAACCTCACAAGGTTTATCGGCAAAGCATGAAATAGAAAAACAAATCAATCACTACCAGGTATTGCAATACGATATCGTAAATGATTATTATCTTGAGCGTTTAAACATAAAAGTATATGACAGATAAAGAGTTTAGCATCTACGTTCATAACGAATGTATCAAACGATCTTATAAAACTTACCACTTTAGCAAAAGAAGTTTAGAAAGGTTTAGAAGATGGTTCTACTATAAGATGAAACGTAGGTACAGCTGCTCCAATCAAATGTGTAGTCAAGAATGGACAAAGTTCCTTAATGCTTTTAATATCAATAAGAAATGAACATATTTGATATACTCACAGATGATGAAATAATTTCTATTCAAAAATTAACAATCTCCGGATCTACATGGTCCTATATCAAAAGCCTTCTGCCTGCAATGAGTTTAATGGAAATTTCTGTTGTCTATGATTATTATCAAAAATTTCTTACTAGATATGGAACATCTATCCATTTTGGGCATAAGGACGAACCCTACTATACAAGTGAAAACTTAGAGGATTATTATCCTACGTACACTTGGGAATCACTATCGGAACACGAAAAAGAATTTTATTTAAATTATGGAAAAACTTTCCCACATATCGATGTATAATAAAAATAATCCTGTTGAAGCAATTATGGTTGAAGTACATACTTACAGAAACGTTTCAGGAAACCATTTTAAAGAATACCGAATTGAAACGTGGTATTACCCTGTAGAGGACTGTTATAAAATTTTAGGGAAATACGGACGTATTGGAAACGTTAACATGGTTGCCGACAAAGGTAGCCGACAAACTATAAACCAAGCTAATTCACTTTTAAGTAAATGTATTGATGAACGTCTAAAAAAAGGATATAAGTTTCATAGTTCTGAAAACAACGGAGATTATAAAATGATAAATGCTATTCAAAAAATAAACAAGCTTCATAGATCAAATTATTTATCTGAAAACAAGCACTCAAAGCTTATGGAGCTTCTTACTTCAAAAGATAATGAAACTGTTACAATGGCCGTTAACATTGTAAGTAGTAAATATGAACCTATTCTTGCCCGAGGATAACTAAAAATTAGTTACCTTTATATTAAATAAATAAATGCTTATGGCTGAATATAACGTTGAACACGAAATAGAAAAGACTAAAAGTTTAAACAAAAGCTTTCTTTTCTTATATCCTATTCTACAGCTACGTTGCAAAAAACCAATTCAAACTTATCTAGGGTTTGAAGGTTTTGAAGAAAACAAGACTCTGATTTGTCTATTACATAAAGACGATCCAGAGTTTGACAAAACGATTAATTACATGACCAACCATGGAAAGTACGACTTTTATATTGAAGATGGTGATTATGTATATGTATCATTTTACTTAGGCAGTATCACAGCCTTATATGACCAAATAAAAAATGGAGAATATTCCAAAATTTCAGGGAGTGCTAGAACTTTATTGATTTTTGAAAACGTAGGACTGATAAACTTTGGTTTAAATCCTTCAATTTACTATTCGTTGTTTGCGGAATTCTACGAATACAACGAAGAAACAATGAGAAATAATCACTGGGAGCTTGTATCTAAACCAAACCCCGATAGTGAATATGTTACGTTATCAAAATCAGTAAAAGAAAAGCTAAATGAAATTTTAGTTATTTGACATTCTTTATTTTCTTTCAAAATTTATAGTAGTGTTACGATTAAATTCTAACTCTTGCTGTTCAACTTCCGAAGGTGCGGATAAAAAAGGATTCCAGTCCCATGGAGCTCCTGATAAAAATCCTCTTCGGGGGTTGAATTTAGCAAGATTAACGTAAGTGCTGAATGGATCTAACAAAGAACCGTTAAAGCCATAATACTTTGCTGTTATTTGACCAGCTTTAGAAGCATCTTTTTCTTGAAAAAACCATGGACCTGGTGACTTTGAAATAGCGCTTGGATCAGATCCTGATAACAGAACATTTTCATTTTCTTCTGCATCAGAACGAATATTAGAATTAGCCAACGAAGATAAAAATTCAAACCCCTCTCCTATACGATTCCAAGTTCCACCAAATGCAGCACCCGATGTACCAACTTGGGTCCATAACAATTGAGCCGTAATAAAAGGATCCCATGTATTATTTTCTCTTTCTGCTCTTTGCAATGCTAGTAAAGCAAAACCTTTAAGGTAGTTCGTAAAATTAAACCTTCCTCTATTTGGTCCCGAATACTCATGAGAAATCCAAGGAAGATCAGGCATAGCCGACGTATTTTTCATTAACGCATCTTTTGCCATTTTAGCTGGAAGTTCGGCACTATAACCTCCCCACTTAGCAAGAGTAAATCCTTGGTTTTGAACTTCATCATCACTATCTCCCCCAAAAAACAAATTGTATTGCATCGAAACTAAAAACTTACTAAATAAAAACCATGAAACAAACTGTATCATACCTGATACATTTTGAGCAGTAACTCTATTTCTTCCAGAAATTGGAGTAAGCGCTAAATTTTTAAGAAGTGAAAATGCTTCAAGAAATGTACCTCTTTCTAAGTCTTCGGTAAGCCAATTAAATCGTCGCTGTGCATTAATTTTTCCATTACGAATTGAAATTTTTGTTCCCCACTTATCTGTAAGCATTGGAGGTAAAAATTTAAACAAGAAAGACATTACTTGACCAATCCACGTTCTACTAAAGAATTCACTATCTGACGTCTTACCTGCCATACCATGAATCTTAGCAAGAAACCCTGTATTAGCCCCCATAAGCTTATCAATCATTTCTCCAAAAACAACATCCCCTTTCTCATTATAAGTAATAGAAAACTCTTTAGGGACACCCGGCTTTGTTTCAACTCTACCGTTAACCAAATGAACCTGCTTATCCAAAGTAGTTGATTTGCCATTTACTTTAAATCTATACTTTTTATTATTCATAAAAGCATACATTGAAGCATAATTGACTTCGTGAGTACTGGTAGATCTAATAGTATAACCGAATTTAAGCTTTGCAATATCTCTACCAATATGCCTACCTCCAGAATCTGCTTGCATTTTGCTATACTTATCAGGAGATGCATCTAAAATATCTAAAAGTTGTAATTGAGCACTTCTTGTTGTAACGCTATACGTTTTAGCAGTAGCATCAGTTACAGCTCTTATAGCTTTCCCATGACCTACAAAAAAATCAACAGGGTTAATAGTTTCATTAGTTACAAAATTACCTAAAACTTTGTAAATAGCTTGTGATTGAGCACTAGAGTAGTTACCAATTGCAGCAATAGGATTGAAGATAAACCAAGCTCTAGAAGAAGTCCTAAGCATAAAACTTGTTAGGTTGTGCAATCCTTTATTTAAACCTTGAGTTGTTTTAGAAGTTTCATGCCTAGCCATATCGTTACCTCTAACATGATTGTATCCAGTAGTTAAAGCATCAAAGCTGTTTCTCATCTGAATATTTCTGCTAAATCGTTCAATAATTATATTAATTGATTTTGCTCGAGAACCTAACGTTTTATTTTTTGTTGACGTCATGGAAGATAAAAATTTACTTTCTTCCGATAAAGTATTAGGGGCATAGGTATTTGCAGCATATTCAATAGTAGATGTAAAAGCATTCATTTCATTAAACACCTTATGCTCTTGTATAGAATGCTGATACCTCTGTAACGTTTTTAATAAATCCGTTGATACTTCTGTAAAAGGAATATCATAAACACCCGAAACAGGTCTTGAAAACTTATTATCTAAAGTTGTAATGTCTTTTGTTTCATCATACTTACGTACAGCCATGTTTAAGTTTAACTCGGCATCATCGGCAGCAAGAACACCAAAATTTTCTGACATTCTTCGAACCTTACGTTCTATGTAACCTTTTCTAACCAAAGTTTCCCCTCCATCCATTCTTAACTTAGGATAAGCCAACCCCAAACGAGGCCCATCTGAAACACCTTCTTGATTATCTAAATGCCAAGTTTTTAAATGATGCATCAAATCAAATAGATTTCTATCTTTAGCAAACATTTCTTTGTAGGATGCATCTATAAATCTATTATCTAACGCGCTTCCAGGCATTGGATTTCCATCCTCATCAACAACATAATCTTTAGGTAACCATCTTAAGTTATGATCTACGTTGGCTAACAACAACTCCCCATTAACAACTTCATCTCTAAGCCTAACCTCCGTTTTATATTCGGGTTTTAAATCTCGAGCTTGGAAATTCATATTTGGAATTCTATATCGACCTTTCGAATCTTTAAGCAAACCTTTGCTATTACCATTTTCATCTCTTAACTCAAACGTTTTATAGTAATCGGCATCTCTAGGTATTGAATTTCTCCAAGCATTGGTAGATTTGTAAATTAAAGCATCTAAAGATTCTTGTACAACACCTTCTTGGTCTTTGTATACCTCATAGCGTTCTGTTTCATAATGATTAGAAGTAAACCAAGATGTAAACTCACTATCTTCGGAAAGAACGGCGTCTTTAAAACCTTCAAAGTTCTTAGATAAAAGTAAATCCTCTATATCCAACTGAGTAATTGAATAATTAGATTCAATTTCCATACCTTTGAATTTATACATGAAATCTTTAAATTGATCAAAGAACGCTGTATTTTCATCAAAAGCTTTTTGGTAATGATCAATGTAATAGTTTGTATAAACAGGCGTAGAAAGCTCACGTAGTTGCGAATCAATGCTGATTATCTCATCAATGTCTTCAGGAGAAAGACCTATTTCCTTAAATCCAACTTTAATTATTTCGTCGTAGCTGTTTAATTGCTCACGTTGCTCTTGAGAAAGCCCCATAAATCCAACCTCCGAAGACCTGCCAGATAAATACATGTAATGCTTATATTCTCCTTTGGTAAGACCTCCTGTTGCATGTGTGTATAAACCTTCTTGATATTTATCAATTAACTCATGCATATCTCGTATTTTCTCTTGCACTACTTTACCCAAGAGATTACCGTTATACTCACCAGCCTCATCTCTAGTTGGACGAATGTTTTGACGAATGAAATCATACATATCATCAATATCAACATCAGAATCTACAAAAATATCTCCTTTGATTTTATCGTTTATCTCAGTTAATGGCGCCAATAAAGCAGACCTTGTTGCTAACAACTGTTCCATTAATTCGAAATAAGATTCATCAATGGATATTTGAGTAGTCTTAGATAAGAACTCATCCATTTCTTTTTCAAACAAATCTTTATTTAAAGCCTTAGCATTAAGAAGATCTAAATGATTATTATAAGAAGCTCTAAACTTCCTAGATTCAATAGTAGACGTATAGAAATCTAATTTGTTTTTCTGATATTCAGAATACCTTTCTGCTATTTCTAAATCTAAGCCCTCTTTTTTGTTACCATTTAAATCATAGGTGGATTTCAATTGGGACAATCTCCTAAACTCTACAGCTCTTCCTGCTGCCAAATCAGCATCTCCCAAAACGTCAATTTCAGAACCTATTTCATTTATACTTCCGTAAATGCTTTCGAGTTCAACGCGCAATGCCCTACCTGTTTCATCTTTATATAATAACTCTTGATTTTCTACAACCTCGTCTACTGAATTTTGATGAAAGAAATTCTTATTAAAGTAAAACAATTCTTCTTCTAACTCTCTGAAAGCTTTCTCGGCTAAATCAGTATTAGTTGTTTCGTATAATACTTTTGCATCTTTAAGCTTCTTATTTAAACTCGCATAAGCATGATCATAATTAATGTAATTTGATTTAAATCTCCATTCTTTATCAAAATCAAACTCTTCAGTTTCTTGATTCCATTTTCCTAAGTCATGAATAGATCCAATAGCACGTCCCAAATTAGCAGTTGCTAACAAACTTCTTTTTCCTACACCGTATCCTGCTTGGGAAAGAAGGTTGCTTAGTAAATTATCAGTTCCGAGAAGTGCTGTTTGTCTAGAATTTGAATTTGCATTTATTAAACGCATATTCTTTTGAATGTAACTAAAAAACCCACCAGTAACAGTATCTTGATTGAAGTTATAAGACTCCATAAAATTATTAAAAAAAGAAGCCGTAGATCCTTTTTGCCCATAACCATAAACCAACATTTCCTTAAATTCAGCTTTGGAAACATTGTACCCTCTAAGTTTGTACTCTGTTAGTTTTTCTAACCTAAGTTCTTCAGCATTACTTAACGCTTGATTGGAATCTTTCATTCCTTTAAGCTTTTCATACTCTTCAAGCTCAGAAACTTCTAACCCATTATATTCAGCAAACAACCTTTTATACTCCCTACTATGCTCTCTGCCTTTTAACAAATCCAATTGGACCTTGTAAAACCTATCAGCTTTTTCTGTTTTATCAATAACATGTTCGTATAAAGCTTCCGTTACAATATCAACTCTCTGATCGTTTACTTTATCTAATAAATTCTGAACTTTGGTAGCAACGGAATCTAGATTTTTTTTCATTTCCGCAGATATAGCTGACGTAAAAGAACGGCTGTCATTACTTCTAAGTGCTTCTAAAAAGTTTTTGTAATTATCTAAATAAGCGCTAATAGAAAACACTCTTTGTAAAACTTCGTCACGTGTAATATCTAAAGTTGCCAACTCATTAACCGATTCGGTTATACGATCGGCAATGCTATCGATAGCAAAAATTTCATGAATAAACGTATTTAACTTTTCTATAACAGCTAAATCCACTTCTGAAAAATTTTTCATTTCGGCAAGCAGTTTAGAATGAGATTGTTTATTAGAAACTCTAACCGATTTTAAAAGCTTAAGTTGCTTACTCATTACTTCTAAAACCCCTCGGTTGTTATCTAAAAATATATCTTGAATGTATTCAGTTTCACTTTTTAAAGAAGATAGTTGGTTTGAAACCATCTTTTCCATAAGATCTATTAAAGACTGAGCTTTAACAACAGCATCTCTGTGAATGTCATTTTTTAAATCGATGTATTCCTTTTTCAAATAAACAAAATCACTCTCTGAAAGCAAATCTCTATCAAAAACAAAATCAGTTCCTTGATTAAGCATATCTACAAATTCAGAAAGCTTTGTGTTAAGAGATAAGGATTTCAAATTAATTTTTCTTCCAAAGATTTTTCGTAAAAACTGTTTGATATGAAACATTATTTTTTCCAACGCGCTCTTTGGAGCATCTACTTCTTCTGAATTTACCTTCTCTAAGTAACTAACAACCACCTCTTGTTTAAACTCTTCGGAGTTAGTATCATAATCTTCCTCGTACTCCTTTTTTAATTCAGCAACAAAAACCTCTGGAATCTCAGAAAGAATTGCTTGAAAAGCTACAGGATTTGATTTTGCTAAAGCCAGCACGATAGCATGAGAAAATTCGTGAAACGCGGTATCACTATTAAACAACCCTTCTACTAAATAAACCTTACCTCCTTTGTAAAAACCCGAACCCTTTAATGTACTTTTACCCGAAAGCCTTTTAGCTTCAGCTATAGAAACAACCTCATAAGGAATATTTAATCGTTGGGACATATTATCAGCAAAAGCTATGCTGTTTTTTTGATTGTTTGTTCGAAGATAATCTAAGAACTCCTTTTCAAGAACCGAATCTTTTGTTGACTCTTCTTTTTGAAAAGGCGTTGTTTGAAATGGACTTTCATTCAAAATATCCCAAGCACTACTTTGAAGCTTTTCTAAGACCTGCTCCGGTGTACGAATAGAATTAGTCTGAAAGAAATCCCTACTAGCTTCTTTAATACCAACAGCTTTAGATAAAGCGTTAAATTTAATACGATCTTCTTCTTGTGTAAAACAAATAGCCATGTTAACAGTCTTTTTGGTTATTAGTAATCATTAGATAATTTAAATCAAAATCACTAAGTTCTTTTTCTTGTTGAGTCTTAAGTTGAACATCTCCCATATAAAAATCCTCACCTACAGATTCTAAATCTTTTTTCAGAAGCTCGGCATTTGCATCCTCGATAGCCATAAGCTGGTCTTTTACATACAAAGCACTCTCTAACCTTTTAGGGAATTTAATAAGAACTACAACCTTGTCTGAATAAACATCTTGAATTTGAGTTATCCATTGCTCGGTAGCAAAGGTAGGATATTTTTGAGCCATAAATGCGTTAGTCCGTTTAGAATTACTTAGAGCTATTTGCTTTAGCTGATTAGTAGAAAACTTATTGGACGTAGGCATGACTATTACTCCCGGTCTAGCCTCATAAAAAGTAGTAGAATTACCTATAAACTTTTTAGAAGCAGCATCTAAATCCTGGCGTATTATTTCTGGTATTGGACAACTCATAGTTAAATGTACAAATAAATTAACAAGTAGGTTCTATTCCTGCAACATCTTTTTCAGTAAGAGGTTTGTTAGAATTAATCAAATTATCTAAAACGTTTGCATGCGTGCTTTGATTACGTTCAGTATAGTAAAAAATGCTTTTGCCTTTGTGTTTACCTGACAAAACCTCTGACATAATCCAATTCTTTCTCTCCATTAACTCTGGAAATTGCTTATCATACTTTTCTGTAGTAAGCCATTCTTCATAAGCTTTTACAGCTTCAGCTACCGTATCAAATTTTAATACAATACCTTGTTTTGAAGTATCAAACTTTTCAGAAAAAGGGTTTCCGAAATGATTTTTTTGGAAAGTTCTTAATGGGTACAACCCACCTTTTTCATTAGCGTAGTTAAACATGGCATTATAATCTAAACCAGGTTTGCCATCAGCTTTAGCCATTACATTTGTTGGGAAAATACTTACATTTCCAGAAGCCGTTTTAGTCAAAGTGTTGTATTTACGAGCTTTGTCAACTTCTTTATTTACAAATTTTGTTCTTGCATCCATAAGATATTTCTCAACAAGAGCGTTATACAAAGTACTAAAAGAATCAGATACAACAATCGGGTGCCCGTTGCTAAGGATCAACTGCTCAATAAATTTATTTCTTTTAGCTTCGTCAAAAGATTTGTTCCCTGGAGTTTTTAAAGCTATAAGCTTAGAGTTTATATCAGCCTGTACTCTACTCTCAGCAATACCCTCAAGTATTTCTTTCTCATCTAAAGTATTAATCTCTTTTGCTAAATCCGAATCTAACAGCATTTCCATATTGAAAGTCTGCGCGGATGCAGGACCTTTGCCAACCATAAATTTAACGTTACCTACTTTAACAAGTTCTCCTGCCTTATCTTGGTAACCTTCAATTTTAACCATCTCGAAGTATTTGCCAGCTTTTGTGTATCTAGGAATTGAATAAAAACCTTTTCCTTCTAAATACTCTCGGCTCATAAGTTCTATACCATTAAAATTACCAACATTGAAAGTGGTAACTCCTTTTGAAATAGCTTTATCGATATGGGCTTTATAGTATTTATTAAAATTAACCTTTAGCTTTTCATTAAAAACTTCTTCTGAGTTACTACCTCTTACAGCTTTGGAATTGCTAGTACCAAAGATCCACACAGAATCCTTTTCTGTAAAAGTAACCTTTTCTCCTGCTAAAGTTTTAGGATAATTATTTGCAATATGTTCAGCGTAATTTTTAGCTAAGTCTAATTCCGTATTAACACCTTCAAAAGAACTACCAATTGCCTTATTTGAACGTTGAGCTAAAGTTTCGTGTACAAAAAATGAATTTTTAAAATACCTGCTTTTTTCAGATTTGGTAATAGAAAGCGCATTCTTAGATCCAGCAATTTCATCTTCGGCTTTTTCAACATCAAACTCCTCAGACTTGGTTAAAGTGTTGTCAATTAAATTAATCCCTCTGTTACGTTTATGAATCATTGGGCTTTCAGTTAAAGTAGCGTAGAACTCATTGAACCTTCTCAAAGTAGGGGCATCTATATCTTCAATACTAACACCTTGTCGCAACTGATCTGAGGCTCTATCTAATTCAGCCAACAATCTACCGTTAGCATTTATTCCCGTAGTATTATCGTTAATAATATCAGCAAACAAATTTTGCTCTGGAACCAATCTAACTAAGTCCGTTTTAGAATTTCTTTCCATACCCGTCTGCAAAAAAGCATACGTTTGCATCTTTGTAAAAAACTCCCTAATTTCCGGATAAGGACTATTCATTAACATTTTATAGTTCTCGCGATAAACCCTCATCAGATCTGGATTAGAACTATCAGGTAAGAACAAGTTCAGTTTCTTAGTTTCTTTATCGAAGGAAAAATCTAAATCTTTTAGTAAGCTGTAAGACTCTTTTACTTCGGGATGTTTAACCAAAATATTTTCTAGTATTTTAGCATATCCTAAATTGTTATCAAACATTGCAACATTGTTATTAGACTTATAGAAAGCAGCTACAATCTTTGTAAACCCTCGAACATAAATAAAATTCTTTTTGTAAGAACCGTTTGCTAAATAATAGTAATTATCAAGCATTTCGTTCTTTTCCATATCCAAAACTTCGGAATTAAACTTTCTGTACTCAATTTCAAATCTTATAAAATGCTGGTCGGTAGGAAAGAACTTATTCAAGCTAGATCCAAAATCAGAAGAAAGCTCATCAATTCTTCGTTGAATATGCTGAGGGTTGTACTTAACAGTACCCATGACATCGTTTATATCTAAAAGCGTGTCTAATGAAGTATCAACAGTTAAATCGTAACCGTTGTAATGATCTTCTTGAAACAGAGAGTTTTGAAAGAGGTATGAAATGAAAGTATCTTTGTAAAGTTTTCTAATACTACTATAGTCTTTACCTGCCAACTGCTCACTACGTTTAACCAAACCAGCCATTCTTATAACCGATAAGTTATTACGTAAGCCGAAATGCTTTGATAAAACATCTAATATGAATTCATCGTTGTTAAACAATCCTACAATTGTAGAATTAAACGCATCATAAAACTTAGATGGGAATAACGATGGTGAATTTAAATTATTCTTAATTTGAGTTTGTCTAGCATCAGCATCACTAATATTTTTGATTTTTTGAGTATCAAACTTACTAGCCATTGTAAAATCTGTAATGTCGTTTGCAGCATCTTCTATTTGTAGAAAATGAGCAAATGCTAAAAACTCATCGAAGCTTCCTGGAGATTTTATAAATCCATCTAATGTTGAAGATGATATCTCTGGAGAAATATTACCGAGTACTTTATAATCATTTACGTCATAAGTACGTTTCATACCATTTTTTATAAGCTCGGAATGTTTATCAAACATTTTTTTTCTAGCATCAGCTTTAACTTTTGACTTGCTACGTATAGGAGAACTACCAAACTCTTTATCCATAGAAGCAAACGCCCCAGACATTTCAGCCTTTAAGTTGTTGTATTCAAGAACAAAAGATAAAGAAGACATCTTTACAGCATCCTCTACAGAAACTCCTGCCATAATTAGATACAATAAGTTTCCTGCGTTTTCAACACCCCCTTGAACATTAAATATCCACGGCTTTTTAGCAACGTCAACATATCCATTAATTAACTGACCAATAATATCAGATATATTTACACCATCAACATTATTTATTGAGGATATAGATATCTCATTATTTTCAGTTTTATTATGTTTCAGCTTTATTATATTTCCAGAAAATTTATTCAAAGTTTCCATTGCAACTTTCTGATCTACGGGAGCTGCTTTATTAAAATCTTTGAAAGTTTCAAGAGCCTTATCGAAAGATGCTTGTTCAGCAACACTTAAACCTACCATATGAGCACCCATCTTAGTAAACATTGCATAAAAAGTAGACGTTACCGCGGCAATACCTAATGCATCTAAACCTGCTGAATTTTCTTGATGTTTAATTAAATTAAAATTCAAATCGAAAGCTGTAGAACCTGCTAGCCCCGAACCTTTATGCTCACTGTTTACACCTTTGCCTTTTTTATTATAAGCTCTATTCTTCGATAATAGTTTTTCAAATTGATCAGCAATACCATCTTTCCCATTTTGGAAAAAATCTGTTGCATTTGGTTCAACTAAACTTTTTAATGTTCCTGCAGACGGTTGAATTATGCGCTCATGGAACAAAGAAAGTAGTTCATTTTCTAAACCTTTGCTTCCATTACCATGAATCTCTCTACGTATACCGTGGTACTCTAATCTGTTTTCATCGATTTCCTCTTTTAAGGCATCGATTTTAGCTTGGTTTTTTGCAAACTCAGCCTGCCTAAAGTCGTAAGGAGTTTCTGCCGAAGTTTCAGAAAAGCTTTCAGAATAAGCATCCATAATCATTTGGTGCTTTTCTTTAACTTTTATATTCAATTCTTCTTGATTTGTTCTAATTGCCGAATCAACCATTTGCTGATAAGCTATTATAGCATCTAAGTTTTCTCTACGAAGTTCACCAGAAATAGAACTAAATTCCCCTTTCCTTGTGTAAACCATTTCATATTTACTCTTAGCATCATCCTTTAATTTTTTGTTTTCGGCAATAGCTTCAGAATAAGCAGCAATTTCGGAATTAATTTCCGTCAAATCTACATTAGATTCAAGATCGGTAAACTCACTAGCAAGTTTTTCATTAGCAAGATACAGCTCTTGTAACTCTAAAGCAATTTGTTCTTTTTCTAAATTGATATCTTCTAACAAAGCTTCTAGCTCAACATTACTTCTCCCTGTATTATTATATTTAACCAACTCAACAGACTCCCCATATCGCGCGATGTGTGGCATCATTAAATAAAGTTTATCAATATCATAATCAGAACCAGCTTTTGCTACAATTTCAGCAGGAAGTATTATTGTTTTATCAGCCATTGGTGGTAAAAACTCTCTAACATAAGCAGCTTCTAAAGATGAAAAAGCTTGTGTTGGAATACGAGGACCCGTTAAAGTTAAAAGGTCTTTATGTTTTTCGAAATACTCTTTATTTTTAATAGCCTCATTTAAACGTTTTAAAGATTCATCAAAATTTAATCGTCTTGTTTTTCTACCATCTTCGGATTCGAAAACTTCATAAACTGCGATTGCTTCATCGTTAAATTTAGTATAAAACAGTTCTTTAAAATCTCCTTGCAATGCTATTTTAACATCCATTGCTTGAATGTACTTAATGGAATCTTTATCTGTTGCTACAGTACCGTCCTCCTTAAGTCCGTAATAAGTACGAAGTCCGTTTGTACCATATGCCATAAGATCTTCGGCTGTAGGCTCTGTCAAACTCATGCCTGACTCCATCATAGCACCCGACTGTTGAATGAAACCCTCTCCTTTTACTTTAATAGCTCTAAGCCTTTTATCAACAAGCCCCACTAAAATTTCTTCAATCTTGGAAGAGTTTGTACTTAAGGATAAATCGGCAATCATTTCTTGAGTAACAGGATCAATTAAACCGTTAACTTCTTCGGGTAATAAATTCTTACTCTCTAATTCCTTTTTAATGTAGTCAAGCATCTTATCCGTGCTACCAGAATAAGTTTTATTACCCTTAGCATCTAAACCTTCAACCAATCCCAAATCTTCTAAAAGCTGTTTCTTTAAAACATCTTGAAACCTTTTGGTAGTTTCTTCGTAACGAAGTGACCACTCAGCCAAAGGAGATTCTTTTTTTACATCAGCCAACGTAGCTTTCCCCGATTTATAATTATCGATAAGTTTTTCGTAAGCCTTAAGTTTTTTAGCTGAATTTTTTTCTCCAACTTTAAAATCCACCGGAACACCGTTAGAAAAACTACCTAAGTATACCATTTTACGCATTTGCGAAAACAATGTAATCTTACCTTTAAACCCTTCGGATATATGAACCTGGCTTTTTAAATGCTTTACGTGAATTTTATTAACTACAATATCCTCATCGGTAATAGTTCTACCATTTTCAACATCATAAATAACATTATCAATGGCGCCGTTAGAATCTATTTTTTTAATTGTGCTAAGTTTCGAAATACTTTCAAAACCAATATAATCAATTCCTTGCTCCATCATTTTCTCATGAAGCTCTTGAAGAGGTTTATCTTTAATAACGTTTGGTATTAAAGGAACTAAAGAGTACTTATGAAAAGCTACGGGAACTAACCCAATGTCTTTAGAATGCTTACTTGAAACAGCTCCTTGATATTGATACTTACGAATAGGAAACGATCCTTTTAATTCCAACGGATTTATATACTCTCCTTTTAGCATTTTTTGATACATAGCCTCTTGTTCTTTAGACCATTCTTGAGAAGACTCAGCTAACAACCTATAAGCATCAAAGCTTATAAAAGCAGTACCATCAGCCTCTTCCATATCCATATACTTATCTGAATTATTAATACCTAAAACGCTTGTGTATTGCTCTATGTTAATAGACTTAGATTTTGCCTCTTTCATTATACCTGTGTTTAGATATCCTGCATAAGCACCTCTATTAAAATAAGATTTTCTACCTTTCGATTCCAACTCTTGTTTACGTTCCGGAGATAAATTTTCAAAATGTTTTTTTGCAAACCCATCCTTTTCATAGTTTGCACTATTTATAAAGTTATACCAAGAATCATCAGATATAAACAAAGTACCTGTTGATACAGCACCCGCAATACGTTTATGAAAACTTTCCCCAGCGATATCATAAATTGCAGCATCACCTAAGAACATACTTGTATAGTTAAGGTAATTCAAAGCAGAGTTTACACTAACCATGTTAAACAAACGCTTTTTTGTTTGTATATCAGACTCACCTTCTAATGAAAACTCTTCTAGAACATTATCAGATAATAAAAAGGTAGGATGGTAGTCGTTAAACAACTCATTGCTTCGCTTTAAAAAATAAGATACTAATTCAGATTCAATCTTCTTTTTTAACTCCTCTGATATTGTTGAGTTCATGCTAAAAGATTCAGAAAGAGCAAATGCTTTTAACTCGGTTTGAGTTTCTGCGGTAAGCATTATATCAAAAATAGTAAAGTCGGAACCCCTTTCTAAAAACTTAGGATCAAACTCGATCGTTTCTTTTTTGGCTCTAGCCTTAAGTTTCTCAATACGAGTTATACGAACAAGCTCTGCTTCTATGTATGAAGAAAATTCGTTGTATAAAAGCAATCCTTCCCGTCCTTCTAATTTTTCATAACCATCTTTAAAAATTCTCGATGCTTCAACATTGTTAATATACAAGGCATCCCTCAAAGTATTTTCTCCAGGTTTCTGTATTGGTCCAAAGTAAGAATAAGATGAAGTCTTGGCTTCACTACGTAATATTTCAGGACGACCCAACAACGTATGATAAAACTCTGTTGCAAATTTGGTCTTAGGATCCGAATGTATAGACTTAACTCCCTGCTCTTGATTTTTATAAGTAACTTTGGAACCAGCAATATTTTCAAAAGTCAATGAAAATTTCTCATTTCTGCTACCTCTAACACCAGGTTTATCAGAATCTAAGTTAAACATTTGAACAAACGTTTTATTACCAGCAATCGCAGGATTAATTCTATAATCTAAATGCTCAAATCCAGGAATAGAAATTAACTCATCAATATGTTTAGCTTGGTTAATATGAGATATTTGAACTGTTACTGTAGAATGAAATGATTTTTCCGACATCTTCTCTCCTTCAGGAGTCCAAGACATAAAATTAATGTATTGCGTATTATACTCAAAAGCATATGCGGCCAACCGATCTAAATAACCGGTTAAGTCAGAATACGGTTGACCAAAATCATTTCTGTTATTCACTTGAGTTACCACATTAAAAGAAGAAAAGACATCTTTTAATGTTACTAAGCCGTTGCTATTAGCAATCATACCTTCGTTATCTCGGTGAGCTTCTAAGTTTTTTATTAGTTCGGGAAAAAAGAAAGAATCTATTTCTCCTTTTCCAGAACGCAACATGTTGTTAGTTTCATTATTACTTGGAATCTCAATACCTATATCGCGTAATAATTGCGCGGGATCAACTTTCCACAAAGCAATAGGAGTTGATTTAGTAAGATTGGTTACATGCTCCTCATAGTACAATACAGAACCGTAAGCCTTAGATGGAGTTTCTACAGAATAAACTAATTTGTTATACTTATCCAAAAGCTTTTTTACATCTAAAACTTTTGTTTCTAATTGACCAACCTTTGCTATTTTAAGAAAGTCGTCTTTAGTAGAAAAATTATAATTCCAGCTAGACGTTATTTGAAAAACATCTAATTTACTTTTACCACTTTTAGAAATAACAGATGCGGTACCATCTTCCTCATTCTCTTCTTTTTCTAAGTTTAAAGTTCTCAACCTAATAGTTGCTTTATTTACAGATGCCCAAAAGCTATTCCATTGTTTTTGTTCTGAGAAATCAATAGACTCTCTAATATCCCCCAACCTGTTAACAAGCTGTTCAATAATTTTATCAGTTTTAGCTTTTTCCAAAAGAGCGTTGTATGCATGCTCTCTGTTAGTTAAACCATCTGTTATTAATAAAACTTTAACCAAAGCCCTTTTAAAAGGAACTAACTCTGGAAGCTTTAACATATTAAGCTGTAAAGAACCTTCTCCATCTCTATCGTGTTCAAATAGAGTACTCAAAAGTTCTTTAGTTTTGGCATCAACGGTTTCTGTAATATCTAATTCGTTTCCTTGTTTACCAAAATCTAAATCGTTACCCAGAACCTCTTCGTCTGAAACTTCTGATTCTAAACGCGCAGATTCTATATCTACTTCATCCAAAGGAATAATAGAATCTAAACTTATTGTAGTATGCTTATTTAAAAACAAACCTAGCAGAGTATCGTTTTTCTTATAGTACTCGTTTAATGGAAGAGATATATCTCCAAAGTTGGAAAGAATTTTTGTTAACAACTGCTTTCCTTCGAAAGATATGTTAGGATTATCTTTGGAACTTTCGAGCTTGTTATACATAAACTCAATGGCATCCGTCAACAACTCTGTATTATTTTCTAAACGAAACGACCCAGCACCTTTTGTACTAAAAGATCTTAGCTTACTAATTTCATCTGAAATGGATTTATGGCTTTCTGCCTGCGCGGGGTTATTCTTATTCAAAAGAGATAACTGTACCATCAGTTTAGAAAGTTTTGAGTTTAACTGAGGATCGTTTGTTGTACTCACAACCCTTTCAGTAAACAAAGCCATAAGTCCTTTCATTGAAGTTATTGCTGTTAAAACATCTTGTTCGGACATAGTCAATGGACTTGGAGAATCCACTAACTGATAACTCATTAATTTTTCTTCAGAAGTAATCGGGGGATTAAACTTAGCATACTCAAAGTTACCTTCATAAATATCATTAAACAACGCTTGAATTTTTGCTGAATTATTCCCAAGTATTGTAACATCAGCAATAGAAGTTTTAGCACCTACAAACCTTTTAATAAAGTCCAAAAGTTTTTCAAAAAACTGAGCCACTGAAGATTTAGGCTTAGAATTGTACCTACTTTTATTTATGGCAAACGCTCTAAACTCTTCGGCTAAAAATTCTTCAATTTCTAAATCCGTAGCTTTATCAAATGATACAGTTTTGTTAACGCCATAAACTGTTACATTAAAAGATGTTCCTTTAAAATCAGCGCGAACTTCATTTAACATTGCTGATTTCTCAGCAGGAGTTAATATACCATCAGCATAAGCGTGAAAGACCTCATGATAAATAGCCGTCTTGGTCGTTCCTTTGTATAAGGTAATAGTGTTTTTAAAAAACGTAGCTAACACACTTGGTCCATTTTTATGAACCTCTTTGGAAAGAACTAAATTTAAATTGGTATTACTCCAACCACTTTCAGCAAACCATTTTTCGGCAGCAGCTTCATCGCGCTGATCAACTTTTTCAGAAGCCTTATTTGCTTCATCAATACTCATCAATAATTCATCACCGGCAGTATAACTTTCTGCTTCTTGTGCTGGCTGAGAACCCAAACTAAAACTTAAATACGGAGAAGATCCTTTAATCTTACCTTCGGCATTTGGAATCACTGTTACATAACCATGCTCTTGTATATGATCAGCGTAAGTTGTTTCTTTAGATTGTATTACATTATCTACTACATCAACAGGAATATTTAAAGATTCCGAAAGATCAACGGCTCTCATTAAAGCAAAACTAATTTCAGGCTTTAATGCTTTCATACGTTTACCAGGAACTTCTTCGTAAACAACCCCTTGAAGATTCTTATCAACCTCCGATAAAGATTTAGGCATATCGTAATTATTCGGCGCCTGACCAGAATATTCAATAGGAATAAACTCTTTAACATAAGATTTAAAAGCTTTTGTGAAATTTTCTATATTTTCATTAGCTTTTGCTTCACTAATAGAACTAAGGCTAATAGTAAATGGAACACCGTTTAACACAATCTTTGTTACCTCACCTTTACCTTTTTTATCAAAAGAAATTTTTATTTGGTTGTGAGCAGTATCCGAAATCTGAATATATGCGGAAAGCAAAGACAGCCTTTCCTCTTGGGTAATTTTATTTTGAGCATCAACCTTTAAATTATTATTAGTTAACAACTGAATTATCACATCAATTTGTTTATCTGATAAACTATCTAAAGGTTTATTTTGAACTCTTACTGGAGAGTTGGAACCAGGTATATTTAAAAGAGGTCTTCTTGATTTAAACACATCCTCACTAGAAGTTAAACTGTACCCAGGCTCAGTTAAATCAACATCTTTTAAATTAGTTGGGGCAATATCATTAAATTCAATAACCCCTTGACTACTGTTATCCAAATCAAAATCTAAAAAAACATTTTCAGTTTCAGCTTTTTTAATCAGCTCGGTAATGTTATTTAAATAAGCATTTGCTTCCATTAATGCTTGCTCTTTAGCTAACTTTTTAGCTTCTTCCTTTGGATAAAATTTTCGATAATTATCATACAAAGCGTTTGCTCTATTTGCAAGATTTGTTTTAGGATTTATACCATCGCGATTACCAGTAAGACCTAGATGTGTAGGATGAGTATTTATTAAAAAAGGAGAAATCTTACCGTTAACATCTTCAATTCCATTTTCATCAAACTTTACAATTTCACCTTTGGCATTTACAACAACCATAACAGGTGTGTCATTTTTGCCATAGAGGTCTCTATTTTTTATACCTTCATCGACCCCCTCCATTTTTCTGAGAGTACCAATAGTCACAAGTTTAAATTTATAACCTTGCGGGTTAGAAGTTCTTTGAATGGTTTGAGCTAAAGCAATATGATATGCGTAGGAAGGATTATCAATATTTGAAACAACACCTCGTTTTGTATCTTTAATAGTAAAGTCTTTTAATCGCGTAGTAGAAAGTCTTTGCTTTCTTGCAGAAAAAGCAGGAACCACCTTTGACTGATCTACATCTTTGCTATTAGGATAAATGTAAACTTCTCCTTCTGAAACAATACTTGCGTAATCATCAAGTAATTTATTTAATTCTTTCTCTGGAGTTTTTGAATTAACAGAGTTAAAAACATTAGCTTGAAACTGATTTGTAGTTTGAGATAACTCTAGAGAGCCCGCATTTAGATTACTTGATAAGTACTTAGCGGTAACTGCAGGAAGAATCAACATGTGATGCATTACAACTTCATCATCTGAAATAGTTTCTGATACAACACCCTTACCTTTGAAATCAGATAGTGCACGATCATAAACCTTTTGCAAAAGATCCGAATATGTCATGTCCTGACTTACAAGTTCTGGTAAAAGGCGATTAAAATATTCACCAAAAAGTTTTACGGAAGCTTCATTTAAACAAGTTGCCATGCTATTTACATTTATTTATTTCTTCGATTATAGCAGATGCCAAGTCTTCATTACTTAGTTCTGATTGTTTTTTCATCGACTCATTAAAATTACTAAATATTTCTTTATAAGAAGTACTTATTTCAATACTACCATCAACATCAACTGCAACAGACGGTTTACCACTTTCAGTAAACGTTCCAGGTTCTAGCTGTTTTTCAAACGCAGAGAAGAATGTTTCAAACGAAACCGACATAGTAGTAACTCCGTCATGTAAAATAATTTCATTTACAGCCGTACCTTCCTCAGACTTTAAAACTGTATACACAGTCTTATCATTTTTAAGTCTCACCGTTGTACCAGGAAGATTAGTATTTTGTTCCCGTTGTAATGCCTCATTAAAAACTTTTTCAAATTTAGACATAAACAATTTAACTTGCTCCTGAGAAGTAGTTAATAAATTAAAAGCATCCAAAACAGCCATTCTTTCAGACATAGTTGCGTTAGGAGAGCTATTAACAATACTTAATAATGAAGCTATTTGTACATGCGATTTTTTACCTTCAAGCGTTTGGTTGTATAATTTAGATGCAGCCGATTCCCTTTCAGTAATAGATTGTTTTTTTAACTCTTCCTCAAAGCTTGTATCTTTTTTAACAGTAGAAGTAATAAAACCATGACTGGCTTTAAAAGTTCTAAGCTTAACCCCTGCGTCCTTAGCAGCTTTTTTTAAATGAGCATTATAAATCTTCATACCTGCATCACCTAGTTCTTTAACAAGAGCCTCAATAACAGATTGTTTATTTACACCTTCTTGAGAAAACAAATCTACAGGTTCTAACTTCCACAACCAATTGTATTCCGAAAGCAATTCATCTAATCGATTTTCACTAAAGCTTTTGTATTTAGCTTTGTCTTGTTTCAAAACACCAAGCTCTATTTTTAATTGTTGAATTTCTTCAGTATTTAAAATTCTAGATTTGTATTTTTCTTTACCCAACTGCAAAAGATCGATAATTTCTTGTCTAACTTCCTCATCGGTAAGATTTGAGTACAACTCATTTCTTAAAGACTCGCCAATAACTTCGGCAGCTTCTTGTACAGTATCACCATTCTTACTTAATAACCCAATGTTTATATCTTTACCGGTACCCGTTTTAACCCCTGTTTCATCAGCAGCAGACTCAGGTGTAATTTTAGGCAAAGTATCAGCTATATAAAGATAAGGGTTTGACTCTTTAGTAGCACTATCTTGCATTTCTAATTCTGAAATTTGAGCTTCTAAGTCTAAAATGGTTTGCTCAAGCATTTCTTTAGTTCTAACCCCATCAACATAAACTTCTCCGGTAAGAGAAACTACTCCGTTGTTCTGAACAACAAGACTTGTAATTTTAAATTTGGCATTATCTCTATTAGAACTTTCTAATATTGAAACCGCTTCTTTAGATTGGTATTTAATACTACCAACTTTAAAACCATCTTTGTTTAAAACATTAATGGAATATAAATAACCTCCGTCTTTAGTTTCAAACAATAGCCCCTCCGAACCAGCCAAATCTATTTGTACATTTAAAACTTCTCCATCTTTAAGATTTTTTCTGTTTTCTTGATAAGCTGGCACAAGTTGTCCTGCCAGCCCAATACTCTGACTAGCTTTTGTTAAACCCTCTGTTGTGTTTTCAACTTCTTCTACAGGAGCAACACCTTCAGTTTTAATTGAGTTATACGTAGATAAAATCTGTTCTTCAAAAGCATAGATTAAATCTAGACGTTCTTGAGTACTTGCGTTATTAAAATCAGTTACAAACTCTTGAATTACTTCATCCGTAATTTCAGCACTAACAAGGTCATTATTTAACAACGGGAAATTAACTTTAACCGTTTCTACATTTGTTTTTGCTAAAGTAAACTCTTCGAAAGCTTCCTCAACCTCAACTACTTCTTCGACGTCTTCTTCAGATCCTTCAACTTCTTCTTCTTCTTCAGCAACTTCGGTTTCTTTTTCAACCCCAGCAGGAGGTACTTCCTCGTTATTAGAAATATGCTTGTTTATAATTTCTGAATAAGAAGCTTTCGCCAAAAGCCCTTGAATTTTACTTAACGAACCATCCTTCTCTAATTCATTACGCATGTTGTTATATGCAAGTTCCGAATACTCAGGAAAGCTTTTTAACAACGCCTCGTATTTTGAAGGAATAGCCTTCATCATGTAATTTCTAAAAAGCTCATACTGTAACTCTTTAGGCATATCTTCCAACAGAGTATCTCCGTTTAAAACCAATCCTCCAGTTTCTGTAACAGCAGTAACAGGAGTTGATACCTCTACAGCTTCCGGAGCAGCAGAAGTTTCAGTAGAAGGTTTAAAAAGCTCATTCAGTTTTGATTTTAATTCCGTAATTTGAGCATCTAAAGATTTAATTTTATCTGATAACTTTCTTTTACCTAAAAATTTTAAAGCATGTAGATTGTTTAATTCCTTTTTAGCATTTTCTTTTTCTAAGGTAAGAGTGTTAATACTTTTAGTTAATTCTTTTCTAACATCATCAGCAGAAACATCAGCAGGAGTATCTTCTTCTACTACCTCTTCTTCTTCTTCCTTTTTACTTTGGGTAGAAACGTTCTCAACTTCTTCAACGTCCTCTGCTATAGATTCTTGAAATATAATATCTGCTGCTAAAGGCACCTGTGCTAAGTATAAAACATTATCTAAAATAGAACCTCTTAAGTTATGCTTCTCACCAAAGGCCTCTGCCAAAGCTGTATTAAAAGATAGCCACATCGAAGACTCTTCATTTTCAGAAGTTGTAAAAGGAACTTCTTGAAGCATCATTTGAAAAGCGTGATTTGTTAGAGCTTCTCTTAAAAATGAAGCAGGATCTAAAAACTCTGGATTGCTTAATGCTATTTGCATTTTAACAAGTTCTATATCTTGACCTTCTTGTGCTTGCTGTTCAGCAGCAGCCGCAAGAGTTGTGTCCATGATTGCCTGAACCTTAGATTTAAATTTAGGATTTTCTTCTAACTTTTCTGTATATGCTTGAGTAAGAATTCCAGACATTGCCAAGTATTCAAAATCAACAACCCCTGTTAAATTAAGAGACTCCCTATAATGTTCTTTAATTTCTTCATCAGTAAATTTATCGTCGGGATTTTTCTTTTTGTATTCCTCAACAAAGCTATCTAAAATATCATTAATTTCTTCACTGGTCTTAGGTCTAGAATAATCAGCAGATGCAAATCTAACATCAATTACCAACACTCCTTCATCATTAACATCGATTGGTCTTACTCCGTTTTCAGTAAGCATTACCTTACCGTCAACACCCAACTCTTCTAATTTTGACAAGAGCTCTACATCGGCAGCAGATAAAGATTTGTTCCCGTTTTTTAAAAGTTTTTTAATAAGAGATTTAACAGTAAAAACTTTATCTAGTTTATTACCTACTGAGTATTGTCTAGTAAGACCTTTTGTTGTACGGTTATCTTTCTGATTACGTTTTCTAGCAAGTTGTGTAGTACTTAACGCTTGCCTATGTCCTCGAATACTTTTACCAGAAACTTTAGAAAAGTGTTTATTTACAATCCCTAAAGCTTTATTGTATTCTTCATCAGATGCAACCTCTCCAGTTTTATGATTATAAACAGTTTCTGGCATTAAACCTTTTTCGAAGACATCATCAAGTTCTCTTAAATCAAAAACTAAATCTTCTGCCAACAACTCATTAAGCATATCGTTAGAAGCTTTCTTAGCTTGAGATGCTTCAACAGATTTTTCAATATGAGAAGTCATATTTTTTTCTAACAACTCATAAGCCTCTATTTGTTGTTTTAAAAATTGAGACTTAAACTCTGTATTTCCTAGAACGCTGGCATGATTTCCAAAATAATCTAGCTCATTTTTTAATTGAATTAAATCAAAGAAGCTGTTAAATTTAGATTCAGCCAATTCAGCTTTTGTGTAAGCTGTATCTATATTACCAAATAATTCACTTTTACTTTTGGAAACTGCATAATTTTTAAACGCGTTTTTTAATCCAACCTTGGCATCAGAAAGAGTTTCTGTAGACTCTTCGGTAATAGAATTTAATTTTTCATAAGCTACAGCATATTCTTGAAGAGCTTCTAATTCTAATTCCATAGCCTTTGTTTCTTCAGGATTAAGATCGTATTCTTTATTAGCTTCAATTTTAATTTGCAAAGACTTAATTGTACTTTTAGTTGCTTCCGATGTAAGTAATGGATTTAAAGATTCTTCTGTCATTAAATTATCCTCAGCTAAAGTTTTTACAACCTCACCAATTCGAGTTTTTAATTCAAACATTTTATCTTTATTCCATACCAATTCTCTCACGTAATTCTCATGAGCATAAAAATTATGAGTGTTTATTTTACCATCTTTAGTTTTACCATCTCTACGTTTAAAAGCATGAGGGTTAACATTATCCTTACGTGCTTTTTCATAAGCCTGTTTATAATTCTTAACTCTCTCAATTTGAAACTTTGCTTTTTCTAAAAACTCTCCTTTGTTTTCTTCAGTTATAGTATCTGTTTCTGCAAACTGATTAAGCTCATCTACTGTGAATTTAGATAACGATTCAAGATGATCAATGAACTCTTCTTCCATTCCCAACTCAACCATTTTCTCAATGCTTGTTCTAAAAACTTCACCTCTGTTATCCTCAAAGTATTTTTTATCACCAGCCTCTGCGGCCTTAATCATTTTACCCCACGAGTTAGCACCCATTCGCATATTAGATTGAGAATCTATATGCTTTATAAATTCTCCACTATTTTCAAAAAATACAGTTAATTCTTTTGCGAGTTTTTTACGTTTTTCATAAGCAGTAGTTTCTTCGGCTACGGAAGCTTTGGACATAGGAGTAATTTTACCACCGACAAGATCTCCAAAAACTTGATTTGTAATATTGACAGGTCCAACCATTGGACCAATAAGCATACCTGTAAAAAATGAATGCCAAGATGAATCGTTTTTAGAATCGTAAAGGTTTGAAAAGTAATCACCGTAGCCACTTAGATATCCAAAACTTTCCCAATCGTTTGATTGTTTATCTTTCCAGTTACTATCTAAAGAAATAACTCCGTTATCATCCATATTAAAACCAGCATACCTTGTAGCAGCTTTAGAAATAATATCTTGTCCTACCTCTTGGAATCCTTCAGTAGACATATTAAGTACCCTACTAGGAAAAGTGTAAAGATTTTTCTTACTCCAAGGTTTGTAATTTCTCCACATCTGACCAAAATATTCAGATGGAGATTTTGCTAAAGCTTTAACGCTTTGAACTGTACCCCGCTTAGTAGTAATTTCAAGACCTGCTTTTCCTACAGTTTCCAACAAGGGATTGTAACCTTTAAATAAACTACCAAACAACAATCCATTTGTAGCGTAGATAAGACCTAAGTTTGCACTATAAGCCTTTCCATAACCTTCTTTTGCTCGATCTTCAATATCAAGTCTTATATCTTCGGGTATTCTTTCTCCTGGATTTTCTAACTGCCACTGTTTAAGATACCCTTCATATATTTCGTCATATACAAAATTAGCTTCTAGCCTACTTTCAGAATGAGCTAAATAAAATTTACGAGCATCTCTAGTTAATGCAGCAGCACCCATATATGATTTACTCAGTCTTGATAAATCGGCAACCCCGTCAGCCTTATCTAAAGAACGTACAAAATCTCCAAAGTTACCTAGAGGTCTTAACTCTTTACCTATATTACCAATACCTCTTGTTATAGAAGCTCCGGCTTGAGTGAACAAAGTTCGACTGTTTTCAATATTTCTATATTTTTGAAAAAAGTTTATATGGTCACCAACTTTATCAGCAACTTTCCAAGCATCTCTAAGTAACTTAAAACCTCTTGTTGCACTAGCTGTACCAGCGACAGCAGTAGCAGGAGCTCCAAATCCACCCGTAGCAAAAGTACCTAAAGTTAATAGAAGTTCTTCTGTAGCAATAGCACCCAAAATACCAACCGTATAACCTGCCGATAATAAAGCATTAGAGATAAAACCTGCGGAGTTATCTCTAGTAGAACTATAATCATTCATTATGCTACCAAAAGCTTTATGATTATCACTATCCCCTGCTATACCGAATCCGAAGCTGTCAGTAAATCCTACACCTGCAAGTTTCCACATACCATCCCACGCCCTACTAACATCAACCCAATCAGAAGTAGTGCTGTTATAAAGAGCGTTATTATCTCTGTTAGGATCAAACCCTCTAGTTCCATATATATCAGAGCCATAAGTTAAAAACCGTTCTTTTGTATTACCCGCAATATCTGTATTAAACCTTACCTTTCCCCCTTGGGCATAAGGATTCTGAACAAGTTCAGGCATAGCCTCAAAAGCTGAGTCAAAAATAGACTGTTTGGGTTCAAGAGCTTCTGGCTTTAAAGGGCTTTCTATTTCTTCAGACATAATTATAAAAGGTTATGAGTTTAATTAATTTCGTTGGAACATGTCACCATTTAGTCTTTGCATGTAATTCTTAGCAAACTCTACAACATCAGACACGTTGTATTTATCAATAGTTCCTAACGAATGAATTTTTTCATCATCGTATATGCCGCTTTCTGAATCATAAGCATTAAATCTAATAGCCATTCGTCCTTGATGATTAATAATTTCTAAGTTGCTAACTCTATTCCTATTAGTTTTAGGATCAACTCCTGCCAAATCTTCATATTGAGATATAGAATACCTACCCCTCATCGCTAATATTTGATTAGCACTATCGTTGTATTCAGAATTAACAAATAAATCTCCAGTATTTTTAGCAACGTCTTTATTTACGTAGAACGTAACAGCCTGTTTAACATTCCCATTATCATCAATTTTTTCAAAAGTATAACCTTTAAAATCTTTATGCCCTGTAGCATTATGGTATGTTAGATTATAATCACCGTCCTTATCGTTCTTATACTTAGTTAACATTTCTTCAAGAGTGTCAGCATTCGTAATGTCATTTGGACTTTTACCGGCAAGGTTACCAGGACCACCAATAACCGATCCTACCTCATCCCAAAACCCAAAAGATTTAGTTGGATCAAATGAATTGTCAAGATTTCCTGGCATTGCTACCACCTTAGCAGAACTTTGTGAAACTATACTTCCGTCTTTTTTAAAACTGCCAGCATCACGATCCTCACTTATTTGGTTTAATAAACCCTCAACTATATTAAAAGCATTTTTGTTTTTAACCTTAGCCTCACCTTCAGAAGCACTAACATCAAAAGATATTCCTTTATTTTGTAAAGAATAAAATCCCCCATTCTGAAATCCTGCTTCTTTAGATGCTCTCCCATAAATTTCGGCAGCTTTTGTTTCTGAAAATTCTTCTGT
>Ga0114946_10000438_pt1 | contig 27825 bp, 22 predicted proteins | sample WalLakDeSediment_FD_88676 | JGI IMG/M metagenome (GOLD analysis project Ga0114946, IMG submission 88676) | Lake sediment microbial communities from Walker lake, Nevada to study Microbial Dark Matter (Phase II) - Walker Lake 11/02/13 Deep Sediment | ecosystem: Environmental > Aquatic >... | reverse complement strand
CCCGAGGATGACGAGGCCCAGGACGAGGTCGCGGAGCCGAGCCCGGCCAGCCACGGCCGGCGGCTGTGGTTCTCCGCCGGTCCGGGCTACGAGGCGATCCTCGCCCGTGAACGGCGGGATCACGTGACCGCGGTCGCGCTGCTCGACGAGCTCCTCGCGAGCGAGCTGTCCGAGGCCGACCGCGCCGCGGCGCTGCTGCTTCGCGGGCTCGAGGATCTCAGCCGCAACGAGTGGCAAGCCGGAGCCGATCGCCTCGCGCTCGCCCGCGCCGCCAAGGCGCTCGCGCCGATCGAGGCGCCGCTGCGGGTGATCGAGGCCCAGGCCCGGCTCGACGCCCAAGACAGCAAGGCTGGTCTCGCCCTGGTCGCCGACCTGAAGCCCGATTCGGCGACTGGCGTGCCCGCGCGGGTGCTCTTGGTCAAAGCCGACGCCCAGGCCCGGACCAGCGATCGCGCCGGAGCGATCGCCTCCTACCGCAGCTTCTTGCGCAGCGCGAGCGGCCGCGAGGTCCACGAGGCCCGGCGCAAGCTCGCGGTCTTGCTGCTCGAAGGCAGCGACGACGACAAGCGCGAGGCTGCCAAGCTGTTCGAGCAGCTGATCGTCGACGTCCCGCTCTCGGACTACGGCGAAGAGGCCCAGATCGAGCTCGCCAAGCTCGACAAAGCCAAGCTGATCACCCGCAGCGCGGCCGACCGCAAGCGCTACGAGCGTGACAAGGCCATGGCCGCGGTCGAGCGCAAGCTCGACCAGCGCAGCTACGCCGCCGCGGTCAAGGCCGCCGACAGCTTCCTCAAGCAAGCCAAGCAGCTCGGCGCCAGCGACGGTGATCGCTGCAAAATATTGTTCACCAAGGGCTCGGCGATCTTCAAGCAGCGCGACCGCTCGGCGTCGGCGCCGGTGTTCGACCTCGCCACGACCCACTGCAAGACCGCCCGCGAGCGGACCCTCGAGGTCAAGTCCCGCTATCAAGCCGCGCGAGGCATCTACGCCGCGGGCAAGTACGAGGCCGCAGCCCAGCGGTTCGAGGCCCTCGCTGCCGACCACGCCGATCACAGCTACGCCGATGATTCGCTCATCAAAGCCGGCGAATCATGGGAGAGCGCCAAAAAGCCCGACAAGGCCAAGGCCGCCTACGAGCTCGCCCTGAGCAAGCACCCCGACGGCGACATGGCCGGCGAGGCCCTGCGTCGCTTGCTCGTGCAGGCGTTCACGGACGCGCGCTTGCAGGACGCGATCGACCTGATCGACGGGGCCGTCAAGTCCGGCAAGATCCACGGCGACGAGCTCGCCAAGCTCCACTACTTCCGCGGCAAGGCGCTCGATCGCCTCGGCCAAGCCGACCAAGCCGAGGCCGCCTGGCTCACCGCGATCGAGACCCGCCCGCTCAGCTACCCGGCCTTGCAAGCGCTCTCGCGCCTGCGTGATCGCGGCGACGCGGCCACCAAGGCCGGCCTCGCCAAGCTCGACGCCGCGACCACCGAAGCGCTCCCCACCCTCGAGCTCCCCCCTGGCCCCGCGGCCACCCGCGTGCAGCTGTGGGCCAGCCTCGGGCTCGGCGATCAGGCCCGCGACGAGCTGTCCACCAGCACGATCAGCGGCTGGCCGGCGGTCGCGACCCTCGCCCAAGCGGGGCTCTACAGCGAGGCCCAAGTCATGCTCGGGCGGATCGGCTCGAGCTGGCGGCAAGCCAGCCCGACCGGCGATCGCCGGGCGCTGTGGGAGCTCGCGCACCCCGTCCCGTTTCGCAGCCTCGTCGATCTCGGCGAGCGCGACCACGGCGTACCAACGCTGCTGACCTACGCGATCATGCAGACCGAGAGCCGCTTCGACCCCGCCGCGACCTCGTGGGCCGGCGCCCGCGGCCTGATCCAGCTGATGCCCGCGACCGCCGAGACCGTCGCTCAACGAGCCGGCAAAAAAGTCCACCCCGCCCAGCTCTACGACCCCGCCACCAACTTGGACCTCGGCCAGCGCTACCTCGCCGGCCTGACCGCCCGCTGGGGTAACGTCGACGGCAGCCCAGCCCTCGCTATCCCGAGCTACAACGCCGGCCCCGGCCGCACCGATGAATGGCTCAAAGAGCGCGGCACCTGGGATCTCGATCTATTCGTCGAGGCGATCCCCTTTGATGAGACTCGCCATTATACGCAGTCGGTGCTCGGGCGCTGGGCCGCCTATTGTTGGCTGTATGGGGCGGGTGAGCCCGCCGATCGCATGCCCTACATTCCGCTGACCATCCCCCCGCGCGCCGGCTGAGGCATGGCCAAGCCCAAGCCCAAGCCCAAGCCCAAGCCGGGCCGGCGCCGAGGGTTGGGCGTGGCCGGGTACCTGGGGTTGGGCTCGCTCGCCGTGGTCGCGCCGCTGGTGCTCGCCCGCGAGCGCATCGCCGACTACGAGCACCTCGCGTGGGTCGCCGCGTGGAGCGTGGTCACCTTCGTCGCCTACGCGATCGACAAGCGCGCGGCTCGCAACGGGGCCGCGCGCATCAACGAGCGCGCGCTGCATCTATTCGCGCTGCTCGGCGGGTTCGTGGGCGGGTGGATCGGCCGCCACGCCCTGCGCCACAAGACGCGAAAGCCGGTGTTCGGGGTAGTGCTGGGGATCGCGACGGCGCTGCATGGGGCCGCGCTGGTTCACCACCTGGCCACCAAATGCTTGTAGGTTGCGGAGGAGCCCTCGGCGTAGACGATGAGCGCGCCCTCGCTGGACGGGCCGTCGAACTCCATCACAATGGCCTTATCCGCGCTCGCCGCGAGAGCTTCGGGCTGCAGGAAGTTCACATTCAGGGCCGCCATCTCTGCTTTTTCGGAGACCAAGGGCTTCGCCACATAGTTGTCCTCGTATCTGCGCCCGGTCGATCACACCCCGCCGCGAACGGAAGTCGCGCTGTTTTGATCATGGCTCGGTTTTCACTCTTCGCTCGAATCCCGGTCCCGACGGAAGCGCCGACGCCAGGCCCACAGCACCCCGCGGCGAGAGGCTCGCGCGGCCTCCTTGGTCACGCGGCCCGTGCCCTTGCGGATGCCGGCCTTGACCCGCCCGCGCAAGCTCGCCTGCTGCGCCTCGAGGTCGCGGCGCCGCTGCTCGGCGATCTCCCGCACCTTCACGCCGACCGCGAGCCCGAGCAGGACCGCGACGATGACCAGCACGACGAGGAGCTCGATCTGCACCGGCGAAGAGTAGCAGCCCGCCAGCGTTCGCTGACGGGCTGCCCTCCACGCCGCGCAGCGTTGGCCTCAGCCTGCCTTGGGCTCGGCTTTGGCGGCGAACTTGGGCCGCGCGACGGGGTTGCCGTCGGTGTCCAGGAACTGCAGGCCACCGGCGCCAAACACCTCGTCGGCGGCGATCGTCTCGAGCGACTCGAGCACGACCTCGCCGTCGCCGACCACGAGCACCACGTGGTCGCGCTCGAGCAGGTGGGCCTCGGCGGCCCCGCGAACGGCGGCCGTGTCGAGGGCGCGGAGCCGGTCCTGGTGGCCGACGTGCCAGTCGAGCGGGAGGTTGTGAAACGCTAGGCCGCGGAACGCATACAGGGTGCGGGTCGCCGTGGAGAACTCGGCGGGCATCGCGAGCAGCGCGAACTCCTGCTCGCGGCGGAGCTCGTCGGCGCTTGGATCGCCGGCGCGCATCAGCTGGATCTCCTTGGCGATCTCGAGCAGCGCCGGCCCGGTCTGCTCGACGACGACCGAGCTCCCGGCCGAGAAGTATGAGCCATTGCGATTGTAGCCGATGCCGCCGCGGGCCCCGTAGGACCAGCCCTTGTCCTCGCGCAGGTTCATGTTCAGCCGGCTCGAGAACGAGCCGCCGAGGATCTGCGTCATTAGCATGGTCGCCTCGTAATCCGGGGCGTCGCGCTCGGGGCCGGGGTGGCCCACGAGGATCTGCGACTGCGCGGCGCCGGGCACGTGCACGAAATAGATGGTGCCGCGCGCGGGCTTGGCCGGGCCGACCTTGGCGGGCTTGGGCGCCTTGCCCTTCCAGTCCCCAAATCGGGCGTCGAGCTCGGTGCGCAGCTCGGCTTCGGTGATCTTGCCGACCACCCACATTCGCGCGCCATCGGGCCCGAGCCGCTTGGCCCACTTTTGACAGTCGGCCAGGCTGATCCGGTCGACGGATTTTTCGCTCTCGAACTTGCCGTAGCCGTGGGCGCTGCCCCAGACCAGCGAGGGAAACAGACGATAGGCGACCGAGCTCGGCGAGCCCTTGGCCTGCGCGATCCCGTTCTTCTCTTGCTGCTTGAGCCGATCGAAGTCCTCTTGCCGAAACCCGGGCTCAAACACCATCTCGGCGGCGAGGTCGAGGGCCGGGCCGAGCGCGCGGCGGAGCGCGCGGACACCCAAGCTGGTGGTCTCGGCCCGGCTGCTGACCCAGACCTCGACGGCGTGATCGCTTTGCGCCGCGGCGAAGGTCGCCTTGTCCTTGGTCCGGGTCGCCTCATCCATGAGGTCGCTGCACACCGACGCGACCCCAGCCTTGCCCTTGGGATCGTCGATCCCGCCGAAGTCCCACTCGAGGAACATCATGACCGTCGGCAAGGTCTGTTGCTGGACGAGGTAGACCTGCATGCCATTGTCGAGGGCGAAGGACTCGATCCCGGGGATGCTGATCGCTTGGATCGGCTTGGGCTTGGGCCGCTCGGCGCGAAACGGCTCGTCGGGCCACTCGACCGCGGCGATGACCGGTTCAATCGGCGCGCTCTCGTCGGGGATGATCGTGCTCGAGCGGTCGCACGCGAAGCTGAGCGAGACCGTCAACGCGAGGCCGATCCAATTGGACGTGTGGCTCACTGGCCACCTCCTTTTTGGGTAGAGGGAGTGGTGGGTTTGGAGGTGATCTCCGCCCGGGGCTTGCTGAGGTGTTGCGCGGCGGCGGCCTGCACGGCCGCCGGGGTCAGGGCCCGGAGCCGCTCGACGTAGGTCTGCGCGTAGCCGGGGTCGCCCGTATAATGATTGAACCACTGGAGCTGGTTGGCCCGCGAGCCGAGCTCCTCGAGGCCCCAGACAAAGCTCGACTCGACGCCGATCACGTGGCGCGCGAGCTCTTCGGCCGTCGGACCCTCGGCGATCAGCCGATCGATCTCGGCTTGCACGACCGCGCCGACCTGCGCCCGCTTGCGGTCCTCGTCGCCGGCGGTCAAGGTCACGATCACGTCGAAGGTCCCGGAGAACCCGCTGCCGTCTTGGTAGACCCACACGCTGTGGGCGAGCTGCTCGTCATCGACGAGGCGCTTGGTCAGCCGGCCCCAGCCGGTCGAGCCGAGCGCGGCGGCGGCGGCGTTGAGCTCGAGGTCACCGGCGGCGAGCATCGCTGGGCTGTGCCAGACATAGTGGACCCGCTCGAGCCGAGCGAGCGAGTCGGCGACCTCGGTCCGCACGATCTTGCTCAGGGTCGGGGCCGGGACCACGACCCGCTCGGGCTTGGGCAGGGTCGGGAAGCTCCCGAACCATTTGTCGACCAAGGCCTTGGCCTCGGCGATCTCGAAGTCACCGGCGAGGGTCAAGGTCGCGTTGCTCGGCACGTACCACTGCTTGAAGAACGCGACCACGTCGGCGAGGGTCGCGTTCTCGAGGTCCTCGTGGAGGCCGATGGTCAGGTAGCGGTAGGGGTGGCCCTCGGGGTACAGCGCGGCCGCGACCGCGAACCGCTCGAGCCCATAGGGCCGGTTGTCATAATTTTGCCGACGCTCGTTGCGGACCACGTCGATCTGATTGGCGAGGCTCTTGTCGTTGAGCAGATCGAGCATGTAGCCCATGCGATCGCTCTCGAGCCACAGGCCAGTCTCGATCTCGTGGCTCGGGACCGTCTCGTAATAATTGGTGCGGTCGGAGTTGGTCGTGCCGTTGACCCCGGTCCCGCCGATCTCGCGCAAAATGTCGAAGTGCACGTCCTCGCCGATATGCTTGGCGCCTTGGAACATCATGTGCTCGAACAGGTGAGCGAACCCCGACTTGCCCGGGACCTCGTCGCCGCTGCCGACGTGGTACCAGATGTTGATCGCAACCAGCGGCGCGCTGCGATCCTGGTGGAGGATCACCTCGAGTCCGTTGGCGAGCGTATAGTGCTCAAATTCGATACCGATCTCGGAGTCCGACTGGGCCTGCGTCTCGAGCTCACCGGCCGTGACGGCGAGCGGGCTGAGCAGCAAGAGCGGAAGTCCGAGACCCAAGGTGCGCAGTCGCCATGCTCGCGTCATCGCCGTGATGCTCGCTCATGCGGGACGATAGGGCAAGCGGCCCAGCCGGCCCTACTGCGAAGGCCAGACCATCACGCGCGGCGGCGCGCCGGTCGGCGTGATCACGAGGTCGTCATCCCCGTCCCCGTCGACGTCGGCCCCGCGCAGCCGGGTATAGGACACCGCGGCCAGCTCGGTCGGGGTCTGAGCGAACCCTGAGCCCGTGTTGGCGTAGATCGTCACGCGCCAGTCATTGCCGGGGACATCGGTCAAGAGCTCGGCCCGGCCGTCGCCGTCGAGGTCGGCCAGCGTCAAGATCGAGAAGCTAAACGGCCACACCAGCGGCGCGCTCGAGAAGCTCCCGTCGCCTTGCCCGAGCCAGGGGTTGACGACCGGGACCGAGCCGAGGCCGGTGAGCAGATCGCCGAAGCCGTCGCCGTTGATGAAGCCGACCGCGGCCGCGTCGAAGCTCCCGACCTCGCTGCTCGCGAGCGCGACGAAGGTCTGATCGCCGGCCGCCGACCAGCTAAACACGGTCGGCGGCGAGGCCCCGAGCTCATGCGTCAGGAGCTCCGCCCGGCCGTCGCCGGTGAGGTCGATGGCCCACAGCAGGTCATAACTAAAGACTGCGGTGGTCACCACCGGACCCAGGCCAAAGTCGGGGGTGCTCAGCCGCGCCTCGAGTCGGGGCGGCTGGCCGGTCCCGCGCATGATCAGATCGGCCCGACCGTCGCCGTCGAGGTCGCCGAGCGTGAAGCCCTCGAAGCTGTTCAGCGTGTGGGTGATCGCCGGGCCCGCGAAGCTCCCATCGCAGGCGCTCGGGTAGATGTTGACCCGCGGCGGCGCGCCGCTGCCCGCGAGCACCAAGTCCGCGCAGCCGTCGCCGTCGAGATCGGCGAGCTGCAGATCGGTGAACGCGAACACCTGGGTGGTCACGGGCGAGCCGAACCCGCTCGGGTCGCCGTCGCCATCACCGGGCGCACCGTCGCCGTCGCCCGGATCGCCGTCGCCGTCGCCGTCACCCGGATCGCCGTCACCCGACTCGCCCGACTCGCCCGACTCGCCCGACTCGCCGCCGCCGCTGCTCGTCGGCCCGCCGAGGTCCGGCGGGATGTGGACCGGCGCGTCGACGCAGGCGCTCAGCGCCGCGAACCAACCAATGACGAAGAGCCGACGCATGCTCCACCGTAGCAGAGCGAGCGCCGGCCCTCGATCTCGCGAGCTCCGATCAGGCAGCGCGACGCCGCCGCCGAGCGACGCCAGCGAGCAACAAGATCGCGACCCCCGAGAACCCAAGGTCGAGCGCGCCGCCGGGCACGACCGAGCAGCCCTTCTTGGTCGCCGGGGTCTCCTCGATCGGCGGCGGCGCGCTGCTGCTGGCCTTGCCCTTGCCCTCGCCCTCGCCCTCGTCCTCGTCCTCGTCCTCGTCCTCGTCCTCGTCCTCGTCGTCCCGGCCTTCGCCCTCCTCGACGTCGGCCTTGCGCCCGGTGTCGATCAGCTTGACCTTGCCCTTGGCGACGACGAGGTCGCGGGTGCCGTTGTTTTGGATGATCTGGACCCGGTACTCGCGGTCCTTGTTGAAGCCGATGTTGGCCTGCAACAAGATCACCGCGGTGAACAGCCGCGCGCCGTCGTAGTCCCGCTCTTCGTGGCGATGGACGATGTACTCCTTGCCTTGGACGGACTGGTAGAACTCGACGTAGACGGGGCCCTGGGCGGCGTACTTGCCCATGCGCGCGTGGATCTTGAGCTCCCAGTCGTCATCACCGGGGATCCGGTCGATCTCGGTCGCCCGGCTCTTCTCACCCTCGGGGGTAAGCTTGCCGGAGTCGTCGGTGTCGAGGGAGTCGACGCCAGTGCCGAACCAAATCTCTTCGACGGCGGGGCCGGCAGCCGAGGCGAGGCTCGGCGCGAGGCTGACGCTCGCGATCGGAGCAATGATGGAGGCGGAGATCAGGAGTGTACGCAGGATCAGTCGCATGGTGGGCTCTTCGCGGGCGCCGGTATACCACGGCCGCGGTCGGCGGTGTTACACCTCGATCAACAGGTCCGCGAGGGGCTTGCGCGCCAGATCCGGCACCTCACAACCCTCGGCCGGATACCCGATAGGGAGCAACATAAAGGTCTTTTCGTTGGTCGGCCGGTCGAGGATCTTGGTCAAGAAATTCATCGGGCTCGGCGTATGGGTCAAGGTCGCGAGCCCGGCGTCGTGGAGCGCGGCGATCAGCATCCCAAGCGCGATGCCGCAGCTCTCTTGCACGTAGTAATTCTTGCTCCGGCTGCCATCGGGGCCCAGGTCATAGTCGATCCGAAACATCACGACGATCGCCGGCACGATCTCGAGGTAGGGCTTGTCCGCGTCGGTCCCGAGCGGGGCGAGGGCGGCTCGCCACTCGTCGCTCATGCGGCGCTCGTAGGTCTCGCGCTCCTCGGCCTCGGCGGCCTCGCGGATCTGCTTTTTGACCGCGGGATCGGTGACCAGGGCGAAGCGCCAAGGCTGCTTGTGAGCCCCGCTCGGGGCCGTCCCAGCGGTCTGGATCGCTCGACGGACGACGTCGAGGGGGATCGGATCGGCGCTGAACTGCCGGACGCTGCGGCGCCGGCTCATCCGGGCGTAGAACGCCTCGGCCTGAGCGCGCATCTGCGGTTCAGGGCGGCGCTCGAACGCGAGGGGGATCAGCGGGTAGCGCTCAGTCACACCCCAACGATGCCCCACCCAAGCGCGCCCTCCAACCCCGCGCGAGCCGGCGCATAAACGGGGTAACCTCCAGGCCGATGGCCGACATCCCCGACGGACAGCGCGCGTCCCACAAGATCCGGCGGCTCACCGTGCTCGGTGGGTTTTGGGACAACCTCGAGATGGACTTCGCGGCTGGCCTCAACTGCATCATCGGCGCGCGCGGGACCGGCAAGACCACGATCCTCGAGCTGTGCCGCTACACCCTCGGGCAGATGCAAAGCGCTGATCCGGTCCGCCAGCAGCAGCTGACCAAGCTGATCAAGGCCAACCTCGATCGCGGGACCGTCGAGGTCACGATCGAGACCCGCGACGGCATGAAGTACCGGGTCGCCCGGGGCAGCTCCGGCGAGCCCGAGGTCTCCGATGAGCGCGGCTCGCCGGTCGAGGTCTCGCTCTCGCGCGGGCAGGTGTTCGCGGCCGACTTCTACAGCCAGCACCAGATCGAGGACATCGCGATCAGCCCCCGCGCCCAGCTCGGCATCATCGATCAATTCGTCGCCGACGAGATCGCCTTGCTCGAGCCCGACCGCCGGCGGGTGCTCTCGGAGCTCGAGAAGAACAGCGCCGACATCCACCGCCTGCGCCAGGCGATCGCCGACCGCGAGGAGGCCCTCGGTGAGATCTCCGAGATCAAGAAGCGGATCGGCGCCCTCGACGTCGGCGGCGAGCAGGCCGAGGACATCAACCGCGAGGTCGGGTTCAAGGGCGCCCGCGACCAAGAGAGGCGCACGATCAAGCGCGTCGACGAGACCCTCGCCGAGATCGTCGATCAGCTCGAGACCCTGACCCGGGCGGTGCGTGGGTTTGACCGGCTCGTCGAGCGCAACGAGGCCAGCGAGGCCAGCCAGCGCGGCGAGAACAGCAAGCTGTTCGAGCGCCTCCACATGGTGCTCGAGACCGCCGGCAACGACGCCGTCGGGGCCTTGTCCAGCGCGCGCAAGGTCGTCGAGGACGCGCGGACCAGCGTCGAGGAGCTCGACCGCGAGCTCAACGAGCGCCACGCCACCCAAGAGCAGCGCTACACGGAGCTGCTCCGCGCCCACCAGGACGCCCAGGCCCAGGCCCGCGAGGGCGCGCGGCTCCAGACCCGGCTCAACGAGCTGCTCGAGCAAAAGCGCCAGGTCGAGCGGCGCCGCAAGGAGCTCAACGAGCTCACCAAAAAACGCGGCGCGCTCCTCGATGAGCTCTCGGAGCTGCACGATCAGGTGTTCGCCCTGCGCCAGCGGATCGCCCGCGAGATCTCAGCCCGGCTCGAGCCCGACATCCGCGTGAGCATCACCCAGTTCGGCGAGCGTGGTGACTACGCCGATCGGCTCCGCGAGGCGCTCAAGGGCCAAGGTCGCCACTACACCACCTTGGTCGCGCGGATCGAGCAGAACATGCCGCCGCGCGAGCTCGTGCGGCTCGTCGAGCGCTCGGCCGCGTCGGAGCTCGCTACCACCCTCGAGGTCCGTGACGAGCACGCCGAGTGGCTGATCGACCGGCTCAACGCCGCCGAGGACGGCAAGCTGCTGCTCGATCTCGAGGCCCTGCAGCTCGAAGATCGGCCGAAGATCGAGCTGTGCGACGGCGGCACCTACAAGGACGCCTCGACCCTGAGCACCGGGCAAAAGTGCACGACGATCCTGCCGATCTTGCTGCTCGACAGCGATCGACCCTTGCTGATCGATCAGCCCGAGGACAACCTCGACAACGCCTTCATTTACGAGACCGTCGTGCGCAACATCGCCGAGGTCAAAGCGCGTCGCCAGCTGATCTTCGTGACCCACAACCCCAACATCCCCGTGCTCGGCGACGCCGAGCGCGTGTTCGTCACGGAGTCCGACGGCCAGCACGGCCGGCTCGGGGCCTGCGGCGACGTCGAGGAGGTCAAGGTCCAGATCGAACAGATCCTCGAAGGCGGCGCCGAGGCCTTCTTGCAGCGCAAGCGCAGGTACGGGCATTGATCGCCAAGCCGCCGGCCAAGCCCGCCGCTCGCAAGCGCCGCAAGCCGGCCGCGCGACCCCAGCCCGACGCCCAACTCCAAGCCCCGCTCGAGACCGAGGCCGTGCCGGTGCGGCGCAAGTCCGAGAGCTCCGAGGCCCAGGCCCAAGCCGAGGCGCGCGAGCGTGAGCGCGCTTGGACCGAGCGACCGTGGAAAGATCGGCGGATGGCGATCGACGCCATGATCGATCAGCTGCGCAGCCACCCTTCGGCCCAGCAGGTCCGCACGCTCGCCGAGCAGCTCACCCGCGCGAGCGTCGATCCCAAGTGGGAGGTCCGGCTCGCCGTCGCCCGGGCCGTCGCGTTCCTCGAGCACCCCGACTACGCGACCATCGCCGCGCGCCTCGAGGTCGACGACAACAGCTACGTCGCCAAGGCCGCCCGAGCCGCCGCCGCCCGCCGGCGCGAGCTCGACATGGCCTTTCAGGCCAAGACCGACGAGATCGACGAGGTCGCCGTCGAGCTCGGCAAGCTCCGCGAGGCCTACGGCGATCGCGTCGCCTCGGCCGCCGAGCGCGTCGCCGAGCACAAGTACCGGCTGCTGACCAACGAGACCACCCACGAGATGCGGACGGTCGTCGCCAGCTTGCTCGACGCCCTCGCCAAGCTCGACGCCAGCCTCGGCGCCAGCCCGACGCCCAAGCAGACCTACGAGCGGACCCTTCGCATCGCCTGCGAGCGCGCCAACTTCTTGCAGCTGATGCTCGACGACACCAAGCGGCTCGTCGACGAGCCCAAGCTCGAGCGCGAGGACGCCAGCGTCAGCGAGGTGCTCGGCAAGGTCGCCGACCTCGTCCGCGACGCCCTCACGATCCCAGCCGACGTCAGCTTCGACGTCGAGGTCGCCGTCCGCCCCGGCACCTGCGTCCACGTCCCCCGCGTGCGCCTGCTCCAGGCCCTCTCGAGCCTGGCCAAGAACGCGATCGAGGCCGTCGAGGGCAAGGGCCGCGTGGTCCTCGGCGCGAGCAGCCCGCGCCGCGGGTGGGTGGCCTTGACCGTCAGCGACGACGGCTACGGCATGGACCCCGAGGAGATCCACCAGGCCCTGCTGCCGATGGTCTCGACCAAAAAAGACGACAAGCACACCGGCGTCGGGCTGCCGCTGGCCAAGAAGATCATCGAGCGCGAGTGTCGGGGGGAGTTTCGGATCGAGAGCGAGCCCGAGCACGGGACCACGGTGGTGTGCCTGCTGCCGATCTCCGGTGATTAGCGGGCTCGGTGAGCGGGCGGCGGTGTTTTGCGGGCAGGGCGGGAGCGGGCGGCTGATGTTTTGCAGACAGGCTGGTTTTAGGGGCCTGATCGGTGAGCGAGGGAGTTACTTCGCGGCGCTCGCTCCGCTCGACTTCACCCGCTCCTCTTTCGCGTTGTGGGGGGCGGCAGCTCTTCGACGGTCACTGGTGTTGGGCGAGCTCTTCGACGGTCGCTGGTGTTGGGCGAGCTCTTCGACGGTCGCTGGTGTTGGGCGAGCTCTTCGACGGTCGCTGACGTTCATCGAACACGCGAAGGCGCTCAGCGAGCACGCTCGTAGCTGCCGCCCCCCACCCCGCGAGAGAGGAGCGGATGAAGTCGAGCGGAGCGAGCGCCGCGAAGTAACTCCCTCGCTCACCGATCAGGCCCCTAAAACCAGGCTGTTTGCAAAACATCAGCGCCGGCTCCCGTGCCTGCAGAACGCCAGCGCCGCAGGGGACTGAACGGCCTTCCGCCTCACGTCCCCTTCGACAGTCGTCCGCTGCGCGCGACCGCTCTTACGGGCTCGCCGGATCAGCCCGCCGGCAGCTCGACCAGGATCTTGCCCTGCGAGAGCACCCAGGTCACGCGCAGCTTCTCGAGCAGCGCGACGTTGACGAACCCGCCGAGCTCGAAGCCCGAGAACGAGGTGACGCCGTTGAGCGTGGGCTCGCCCGGCTGGTCGAGGAACACCAACGCGCCGAGGCCCGGGGTCGTGAGCTCGCCGAACGCGACCTGGTCGACGTAGACCATCTTGCGCCCGTACTCGTCGTCGGGGGTCTCGATCTCGCGGGGGAGGTGGCCGCTCTTGAGGAATGCCTTGGCCGTGAGCGTGACCGCGCTCGGGCTCTGGAAGCCGAGCCACGCCCAAAACCCGTGGTCCGAGCCGTCGATGCTCAGCTTGGTGGCCGGGACGTGGATGCTCCACTGGTCGAGGATGATCAGCTTGCGCTCGACGGCGCCCGCCGGGACCGCGGCCGGGGCGGCCTTGGTCAAGGTCAGCGTCCCCGCCGGGTGATCGGCGACGACCGAGCCGAGCCGGTGCAGGACCTGGTGGCCCAGGATCACGCCGGCCTTGTCCGGGAGCCCGAACGAGAAGTCCTCGAGGTCGCTGATCAACGCCGGCACGTTCTTGATCTTCATGCCGTTGAATTCGACCTCGGGGATCAGCGTGAGCTCGAACTCGCCGAGGCCCAAGAGCGTGGTCTGGCCGAGGACCTCGAGGCCCAGGCTGGCGGCGAGATCGGCGTCGATCCGCGACTCGATCTGCAGGGTCGAGAACAGCGCCCGGCTCGGCTCGCCGCCGACCACCGCGAAGCTGTTGATCAAGCCCGTGGACACGCCGATCGCGAGATCGGAGCTGCCGGTCTCGCCCTCGATCGCGATGAGCTCGCCCTTGCCCGCGAACGCGCGCAGGTAGTCGGCGTAGCCACGGATCGCGTCGGTCAGCAGGTTGGCCGCCTGCGCGCCGCTGAGGAACACCTCCTCGGCCACGAGCGGGCCCTGCTCGGTGTCGAGGGTCATGTAGTAGGCCCACAGCTGGCCCGCGCGGCTCTCGACGAGGACCGGCGGCTTGCAGGTCTTGGCCTCGGTGTCACACCAGCCGCCGATGTCCTCGCAGTCGGCCAGCTCCGCGCAGGCCTTGGCCGAGAAGCCCTCGCTCTCGGCGGCGACGATCGGCGCGAGCACGGTCAGCGATTCTTCATACAGGCTCGCGGACCGGAGGTTGCGGGCCAGGGCGATCGCGCCACCGAAGTTCTTGGGGTCGAGCTCGATGGCCTTGCGCAGGGCCTCGGTCGAGGCGTTGAATTCACCGGCGCGCCAGGCCGCGGCCCCGAGGATCACGTAGGCGTCGGCGTTGTCGGGGTTGATCGCCAGGGCCTCCTCGGCGATGCCGCGCGCGGTGACGTAGCGACCGACGGACAGGCTCTCGTTGGCCTGGACGATCAGCTGGTTGAGCTGGGCCTCTTTTTTGGCCTCTTCCTTGGCCTCCGCGAGGTCCTCTTTGGACTTGCCGCGCGGGCTCTTGCTGTCTTCCCCCTTCGTTCCGGCGCAGCCGGAGACGGCGAGGAGCAGACCCAAAGTCAGGGAGGCAAGGACGCTGCGAGAGCTAGGCATTCGATCTCCTGGTCGCCCGTGGTGGAGCCGGGGCGACGGTGCCGGGGAGGATAACCGCCCCTCGTCGCCGTCGGCAATGCTGCTGCCCGCGCCGAGGCATCGCCGGACTCGGGGCCAACGCCGCGCTCGCGGCCGGCTTACGCGGGCGGACCAGGGTCGACCTCTGGCGGCGAGGCCCGGCGAGCGCGCGCGAGCAGCCAGGTGCCCGGCAACGCCAACATCCAGGCCCCGCCCAGGGACAGCAGGTACATCAGCGCCGCGAAGCTCGACGCCGCCGCCCCGTGCTCGGGGGCCGTGAGCAAGCCGAGCGCGGCCGCCATCCCGAGCTGAAAGCTCCCGGCCTGGGCCGGGCCGCCGGGCAGCTGGATCGCGAGGCCGACGATCGCCACCACCGCAGCCGCGTCACTGAAGCCGAGCTCGAGCCCGCAAGCGAGCAACACCAGCCACAGCTGGCAGACCGTCAGCGACCAATAGATCAGCGACCAGACCAAGAACGGCCCGCCCCGGCGCCAGTCGAACAGCACCGCGATGGTCCCCGCGATCCGCCCGGCGGCCGCGGCCGCGCGCTCGCCGACGCGGCCCGGCACGGTCCGGCTGACGATCCGCTCGAGCACGCGCGGCCGCGCGGCCGCGCCGATCAGGACCACCAGACCGACGACGAAGGTCAGCGCCATCAGCCGGCCAAAGCCGCTGACGTAGGCCACGGTCTCGGGCTCGTCGGCGCGCAGGCTCGCAAACCCGAGGCCGAAGAACAGCATGCCCACGACCACGAGCCCGTCGACCACGCGCTCGACCGCGATCGCCGAGACCGACTCGGCGAACCCAACCCCCGGCTCGCGCGCGCGCGCGAGCAACAGCGGCCGCGAGAGCTCGCCGAGCCGAAACGGCAGCATGATCACGATCGGGTAGCTGAGCATCCCGCTGGCTTGCAGCACCCGCCAGTCGAACCGTCGGCCGGCCTCGCCCGAGCTCGCCGCGACCAGCGGATCGAGCACGTAGCGCAGGCGCAGGGCCCGGGTCAGCGTGTAGGGGATCTGCATGGCGCACGCGCCGACGAACAGCCACGGCCTGGGCAGGACCAGCGGATCGGGCCACAGGTTGATCGAACCAAAGCGGGCGACGAGCACCAACAGCAGCGCCGCCGCGACCAGCGAGGCCAACCACAGCAAGACCCTGCGCTTGCCGGTTTGCGGCTGCTCTCGCGTCACCCGATGCGCTCGTGCAAGAACCGGGCGATCTCGGCGATCTCCTCGGGGCAGACGGCGTGGGGCATCGGGTAGTCGTACCACTGCACCGGCCGATCGGGGCTCGCGGCCGCGACCTGATCATGGGCGGCCTTACCGAGCCAGACCGGGACCACCGGATCCTGGCTGCCGTGGCAAAACAACATCGGCGTGGTCGAGTTGGCTGGGCTCTGCTCCGCCGCGAGGGTCTCGCTCATCACCAGATAGGCGCTGAGCACCACGACCCCGGCGAGCCGCTCGGTCCAGCGCAGGCCGACGTGCAGGGCCATGGCGCCGCCTTGCGAGAACCCGACCACGACGATGCGCTCGCTCGGGATCCCGCGCTGGTTCTCCCGCCGGATCAGCGCCTCGATCTGCGCTTGCGACTCGCGGATGTCGGCCTCGGCCTCGCGCACGCCCGAGAAGTCGAGCGACAAGATGTCGTACCAAGCCCGCATCACCATCCGGTTGTTGATCGTCACCGGCCGCCGATCGGCGTGGGGGAGGATGAAGCGGACGTGGGCCAGACCAAGGACCGGCGGGATCGGCTCGAAGTCGTGGCCGTCGGCCCCGAGCCCATGAAGCCAGATCACGCTAGCGGTCGGCTCCGCCCCCGAACCAGGTCCGATCTCGATGCAGTCGAGCAGTTCACTCACGCTGGGCTTTTACCACCCCCGGAGCTTACGCAAATCCCGGTTCTCCTTCTTGGTCGGCCGGCCGGCCCCAGGCTCGCGCCTGGCCTCGAACGCCTGCTCTTCCTTCGGCGGGGGCGGCGGCGTGTGGTCGAGGTAGAGGGTCAGAGCGAACGCCGCCGGCCCGCGACGGTCGCCGAGCGCGACGACCTCGAGCGCCCGCGGCCCGCCCGGCGTGACCACGTCGATGTGATCGCCAGGCTTGACGGTCTTGCTAGCCTTGACCGACTCCCCGCCGACCTTCACGTGCCCCGCCGTGCAAGCGGTCGAGGCCGCCGAGCGGGTCTTGAACATCCGCGCGGCCCACAGCCACTTGTCGATGCGCACCGTCAGCGAGGCGTCCGGCATCGCTGGAGTATGCCTGAAGCTCGCAGTGGTGCACTCGCATTCTGTCCTGAACGCCGTTCACAAGCGACCGTTGCGCATGATCCCAGTTGGAGAAGGTGGCTTGGGCGGTTCTTGTTTTGCTTGTTTTCCGGGTCCTACGGTGGCAGGCTGTCCTTGGGTCTGACCCACGAGGTCTTCCAACGAAGGCTGCTGAAGCCGAGGACGCGAGTCGCTCGGCTTCAGTCTTTTGGGGCGGGCTTCTCGAAGCAGTAGTACTTGATCCCCTCCGAGGGTACGTCACTCACGCGACAATCGATGAGCTTCGCCGACGACTTCAGCCGCTTAAACGGGTAGTAATCCGCGTTGTAGCCGCCCTGGCAGATCGGATACAGGTATAGGTCCGCGATCTGCATCATCGGGGAACTCTTATCCTTCAATTTGAAGTCATAGAGCGTGTCGCCAAGCGCTTGTGGTGTGAGCGGATCATATTTAGAGGCGTTGGATTTGTCAAAAGGGTGTCCCGCTTGCTTCATCTCGCAGAAATACTGCCCTATCTGTTTGTCCGTCTTTGGATCAGAGCGCTCCACATACACACTTAACTTGCCCCCTTGCTCCCTTGCGAACTTGCCCGCACGTTCGACGCAAATTGCGAACGAACTCTTGCACAACGACCACTTTTGCGTACCGTACATCGCATGATAACGATGATGATACCCGTTCCGGTCGATCACACAGGCCACTCCAAACACGGGCATCGAAAGCAACATCGCCTCCAACTCCATCAAGAAGGTCTGGCGCGCATCCTCATTCTTGCGAAGCCAGTGAAAATTCTTCGTGCGATGACGAATCTCCTCGGAGTGGAGCGGCTTTTCGATCTTCCATTTTTCACAGAACCGCCCGTGCTGCCCACGGCACACCTCCTCATCCTCCCGACGAACCATGACCCCGCCCAACGCGAACCAGTTCGGCTTCCCGTTGTTCTCTAGTTGGCGATCCGGGTGCCGGGTCCCCGAGTCGTCCATGTAAAGGTTAAACCGGGCGCTCATGGCCCCGGAGCGTACCAGCATCCGTGGCCTGAGCAAAGCGCCATGACTTGGCCCTCAGCGCGGCCCCGCTCGGCGGGGCCGCGCGACCATGCGCCAGGCCCGGCGGCTCGTGACCGAGAAGTTCTCGACCAGCACATAGGCCGAAGGCAAGAACACCAGCGTCATGACCGTGCTGGTGGCGAGCCCGGCGGCGATGATGATTGCGATCGAATGATAATAAACCCCAGCGAGGGTCGGGTGGTGGAGCAGCATGGGGACCAGGCCAAAGATGGTCGTGAACGCGGTCATCAACACGGGTCGGAGCCGATCGTGGCCGGCCTGGGCGAGGGCCTCGTCGCGCGGGACCCCGAGCGCGCGCAATTGGGTGACCTTGTCGACTAGCATGATCCCGTTATTGACGATGATGCCCACGAGGATGAACAGGCCGATCATCGCGACCAGATCAAAGGTGGTCTGCGTCGCCCACATCGCCCAGGGCGCGCCGAAGCAGCCGAGCAGGCCGGTGATCAGGATCGCGCCGGGCTGCAAGAAGCTCTCGAACAGCGAGGCCATCACGGCGTAGACCAAGATCAGGCACAAGCCGAGGTTGACGGCGAGCTCGATCATGTCGCCCTCGTCCCGGCCCCAGCGCGTGCCCTCGCCGAAGCTGTAGCCCTCGGGCAGCACAAACCCCTCTTGCGCCTGATCGACGGCCTTGGTGTTGGCGTCTTTGTCCGGGGACAAGAACCGGACCTTCATGCGGACCTCCGTGTGCCGGTCGACGCGCTGGACCCACCAGGGGCTGCGGGCCAGCTCGATGGTCGCGAGCGAGGTCAGCGGGACCTCGCTGGCCCCGGTTTGGGTGGTCGTCGGCAGCGGGATCCGGAGATCCTGGAGCTCGCCGAGGCCCGGCCCGCGCTGCTTGTTTGTGGGGTCCGGGCGCAGCCGGCCGGTCGCGAGGCGGAGCTCGACCTCGCCCTCGGGCCCGCTGATCCGACCGAGCGGCACGCCGTCGAACGCGAGCGAGACCATCTGCGCGACCTCGTCGGCCCGGAGCCCGAGCCGGCGCAGGCGATCGGGCTCGAGCCGAATGTGCAGCTCTTCGTTGCCCTCGTTGAATGGGCCGGTGATCGTGTCGTAGCCGCCGGCCTCGGGCTCGTCGGGGTCGCCCTTGCGCAAGCGCCCGCCGAGGTGGGCGGCGAACCGCTCGGACAGCTCGAACAAGGTGGTCATGTCCTCGCCGCGGAGCACGAACTGGACCTCGCGGGGGTCACGGTTGTTCATCCACCAGCCATCGCGTTGGCCGACGTGATAACGGACCCCAGATTGCTCGGGCAGGACGTCGCTGATCGCCTGCTTGAAGTTCGACATCTGCTGCTCAGACTCGATGCTCGCGCCCGGGAACGCGTCGCACCAGGCCCCCCAGTCACGGTAGCGGCAAGTCAGGGTCTCGATCCCGAGCTCGTGCTTGCGCTCGAGCAAGACCTTCTCGGCGACGATGACCCGCCGCTCGACGTCCTCGACGTCGCGGCTGCCGGTCAGCTCGAGGCGGATCGGCATCGCGACCATCTTCTCGTCCATGCCCATGTCGATCTGCATGTTTTGGGCGGGGTAGATGGCCGAGAGGCACAGGCTCATGCCGACCAGCAAGGTCAAGCGGGGGTGGCCGATCGTCCAGCTGACGAACCGAGCGTAGCGCCGAGCGATCGGCTCGAGCACCAGGTTGCGAGTCGGCCGAAGCTGGATGTGTCCGGCCCGACCAGGCAAGCGCCACGCCATCAACAACGGCACCGCTAGCTGCGACACCAGCAAGCTCGCGATCAACGCCGTCACGAAGGTCGCCCCCAACGGCCGCATGTACGCGTACATGGCCCCGCCCCCGCCCCCGCCCACCAGCATCGGCAAGAACACGATCACGCTCGACATCGTCGACGCCACGGTCGCGAGCCCGACGTCGCGGGCGCCCTGCTTGGCCGCGGCGAAGCTGCTCTCGCCCCGCTGCAAGTGCAGCTGGATCGACTCGACGATCACGACCGCGTTGTCGATCAGCATCCCGACCCCGAGCACCAGCCCGAGCAAGACGATGCAGTTGAGCTCGCCGCCGCGCAAAAACAACACGCCGCAGGCCGCCAGCACGCTCGAGGGGATGCAGATCGCGGCGGTCAGCGTGGTCCGCCAGCGGTGCAGGAACCCAAACAGCACGATCACCCCGATCAGCCCGCCATAGATGCCGGTGTCGCGGAGATCGCCGAGGGTCTCGAGGATCACCGTGCCTTGATCTTCGAACACGGCCACGTCGATCCCGCCTAGCGTTGGATCGCCGTGGAGGGCGTCGACGACCTCGCGGACTTGGGCCGAGACCTCGACGGGGCTGGCGCCAGCGTCCGCGAACACCTCGAGGTTGATCGCCGGGCGCCCGTTGAGCCGGCTGCCGCGGCGCTGCTCCTTGGCGCGGAGCGAGACCTCGGCGAGCTCGCCGAGCCGCGCGAACGAGACGCCGCTCGACGAGCTGGGGTCGGCGGCCAGCGAGCTGCTGTCGGCGCCGGCGAGCCCGAGCCCGGCGAGCCCGAGCCCGGCGCCGAAGCCCCCGGCGCTCGCTCCGGTCGCGAGGTCGTTGCTCTCGATCGTCGTCCCGGTCGCCGCTCGTCCGGCGCCGCGCTTGACCGGCAATCGAGCGAAGTGCTCGGCCTCGGCTGGGGCGCCGGGGCTGCGCACGCCGGTGTCGTGGCTCGGCTGGCGCAGGGTCCCCAAGCTGCGCCCGCGCTGCGACTGGCGGACGGTCGCCTGGATGTCCGCGAGCGCGACCCCGTGGCCGCGGGCCGCGTCGAGATCGACGGCGATCTCGAGCTCGTGGGGCTCGACGCCCTCGAGCTCGACCCGCGCGACCCCATCGATGCGCTCGATCGGCCGGACCACCTGGCGCTGGATCAGGTAGTACTCGGCGTCGAGGGCCTTGTCGCTGGCGATGCGGATCCGCATCACGGGCTCGTCCGCGAGCCCCTGCGACGAGGTCAGCTCGATGTTTTGCACGGAGCTCGGCAGCGTTCCCCGGGTCCGATCGATGCGCTCGCGCAGCTCGAGCTTGCGCGCGTCGATGTCCGTGTTGGCCTGGAATTCCAGGTTCATGCGCACGCCCCACGAGCCGCTCGAGACCCGCATGGTGTCGAGATCGCGGACCCCGGCGACCGCCTCTTCGAGCGGCCGGATGACCTCGCGCTCGAGCACCTCGGGCGAGGTCGTCGTGATGTCCACGCGGATCTGCACGCGCGAGACCGACTGGGCCGGCAAGAACGCCAAGGGCAGCTTGGCCAGGCCGATGCTGCCGAGCAGGAGCACCGCGACCAGCAGCATCGCGACCGTCACCGGTCGCGCGAGGGCCAGATCGGACAGGCTCCAGCTGCGCATCAGCGGGGAGGGTAGCAGGGCCCGACCCGACCGGGGCGCCGCCTCACACGCGCCCGCAAGATCAGAACTTGGAGCTCGCCGTCAGCATCATCAGGCGATCGTTGGAGTCACGCAGGCGCCCGCTCAAGCCCCGCACGAACCGCCACAGCAGCTCGTAGGCGAGCTCGCGATCGACGAACATCAGGTCGCGAAGATCGTCCTTGGGCAGCTTGAGCAGGCGGGCGTCCTCGTGGCAAAGCGCGTCGGCCGAGCGCGGGATGTCGTCGTCGATCAGCGACATCTCGCCGAAGTGCTGACCCGGGCGCAGGACCGCGAGGGCCTCTTCGCCCATGCCCGACATGTTGCGTGAGATCCGAACCGCGCCCTCGAGCACGAGGAACAGGCCGTCGCCCTCGTCGCCGTGCCTAAACACGTACTCGTTCTTGGCGTAGTCGAATTCACGGCCGAGCTTGGCGATCCGATTGATGTGCGTGGGCAGCAGCCCGGCGAACAGCGAGATCTCCTCGAGCGCCCGCTTGATCGTCTCGGGGTCGGACGCGCGACCCTTGTTCTCGACGGGGTCGACCGGGACGCCGCCGGTCACGGCCTTGGCCTTGGCCTTGGCGATGGAAGCATCATCGTCGACGACGCCGAACTCTTCGAGACCAGAAGTCATCGTGGGGTAGCGTATCCGAGCAGCGCCGAGATTGGGAAATTAGTCCTGCTCAGCCAGCCACCGCTCCGCGTCGATGGCCGCCATGCAGCCGGTGCCGGCGGCTGTGACTGCCTGGCGGTAGATCTTGTCGGCGACGTCGCCCGAGGCGAACACGCCCTCGATGTTGGTGCGCGTGGTCCCGGGCTCGACCTTCAGATAGCCGACCTCGTCCATGTCGAGCACGCCCTTGAAGATCTGCGAGTTGGGGACGTGGCCGATCGCCAAGAACAGGCCGGTGACCGGGAGGGTCTCGACCGCGTCGTCGACGGTGCTGCGCAAGCGCAGGCCCTCGACCCGATCCTTGCCGAGCACCTCGTCGACCGTGCGGTTCCAATGGACCTCGATCTTGGGGTTCTCGAGGGTCCGCTTTTGCATGATCTGGCTGGCCCGAAACTCGTCGCGCCGGTGGATCAGGTGGACCTTCTTGCACATCCGCGTGAGGTACTGCGCCTCCTCCATCGCGGTGTCGCCGCCGCCGATCACCGCGACCTCCTGGCCCGCGAAGAAGTGCCCGTCACAGGTCGCGCAGGCGGTCACGCCCTTGTTCATGAGGCGCTTCTCGCTCGGCAGGCCGAGGTACTTGGCGGTCGCGCCGGTCGAGATGATCAGCGCGTCGCAGGTGAAGACCTCGCCGCCGTCGACGGTGATCCGAAACGGCCGCTCACCAAGCTCGACCTTGGTGCCCATGTCGTAGTGGATCTCCGTGCCAAAGCGCTCGGCCTGCTCGCGCAGCTCCTCCATCATGTCGGGCCCGGTCACGCCCTTGGGGTAGCCTGGGTAGTTCTCGACCTCAGTCGTGGTCATCAGCTGCCCGCCCGGCTCGTTGCCGGTGATCACCATCGGCGAGAGGCTCGCGCGCGCGGCGTAGATCGCCGCCGTGTATCCGGCTGGGCCCGAGCCCAGGATGATGACTTTGCGGTGGGTCTCGCTCATGCGGCGCAGAGGATAGAGCCGCGTGGACGCTCGCGCTGAAAAAATACTTTGACAGCGGGCACTGTAACGGTTACTGATGGCACAGTACTTGGTGGCTCAGAGTCCACCCCACCCCAAACACCCGCTAAAACCATGTCCTGTGCATCCCAAACCACTCCATGGCCGTCCGAGGCCGAGCGCCTTCGGTCCTTCGCTGCCGCCATCGATGCCATCCACCACGACGCGAAGGCCCGCGTCGGCCCCGAAGACCTCCGCTATATCCGCAGGGTCGATCGCGTCTCTCGCGTGGCCGAGCTCGTCGGCCGCACGCTGATCGCGGTCAGCCCCGGCCCGATCCTGTTCACCACTGGCGTGCTCTCGCTGTGGGTCTACAAGCAGCTCCAAGCGACCGAGATCGGGCACACCGCCCTGCACGGGGCGTTCAACCGGATCGAGGGCGCCGGCAAGTTCCACTCCCGCGCGCACCGCTGGCAGGTCCCGATCGACGAGGCCTCGTGGCTGCGCGGCCACAACGGTCGGCACCACGGCCTGACCAACGTCGCGGGCCACGACGCCGACATCCACTTCGGCCCGATCCGCCTGACCCCCGAGACCCCCCACCGCTTCGTCCACTACTTCCAGGTGCCGTTCACCTTCTTGGTGCTGTTCCCCAACTTCACCGCCGGCATGAACCTGCACTTCACCGGGGTCGCCGACGTCTGGCTCGGCGACGACGAGCAGCTCGACTTCATCCCCGACCGCTCGCCGGCCTCGATCAAGGACGCCTACAAGCGGGCGTTTCGCAAGTTCGTCCCCTACTACGCCAAGGAGTACCTGATGTGGCCGGCGATCGCGGCTGCGGCCTTCGGCTGGTGGCTCGGGCCGCTAGTCGTGGTCAAGAGCCTCGCTGGCAACTGGGTGTCCGAGCGGCTCCGCGACATCTACTCGGGCCTGACGATCTTTTGTGGCCACGTCGGCGAGGAGACCGCGTCGTTCCCCGAGGGCACGCTCCCGGCCAGCAAGGGCGAGCGCTACGCCATGCAGGTCGAGGCGACCAACAACTACCAGGTGCCGTGGCTGGTCTCGCTGTTTTGCGGGGCGCTCGACAAGCAGATCGAGCACCACCTGTTCCCGAGCCTGCCCACCAACCGCCTGCGCGAGGTCGCACCGGAGGTCCGGGTCGTGTGTGCGGCGCACGGTGTAAAGTACCGGCAGCAGTCCTGGCCGCGCATGCTGTGGGGCTCGTTCAAGGAGATCGGCCGCCTGAGCCGCAAGCTCCCCCACGAGCGCGGCACCAAAACCACCTTGTCCGCGGCGGCCAGCTCATGAGCGCCTCCGCGGTCCTCCCGATCCCCCGCGCGATGACCCAGAGCCCACCCAAGCGAGCCGCACCGAGCCGAGCCAAACGCCGCAGCATCCGCCGCGCCGCGAGCCCGGAAGCCGATGCCCCGCCCGCGCGCGCCGAGCCGAGCGAACCGGCCCCCGCCTACACCATCGACGAGCTCACCGCGACCACCGGGATCCCCAGCCGGACCATCCGGTTTTACCAATCGAGCGGCGTGCTGCCCAAGCCCGACAAGCGCGGACGCATCGCGTACTACGGCCCGCAGCACATCGAGCGGCTCGAGCTGATCGGCACCATGCAAGACCGCGGCCTGCGAATGCGCGCGATCAAGGATCTGGTCGGCAAGGTCGACAGCGGCGAGGTCGTGCTCAACGAGTGGCTCGGCCTCGAGGAGCAGCTGTCCTCGGCCTGGGCCGACGACACGCCCAAGCTCTCGACCCGCGCCGAGCTCAACGAGCTGCTCGGCCCGCGCCGCCCCGGCTTCATCGCCGAGCTCACCCGCGGCGGCCTGATCGAGGCCCAGGCCGACGGCGGCTTCTTGATCCACAGCCCCAAGCTGCTGCAGATCACCGTCCGCCTCGACGACGCCGGCGTCGCGATCGAGGTCGCGACCGAGGCCGCGGAGATCCTGCGCAAGCACCTGTCCAAGGCCGCCCGCGAGCTCGCCAGCTTGTTCACCGAACGCGCCGGCGACGGGTTCGGCAAGGACGACTCGGTCGCGGGGATCAGCGACGCCTTCCGCGAGCTGCGGAGCCTCGGCCAAGAGTCGGTCAAGCTGATCTTCGCCCGGGAGATGGAGCAGGTCCTGCGCAAGATGGTCGAGACCGGCGAGGCCGCGCGGCTCGACAAGAAGAAGCGCCGACGCGCCAAGCGAGGGTGAGCGGGCTACTCGTCAGCCATGCCGAGCTCGCCGATCAGGCCGACCACGTCGTCCGGCAGCGCGATCCCAAGCTCCGCGCTCGCCTCCGTCGCGCTTCGCCCGAGCCTCCCGGCAGCCTCGCGCGCGCCCGGCTTGCCGGCCTCGACCGCCTCGCCAAGCAGGCGCATCCCCTCGGCTAGGTGCGCGATCGATCGCTCCGGTCGCCCCAAGTCCGCCGCTAGATCGGCCAAGAATTGCTGGGCGCCGGTGATCAGCGGCAGCAGCGTGTCGCCGTCGGCCTCGGCCAGCGTGAGCGCCTGTTGCCCGATCGCGTAGGCGCGCTCGAGCTGGCCGGTCTGCGCGAGGGCGAGGCCGTAGTTGGAGGTGACCTGCGCGAGCGTGATGCGGTGGGCGTGGGGTTGGGCCTTGGCGAGGATCTCGTAGGCGTTGACGGCCTGCTCGTAGACCGCCACGGCGCGCTCGCTGTGGCCGGCTCGCTGGTAGCAGCGCCCGAGGTTGTGGGTCAAGCGCGCGAGCGGGTGGAGGTAGCGGACGGCGTCGCCGAGCGCGAGCTTGGTGATCACCTCGAGGCCCTGCTCGGCCGGCTCGATCGCTTCGTCGACCCGACCGAGCTGGCGCAGCATGCCCGCGAGCGCGTCGAGGGCGTCGGCGTAGGTGACCGCGTGTAGCTGCGGGAGGCCGTCGCCGTACTCGTGAAACACGGCCACGGCCTGACGCATGGCGGCGATGGCCTCGTCGTTGCGACCGAGATCAGCGAGGGCCTTGCCGCGGTTGAGCTGGGTCAGCGCGATGCTCGAGACTTGCGTCGGATCGGGGTCGGCGCCGAAGCTGAACGCCTCGAACAGCTCGAGGGCCTGGTCGAGGGCGCGCAGGGCTTCGTCGAGGAGCCCGCAGCGGCGCAGCCCCTCACCGTAGTTGAGCAAGGTCCCGGTGAACTCGGGCTGGACCTTGGGATCGAGCTGGGCGAGGTCGGCCAACAGCCGGACCGCGTCACCGTAGAGATCGAGCGCGCGCCCGCCTTGGCCGAGCTCGATCAACGCGTCGGCGTGGTGCCGCATCGCAACGCCGAGCGTCACGTTGAGCTCGCGCCGGCCGCCCTCGACCAGCGCCCCGATCACGCGCATGGCTTCGGCGCTCGCGTCGGCCGCGTCGCCAAACTCGTGGAGCTCCTGCAGGCCCTCACACAGATCGAGGAGCGCCTCGGCGAGGGCCTCGCGCTGGCCAGGATCATCCGCGGCCGCGCGACTCGCTGCGCTGACCTTGGCCATGAGCTCGTTTAGATCGGGCAGCGAGGTCGTCATCGAGCGATGCTACCCGACCAGCGGCGATCGCTGGCGACTCCGGCAAAGGTTGCCGTGTTGCAACGGCTTGCAACCCCCCGCCACACCACGCAACCAGCGATCCTCCGACGACCAAACAACGGCCGTCCCCGTCCGCGCGCCGAGCTTGGCCCGATCAATGCACTGATCTCGCAACGCCAACCGGGAGCACAGCCATGCAAATCCGACCGTTCTTCGACCCCACGACCTACACCCTGACGTACCTGGTTTGGGATCCCAACACCCTCGACGCCGTCGTCATCGACCCCGTCCTCGACTACGACGTGCTCGCCTCCCAGACCTCGACCAAGTCCGCCGATCAGCTCACCGCGGCCATCAAAGACCTCGGCTTGCGCCTGCGTTGGGTGCTCGAGACCCACGCCCACGCCGATCACCTGAGCGCCTCGCAGCTGCTCAAGCAGCGGTTTGAAGCGCCGGTCGCGATCGGCCGGCGGATCACCGAGGTCCAAGCGACCTTCAAGACCATCTTTGACCTCGACGAGAGCTTCGCGACCAACGGCGAGCAGTTCGACCGGCTGCTCGACGACGGTGAGGTGCTCGAGGCCGGCTCGCTGCGCGTCGGGGTCATCGCCACGCCTGGCCACACCCCCGCGTGCGTGACCTTCGCGATCGACGACGCGATCTTCACCGGCGACGCGCTGTTCATGGATGACTACGGGACCGGGCGCTGCGACTTCCCCCGCGGGAGCGCCGAGGCCCTCTACGAATCGGTCCACGACAAGCTCTACGCCCTGCCCGACTCGACCCGCGTATTCGTCGGCCACGACTATCAACCCAACGGGCGCCCGGTCGCCTGGGAGACGACCATCGGCAGGTCCAAGCTCAACAACCCGCAGCTGCGAGCCGACACCCCCAAGCAGGAATTCGTCGACGCCCGGCAACAACGCGACGCGACCCTCCAGCCGCCGCGGCTGATCTTTCAAAGCGTGCAGGTCAACATCGACGCCGGGTGGATCCCGTCCGCCCACGCCAATGAGATCCGCTACCTGCGTCTGCCGCTCAACTTGTTTGGGCCCAGCGACGATCTCGGCGTCCCCAAGCCATAGCAGCGAGGCGCCGGGCGCCGCGCCGGCTCGGCGGGCGCTCGGCTCGAACAGCCGCGCCGCGCATCGATCGGCGCGGCTTCGCTAGTTGCTCGGGCATCGGCGCCCGCGCCCCGCGATCCGGCCCGCGACGCTGCTACGCTCAGGGCACGCATGACCATGACCACACAGTCGATGAACCGCTTGCGCCAGGTCCTCATTGTGGTCGCCGTGATCTCCACAATCGTGGTCAACGCGCTCGCCAACGTCCTGCCCCTCAACGACGTCACGACCGGTCAAGTCGCGGCCCAATTCGACGTCTTGTTTCAGCCGGCTGGCTACGTCTTTTCGATCTGGTCGCTGATCTACCTGGGCTTGCTAGCCTACGCGATCTACCAGGCCCGGCTGATCCGCCGCGACGATCCATCGCTGCGCACCCTCGACAAGCCGGTGCTGATCAGCTCGGCCGCGAACATCGCCTGGATCTTCGTTTGGCACTACGGGCAGATCGTCGCGTCGTTTATCGTGATGCTCGTGCTGTTGGGGTCGTTGATTGTGATCTACCGTCGGATCGGCCTGACCAACCCCCACCAGCCCTGCCCCAGCAGGCCAGCTCGCCTGCGGCTTTGGGCCGTCGATCGGGTGTTTAGCGTGTACCTGGGCTGGATCACCGTTGCGACCTTCGCCAACCTCGGCGTGATGCTCGCGCACCTTGGCTGG
>Ga0114946_10000437_pt1 | contig 27831 bp, 22 predicted proteins | sample WalLakDeSediment_FD_88676 | JGI IMG/M metagenome (GOLD analysis project Ga0114946, IMG submission 88676) | Lake sediment microbial communities from Walker lake, Nevada to study Microbial Dark Matter (Phase II) - Walker Lake 11/02/13 Deep Sediment | ecosystem: Environmental > Aquatic >... | reverse complement strand
TCTTCCAATTACCAGGAAAACAAGAAAGGTGGCTATAATTTTCTCTTGCCAGATTTTCGGGCAGCTGATGCAGGCTTGTTTTTAATAAATCAGCGCAACTTAAGCAGCAATTTCTTCTTTAATACTGGTATAAGAGCTGATATTGCCAGGGTTGATATTGCCGGTTATGAGGAAGCCGTTTGGATTGACTCTCAAACCATATCGCATTATCAAACAAGAAGCCCTGAATTCAGCAAGAGTTATTTCAATGCCACGGCCAATGCAGGTACTTCCTGGCTTTTCAGCGAGGGTTGGAATCTGAAAACAAACCTTGGCAGCAGCTATCGAACCCCCACGCCCATTGAACTTTCGGCTAACGGCATTCACCATGGGTCATTCAGGCATGAGAAAGGCGACACATCGCTTAGGCCTGAACGAGCCTTTCAACTGGATTTGGGGCTAATTTACAACCGCACGGAGATGTATTTTGCCCTAAGTCCTTTTGTAAATTATTTTTCAAATTACCTGTTTTTGAACCCCTCCGGCTTATTTTCACCTTTGCCAGGGGGTGGACAAATATACCGTTTTGAACAGGCCAGAGCCCTTCACCTTGGCAGCGAAGCATACATCGACTGGCACCTTACCCAAAAACTGCACAGCTCTCTTGGTGCGGAAATTATCTGGGCACAAAACCTGGATGACCACTATCCGCTCCCCTTTATCCCACCCAGCACACTGAGCCTGGAGGTAAGTTACCATGTTGAAAGCATTGGAAACATAATTGGGAAGACCAAATTCCTTGCAAGTATTCGAAGCAGTGCACATCAGAACAGGGTGGCGCGAAACGAGCCTGCCACCAGCGGATACACCTTGGTGAATCTTGGGTTTAGTACCCGATTCTCGTCGAGTGGGTTCGTGGCTGAAATCGATTTTCATGTTCAAAACCTTTTTGATATCCTTTATCAAAACCACCTGAGCTTCTATCGTAAGCTTGAACTTCCAGAACCGGGAAGAAATTTTTCATTGATAATAAGGTTTCCATTCTCGAGAAAAAACCTTAACGGTCAATAAGTTAACACCATTATTAACCTAAATTTTGTAATGCAATGCAAAAATCAATCAAAACAATTTTTTTAATTCTGATCATTTTAGCTTTCAATTTTGTGGCATGCACCGAAGAAACAATCGACACGGAAAAACCAGTAATTGAAGTTTCTTCACCAACAGACCATCAACACTTTCATCCTGGCGATATAATTCACTTTGATGCCGAGTTCTCTGATAATATAGAGTTAGGTCAATTCAAAATTGACATTCACTTCGGCGATGGTCACGACCATAAGTCAACAGCCATGGAAGCTGATGGAGTAGAATGGGATTTTGAATACATAGGTGAACTATCGGGCCGCAACAAGCATATTCACCTTGATATTCCAATTCCGAACAATGCAAAGCATGGTGAATACCACTTTATGGTTTATTGCACCGATAAGGCTGGCAATGAATCTTGGGTGGCCCTTGAAATTGAAATTGAAGACGATCATTAAGATTTGCAGTAAGTATGCAAAAAGAGGCCTTCCTGGAGTCAATTTCCGAGAAGGCTTCTTATTTTGTTTCTATACTAACAACGAAAGAAAAAACAGTGTTCGAAACCGGACATAAGTGTCCGAATTTAAGAACACAATAATTTACTTCCTTAAAAAAACTTTTCATCCAAAAAATATTTTGACAGAAAAAAATAATATAACGCGTAGAACCCATTATAAATCAATGGTTTGAATATTTATAATTTACTAAAAAAATATTTGGCATGCAGTTTGTTTTGCTGCGAAACGAATTCATTATGCACCATTTAAACAAGTATCACCATGAAAACCATCACGAAGCTTAAAATTTTGACCATCAGCGCGATGGTCGTGTTCAGTGCCTGCCAGAAAGAGCCGGTTTACCCTGAGATTGCAACATTAGAATCAACAGCCACACTGGGTTCAGAAATTGGAAAAACCGCAGACCGTTGGGAAAAAATTGAAGGGCTGCCCGAAGGCCCTGTCTTCAACCTAAGTTATGAAAACGGAGAAATACTTGCCCTTGGAAATAGTAGCCGTTTTCAAATTAATCCTTCCTCTCTTAAAGTAAGGGGCGACAATTTCGGTTCATTCACCGAAGATTATTCCACTACCTTGAATAAGGTTTTATTCACCAAGATCAGCAGCTCTTCCATTTTTGTATTCAACACCGAAAACCCAAAAGTGTTTTCCACCCTCGACATGCAAAAGTTAGATGAACAGTTTGACCGCTTCATTTCATTGCCAGGCTGTTATAGCAATGCCCTTGCCGCCAGCAAAAACAATATTTTCTTGACGGCATACGCCCGCCAAAAAAGCCCCGACCGCTCCGCAGGTGCATTAATTAACCTGGTTGTTTTCCAAGGTTCATTAAGCAAGTCTGGCAATGTGGTCATCAGCGAAGCAAAAACAATACCTGTAAAGGGTCTCTATTCTGACGCAAGGCTGCTGACTGTTTTTTCATGGGAAGAAAAGTTCATTGTTTCCTTTGACTCAATGACTATAATTGTATGCCAAGACGGATTTTACCATCAAGTAAGCGATCAAAGCATATTTGAGATCATTCCGTTTAAAGGAGTATTAGTTGGATTTGGCGTTGATCAAATGCTTCTTTCAAGAGATGGTGGTGTTACCTGGAATACCCTCACCAGGAATAAACCTGGCAATTTCCAATACTGGATGCAAAAGGGATTCCAGTTTGGAAACGAACTCATTACTTCTTCTCCAACCGCAATTTATCAGATTGATCTGAAAATTGATGATTCAGGTTTTTATGTAAAACAAATTCCTGCTGAAGAGATAGGCCTTTACAAGGAGCATGTAATTTATGACATGGCAATTGTTAACAATAAGTTATATTTAGCCACATCTAAGGGTATTTTCTTCAGGCCTATGGAAAATCGCAATTCAAGGCTGACAAAAAATTAACAGCGAAAAAAAAGGGGGCTGCCTCAATCGGCAGCCCCTTTTTTTGTTTACCGGGTTAGTCGGTGGGTTTCAATTTCAGGTTTTCCCCACATTATAAATATTGTTTGTGGCACTTGCACATTTTGCAAATAGGGTCCACGCACCGGATCTTTTTCGCCCGCAGCAAGCCGGAACAATTCCTGACCAGGACCTTTAGCATAAAATGGCACTAAGGTGTTGGTATGATGACCAAAGTTGAACTTGGCTAGAGGCAGATTCCCTTTCCCATTGTTCACCACAGGCGAGTTAATGTTTTCAGGGTGATCGGGGCCGGTAAGGTAGCCGGTTTCATGGTCGGCGGTAATAATGATCAGGGTTTCGTTCCAGCTGCTGTATTTTTCAACCCATTCAATGGCAGCTTTTATGGAATTATTGAAATCGATCTGTTCTTCAATGGTTCTGACCAGATCGTTGTCATGGCTGGCCCAGTCGATGGCTCCGCCTTCAACCATAACAAAAAAGCCTTTGGGGTTTTGACCAAGCACGTTCAGGGCAGCACGGGTCATTTCTTCCAAGGTAGGCACATTGAGATTCAATGTCTGTGAATAAGGTATGACTTCAACTTCACCATCTGACCGACCCTGCTGTAAGGTAGAATGAACTTTTGGAACACCCAATACGCGACCTGGAGTTGGGCCACTTGCCATGCTTAAAAATTCTTCACGGGTTTGAATAATCGTCCAAGGGTCGGGTTTCCCGTCACCATTGGCATCCTGCACCTTGAATAATTGACCTTCGGCTTCAAATTCAGTAAGGCCATCATTTGCCACCAATTGATCCCAAATTTGGCGACCGCCAACATAACGACCGTTGTTTTCGGAAGGCCGGCCATCATCATCATAATTTGGATGACCAATCGCCATGATAAGATCAAGTCGGGTGTTGAAAAACATATACCGGGCAATTTCTTCATAATTACTGCGGTTGCTGTTATGAGCCGCAAAACTTGCAGGGGTCGCGTGACTCAATTGTACACTTGACACCACCCCGATTGACTTGCCAAGGGCTTTTGCAGCCTGGCTCACATGGGTCAGGGTATCGCCATCAACACCAATACCAATGGAATTGTTATAGGTTTTTCGTCCGGTAGATAATGCTGTGCCGGCAGCTCCGCTATCGGTATAATCAAGAGTGTTGTATTTGGCATCGCTCCAGGCTTGCCTTGGGCTGTAACCATTGCCAAAAACCCTATCATTATCACGTTTGCGGGTCATTGCCGGATAAGTAGCAAGGCCAACCTGGGTCCAATCGTCCTGTTCAAAGGGTTGGGCATTCTCATGGCCATACTCAAAAAAATTGGCTGCAAGCACGTGGTTATAACCCATGCCATCGCCAACAAAAAAAATAATGTTTTTGGGTTTTGGAACAGATGGTTCCTTTGATACATTTGAAGTATGCTGCCCGCACGAAACCAGCCCCAAAAAAATCATTAGGCCTGTTATGGCCAGGAAAATTATTCTTTTTTTCCAGAAAATCATGGTTTAAAGATTAAATAATTTCGAACTAATTACATTTAACTATTTGAATATAAAGGTAGTGAAATTTTGACTGCCCTTTTTTTCAGCTTGCAAAATTCATGATTTTTTAACATAAAAAAAAGCGCCAAAAAAAAGGCGCTTCTCCAATATATTTTCAACAGCAAGAACCATTAATAGTTCAGACGCGAAAAGGAAAGAAACACATCCCACATTTCAACGAAACAAGATGGCATTGTTTTTCTTAATTCCATTTTTCGCGAATCAATAGGCTGATTATCATTGGGTTTTAAATGGAGTTTGCGAAGACGGTTTCGCAAACCCGGCGATTTTTTAGTATTTTTCTCCATAATGTACCTGTTTACTTATGCAAATATATCAGAGGAATGTTAAAAAATCATTAATATTTAAACAAATGTTTATAAAAAATTTTGCAATTAATTATTACCAATTGGTTTTAAGAGATTTACGGTAATCTTTTATAAACTATTACTGATGCTCATTTTTAACAAATAGGTGTTTCATTGTTTCCCCAAATACTGTTGCCGAAAATAAGCCCCAACGAAAGGAAAATGTTTAATTTTACAGGCGAAACCAAGCATAGGGAAGGGATGAATGTTTTATACATATCGTACGATGGGATGACCGATGCTTTGGGTCGTTCGCAGGTGATACCCTACCTTGCCGGGCTCTCGCAGAAAGGCCATAAAATTCATGTGATCAGTTGCGAAAAAAAAGACACTTTCGCAAGCGGGCGAGTTGATGTTGAAAATATATTCAAAAAAAACGCGATCAGCTGGACACCGCTTTGGTTCTCTACTTTTCCACCTTTTCTTTCAAAAATCTTCGATTTAATAAAAATCAGACGTGTCGCACTGCGCCAGCATCGCAAAACCCCCTTTGAAATTGTGCACTGCCGAAGCTATATTGCTTCATTTGCCGGCCTGTTTATGAAAAAACGCCTGGGGTTGCGATTTGTGTTCGATATGCGAGGGTTCTGGGTTGATGAACGATTCGAAGGCAATATTTGGAACAGGTCAAATCCGTTTTTCCGCCTGGTTTACACCTATTTTAAAAAGCGCGAAAAAGAGTTTTTCAGTCATGCCGACGCCATTGTAAGCCTGACTGATAGCGGTCGCCGCATCATTGGGCAAACCTTTGGCCAAAAGGCCAAAAGCCTTACGCGCGTGATTCCCTGTTGTACTGATACAGACTTGTTCTCGCTGAAAAACATTCAATCGGAAATTAAGGAAAACCTGCGTAAGGAACTTGAAATTGACCCAGCCCACTTTGTTATTTCGTATTTGGGAAGCATAGGCACATGGTACATGACCCTCGAAATGATGGATTTTTTCAGGCGGTTGTTGAGAAAATTTCCTGACGCAAGATTTCTTTTTATTACAGGTGAAGAACCGCAACAAATTTTTTATGCAGCAAGAAAGGCTTACATTGATCCAACTTCAATTATTGTTGTCAAAGCAGCGCGCAACGAAGTGCCGCTTTACCTAAGCCTTTCCGATATTTCAATCTTCTTTATTAAGCCAGTTTTTTCAAAGAAGGCATCCAGCCCAACCAAGCAGGCTGAGATCATGAGTATGGGAATCCCCTTTATTACCAACCAGGGCATTGGTGATACCGACCAAATTGTGAAAGAAACCGGTGTAGGCATCCTTGTTGATGATTTTACAGAAGAAGCTTATGATGGGGCTATAAGCCAGATCCCTGCCCTGCTGAAAAAGGCCCCTGAAAGCATAAGGCAGTGCGCCCTTGACTATTTTAACCTGGAAACAGGCGTTGAGAAATACCATGAAATTTACAAGGGCCTGAAATCCTGAGTTGTGTTTTCGGGCTTGCCTTGGTTCTGCTATTCAGCCAGAAACCTAACAGCCGAAGCTTTAAAATTCAGCCAAACCTTTTTCCCAGGAGCCAGGCTGAGCTTTTCGAAGGAAGGACGGCTTACTGAAGCAACCAGTTCAATGCCGGCCTCAACCACCACTTCCATTCCTGAACCACTCAGGTAACCTTCCCGAAGGGTTCCCTGAAACTGATTAATGGCTGAACTTTCGAGCGGGTGTTCCGAGAGCAGGATATCTTCCTGGGGAATCATGACAAATCCCCGGTTAGCGCTTTCAGGGCTCATAAAAGAGATCGAAACCTTCCGGTTCAAAACGGCATTTTTTAATCCCTCCTTCCCGGGAAACTCTTCAACCTGGCACGGGAAGATGTTTTTAATTCCGCTGAAGCGGGCCACAAATTCTGACCTGGGGTGCCTGAACACTTGATCGGGAGTGCCAAATTGTGCCAGCCTACCGTTTTCAATAACTGCCACTTTATTGGCCAGGGTAGCTGCTTCCATGAAATCGTGGGTGACGTGGATCATGGTTTTTCCGCTGCGGTTTATCTGCCGGAGTAACCCCCTCAGATCACTTTTCAGCTTCACGTCAAGATTTGCCAGAGGTTCATCGAGCAGCAATATTTCTGGTTCGGCAGCGAGGGTCCGGGCAAGTGCCACGCGTTGTGCTTCGCCCCCCGAGAGGGTGCCAGGATACCTGCTGAGCAGTTGGCCAGCACCGGTTTCGGTGGCAAGGCTCTTCACCTTCTTATCCAGCTCGGGAGCAGGCACCTTTCTGGTTTTCAGGGCATAGGCAATGTTTAAGAACACGTTCATATGCGGAAACAGGCAAAGATCCTGGTAAACCAGCCCTACGGGCCGGTGTTGTATCCTGTAGTGGGTAATGTCGCGGCCATTCCAAATGATGCTGCCTTTTGCGGGTTTAACAAGGCCTGCAAGCACTTCGAGTAAAACTGTTTTGCCTGCCCCTGACACGCCCAGCAAGGCAAGGTAATCGCCGGGCTCGAGACTCAGTGAAACATCTTCGAGCGAAAAACCATCGAAGCGTATGCTGATATCCTTAATTTCTAACATGCAAGTGGTTCTTTGACAAAATTCTCATGACCACAAAAACGGCCAGGCAAACCATTACAAAAAGGGCGGCCACCGGGCGTGCATAAGCCAGTCCGAAGGAAGTGAAGCGTTCCCAAATGAGCACTGGGGTGATCATGGGGTGGTAGGCAATGATGACCACTGCGCCAAACTCACTAAGGCCGCGGGCCCACATCATTACCAGTCCGCTAAGTATTGATCGTTTGGCCAGTGGCAGCGAAACGGTGAAAAAAACGCGCCAAGGGGAAGCGCCGAGGTTAAGGGCAGCTTTTTCAAGCTTTTCGGGAACCGCAGCAAAACCGTCGCGGGCGGCATTGATCAGGAATGGAATGCTCACAAAAGCCATGGCCAGCACTATGCCTGCCACCCCGCCAACGAAAGTAATTCCGGCGGCTTCGCCTGCTTTGCCCAGCCAGGTGCCACGGCTCACAATGCCCAGAATGGCAATGCCTGCAGCAGAATGCGGTATGACCACCGGAAGGTCAACAATGCCATTTACCAAGCCCTTGAGGAAAAACTCCTTCCGCGCAAGCACATAGGCCAGCGGGATTGCCCCAACGCCAAAAATGAGCGTGCCGGCAAGTGAGCTCAAAAGGGTTAACCTGATGCTTCGAATAACCACAGGGTCAGCAGCGGTTTGAGCATACTGGGGTAAGGATGTTTTTAAAAACATCCCCGCAAGGGGCGCTATGATAAATAGCAGCACCAAGCCCCCAAGAAACATAAATACAAGGCTCAGCCTGCGGTTTTGCAGCATCTGCCGGAATTTTGAGTTGTGCAAATATACCTGTTTTGGCCAAAATTGAAGGCAGGTTTACGATTGTGATAATTTCGTAAATTCGTGAGCCTAAAATCAATAAATATGGAAAGGTATATCCGCAACGAGAAAATGCTAAGCCCGGCAGAGAATCAGAAATTGCGAACGTTTCGCGTGGCAGTGGTGGGTTGCGGGGGGCTTGGAGGATACATTATTGAAATGCTTGCACGCCTTGGAATCGGATACTTGACCCTGATCGATGGTGATGTTTTTGAGCCCTCTAATCTTAACAGGCAACTGCTTTCCAACCCTGAAAATATTGGCCAACCCAAGGCCCGTGAAGCCAAACAAAGGGTTAAGGAAATTAATCCTGAAATTACCACGGTGGCTGTTTATGAGTTTCTTACAGAAGTGAATGCCGAGGAGATACTGAAGGGCCATGACCTGATTTGCGATGCCCTTGACAATATCAAGTCGCGGCGCATTATTGAAAAAGCGGCAGAGAAACTTAATACGCCGATGATCTTCGGCGCCATCGCTGGCTGGTATGCGCAAGTTTGCACCATAATGCCCGGCGACCGGATACTTGAAAGGCTCTACCCTGCCGAAATGGAAAAAGGAGCTGAAACCCACTACGGAAACCCTTCCTTTACCCCCGCCCTTGCGGCTTCAATACAAGTGGCCGAAGCAATAAAAGTTTTGCTCAACAAAGAAGGATTGCTACGAAACAAAGTTCTTTCAATAAACCTGCTCAACCATGAGTACCAGGTGATCGAGCTATAGGTTTTTCAGAAGCCTGAAACAAGCTTTTGACTTGCCATTATTACTTCAACAATGGGTATCCTGCCGTTTGTCATTTTGGACAACAATGACAACCCTTTTAACTCCCTTCCGGAAAATTGTTGGTAACTTTGCACCTGAAAAATTTTAGTTAAGATATGATCAGTTTTGAAGAAGCCCTGAATATTATTCTTACGGATGTGCGCCCAACAGGCACCGAGAGGGTTGATTTTAATGATGCGCTCTTCAGGGTGCTGGCCGAAGATGTGTTTTCTGATGTAGACATGCCACCCTTCGACAAGTCTGCCGTTGATGGCTATGCCTGCCGGCACGGTGACCTTGGCCGCGAGTTGGAAGTACTTGAAATCGTTGCCGCAGGTGAAATCCCCATTACGGCTGTTGGAGAAGGTCAATGCACCAAGCTAATGACGGGGGCAATGATTCCTGAAGGAGCCGACACAGTTGTAATGGTTGAGCACACAGAAGAAATTCGTCCGGGCTATATTCGCTTTACCGGAAACAAAACTTCCAGAAATATTGCATACAAGGCAGAAGATGTAAAAAAGGGCGACAAGGTTTGGGGAAAAGGCATGCAGATATTGCCGCAGCATGTGGCCATTTTTGCTTCCGTTGGATGTGTAAATCCCCTTGTTGCCCGTCAGCCCAGGGTGGCCATCCTTTCAACCGGCGATGAACTGGTGGAACCGGCACAATTACCGGGCCCGGGTAAAATCCGTAACAGCAATGGATTTCAGCTTATTGCCCAAGTGAAGGCTGCCCATTGCATTCCAAATTATATGGGAATCATTCCTGACGATGAAGATGCAACCGATAGGGCCATTAGTAAGGCATTGGCTGAAAACGACATGGTGATTCTTACGGGTGGCGTGTCGATGGGCGATTTCGACTTTGTGCCCAAAATCATGCGAAAGAACAAGGTAGATATCTTGTTTCAGAAAGTGGCCGTGAAGCCCGGAAGACCCACCGTTTTTGGCCGAACAGAAAATTCATATATTTTCGGACTACCAGGAAATCCTGTATCTTCATTCATAAACTTCGAAGTTTTTGCAAAACCCCTGCTTTACAAAATGATGGGGTTCGACTGGAAACCCCGGATACTTGAACTGCCCATGGGCATCGATTTTCAAAGGAAAAAGGCCGATCGGCTCGAGTTTCTTCCGGTAAATATTGATGAAGGCGGACGCGTTGTTCCGGTAAGTTATCATGGTTCAGCCCACATTCATGCTGTTTGTATGGCTGATGGAATCATGACCATCCTAAAAGGGATAAACGAAATAAAAAACGGAGCTTTTGTAAATGTTAGACCGATATAACCGCAAAATAAACTATCTGCGCATTTCGGTCACCGACCGTTGCAATCTTCGCTGCCGCTATTGCATGCCCGAAGAGGGCGTGCAGTTTATGCCGCACAGCGAAATACTAAGTTTTGAAGAGATCAGGGAAGTAGTTGAAGTTGCAGTGCCGCTGGGAATCGACAAGATTCGTCTTACTGGTGGTGAGCCTTTGGTGCGCAAAGATATTGTAGAACTGGTGCGAATGATCGCTTGGGTGCCGGGTGTAAAAGACATTACCATGACCACCAATGGGCTGTTGCTCGGAAGCTTTGCCGAGGCGCTTGCCCAGGCAGGCCTTCACAGGATCAATGTAAGCATCGACACGGTTGATCCTGAAAAATTTGCCCAGTTAACGCGCGGCGGAGACATCCGCAAGGTTTTTGAAGGCATAGAAGCGGCTCGAAAGGCAGGACTCAGCCCCATCAAGGTAAACTGCGTGATTAAGCAAAAGAGTGATGAGCCCGATGCACTGGCAGTTAAGGCTTATTGTTTGGAGAATGGTTTGGATGCCAGATTTATCAGGCAAATGGACCTGCATACCGGCAAGTTTGGCATTGTAGATGGTGGAAGCGGTGGCGACTGCAGCAATTGCAACCGATTACGGCTTACCAGCAACGGCATGATGAAACCTTGCCTGTTTAGCGATATGGAATACAGCGTAAGAAAACTTGGTATTAAGCAGGCTATTGAACTGGCCCTTGGCGTTAAGCCTGAGAAGGGCACGGTTAACCTTCACAATTGTTTTCATAATATTGGAGGCTGAATGATTAATGATTAGCTTCGCTGAGCTCATCCGCTGGCCAGCGGATTCGGTTTAGGATTATTCTCCCGCTTGCGCGGGATCGGTTAATGATTTATAATTAATGATTCCGATTATGAATAAGTTTTCGCATACTGATGAGAAGGGCAAGGCCCGTATGGTTGATGTGGGAGGCAAGCCCGTGCAACAGCGTTCAGCCACTGCCCGTGGTTTTATTTCACTAAACGCCCAAACGGCGGCCCTTATCCGCGACAATCAAATAAAAAAGGGCGATGTGCTTACCGTGGCAGAGATTGCGGGCATCCAGGCGGCCAAAAAGACCCATGAACTGATTCCCCTTTGCCATCCGCTGCAAATAACCAAGGCTGAAGTTACCACCACCATGAAGGATAATGGGGTGGAAGTTTTTGCCACGGTTAAATGTCAAGGGCAAACAGGTGTGGAGATGGAAGCCCTTACTGCCGCAAGCGTGGCGCTTCTAACCATATACGACATGTGCAAGGCTGTTGACAAAGAAATGGAAATCAGCAAAATAAGGCTGATTGAAAAGAAAAAGGAATAAATCCCTTTCGAAGAAAAACAATTATTTTGATTTGTAATGAAGGTTCTATCTGTTAATACTTCTGAAGAAAAAGGCACGGTAAAAAAGCCGGTTCATCAAATTAAACTTACAGACCAGGGAGTATTGGGTGATGCCCACTCAGGCCCATGGCACCGGCAGGTAAGCCTGCTTGGAAAAGAGAGTTTTGATCGTTTTTCTGAACAAGCCGGCCGGCAACTGGTTTTTGGCGAGTTTGCCGAAAACATTACCACTCATGGGCTTGAACTAGTCAACACATCACCTTTAGATCGCCTGTTAGGAGCTAACGTCGAGCTTGAGATCACACAGATTGGCAAGGAATGCCACGGCAGCACCTGTGCCATTTTTACGGAAGTTGGCAATTGTGTAATGCCAAAAGAAGGCATCTTCGCAAGGGTAATCAAACCTGGTGTTTTGAAACCGGGCGATGAGCTGGAATACCTGCCCAAAGTTTTCCGCATAATGGTTATCACCCTAAGTGATCGGGCCAGCCGTGGTGAATACGAAGACCGCAGCGGTCCTCGCCTGGTTGAGGTTCTCGAAAAGCATTTTGATAAAAAACCCAGAAAAATCCAAACAGACCACCATATAATACCAGATGATGCCGAAATTCTACGCAAGTTGGTAAACGAAGCCATTACCAGCAGATATGATGTAATGTTTACCACCGGCGGCACCGGTATTGGCCCGCGCGACATTACCGTTGAAACCATAAGACCCCTTCTTCAGAAAGAAATTCCCGGTATCATGGAAATGATCAGGGTAAAATACGGAGCCAATAAACCCAACGCCCTGCTCAGTTGCGGCATTGCAGGCCTGGCAGGAAATACCCTGGTTTATACATTACCGGGTAGTGTAAAAGCCGTGAATGAATACATGGAAGAGATTTTAAAAACGATGGAGCACTTGATATACATGCGCCATGGATTGGACGCGCATTAAAAAAAAGGGGCCTTTCGGGCCCCTGATTTTTTTCTGATTTTTTTTTACCAGCCGATAATGATAAAGTCGACACGGCGATTGATGCTAAGATTTTGCTGGGAGAGCGGATCGTTTTGACCGCGGTGCGAAATGTTGAGCCGATCTGGGCTGATCCGAAAATCATTCACAAGAATATCATATACTGACTTTGCCCTGCGCTCACTCAATTCAAGGTTATAGGCTGAAGGGCCAGTAATATCGGTATGTCCGATGAGCTCAATACGAACTGCAGGATTGGCTGTCATAAAGCGCGCAGCCGAAGCAATGCGCTCATAGTTGTAGTTATCAATTGCGGCACTGTTCAGCCGGAAATATACACTGAGCAAAGATGCCACAGAAGCTTCTGTTGCTCCGGTTCTCTGCTCGGCTGCACTACTAACACGCATGCCAAGTTCATTTTGTCTTATATCAATAGCCTGAATCTGCTGACGAAGTTCAGCAAATTCACGATCGTAAGTGTTTTCAAGTATGCGCTGGTCAATTACATCAATCCTTCTGTCAACCTCTTGAATTCTTTCAACCACGAAATCCATTCGGGTTACATCGCCCGGATACATTACCACCGATGGAGATGCCCATTTCATTGAGCGGGTATTCTTTCCAAGCTTAAACACGAAACCAACGCTGGTATAATTATAAGCATCGTACTTCGAAAAAATCCTTCGAAGCGCATCCAGTTTGTCGGTTTGTGTCATGCGAAATCCAGATTCTATTTCAAGGTCGATTCTATTGGAAAGGTTAAACCGAACCCCAAGCCCAAAAGGCATTGCAAGATCTATAAGGCGGCTTTCCTTTACGGATCCATCTGCCGAGTATCCGTAAACATTTTCAATTTGGTCATTCAGGAATAATTTAGAACGGTAAGAAACCATCCCAACTCCCAATGCCCCGTAAATATCGATTCGGTCGTTTTTTGACCACCTGGGAGTTAAAAGTTTGGAAAAACTGACCACGCCGGCCAGGTTGGCATCCCAGATCTCGGACTTGAAATATCGATCTTGGCTGTCGTCCTTTCCGCTGAGATTACCCATTAAGAATTGCCCCCTTAAACCGAAGGCTGGTGAAAAGTGGTATTCAAGTTTGGCACCGCCACCAAAGGTCAATTCATCAAATGCAGGAAAATAACTGTTTTGTTTTATGTCAGTGAAAGGTGTCAGCAATCCTGCATTCAGGCCCAGTGAAAACCTGTTGTAATCTGCTCCAACATGTCTTTGCGCAAGCAAGGGTTGGACCAAAAGCGAAAAAGCCATTAACAGTGCTGCTAAAAGTTTCATAATAATAATTTTTTGATATTGTATTTACTGGCTGTAATTAATTTTAACTCGTAATAAGCTTCAAAATTAACATATATACCGTAAAGGCAAAATGTTTTTTTACACAAATTCAGATTAAAGTCAAAAAAAACAGGTGAATTCACCTATAAAAAATGGTTGTTTCCTTGGTGTACGGAATTCAAAAAAAAATGTTACAAGCGGAGATAATTCAGGGTTGTTTTTTTAGGTAAGGCTAAAACAATGCCCTTACCTGCATTGAACCGGTGTGTAGTGCCGGTGCGCCCGGCGACTTGCGACCGTGGTAGCTGACATTCAGTTGCAGCCAGGCGTTGAGAGTTTGCTGCCAGGTGAAGTTCCAAACATTGTTGGTGCCGGCATTCAGACCTTCAAGCATTTCAAAGGCCAAGGGAGTATTGGTCGAAAATGGGTAATCTATTTGGGCAAGCTGATACCTGCCTGAAAGATTTCCCTTGCCGGGAATGCTGTATCTTAATTCAAAGCCACCCCTGTGAATGATCGCTTTTTCACCAGAAGCCATCAATACATTCTCCTTTTCGGAAAAACCGTATAGCAAACTCAGACGCCAGCGATTTTCGAACTGATAGTTTAATGCGGGGTCAACAGAAAGGGATTTAATCCGGAAATTCCGACTCATGAAAAACTCGGCCTGGTTCTGCTTTTCAACTGTGCTTACAAGCATTTCGAAAAAGTAGCGGCGGTCAATGTTCCATCGGGTTCTTAATGCGGTGCTTTGCAAAACCCGGCTTTCAAAACCATTGCTAAGGAGCATTTTGTTGCGGTTTTCGAGCCAGGTAAGCTCCATGAAAAACACGCTTCCTGACCTGTTAAAAAACAGAGAATTTCTGAATGATGAATTAAGTCCAATCAGCAGGGTATCCTCCACCATGGCGCCAAACGGAAGAAAGTTTGATGTTCTTGCTTCACCCTGGTTTCTTTGATCGATGCGAAAACTTGTCTGATTGCTGAGTCGTGAGAGAAACTTCTTTACCCCAGATTCTTCACGCCATGCCACCCTTGGATCGATGGTAAGGGTATGGCTGTAGGTGTTTGAATAAACCCGGATAAAATCGTCGGTTGGAACAAATACCCTGATAAAGTTGGCCTGATCAGGAAATTGGGCCAGCTCGAATTCATCCAACTCCATAATGCCATTACCATTGTAATCAATCCAGGCATATACGCCCTGTCCTGCCGGAACTTCAAGGTAAATGTATTCGCGCTTGCGCTCCATGCCGCTGCCTGTTTCATAAAACAAAGAAGAAACCACCAGCCCGTTCAACCAGCGCGAGAAGTAGTTAAGGCGACCACCTATGCTATTTTCAGGTTTATCCTTTTCCACATTCAGCGACCTTAAAGTAAGATTAAGAAGTAAGCGTTGAGCCGGATTCTTTAAGAACTCGTAGCTCAATCCATAATCTTTTGCCAGGGCTTCATTCACAAAGCCGGTGCCTGATGGTCTGCGGTCGGTTCTTGTCTTATGGAAAAGCCGGTAGCGGTTCTTTGCTGTATCGGGGTTCGAAACAAAGAATAACCATTCATTAAAAAAGGCGCTGGAAGGCAGCAAATCGCCTTGATCTTCATTTCTTTGGCGGTTATCCTCCATTTGGTGTTCAAAACCCGCCACCATAAAAAGGATCGGTCTGCTGATGCCGGCACGGTGCCGGTAAAAGCCGGTTTGCCGGAACCCTGAAGAATTCAGCAGGCTGCCGTCAAAAAAAATCATGAAGCCACCCAATGACAACCGGGCATCAGCCATATTCATAAAGCCGCTGTAGGCAGAACCTTTCTGGAAAGACCTGAACTGATAACGGGCATTGCCATTCTGCGGATTTGTCAGTTGTAAACTCAGGGAAGTGTTGTGTTCGCCTGCATCGGCATCAAAATCCCCCAGGTTCCAGTCGCGCTCAAACTCCACCGGCCTGAAACGCTCAACAGGCGTAAAATTCTTAGAAACGAGTTCGTGAGAACCCGACATAAAAAGGTTCCAGTTGCCATCGCCAAGGGCTGGTAATGGCGTTTTATTGTTTAACCTGAAAACAAGCCCGAAACCCAGATCATCGCCCTTATCAAAATCAGAGAAAAGGTTAAGGTCGTTGTTGCTCAGGGCAAACTCTATTCCTGCGTTGGTTCTGCCGCTCAACTGATAATCGGCGCCCAGGCTGAGCATTTGGGTTTTCTTGGGGGTAACCAGTTGAATAATGGGTTCGTGGGTTCCCTGCCGTTGCCCGTTCATGGGCACAATCCATTGAAAAACCCTACCGTTGGCCGCAGAACTCACCTGAACGTAGCTTCCATTGCCCTGCCCAACAAATGAAAAGCCCACGCGATAAATGGCCCTATCAGGATCGGTGGAAAAGACAAATACCGAGTCAAATCCCAGCGTATCGGTCATTAAATACATTACCCTGTCATTTCTGAAGCCTATGCTATCCGCATTCCAGTCGAAAGCAAGGTGAAGGCTGTCGCCCACGCCGGCCATTTTTGCAATCCGGTCATCGGTCAGCTCTTGAAATAGACTTTGATTTTTCAGGTCCTGCTCTGAAAAGAAATTTATCCTGAAAGATGATTTGTCTGATTTGATGTTTGATCCGGCAAACAAAACCGATCGTGCATAGTTTCGCTCAGCATACTCAAATTCAACTACAATGCGGTTGTCTTTTGTAATAAGCTTTCGGGAAGTGAAAGTAATCTCGGCCATGTTATAGTCAATCACATAGTCCTGATCCATTCCACGTGTAAGCAATACCCCATCGATAAAAACCCTTTCGGTGCCTGCCAGCACAACAATATAGCTTTCGTTGTTGGCACCGGTAAGTTTATAAGGCCCTTGGTTTCCCTCCACTGCCCGAAGTTGATTTCTTACATATTTGCCTTTAGCTATGGCTCCTGCGGCGGTGAGCTGCACTTTTGCGCCGCCCAGAGGGCCTGTGTCATGTGCGCGGGTTGAAAAGCTTGCCATGGCTCCCTGTGCCCTACGCTGAAAATGCATAAAGTGGCCCTGCGGCCTTTCCATCTCAAAGTCGCCGGCGGTGAGTTGCCCGCCCAAGCCTGCCACCTGAATGAAAACCTTGTCGAAATCCTGCAATTGACGGGTCGTTCCATCGGGCTGAAAGGGAATGTCCTGGTCAGATATCACCGCATTGATCTCAATCTCATCGCTGAGGTTGCCGCTAAGTTGCAGGTTCATGGCCGACTGCAGGGAGAGGTCCTGCCGGTTGCCAACAGTGATTCCCCGGGTGATACTGCCGGAGCTTTGCAACCCGCTTACCCTCAGCAGCCCTTCTTCAGGAGCCCTGATACCGAGCCGCAAAGGCATTGCAGCCATGGCGCCCTGGTCATCAAAGAGAATTGCGGCATCTTTATGAAAATAAGGCGCTGTTAATAAGACAGGGAACACGCGGTAGCTAACCAAAAGGCTGTCGGCCTGCATGTTTTGCGGAAGCCTAAAACTTATTCTGGCATTCAGTGCATCGAAACGAAAAAAAGCTGAATCGAGTGCTTGGCCATCACTAAAAGTTATTGAGAAACTTTCCGGTTGAATGCTTAGCGTGTCGAGCTGATGCATTTGCTGACCGGCAAAGATCCTTTTCTGGCGAAAGCCCCCTGCTTCCTGAGAAAACAAAAAGTTGCTTCCCCAAAAAAACAGAAAAATTGAAATAATAGCCAGACGACCCACCAGTTTGTAATGATTTTTGTCAAACCCTTTGGTTAAAAAGAGGGCTTTTGTGAAAGGGCTAAAATTACGGGGCAAAATTTACATTTGCAAACCTTCTGAAAAAAACAGACCTGCCCGTTTTTGGGGCAGGCCTGAACCAATTAATCCTTAAGCAAAACCACTTTTTAAAAGAGGCCTGAAATATTTCCATCATTGTCGATATCGATCTTTTCGGCCGAGGGGTGCGAGGGCAGACCTGGCATACGCATGATGGTGCCGGCGATAGGAATCAAAAAGCCTGCCCCTGCAGCCACCTCAAACTCGCGTATCTTCACCGTGAACCCTGTTGGCCGACCCAGCTTGTATTGGTCGTCAGAGAGCGATTTCTGCGTTTTGGCCACACAAACCGGAAGTTTGTCAAGTCCGATCTTTTCAAACTGGCCGATCTGAGTTTTGGCTTTAACGGTATACTCAACATGGTCGGCACCATAAAGCTTGGTTGCTATTACATGCAGTTTTTCTTCAATGGTTGAATTAAAGCTGTAAAGCGGCCTGAAGCAAGTGGTACATTTCTCGGCTTCTTCCTTTACCAATTTAGCAAGTTCAATGGCCCCTTCACCGCCTTTTGCCCAGGCTTCGCAAATGGCTACTTTAACACCAAGTTCTTCGCAACGCTTGCGAACGGCTTCAACCTCTTCGTCGCTGTCGGTGGCAAACTTGTTAATAGCCACCACAGGCTTAAGGTTAAAATGCTTAATGTTTTCAATGTGTTTCTCAAGGTTCGGCAAACCCTTCTCAACCGCTTCCACATTAGGTTCGGTGAGTTTGGCAAGCTTCACCCCACCATGATATTTAAGCGCCCTGATGGTGGCAACAACAACTGAAGCATTGGGCGAAAGATTTCCATACTGGCATTTTATGTCAAGGAATTTCTCGGCACCCAACTCAGAGGCAAAACCAGCTTCTGTAACCACATAATCAGAAAAACTGAGGCCCATTTTTGTTGCAATAAGGGTGTTTGTACCTTGAGCAATGTTTGCAAACGGACCTCCGTGAATGATTGCCGGGTTGCCTTCGATGGTCTGAACCAGGTTGGGCATTATTGCATACTTCATTAAGGCAGCCATGGCACCTTGTGCATGAAACTCACGGGCATATACCGGCTTATCATCGTAAGTAAAGCCAACCAGGATATTGCCGAATTTTTCTTTCAGGTCTTCAAGGTCTTTGGCAAGACAAAGTGCTGCCATGATTTCTGATGCGGCAGTAATGTCGAAACCGGTCTGCCTTGGTATACCTTGTTTAGGGCCACCCAGGCCAATAATGATATCGCGAAGGGCCCTCTCGTTCATATCAATCACCCTTTTCCAGATGATTTTGCGGGGGTCGAGGTTAAGCACGTTGTTCTTTTCCTGAAGATGGTTATCAATCAAAGCGCTGAGCAGGTTGTGCGCCTTTTCAACGGCGGCAAGGTCGCCGGTAAAATGCAGGTTGATGTCTTCCATTGGAAGCACCTGCGAATAACCGCCTCCTGCGGCACCACCCTTTATACCAAAAACAGGACCCAGCGAGGGCTCACGTATAACCACTGTGGTCTTTACCCCAATGCGGTTCAAACCCTCAGTTAAACCAATGGATGTTGTTGTTTTTCCTTCACCGGCAGGTGTGGGTGTTATGGCGGTAACCAGAATGAGTTTCTTATGCCGCACTTTACTTTCATCTATGAGTTTGAGCGGAAGTTTAGCAATGTGTCTTCCATACATGTGAAGATCTTCTTCTTTTACCCCCAGTTTGGATGCAATCTCGGTTATCGGGCGCATTTTTGATGCCTTCGCAATTTCTAGATCCGTCATAGGTATTCCTTTCTTAATTTTCAGTTGTTTGAATTTGTTTTAATGTTCTAATCAACCCATTTAACAAGCTTTTTGTTTATAAATGGATCCAAAAATCCCTGACAATTCATTATTTGGGTCTCTCAAAACCTTGTTCAGGCCTTAAATTTATAAAAATTGAATAAGAAAACCATGCGATGCAAAATAAATCGCAACTTTGCCAAAGCTTTTTAAGTGCTTTTGAAATGGTTAAAAAACTATCGCCTAAATTTCTTCTGATCCTTTTTGTTGCCGCCTTGCTGGGTTGTGGAGGCAGCATCAAAAAAATGCTTGAGCCCGGTGTCAGTATTGAGCTGGCTCAATACCGCAAAAAGTTCATTTCTGACCTTCACTATCACCTTTTCATGAGTATCCCTGCCGAAAGAGACTCAGCTGTGACCGGGATGGTTGTGGTCGATTTTCATCAAAGCCGGGCGCAGCGTGGGGTGGTGCTCGACTTCAGGGGTGGTGAGGAAAATATTCACAAAGTATTGGTGAATGGAAACCCAGAAGATTACCAATACTTGAACCAGCATATCATCCTTTCGAGCAGAAATATTTTTCCTGGTAAAAACAAGGTGGAAATTCATTTCACATCCACCGATCAGGCTCTGAACCGTTCGGATGACTTCATGTATACCCTTTTTGTTCCTGACAGGGCATCCACTGCTTTTCCCTGTTTTGATCAGCCTGATCTGAAAGCGTTTTTCTCGCTCAACCTGGAAATGCCCGCCGAATGGGCAGGCCTTTCGAACGGCCCGCTGTTAAATTCACGGGTTCAAAATGGCCGAAAAACCATGTTCTTCGAGCCCGACCAGCCCATAAGCACCTACCTGATGGCTTTTGCTGCCGGGCGTTTCGACACTTTATCTCAAACCCAAAATGGCCGTACCATAACAGTTTTTCATCGTGAAACCGACCTGCAAAAACTGGAAAGTAATATAGGGGCCATTTTCAGCCAGCATTTCGAAGCCCTTGACTGGCTCGAAGAATATACAGGCATTACTTTCCCTTTCAAAAAGCTCGATATGGCCCTGATACCAGGGTTTCAGTATAGCGGCATGGAACATCCGGGCTCGATCTGGTACCGTGATACGCGCTTGTTGCTCGATGAACAGGCCCCCCTCAGCAGCCATTTGGCCAAAGCTTCGCTCATTGCGCATGAAACTGCACACATGTGGTTCGGAAACCTGGTTACCATGCAGTGGTTTGATGATGTGTGGCTTAAGGAAGTGTTTGCTGGCTTCATGGCCGACAAGATCGTTCAGCCGCAGTATCCAGATATTGACCATCAAATGCAATTTCTGCTTACACATTATCCCCGTGCTTACGCCGTTGATCGCAGCCAGGGAACCCATCCAATTAAGCAGAAGCTCAAAAACATGAATCTTGCAGGAACCCTTTACGGCGCCATTATTTACAACAAGGCCCCCATCGTTTTTCAGCAACTCGAATGGCTTATGGGCGAAGGAGCCTTCAGGATGGCAGTACGTGAATACCTTCAAAACTTTTCCTTTAAAAATTCAGACTGGGATGAGCTGGCAGAAATTTTCGACCGTCACAGCCCGCTCGATCTCAGGGGTTGGAGCCAGACATGGGTTTACGGAAAAAGCCGGCCTGAAATCGGCTTTGAGTATATTTATGATCAGGGGTTGGTAAATGGCATCAGGCTTTTTAGCCAAAACACTTCTGAAGGCGAGCCATTCCCGGCCCAGAAACTCTCGCCCATTTTTATAAGCAGCGCTGAAGCCCCATTTGGTGAAAATTGGTTTTACGAGATATCGCCGCAATTTTTTGAACTTCGGGAAGCTTGGGGCCAACCGCAAATGCTGTTGTTGAATGGGGGCGGTGCAGGCTATGGATACATGACTCCCGACCCCATGTCAAGGCGCTTTATGCTTGAAGAGCTGCCATTGTGGGAAGACAGTTACCTGAAAGCAACAGCATTTGTTAATCTGCATGAAGACTTCCTTGAAGGAAGCTTTTCTCCCGAAACCTATATTCAGGCCTTGGCAAAAGCCATTTCAAATACCGAAAACCCACAAATTGCGCGCTATCTGCTGGGAAATATTCAAATGGTATACTGGCGATTTATTGGCGAAACAGAACGAACGATATTGTGCCATCCGCTTGAAACAATGCTATGGGAAAAGATGGTGAATGCCCCTCGCGACCAGAAAGCACTGTATGTTGATGCCTTCACTGCCATCGGTATTTCGCGCGAAGCCCTTGGAAGAATGGAACGCCTACTGACCAATGAGCTATCAGTATGGGGGCTTCGCCTTTCAGAAGATCAGCGTTTTGCAATGGTCGCTGCGCTTCTGCTGAACGAACGCCCATGGGCAAAAGTTCACAGCGAAAGGTTAATGGCCGAGACCACCAACCCTGACAGGCTGCGGCGAATACAGTTTGTGTTGCCTGCCTTGTCTGATGATGTGATCGTGCGCGATGAGTTTTTTGCAAACCTTGCTGACCCGGCAAGCCGCCGGCCCGAACCCTGGGTAATAGAAGCACTGCAATATCTTCATCACCCCCTGCGCTCAACCCAAAGCATTAAGTACCTTCCCAAAAGCCTGGGCATGCTTGAGGAGATTCAGCAAACCGGCGATATTTTTTTCCCTCTGAACTGGCTGGAAGCCACTCTGTGGGGCCACAGCAGTAAAGAAGCAGCAGAAATCATAAGCGATTTTCTTAACGATCCTGAATTTACTAATGAAAATCTCAGGTTAAAAACCATGCAGGCAGCCGACTTGCTTTTTAGAGCGGCCGAAAGAAAAAGGAATTAATCAATATCAGAGGGCCACATCGATTCCGAAGCGGAAGATGGGATTTTGGTAGTATGCATTGGTTTCTTTATTAAAGTTGTATAGCAGCATAATGTTTAAAGACACCCTGTCAGAAAGGGGCTGCCGGTAACCACCACCCAGAAAATAATTTTCTTCCCAAATACGCGTTCCTGGAGAAAATTCAGGACCAACACGCGTTGATGAGAGATTTAGCTTTTCATACTCGGCATGCAAGAATGCCCTGGGGATAATCCTAAATCTCGTAAAAAAGCTATATCCATAAACATGGGTAATATTAAATTGTCCAGGAATTAGTCGGTCATTGTAATACTGGTAAGTGCCACCAATACCGGCCGAAAGGCGGTTGGTAATACGATATCCGGCCAAGGGCGAAATGTTTATGGCAGTCTGGGTGCCAAACTGCAAACCGATAAATCCCCCGACAAATATTCTTTCGCGCACTTTCATTTCCTTTACATCACGCTCTTGGGCGGCCTGGCCAAAAAGCGGGGAAGCAATAAGCAAAATAACAGGGAATAATATATAAAAGCTCTTGTTCATAACCATCCTTTTTTAGTTAACAATCAATCGCTTTAAAGGGTTCATTTCCATTTGTATTTAAAGCATTGAGCGGAACTCCACAAACGGCTGCCTGCATGGCTTTGGCTTTGAGCAGGCATTCTTCATACTCCCTTTCGGGAACAGAGCCAATGGTAATGGCGCTGCCTGCCATATAGCTCAGGTAACTGCGGCTCTGGTTATATAAAACGCTGCGTATTATCACATTAAAATCAAAATCCTTTTCGGGCGAAATATAACCCACAGCCCCTGAATACAATCCGCGGCGAGTATCTTCATAGTTTTCAATAAGCTTCATGGCCTGAACCTTAGGCGCCCCGGTCATGCTTCCCATTGGAAAGGCAAAGCGAATTGCATCAGTAAAATGGGTATCATCACGCAATTTTGATACTACCGTCGAAATCATTTGATGAACTTGTCTGAAGGAATAAACCCCGAAAAGTTCTTCCACCTTAACAGATCCTTTCTTTGCGGTGCGAGAAAGATCGTTTCTAACCAGATCAACGATCATAACATTTTCGCTGCGCTCCTTGGGGTCTTCTGAAAGTTGCTTTTTAAGTAATTCATCTTCCGTTGGTGAAGAGCCACGTTTTGCAGTTCCCTTTATGGGTTGAGAAATTAGTTTTTTTCCCTGCTTTCGCAGAAAGCGCTCAGGGCTGGCACACATCAGGTATTTGTCGTTGAGCCGGTAATAGCAAGAGAAGGGAGTGGGCGAAAGCTGGTTCAAGCGGCCATAAACAGTAAGCGGGTCAATAATGGCATTCGCTGAAAAAAATTCAACACAATAATTCATTTCATAAATATACCCCAGCTGAATATTCTGCCTGATATTTCCCACCTGGTGCAAATAGCGCTCACGTGGCACCCGCTGTTTCATTTCAACCGGCGAGAAAGCCTGTAAGGGTGCCTCAACAAAATTGTTTATTTGGCCGAAAACAAAAGCCGGGTCTGAAAACTGTCCATACCCTGGCAAACATCCAATAAGCAAAAAATCATTTCCGGGAAAAACAAGAACTATTGGCCTGAAAAAATGGATAAGCGGCAACTCAATGCCATCAAAATTGCGGCTTTCAAGGTTTTCTAGCTGATTCTTCAAGTCGTATGAAAAGAATCCGAAAAGCCAGTCGGTATGTTTGTCGCTGAACTTTCTGAGTTCGGAAAAGTCGTCGGTTCCTATGCCCGAGGTTTCATCGGCCACACCAAGGGCCAGCGCCTGGTTAAACCGAGTATACCGGTCGTGGGCATATTGGTTGGTGTTAAGAAAGCAGCAGGTAGAAAAATGCTTCTGCCCCCACTGCATCATTTTCATGAATTGCTGGTCGGCATTCTTTACCTGGAAGCGATGAAAAGTTCTTTCCACAGTGACTCTTCATTAAAAAAAGGGAACAATGGCCATGAAAACCATTGCTCCCCTGCGATCTGAAAGGTTTTTAGATTTCCCAGGTGTCGCCGCTGCGGAGCAAATCGTCAACACTCTGGATCTTGGAGTTTTTCTTTGCGTAATCGATTTGTTCTTCAACAAGGTCATCGTATGTGGCAAAAGGCGCTGAACGAATAACACCCAGTGCAACGGGAAACAGGGGCGGCATCATACGGCCAAGCATGCGGTGAATGGCCGGATCTTTAGCATACTGGTCGTGAACAAGAATATCACTTTCTGCCACGCCATTTTCGCCAAGAGCAACCACTGCAAGCCCGGTTCCTTTCAAAACAATGCCTTTGTCATTGTTTTTGCCAAATATCATGGGTTCACCATGCTTCAGAAATAGCTGGCGCTCGTCACGAACCTCTCGATTGGTAACCTCTGCATGGGTTTTATCGGCAAAAATAATACAGTTCTGCAGTATTTCAACCACCGAGGTGCCATCATGTTTTGCTGCTTCGTACATCACTTCACTCATTAGCTTCACATTGTTGTCAACGGCCCTGGCAAAAAAAGTGCCCTGTGCACCCATAATAAGGCCAGCAGTGATGAAAGGATGTTCAATAGTGCCTTGCGGAGAAGTTTTTGTAATCTGTCCCATTGGGGTGGTGGGTGAAAACTGCCCCTTGGTAAGACCATAGATCTGGTTGTTGAAGAGCAAAATGTTCACGTCGATGTTACGGCGGACGATATGAATAAGGTGGTTTCCACCAATTGCCATTGAGTCACCGTCGCCGGTTGCGATCCAAACGCTCAGGTCGGGGTTGGCAATCTTTACACCGCTGGCAATGGCATTGGCACGGCCATGAATGCCATGAAAACCATAGGTGTTGACATAATATGGGAAACGCGAAGAACAACCAATGCCCGAAACAAAGGTGAAGTTTTCCTTGCGGTATCCAATGCGCGGGAAAACGTTTTCGACGGCAGCAAGAATGGCATGGGCACCACATCCCGGGCACCACTTTACCATTTGGTCGCTAACAAAATCTTCTTTGGTTAACTCTACCGGAGAGGCTTGAATTCTTTTATCTTGTAACATGATTATTTCTCCTCCAATAATTTGGTGAATGCCTCGGTAAGCTCCTGCACGTGGAATGGCAGGCCCTGTACCTTGTTAAACTGTTGGTAACGGAATTCGGGGTGCGTCATGCGCAGGTAGTTTACAAACTGCCCCATATTCAATTCGCATACCACAATTTTCTTAAACTTTGAGAATATCTCAGCGGTATTATTTGGCAGCGGCATAATGTAGTTGAAATGCGCCAGGCTAACTTTCTTGCCTTGCTCCTGCATTTTGCCAACAGCCGAAACCAAGGCACCTTCAGTTCCGCCCCAGCCAACAACCAAAAGGTCGCCCGAGTCTTGTCCCTGCACTTCCTGCAAAGGAATGTAATCAGCCACACGATTAACCTTCTCGGCACGAATGTTCACCATGAGCTGGTGGTTGAGCGGGTCGGTCGAAACATTTCCATCAATGTTGGTTTTTTCCAGGCCACCAATACGGTGCCTGAGGCCTTCCATACCCGGGTGAGCCCACTGTCGAACAAGGGTTTTCTCGTCGCGACGGTAGGGTTTAAAGGTGGTATCGTTGGGGGTTGCAAGCGAAGGCTTAATGGCCGGCAGGCTCTTCACTTCCGGAATCCTGAACAGTTCGGAACCAAAGCCCAGGTAACCATCGGTAAGTAAAATAACCGGGGTCATATGCTCCAAAGAGAGTTTCGCTGCGTAATAGGCATAATAGAAGCAGTTGGCTGAGCTGGATGCAGCCAAAACGATGGTAGGGCATTCGCCGTTGCGGCCAAACAAGGCCTGCAACAAGTCGCTCTGCTCGCTTTTGGTAGGCATACCTGTAGATGGGCCTGCACGCTGCACGTTAACAATTACCAGCGGAAGCTCAGTTATTACTGCAAGGCCAATGGCTTCACTCTTAAGTGAGAGGCCCGGGCCCGAAGTGGTTGTGACGGCCAACGACCCTGCAAAGCTGGCGCCAATAGCCGAACAAATACCGGCAATTTCATCTTCGGCTTGAAATACCTTGGCTCCAAGCGATTTGTGCCTGGACAGCTCCATAAGAATCTCGGTGGCCGGGGTAATGGGATAAGAGCCAAGGAAAAGCGGCCTTCCACTCCTTTCGGCGGCTGCCAGCAAACCCCATGCGGTGGCCACGTTACCTGTAATATTACGGTACAGGCCTTTTTCAAGCTTGGCGGGCCCAACGTTATAGGTTACCTTAATTGCTTCAATAGTTTCGCTGTAATTGAAACCAGCCTTCAGGGCAGCCTGGTTGGCTTCCTTTACTTTGGTATTGGCTTTGAATTTCTTTTCAATAAACTCAAGGGTTACGTCCAGATCGCGGTTAAAAAGGAAGTACAGAATGCCAAGCACAAACATGTTCTTGGTTCGTTCGGCCGAACGCTTGTCGATGTCGAGGTCGCGAAGGGCCTCCTGCGTAAGCAGCGAAATAGGCGCCTTGATCAGGTTGAAGCTGTCGAGGCTACCATCTTCGAGGGGGTTGGTTTGGTAGCCGGCCTTTTCAATGCCTTTTTCATCGAAGGTGGCTGAGTCTACAACAAGGGTAGCACCGGGTTTTGCCCACTTCAGGTTGGACCTGAGCGAGGCGGGGTTCATGGCCACGAGCACATCGCACAAATCGCCCGAGGTGAAAATCTTGCGTTGCCCCAAATGAACCTGGAATCCGCTCACCCCTGCAATAGTGTTGTGGGGCGCCCGGATCTCAGCCGGAAAGTCAGGAAAAGTGGCAAGGTCATTGCCGGCAATAGCGGCCGCATCAGAAAACAGCGTGCCCGTTAACTGCATGCCATCGCCCGAATCGCCAACAAACTTCACCACCACATCTTCCAGTTCAACAATATTCTTTGTTTGTGCCATAATAGAATAAGGTTTTTGGTAGGGTATGGTATTAATAACTTTTTGAATGAAACACTATAAAAAATGGGCCATTTTGACGCAGCGAAGTTAATGGTTTAAAATGTAACGGCTTAAAAAAATCGGTCACATTTTATCCGTTTTGGATAATCCTTATTTAAACCGATTCCAAATTTGCGTACAAAGTCAAATAAATGGTTTTATATCAATTTAAGCCTTTATATTTGCACTGGAATTAACCGAATTAGTAACCATAAATTTTTGAAGTAATGGCCTACGTAATCACTGAAGATTGCACTGCATGCGGCAGCTGCATTGACGAATGCCCGGTTGAAGCTATCACTGAAGGTGACATCTACAAGATCGACCCCGATGTTTGCACTGACTGCGGTTCATGCGCAGATGTTTGCCCGGTTGAAGCAATTCATCCCGAATAAAACCCGGCTTCCCGGAGTTATTTCCGGAAGAAAAAATTAAAGCCCGCTAAGCGGGCTTTTTTATTTGCCATAGTTCATTAATTTTGTTTTCCCTTACGGGGAAAAACAAGCAGTTAATTTCAGGCTTTTTCCAGGCAGAAAAACTTAGATATGACAAGCACACGCGATGAAAGCGGCGTAATGACCTTTTGGGGGCACCTTGAAGAACTTCGCGGGCACCTGATCAGGGCCACCGCTTCTATTGGTGTTTTTG
>Ga0114946_10000436_pt1 | contig 27875 bp, 32 predicted proteins | sample WalLakDeSediment_FD_88676 | JGI IMG/M metagenome (GOLD analysis project Ga0114946, IMG submission 88676) | Lake sediment microbial communities from Walker lake, Nevada to study Microbial Dark Matter (Phase II) - Walker Lake 11/02/13 Deep Sediment | ecosystem: Environmental > Aquatic >... | reverse complement strand
ATAAGCATTGCATATATAAGCGTTTTAATGCTAAAGTAAATACAAGAGGTGGGTTATGAATTTATTCGACTGGCTTCATGATGTAACAAAGGGTGAAGATACATTGAAGCCAATATTAATCAGGACGGTGATAGTACTAATTGTCACTATTATCTTGTGGAATATATGGAGTATATTAAGGTAGTTTGTGTTGGAGAATACGAATACCTCCCAGCTGAACCTTGGTGCGATTTAGGTGAAATTTGAAAAGTATTTGATACGATTAAATACCATAAAATCTTTGACAAAAAGGCTGTTGATCTTGTAAGCTGAAAAAAACGCATGTTACTTTGAGAGGCTAATTAAAGGGCAATCAAAAACTCCTACCGCAAAATTGAAAAGGAGGACTAATACAGAAGATGTTAGAAGAGATTAAAAATAGATTTTTTGAAAAAGACAGACTGATCGGGTTAAGTATCGTTGCAGTTTTTGCGTTATTTTTAATTATTGTACCACCCATTTATGGTGTTACTCAGCTTAAGCCTCTCGGAATGTCATTATTTGTAGCAATGGCGTTGTCGTTTTTCAACTAAAAAAAGCAAGAGATGTAAAGATAGCGGGTATAGGTATGTTTTTCATGCTATCTCCTGACACGTTGGGAAAGGTCTACTCATCGACAACTAGGGAATGTTACATTAGTATTAAGCAAAAATGAGAGGAGGGTTATCATGGAGAACAGATTATTTAGATTAAAGCAGGTTCTTTTTATTAAGGTGTTCATAACAATTTTCTTATGGGCTATTCCGTCATTAACCGCACCACCTACAATTTTGCAATTATTCGGCCTGCCTACAGCTGATCTCACATTTCTAAGAATTTTCGGAGCAGTTTTGGTTGCTATGTGTGTAGCTTACTGGTTTGCATATAGAGATCCGTTGAGGAACTTGGCAGTTATTTGGATGGGTATAGTAGATAATGGTTTGGCAGCATTGGTGATAATTTCGCTGGGTATAACAGTTGGTGTTGGGTGGTATTTATGGTTATCTGCAATTATTATATTTCTTTTCTTTTTGGCATTTTTGATTCTTGTACCTAAGAGCGATGCATATAAGAAACCAGCTTAAGGTGAAAGCAGGCGAGGGCAGGCGAGGGGACGTTTCACTTGTCCTTCCTGGCTGCAACAGTAAGAGTCACAAAAGCAAGGATCAGGTCTTGGATTATAACTTATTCTCATATCAACTAAGGCTCTCACAGTCGATCCATTAGGCATGGAGCAACCAAAATGGTAAACTGCCTCATCTAGGCTGCGTGGCCTCGTTCGAACTTATCTGAGATATGGCAAAAGTTCAAGCAAAAATTTATTAAATTACCGTTGAAAATTTAGTTGGAAGGATTATAATATGAAAGTGGGTAAACATTAGAAAGCACAACTCAAACGACAAATCATCATGGTTACCTATAATAAATTTTAGGAGGGTTTTACTAAGTGAATAGATCTGAATTGGTTGATCTGGTAGCAGAGAAAGCGGAAATATCGAAAAAGGATAGTGATAAGGTTTTAAATGCAGTATTAGAAAGCATTACTGAGAGTCTTGCTAAAGGTGATAAAGTACAGCTGGTTGGCTTTGGAACATTTGAAGTTCGCAGTCGCAAAGAAAGAGAAGGTCGTAACCCTGCTACAGGAGAAAAAATTACAGTCAAAGCCCAGAAAGCTCCTGCATTCAAGCCAGGTAAAGCTTTGAAAGAATTAGTTAAATAATATTAGAGTGTTATACTAAAATACCTATCGGCTGTTATTACTATTACTGTCAGGTTCATTGACTAAGTAAAATTTTTTAAAGTCTCTTGAGGATGTATAATCCCTCAGGAGGCTTTTCAACTAATTCAATATGAACTCCTTGCCACAGATGAGTCTGAAGATTATTCGTTATGCTTGCTGAATTACACTAATAAAAAGAAGGACGGAATTTTTCTCTATTTCGACTCGGATATTTAAGCTACCCGATTGTTTTTTTAGAACTTCTATAATGTAATATTTTATATTCAAACATCCAGGGATGCCTCTCTCGTCTAACCTAATGTATTCTGGAGCGATATTTTATGGTAAAGGTATAGAGAGATTAGATAAAAAATTTTATCCTGGAAGGCATATATTTGATTAATGAATTTATCGCATGCAGACATAAGACAGTGGGAGTTTCACATGTCTTGCCTGCCTGTTTTCTAAATAATTAATTTCCAATCCCTTCTACCTAGCTTAACTTTTTATTGTCTTGTGCATTTCTCGTCATCGAAGAAGCTGGTTCTTTTAATAAAGCCTCTTAGCAATAAATAATAGATAGACAGAAAAGAGTTGGTGGAAGTGAAAGTTAAAGAAATTGTAAAAGGTAGCGGAAACAGGTATCAATAGAGGAGCGAAAGAAAAATATTTGACAATGATAGTAATTATATGGTATAAGTATGCTTAGTTGAGAATGCTAACAGTATCAGAGGCAGGCAAACTTAAAACCGGGAGCAAGAAGCCGGATATTTTAATCGCTTGCAGTTAGTCTTAACTAACATATTAAGTTTTTTTCACAGGAGGTCGGTTGCTTTGATTTTGTTAAAAAGCAAGAAGTTGATATTTTTACTGCTGGTATTTATTTTCGGTTTGTTCATCTTAAGTGGTTGTGGGAGAACTGGTTCGCCAGAAGGAGAACTGGTCGTATATAATGCCCGCAATGAAACATTCGTTAAACCTCTGCTTGATCGGTTTGAAAAAGAAACCGGTATCCAGGTAAGGATCCTGTCCGGGCGGGAAGAGCTGGTCAACCAGATTATCGAGGAACAGAATAATGTCAGGGCCGATGTTTTTATTTCCAATGATGCCGGGGCGATGGATTTTCTGCGCCGGGAAGGCTTGCTTGCTGTAAATGGCTCAGCGCTGCTGGAAAGTATTGGCGGGCAGTTCCGTGCCCCTGACGGTTCCTGGGTTGGCTTATCAGCCCGCTCAAGAGTCCTGATTTATAATAAGGATTTGATCAGTGAGGAAGAAATGCCGCAAACCTTGCAAGAACTGGCCGATCCGGCCTGGGCGGGAAGATTTATGATTACCCGGGGCGGTAACAGCTCCATGGTGACCCATGTTGCAGCGCTGCGCCTGGTCTGGGGTGATGATGCCACCAGGGAATGGCTCAGTGCGGTTAAAGACAATGCGGGCGCCATTGTTGGCGGTCATACCGATATCCGCCAGGCAGTTGGAGCAGGTGAGTTTGAATTCGGCCTGGTTAACAACTATTACTACCACCTGCAACTGGAAGAAACAACAGGTAGCAATGTGGGGGCTGTATATCCGGACCAGGGCCCTGATGATATGGGTGTATTTGTCAATGTTGCCGGACTAGCCCTGATTAACGGGGCCCCCAACGAAGAGAATGCCCGCCGTTTTATCGATTGGATGCTGGAAGAAGAACAGCAGGCTGAATTCTCATACTACAGTAAGGAAACTCCGCTTAATTCTGAAGTGCGGACTGTGGAGGAAGCCAGGCGAATTGACCAATACAAGGTGATGGATCTTGACCTGGCCGACCTGGGGCCACTTTGGAATGACGCCAGGGCATTGATTGAAGAATCCGGGCTTGACCTGGGTATTTAGGGTGCTTATTATCAATTGTTGAAAGCGAGTCGATTTTTTTTGCGTATACTATCACTGCACACACGTCAGCTTATCTGGAGAGGTAATCCCCCGGGTTTATTTCTCGAAGCGGTAGCCCTGGCCACCGCCCTGGTGATGGTTATTCCAATTATCTATGTTCTGGTCAGGGGGATACAGGGCGGTCCGGGCAGATGGCTGGCCCTGCTCGACGGCCGTATCCCGCTGCTGCTCTGGAATACCCTCAGCCTGACTGTTATAGTTACCGCCGGTGCCCTGCTGATTGGTGTCGGTGCAGCCTGGCTGGTCAACCGCAGTGATTTGCCTGGTCGCAGTTTATGGCAGTGGATTTTGGCCCTGCCCCTGGTTATCCCACCCTATGTTGGGGCAGTTTCCTTTATCATAATTTTTGGTCCGCGCGGTGTTGTTCAGAATATAGTCAGCGGCTTCCCCTTTAATATCTATTCCTTTGGCGGGGCAGCCCTTCTCCTGACCTTGTTTACTTATCCCTATGTTTACCTGGTGGTGGGGGCGGCCCTGAAGCGGTTCAACCTGAACTACGAAGAAGCGGGGATGATGGCCGGATTGAGCTATTTTAAGGTGCTGCGGAAAATCACTTTGCCCCTGTTGCGGCCGGCAATGGGTGCCGGGGCAATACTGGTTGCCCTTTATGTCTTGTCTGATTTCGGCCTGGTTGCCATGCTGCGCTACACCACTTTTACAACGGCCATATATTACCAAATGGGCAGTTTTGATCGGATGTCGGCGGCAGTTTTAAGCGTGGTCCTGATTTTTTTAACCCTGGTATTGTTATGGCTTGAATACAGGACCCGGCGCAGGCAGCGTTTTTTCCAGGGCAATGCATCTTACAGCTGCACTGCACCGGTTCCTCTCGGACGAGGTCGTATACCAGCCCTGGCTGCAGTTATTGCAGTAGTTGTTATGGCCCTGTTGTTACCGCTTACCATCCTGCTTTTCTGGTCGTATAACGGGATTGCCGGAGGTGCTCTGGACAGCCGCTTCTGGATTTATGCCCACCAGAGTCTGATTACTGCCGGTTTTGCTGCCCTGGGTTGTGCCGTGCTGGCCCTGCCCCTGGTTTACCTTAAGTCGCGCCATCCGTCACTGGTGAGTAATGTTTATGAAAAGCTGGCCCTGGGTGGTTATGCCCTGCCGGGAATAATCATTGCCCTGGGACTGGTCTTCATATTCAATCAATATCTGCCGGGCCTGTATGGAACACCAGTTGTGCTTGTCCTGGCTTATGTGATTCGTTTTTTACCCCAGGCCATGCAGGCCGAGTCATCTTCGCTCAGCCAGGTTTCACCCCGTCTTGATGAAGCCGGCCGCAGCCTCGGCTTTTCACCGCGCCGGGTAGTTACAGGGATTATCCTGCCGCTGATCAGGCCGGGCATCCTGGCCGGAATGGCTCTGGTTTTTGTCAGCGCTATCAAGGAGTTGCCTGCAACCCTGGTCCTGCGTCCGCCGGGAATGGATACCCTGGCTGTGCGGATCTGGATTGAAGCATCAGAGGGTTTTTATGAAATGGCCGCTCCTGCCGCGCTGTTAATTATTATTATCTCGGCCCTGCCATTAAAATGGCTGATCAGTAAATTCTAAGTGGGTAGGATCTATTTTGAAAAGAGGTGGTTTAATTACCATGAATGCTATAGAATTAAGAGCAGTTAGTAAAAGTTATATCGGGTGCCCTCTTCCTGCGGTTGATAACCTGTCGCTGATAATCCGACAGGGCGAGATAGTTACTCTGCTAGGCCCAAGCGGTTGCGGGAAAACTACAACGCTGCGCCTGATTGCCGGTTTTGAGCAGCCTGACCGGGGCAGTATTATGTTGCGTGAGCGGGAGGTAACCGGGAATGGCGGATACATTCCCCCGGAAAAGCGTAATATCGGGATGGTGTTTCAGGACTACGCCTTATTCCCGCATCTAAAAGTCAGTGAAAATATCGGCATTGCCGTTCCCAAGGGTGAAAGAGAAAACCGGGTGGAAGAAATGCTGGAGCTGGTTAATTTAAAAGGCCTGGGCGGGCGTTATCCCCATGAGCTTTCAGGCGGACAGCAGCAGCGTGTTGCCCTGGGACGGGCCTTGGCGGGCCGGCCGGTTGTGGTGCTGCTTGATGAACCGTTCAGTAATCTCGATACTGACCTGCGCAATCATATGCGACGGGAAGTTGCAAATATTATGAAAAAAGCTGGCACGACAGCAATATTTGTTACCCACGATTTAAAGGATGCCCTGGCTGTTTCCGATCGGGTGGCGGTGATCAGGGACGGCCGCCTGGAACAAGTCGGAACCCCGGAGGAGATTTACAGATATCCGGGAACCGAATTTGTTGCAACTTTTGTCGGGAAGTCGAATATCCTGCCCGGCAGCATCGGGCCGGATCATCGCACTGTAATTACCGATCTGGGTCCCATCCCCTGCTTCCATACCCATGATCTACCGGTGGGGCGGAAAGTGAAAGTATCAGTTCGTGCCGACAGCTTTGAGCTGGATCCCGACGGCGATATCGAAGGTGTAATCCGGGAAACTATTTACGGGGGAAATGAAATTGAAGCGCTGCTTGAGGTGGAAACCGAACATGGAAACAGGGAGCTTTTGGTTCATATCCACCCTGAAAAGCAGGTCAGGGAAGGGGCCAGGCTCAGGTTCCATATTTTACCGGAATTTGTTGCTGTAATTGAGCATTGAATGGTTGTATAATATTCAGTGCGTTTCTATTGGCCAGGGAGGACTGATTTATGAAAGAGAAAGTTAAATTAATCTGCTGTAAAACAATGATGGAAGAAATAGAAACCATGAAACCTGATGATTTGCCGGCCGACTACGTGGAGTATGCCCTGCACCGGACCCCGGAAAAACTGCGGGAAGAGCTGCAGAGACGAATTGACGAGGATAAAGAGGCCGACACACTGGTCTTTGTTTACGGCCTCTGCTCCAGGGGACTTGATGGCCTTAAATCGGGCGATAAAACCCTGGTTATTCCCCGGGTCCACGACTGCATCAGCCTGCTGCTCGGTTCACGGGATAAATACAGCGAGGAATTTGAAGAAAATCCGGGAACATATTTTCTCAGTAAGGGCTGGATCGACCAGGAAGCGGATCCTTACCAGGAATACCAGCGTTACAGGGAGCAGTACGGCGAAGAAAACGCGCAGTATATTATAAACGAGTCGTATAAAAATTATAAGCGGATTGCTTTTATTGAAACGGATCTGCCGGGCCTGGAAGAGTATGAAGAGTATTCCCGGGAAGTGGCTGATTTTCTTGGCGCAGGGTATGAAAAAATGATCGGTGAGAAGAGCTTTTTCGAAAAGATTGTGTCCTGTGATTGGGATAAAAGTTTTGTAGTAGTCCCGCCCGGATCGATTTCCCGTTACCAGGATTTTATGTAAAATTATAATTAAGATAATAAGGGTACAGGAAGGAATATAATGAACACTATTTTAGCCGTAGATATTGGCAGCGGGACCCAGGATATTTTGGTTTACCAGCCCGGTCTGGAAATGGAAAACAATATCAAGATGATCCTTCCCTCCCAGACCCAAATTGTGGCCAGGCAGATTGAGCGATTAACAGAAGAGGGAAAAGATATTTTTATCCATGGCTACCTGATGGGCGGTGGGAGCTCATCCAGTGCCGTAAAAAAACATCTTCAGAAGGGTTATAAGGTTTATTCCACACGTGATGCGGCGCTGACCATAAAAGATAACCTGGAGGAGGTTGCCGCCTGGGGAATCGAACTGGCAGATTCCATTCCTGCCGGCTGTGCCCCGGTTGAGTTTAAAGATATTGATATTCCTGCTTTAAAAAGAGCGCTGTCCCTGTTTGAAGTAGATTTCCCAAGGGTATTCGCTTTTGCTGTGCAGGATCACGGTTTTTCACCGGACAGGAGCAACCGTGAGTTTCGGTTTGAACACTGGCAAAGATTTCTGGACCAGGGCGGTAGGCTGTCAGGCTTGATATATAATCAAAGCAGCCTGCCCGGATATTTTACCAGGATGAGAGCAGTGCAGCAGTGCTGCCGGGAAGATGCTGAAGAAATCTGGTTAATGGATACAGGTGCAGCGGCCATCCTGGGTACTTTAGAAGATCCGCTGGTCAGAGAGGCCACAGAAAACGGAGGCAGTATGCTGGTTAACGTGGGCAATCAGCACACTATTGCTTTCCTGGTAGCCGGAGCCAGGGTATATGGAGTTTTTGAGCACCATACCGGGTTGCTGTCGGAGCAAAAGCTGGCTGATTACCTGGGCCGTTTTCAGGAGCGCTCCCTGACCAAAGAAGAGATTTTTGAAGACCACGGTCACGGCTGCGCCATTCTTCCTGAAGCGGGAAGCTTTAAGTTTGATTTTATTTCTGTTACCGGCCCGCAGCGCAAGCTGGCTGCCAGCATGGGCTACATGGCTGTTCCGCACGGGGATATGATGATTTCCGGCGCCGCCGGCCTGGTCAGGGGTGTGCTTAATCGCTTATTAAAGTAAAACTTCCGGCCCTATATTGAACAGGCTCGGGAACCGATCAAGCAATTATCGATTCCACTATGGCAATTCTCTTGCCAGTAAAATAACTACTACAAAAAATAAAAAGCCTGCCAGGTTTTGTCCGATTATGTTTTTTCAGCACCGGAAATATTGGGTGCGTATCTGGTTTTTTCTATTCACAACTTCTATCCGATGACCGTAGTTGCAGAGTCAAAAGTGATCATCTTGTGATCGACTCATATTACCATCCTCCCCAGTATACTAAAGCACTTGCCTCCGGGCGATCCTCAGTATTCAATATCATCGAGGCTGCAGCCGCAGGCATCTCCGCAACACTTGCTTTTAATATTAAACATATCCATCAAAACAGCATAAGCGCAGCCCACTCCAGGGCGGACGCTGATCGCCCCCGGAGCGCAATTGCGGACGCATGCTCCGCATTCCAGGCAGGCGTCGCGATCTGTGATTGAACTGACCTTTCCGTTAAGAGCAAACACCTGCTGAGGGCATACCTCGTTACAGAGGCCGCAGCCGTTGCATTTACTCTGGTCAAGCTCCAGGGTAACCACGTTTTTCAGGTATCTGAATTTCATTATCTATTTCCCCCCATCTGAAGATATGATTTCTGTGTCGTTTTTAAATAAAGTAAGCGGCAACAAGGGCAATAAGCCCCAGGCCTGCCGCCGCAACGATCAAAGGAAGGGCAACCTTCATTTCTTTAACGACGCCTGACAGCGACGTGTAGGTGGTTGCACCTGTAAAGTTCATACCCAGAAAGGCTGTAATTACCGGGATGATTAAAAAATATGAAGCTGTTTGGAGCAAACCGGCTTCTGAACCGAGCAGCCTACTGTAAGTGGCAGCCCAAATTAATCCCAGGACCAGGCCTTTCCAGGAAAGCGCACGCCCGGGGATGTAAGGAAGCAGTGTCGGAACAAAGACCGCTCCGATCAGCATGGCGGCCAAAAAAGGGGCCAAGTCGGATAAGGTTTGGCTGACAAGAGAAGCAGTTTGGATCGCGTTTCCGGCAAATAGAACAGAGACCAGGTTAAGTAGAAACAGGAATAAAATAAAAGCGGCCAGTGGTTTGGCCAGAGCGGTTAACTCAACCGGGGTTAGAATCAACCGATCCAAAAGGTTAAAATGTGTCCTGCGCATCGCCGGGTCCGCCCTGTTGCCGGCTTTCAGAAATGCAGGAATATCGGCCGCCCTGACCGGGCCGAAGATAACTTTAAAACCACAGCGGCGCTTTACTTCAAAAGCTGAAACCCCGGGGGCCGACAGCTGGGGAATGATCAAAGTTTTTTTTGATGCCATTTCCGGCAGGCGGGCGGCATTGACCATCCTGACTACTTCCTCTGTGCTGAATGTGCCTTTACCGGCGGCGCACCATACATTGATTCCTTTTGTATCGAGAACGAGGATCCAGAGATTAAGGCCTGACAGCTCCCTCCTCAGGCTGTCGAAGCTGAGCTTGTAGTTTGCCGATACCAGCACCGGCGATGACTGATCGGGGTTGCCGACTGCATAGAGGCCGGGAGGGACAGTATAGCTCATCCTGCCCACGCCCCAGCGCGCTTTGATAGAGCCAAGCATATCCCTGCGCTTCAAGGTGGTGGCGATGCAATATACCGGACCGACTGCAGTTTCAATTTGACCGGTAACCCAGTTCGCTTCTGCTGCGTTCCCGTAACTTAAAGCGGCTTCTTCGCCGGTGCAGCATGAATCCGACTGGTGGTTATCAACCATCGGCAGATTGAATTGCTCTTCACTCATAATTTCATTTCCTCCCGACAGTATTCGCTGTTGTTTGATTCCGCTAATGCCTCGGCCAGCAGGCCTAAATTTTCTATTACCTGCTGTTGTTTTTCAGGGGGTATGTTGGCAAAGATATAACTGTAGTACTGATCAAAGGTACAGTTGATGCTGTCAAAAAGATTTTTGCCCTTCCTGGTTAGGGAGATTTTTAAGTAGCGGCGGTCTTCAGGGTTGGAGCGTCGCTTAACCAGGCTTGCCTCGACCATTCCATCAATGGTCCGGCTGATGGTGCTGTTATCAAGCCCTAAAATGGAAGCCAGATCAACTAGGGAAATTTCACTGTTTTTGCCAATCTCCAGCAGGGCGTGACACTGGGCCAAGGTTATTCCGCAACAGGCAGCATCACTTTTCGACTGCCAGCTTAAATTCCGCTGCAGCTGCCTCACTGTTTCCCTGACACGTCGGATATCTTTTAGTTCCACCTGCTTTAATACCTCCTCTAAAATGAGAATAAATGCTTATAGCAACAGTTGTATTATACAACTATATTCGCATTAGGTCAATTAGATATCTGGCATACAAACCAGGGTTAAACTTTATTGTGGCTTGAGGTAGAAAAATAACCAGCCGAAAGCTGTAATGAACATTAAGCGCTGGAAGATCCCCATCAGTGAAGGAAAATTGAACATAACCAGAGGAATGACAATTGCTAAAGCAGCCATGAACAATGCCACATAGCGCTGATTGCCTTTATTCATGATCGCATGCCCGACAGCAAGTACAGCAAAGCTAAACCCTGTTGTAGTAGCAAATATGGAGTGAAGCGAATCATGGGGGTGATTGATCTGAACGCTTCCGGTTAAAGCCGCATGGCGGAAGACACCGGTCAGAATTAAACTTAAACCAAAAAGAAAACCTAGAACCCGGGTAAAAAGAACTCCGGTGGGATAGGTTCTTAAAATGGCAACCAGGCCTAAAATAATAAACACAGTATTCATGAGCCAGGCATTGGGAGAACCTTGCGCCCCCAGGTGGCTGGTTGTGTTTCTTAAGATGGAGTAACCTTCGAAGCTGTAAAAGGGCAAAAGGAAAGAGACGATTAAAAATAGAACATAGGTAACGGTTATGATGATTCTTAGTTGTTGGTCTTTCATGTTGGTTTAAACCTGTCTTTCATTGATTTCATATATCTGAATCTTCCAGTAAAGCTTCTGTTGAGTATACTTGCCTTAAGTTTTTTAACGGGACTGATATCCACTTTATCATTATAAGCCAAAAATCGGCTTTTATTCCAGTTTTGATTAGGATTGATGCGGTTTCTTAATTTATAATCTTGACCCAAGGAGTGATTACAAACCACAGGAAAGGGACACATGTTAGCCGGTTGGTCAAGTAAAACGGTAGCAAGATACATTCCTGAACAGGGTTTCTCCTCCATGGAAGATCATCGACGAGGTTGTTGATATCATTTATGGATCAATTGGACAAATGGTTTGATGACAGGGTTAAAGAAACTTAGTGATGGATCCGGAGCATACTGGAAGACAGGTAAATCAAAACCGTTATAGAATCATACTTAAGGACGATCAAAAATCCGCCCCCGGGACGTTTGCCCGTCCTGAAGGCGATGGTAACCTTGAATCAGCAGCGGCGAAAAGAATATTATCGCCGCGAGTCGAAAAGGAAAGAGGTTGGAACAATGAAGCAACGCATCTGGGGTTTTATTATGCTGGTTTTAGGTGTCCTCGTTTTTCTGCAGGTAACCGAAGTTTACAACTTCGGCCTTGCTTTCTGGCCGGTCATCCTGCTGTTCCTGGGTATAGCAATTCTCTGGGAAAGCATCGGCTTCGGTGTTACCTCCTGGTTTTTAATTGGTTTGGGATTGTGGGTAGGCGGCATCGGTTTGATCGGCATTCTTTCCAATGCCGGGGTGACTGAACTCACCGGTGGTGATTTAGCCCGTTATGGCTGGCCCCTGGTCCTGGTGGCGATCGGCCTTTCAATATTGATTGGCGACCGGCCGCGGATCAAAGGGCGGTTTTTCTGCGGTAAAGATGAAAAAGACAGGGCCTCGTATGCCAAAATGCGCCATATAGGCGATCTTTATCATGGACGCGCTCCCTGGGTGCTGGATCAAGATTATGATTTTTATCACGGTATTGGCGACGTGGTAATCGATTTCACCACAGCGGAGATTAAACCGGGAACACATAAAATTTTTCTGAAGACAGGTATTGGTGAAGTGACAATCAGGATTCCCGACAAGGTTAATATCGATGTGGAAGCTTCAGTCGGCATCGGCGAGCTGGACCTGTTTGGCGAAAGCCGATCCGGTTTTACCGGCCTCTCCTTGAGCAGGAAGGTCGAAGTTGAAGGAGCGGAAGCGACACTGCAGATTCAGGCAAGGCTTGGTATTGGCGACCTGACGGTTCAATACCTGCCGGCAATTCCGGGGGAAATACGGTGAGCAAAGAACGAAGTTTTGGTTTACAGTGGCAGTTAGCTTTCATCTGCCTTGTTGTTGGCGCCGGCAGTGCACTGGCAGCGTTGACAGCATATTTAGCCGGCCTGCATTACGGGCTGGCATTTTCCCTTGCCCTGGTCGGCGGTTTTACAGCCGGCCTGCTGGTCGGTCTGGTAGGGGCGGTAGCCGGTTCAATCATTGCCCGTTCTTTCAAGCTCAGGTTATGGGAAGCCGGACGCATGGCCGGGCGTATTGCCGGCGGTGATTACCGTGCCAGGCTTGAACCAGGCCCCGATGATGAAGTTGGCTGGCTGGAGAAGCAGTTAAACCAGATGGCGGGCCAGCTCGAAGAAGCGGTTGCTTCCCTGCGCGAACTGGCAGAACAAAACCGGCGCCTTGGCGAGGAAGCGGGTAGGGGCGCCGCCCTGGAAGAAAGAATGCGTTTTGCCCGCGATCTGCACGATACGGTTAACCAGCAGCTTTTTGTTTTGGCCATGCGCACCGCTGCCGTCAAGCGACGCCTCGAACAGATTGGCGGCGATGCTTTAGAACTGCTCTCTGAAATAGAAAGCCTTGAAGAATTGGCTCGCCAGGCACACAGCCAGATCCGGGAACTGATCTTGCAAATACGCCCGGTAACTCTTGAAAAAGAGGGGTTGGGGGCGGCGTTAAAGGAATATCTTAAAAATATGGCGGAACGGGAAGGCTGGAATGTATCGGAGAAAATCGATCCGGCAGTCCGCCCGGCCGGACAAGTGGCAGAAAGCCTTTTTCGTATCGTTCAGGAAGCGCTTAACAATGTCAGTAAGCATGCTTGGGCAAAGCAGGTGGAAGTTGTTCTTACCTGCGAAGATGAACATGTAAGGCTGGTTGTAGGCGATGACGGTGTCGGTTTTGATCCCCGGCGCCCGGGCCGACCTACGGCAGTGGGTCTGGCAGGCATTCGTGAGCGGGCAGAATTGTCCGGCGGCAAAGCCAATATTACCAGCTTTCCAGGCCGGGGGACCGAACTTGAAGTTGTTGTGCCGCTTTCCGGTGAAAGGGGCGAAGAATCATGATTTCTGTTTTGCTGGTTGATGATCACGGCATGGTCCGTGAAGGGCTTAAATACTACCTTGATACAGAAGATGACATTAATGTGGTCGGGGAAGCAGGGGACGGCAGTGAAGCGGCAGAACTGGCTAAAAAGCTAACCCCTGATGTCATTATGATGGATCTGATCATGCCCGGCGTGGATGGGGTTGAAGGAACCAGGCTTTGCCTTGCTGCCAGCCCCAATTCGAAAGTTATTGTGCTGACCAGTAAAGCTGAAGATGATCTTGTCTTGCCGGCAATTAAGTCCGGAGCTCTTTCATACCTGTTAAAAGATGTGTCGGCTGCAGAGCTGGCCGGGGCGGTGCGTGATGCCGCGGCCGGCAAACCGACCTTTCACCCGGTGGCATCGATCAGGATGGCACAGGAGGTAAGCGGATCAAATAAAGGAACAGACAAAACTGATCAAATCAGCCCGCGGGAACTGGAAGTTTTAAAACTCATTGCCAGAGGTCTTGGCAACAGGGAAATTGGCGAGCAGCTTTTTATCAGCGAGCGGACCGTCAAATCCCATGTAACCCACCTGCTTGAAAAGCTGAACCTGCGGGACCGTACCCAGCTGGCTATTTATGCCCTGCGCAACAACCTGGCCTCGGACGACTGAGCTTATTTTTGTGTATTATGTCATTAATGCAGGAATATCTCCAGCAGGATTGAGCCTTTGCTGAATCTGGAATTTATCAAAGAACATGGGATGGTTTCTTTCCTCGAAAAAGAGGAATCAAAGTGGAGTTGCGAGGTATGTGAGCAGCCATTTGTTGCCACAAGTGTCTTTGCCTAAAATGTGACCTTGAAAAACTGTGTCAAAATATAAAATACCGTTGGGGTGAATAATAATCAGCAAGGGATGAAAGCGGTCGAAAGAAGGAACTACTTTATGGTTGGAGAATAAAAAGTGGAATAGTAGTACAAGAAGGAGCAAATGATGAAAATTGTCCTGCCGACGATAGGTTCACGCGGTGATGTACAGCCATATATTGCTTTGGCTTGCGCTCTTCAAAAGGAAGGGTTTGAGGTTGCCGTGGCCACACATCCCTGCATGCGTTCCCTGGTGGAGTTTTTCGAGGTGCCGTTTACGCCAATTGGTTCGGATATCGATATCGGGGTTGAGGCCGCTGCAATTAGAGATCGTTCTTTTCATTTTATGATTGGCATGATCCGTGTAATGAAGTTTAGTTTCGCCATGTTGGAGGAAATACATGAGGATCTTCTGGAGTTATGTAGAGAAGCCGACCTGCTGATAGTCTCTCATACTGCTGCGGGCAGCATAGAAGCAGATAAGCTTAATTTGCCCCGGGTGAGTGTCACCCTTCATCCGCAGGCTATACCGGTTCTGGGTTCTTCGGATCCTCTGACCAAAAGGATAGCCGGCTCACTGGCCGGCTGGGGGATGAGCTTTTTTATGAGCCGTCCTTTAAATAAGATTCGCAGAAGACTCGACCTGGCGCCAATGGGAAAAGAAGGAATGACATCCCCTTTGCTAAACCTCATCCCGGTAAGCACCCATGTTATCGAACCGGATCAGCGATGGGAAGAGCGCCATAAGATGACCGGCTACTGGTTTTCCGATCCTCCCCTGGGGTGGACTCCTCCTGAAGAACTGTCTTTCTTTTTGAAGAATGGCGATCCTCCCGTTGTTATCAGCCTGGGGGCAATGGCTCTTGACGGCAGGGATATGAAGGAAACAGCTGATCTGACGGTGAAAGCGCTGCAAAAGCTTGAACTGCGGGCGGTCATTCAGGGCTGGGACTCGGTTGCGGCCGAACTTAAACTGCCTGGTCAGATTATCCACGTTGGTTCAATTCCCCATACTTACCTGCTGCCCAAAGCGTCCTGCCTGGTCCACCATGGCGGGTTCGGGTCCACTGCTGCCGCTTTTCAGGCCGGTATTCCGGCAGTAGTTGTTCCTCACATCATCGACCAGTTTATCTGGGGCAGTAAAGTATTTGAGCTTGGTGTTGGGCCCAAGCCTATTCCGAGAGCAAAATTAACTGCCGACAGCCTGGCTTTAACTCTTGACCAGGCTGTAAATAATCGGAAATTGCGAGAAAATGCTAAAAAACTTGGCAATCTTATTCGTGCCGAAAACGGTTTGGAAAATGCTGTTAATATGATCAAGGATGTGCTTTAATCTTTTTCTTGTCAAGTCCCCGAATATGAAATACCCGTTTCCAGTATTTTTGCTTTGAACATGTGGTAAGAAATAATACTTTTAAGATGTCTTTTCTCCACTATTTCATAACCGAAGCGTTCATAGATTTTTACGTTTTTTTCATCTCCGGTAAAAAGATATATTCCTGAAATATTGTTTTTGTCAAAATGATGTTGGTGAAGGTGATCAAGGAGTTGACGACCGATTTTCTTGCCCTGGAATCCGGGGTCTACAGCTAATATCTCAAGGGTGCAGTAGTTTTTCGGTAAACTGGTAGGAGGTTTTGTTGCTGCAAGGAGTGAGCGAGCTGCTTTAATGGCCGATGGAACCAGCCTGAGCAGCCGGGGCAGGTTTTTGATGATCAGAATTGCTGACTTAGACTTACTTTTCTTTGCGTAAGGGGTAGACAGTGCGGCAACGCCTACAATCCTGTCTTTTTCTATTGCAGTATATATAGGATCGCCTGAATCAAGATGAATAATATAACTAATTTTAACCGCAGTTGCGTAAGCATTTTTTAATTTCGGATCGGTCAGATCCAGCCAGGATGAGGTTAGAGCTTCATCTTTGAAAGCAGTAAGCATTACATCGATTGCTTCATCAATTCTGTCTGGCGTAATATTATTTATTGCTATCATTTTTTGCAACCCTTTGCCGGTTATTAATTTGGACACTTAACCTTTATTATACCATTTGACAGGTCAATGCCAATTGGGCTGTTCATAGTCTTTGCCCTCAAATAGTGCTTCGCAGCGGTTTTGATACAACTGTTTTACTGTCGGTTTCCCTAATAAGCGCTAGGAATTCGATAAAATTTAAGGTATAATAGCTGTTAAGAGATTTATAGAGGCAGGCTTGCAAGCCAAAACAATGATTAATTTCTAACAATTATCAAACAAGTCCTGTTAAAATATGATACTAATTGGTTAGCTTGCCCCTTTTGCTATAAATTATAGTTTGTTTCAGGTAATCCTCTCAATTTCATTAGGGATCTTATATGATGATAGCTTTGAAAAATCAGGGAGCATTTTTTACCCCGTGATGATGCAAAGCGTAAGCAACTTTGTTATGGTCGGCTTAACGATTATTGCAACATTCCTTGTTAAATAGGCTGGTGCCGTACTGAGCAAATCAAATCAATAGCGAGGAGATAAGCTATGATAGTTCTGGTCGTAAACAGTGGCAGTTCTTCATTAAAATACGAGATTTTCAATCTAAGCAACGAGCAATCCCTATTTAGTGGTGCTGTAACTCGAATCGGCATGGATGGAGCGGAACACAGTTATATCTGTGCCGGGGAAAGTGCTGTGAAAAAGATCGCCGCCCCCAATCATTTAGTGACGATAGAGAAGGTTCTCGAAACTATAACAACAGCTGATAGCAGCCTGCTGAAAAACCTCTCGGCCATCGGTGCGGTGGCCCACCGCGTCGGACATGGAGGGTTAGAATATCGCAGCCCGGTTGTCATCGATGAGGATGTAAAAGCTGTTATTAAAAAAAAGACCCCGATCATGCCTCTTCATCATCCGGCAATGCTGACCGGAATTGAGGCATGTGAACAAGCCTTGCCCGGCATTCCCCAGGTTGCGGTTTTTGACACAGCCTTTCATAGCGCCATCCCCGAAGAAGCGGCTATTTACGGCCTACCCTATGAATATTTTAACCGCGGCATCAGGAAGTTCGGTTTTCACGGCAATTCGCACGATTATGTTGCCCACAAAGCGGCAGAATATCTCGAAATTCCGCTAAGAAGACTTAATATTGTTTCCTGCCACCTCGGAAACGGGGCAAGTGTTTGTGCCATCGAGAGGGGCCATTCAATCGATACAAGTATGGGCTTTAGCCCACTGCAAGGGCTATTGATGGGCAGCAGATCAGGCGATGTAGACCCCGGAATCATTACTTACCTGATGCGAAACGAAAGCCTTGATGCTGATGAAATGGACTACCTGCTTAACTCAAAAAGCGGACTGATAGGCATTTCAGGTGTAAGCTCCGATATGCGAGACGTTCTAGGCGCTGCTGAAGAAGGAAACCAGCGCGCACTGCTGGCGGTGAAAGCATTTTGCTATCGGGTAAAACATTATATCGGTGCGTACACAGCCATACTCGGCGGTGCAGATGTGCTTATTTTTACCGGAGGCATCGGTGAAAATGCAGTAAATGAGCGGGCTCGTTGTATTCAAGGTCTTGAGAAGATCGGCTTCGCCATCGATCCGCTTCGCAATGAAAGATGCTTTGTGACTGCAGAAAACCCGGTCTGCGAGATCAGTGCTACCTATTCCAGGGCAACTATACTGGTCATTGCTACCAACGAAGAGTTAATGATGGCGCGGCAATGCGCCAAAGCCATCGATTACAAGTCTGCAATAAAAAGGGACCTTTACTCAAAGGATAAACGCCCTATTCGTGTTGCTGTGTCAGTCCGCCATGTTCATCTAAGCCGGAAAGATGTGGAATCGCTTTTCGGTGAAGGGCACCGACTTACAAAAAAAGAACATTTATACATTGAAACCGATTATGCTGCAGAAGAAACGGTCAGCCTGATCGGACCGCGGGCTCGCATTGACAACGTAAGGGTCATCGGACCCGAACGAAACCAGACCCAGGTTGAGATTTCTCGAACAGAGGAATTTAAACTGGGTATAGATGCTCCTATCCGAGAATCGGGAGATCTGAAAGGTTCCCCTGGTATTACAATCGAAGGGCCGAAAGGGAAAATCACCATTCCGGAGGGTGTAATCTGTGCCATGAGGCATATTCACATGTCACCCGAGGATGCCCTCATGTACGGTGTTAAAGATCGCGATATCGTAATGGTAAAGATCAAAGGTGATCGCGAACTGATTTTTGGTGATGTATTAATTCGGGTAGCAGAAGGGGTTAACACCGAAATGCACATTGATACTGATGAGGCAAACGCAGCAGAACTGCCCACCGTTGCAGAGGGCTACCTGTTAAGGATCGAATCCCGGGAATAAGGGCAAACCAGACAACTACCATTCTGGAAAGAAAGGTGACAGGATAATTTTAGGATTTGCAGATAACTGGATTGAGATTGCTAAAAAGAGATACTGAGCTTATAAATGCTGATTTCATCGATCGATTTTGCATTGCTCAGTAGAAGCAGGCAGAGCAAGAAGATTATGAAATGAGCCTGGTTAGAAATAATAGGCGTATAAAGCATATAGGAGGAAGCAACAAACATGTTCGATAATGATGTCTTTGTCATTGAGAAAAGCCCGAAGGTTTTTGAGGCAACAGTTACCGACAATTGGGCAGTAAACGGTAACCCCAACGGTGGTTATCTCATGGCTATACTTGCCAGCGCCATAATGAAGCACTCCGACAAGAAGTCCACGCCGATCATGACGGCAAACTTTATAGCTCGGTGTGTTACTGGTAAAGCTGAGATATTTATAGAGGAGATTTCTCGCTCTAAACAGTTTAATCGCTATGGAGCAAAGCTCATTCAGAACGGGAAGGAGAAGATACGTGCCCTGGGAACATTTATGGTCGAAAAAAAGGATTGCGAAATAGAGCATTATGAGACCGATGCTCCAGAACTAGCTCCGATTGAATCCTGCATAATGATGCCAGAGTTGCCGAATTATACCCTCTTTAAAAACCTGGAAATGCGTATCGATCCAGCAAGCGCGGTCTGGCTGCAGGGCAAAACTGCGGAAAAATCCGAACAGAAGGGCTGGGTGAAATTCAGAGGCGGAAGCAACTACGATATCTTTTCGCTTCTTCTTATTGCTGATTCAATCCCACCGGCAATTTTCGTGAGCCAGGGGCCGGTTTCCTGGGTGCCCACTATTGAGCTATCTACTAACATCCGGAATATGCCGCATACGGAGTGGCTCAGGTTCATCTTGCGGACGCGTTTTGTTACCTGCGGGCTCCTTGAGGCTGACGGTGAAATTTGGGATGATGTGGGAAATCTAGTCTCCATTTCCCGGCAAATAGCACAGATACGGATGATCTGATTCCGCTTCAGCTAACCAAAAGTATGGCAAATGTAATAATTCAAGACTTGACCCCTTTTTTCATATTATTACCACCGATGGCTGCTTCGATGATCAATACGGCTTTATGGTCTGACTACAACCTGATCCTAAAGCGTTGGAACATGCCTTCCAGCTGGAAGTTTTTAAACTGCTTTAAAAGAAGGCAGGCTTACAGATACCGTTATTAACAATATGCTGGGGTGGCGTAACAACGGGTTTAATATCTTTTGCAGCAGACCAATTGAACCAGCTGATCAAAGCGGATTGGAAAAGTTGGCCCAATACATTATCCGGGCGTCTATCTCCCAGGAACGGATGTGATACGTCCCGGCATCTGAAGCTTCGGACAATGTAGCCAGGATAATTTACCAGGCAAAAGACGGCAGTTTTTCGAAAACTTTTCTCGCTCTTGACTGGCTTGCTCAGCTGATAACCCATGTACCGGGCAAGGGCGAGCAGATGGTCCGCTACTATGGGTATTACTCCAATAAATCGCGAGGACTGCATAAAAAAGAAGACCTTGATGAACAGGTGCCGTGCTTAATTGATACCGACATGGACAGCAAAGAGTTCCGCAGGAACTGGAACCGTTTGATTCAGAAAGTTTACAGCAGAGATCCGCTGAACTGTCCCAAACATAGCAGGAAGATGAAGGTAATTGCTCTAAGTAGAAGCATTTATAGTAAAGTCTCAAGATTCGTACGACGCAGGAATGTTATCATACCGAAGAGAAAGTATCCAAAACATACATTAAAAAGAGGAAGTGAATTGCATGGAGCCAGTTGTAAAACATCAGGTGCCCATTCTTCAGGGACTTATCCAGTTTCCTAAGTTTCCGGTAGTGCTGGTCACTATTGGCGATGAACATGACCGTAATATCATCACCATTCACTTTGTTCATCCTGTCTCCTTCAAGCCGCCTATGTTGGGTGTGGGCATTGGAAAGGGCCAGTATAGCCATGGGTTAATGACAAAACACGGTGAGTTCGTAGTCAATATCCCGAAAGCTGACCTACGGCCGGCCATTGATTACTGCGGCACCCACTCGGGACGAAAAGTAGATAAATTCAAAGAGACAGGTCTGATACCTGTCCGCGCCAGCCAGGTGAACGGTTACCTGATTGATGAGTGCCAGGTCAATGTGGAGTGCCGGGTGGTTCAGACAGCGGAGTTGGGAACCCATACCTGGTTCTTCGGTAAAATACTGACTGTGCACCTGCAGGGCACTCCTCTGGAAGGGTATAACAGGGGTGAAAATGCCGCTTTTGCCTATTTGTAAGATGTAGGATGTCTGAGAAAGTCATGGTGCCCGGGTATTCTTCCAGAATGACCTTTTATCTGCGAGGATATTATAATTGTCAGCGCTTATATCGGCAAGAGACGGTTGGCCTCGATGCAAAAGCTTCTTAGTACAGCATCGGTAAATGGATTAAAGGTTACTGTTGTTACCCGTCCGGACACTGATTATAAAGAAAAAGACCGGCTCTCTGTACAGAAAAAGGCCCAGCCTTTAAAGGATTCCGGAATTGATGTAGCTTTTAAATCAAAGATTCATCAGAAATTTGCTATTATAGATCAGAAGATAGTATGGGTATGGAAGTACTAACCTGTTGATTTTTGGCGGTTCTGAAGAAAACCCGGATAAAATTACCTGTAAGGTAGGCAGATGCCCTGTTTACGAAGCTGCTGATATGTTAGGGATGGATAATAACGCTATAGAAGCTGGCTGCAGAGCTGGTGCTATCACTTTTATGGATTCAGCTGCTAAACAACTTAACCCTAAACTCAGTTATAAGTTGATTAAGTTTCGATCGTCGGCAGATGACTGTTGCGAAGAATCCGTTATACTGGAAAAGTAGCTTAACAGATCCAGTTAAAAGCATCTTAAATAGCAATTAACTTGTCAGTTAGACTAATTCGTTAATGGTATTAAATCGGTTGCAATCCAAACATAAGCAGGAACCCTAATCATAATATTTAAGGGGCTATGATAAACGTAGAAGGGTGAGGTTTCTTGGCCGAGGAAGAAATCTCGCCCTTTACTTCAAGTATCCTATGAAGCTAATCATTAACTCCATAAAACGGATTCCATTTTACGCTTATAACATTACCCCCAATGCACCATTTCCAAGCATGAATCGCAACCGGCAGGAATAATCGTTTAAATTGTGGAATCATAATTCTTTAATAGATCTTTATAAACCTTAAGTTATTAAAGGTTACAGCTATTGGAAGGTGCCTAAAAATGAATACCAGGGAAGAAATCGGACTCTTAATTAAATCCCGGTACCCGCTACTGTTTCTAGAAACTGCCGATGAAGATTACTCCGTCATCCAGTTAAAAGAAATAGGCAGCGAGCAAAACCTTGAGTATTTTCAGTGGACCCTTACCGGTGGTCTGGTCCGCGGCGACAGCCAAAATGCTTTTTACCAGAGCGGAGCACCTGGGATTGCTCTTAAAACAATACTTGATTTGTTGATGAAACCTCAGCCCTGGGGAGCAGCGTTGTATGTTATGAAAGATTTAACAGTTCACTTAAACGACCCGATTATCCTCAGGCTTTGCAAAGATATTCTAAAACAAGTTAACAGCCGCAGGGACACCCTGGTCTTTCTGAGCCATAGCTATAATCTGCCAAAAGAACTGGAATCATCGGCTGTTCATATTGTCGGTGGATATCCCGATATCAAAGAGATTCGACGCTTAATAAGGGATTCCGTAACTGAACTAACCCGCTGGCACGACCAGATGACGGTTAAACTGGACGATACAGAAATAGAACAGCTCGTCCTGGCTTTTAAAGGTTTGACTTTACAGCAAATTAAAAATGCTCTTCATCAGGCTGCCCTGGATAATAACCGTCTTTGCATTGAAGATTTAGTTTCGATCGAAAAATATAAACGCAGGATTTACGATCAGGAAGGACTCCTGGAGTTTTATCCGCTAGAAACAAAAGAAGAGATCGGTGGATTTCATAATCTGAAGAAATGGCTGGAAGAACGAAAAGACAGCTTCAATTTGGTTGGGAAATCGGCGCTTCCTCCGCCAAAAGGGATCCTCTTAATGGGGGTTCAGGGTTGCGGAAAAAGTTTAGCAGCAAGGATTATTGCAGAAAAACTTAACTTGCCTTTATATCGGTTGGATTTAGGCAAACTTTATGGCTCATACATCGGCCAGACAGAAGAGAATTTGCGAAAAGCCTTGATGACAATTGGCAGGCTCAGCCCTCTTTGTCTCTGGATCGATGAAATAGAAAAAGGTCTGGCCTCTTCAGACAGCAAGTCAGACGGCGGGGTTTCTAAAAGGGTTTTGGCAACCTTTCTGACCTGGATGCAGGAACGCAAAGAAAAATGTTTTATTGCTGCCACAGCCAATGATGTCCAGGCATTACCTCCGGAACTGCTGCGCAAAGGTCGTTTCGATGAAATTTTCTTTGTGGATCTGCCTGACCGGCAAACAAGAGCCGACCTTTTCCGTATTCACCTCGGAAAGAGAGGCCTGGCAGCTGGAGAAAAAAATCTGTTATCTTTGGCCGACGCAAGTGATGGTTTTAGCGGGGCCGAAATCGAGCAGGTAGTAATCTCTGCTCTTTACAGTGCTAAGACAGCTCAGCAGAATATTGGTGCCACGCATATTTTGGAGCAAATCCGCAGCACCCGGCCGCTCTCTGTTTTGCGCAGTGAAGACATTGAAGCCCTGCGTCTATGGGCAAGAGGCAGAACCATTCCAGTATAGGAATTTGAAGTGGAAGCTGATCACCAAGCATTTTCAACTTTCATGGTGAAAAATCCTGAAGCCATGATGGCTCGTCTTGATGGGGCGAAGTACATCAAAGAACTCTTTATTAGTTTATGATTGATATTCCTGTATAAAGGTCTCGCCATTATTTGATATCTTGCTGCCGGATTAATAAGTCCTTCTTTAAGCGACCTGGAAGCTAACAGGGCACTGGTAAAGGCGTAACTTAAACCTTCGGCTGAACTTGGGCTGATCAGTCCGGCAGCTTCACCGATCAGCAGAACCCTGTCCCTGCCGATGAGGATTTCTCCGGGTCGGGTTGGACGCAAAACTGGTGCGCTTTCCCGTTTTATACTGTTCTCCAGGTTAAACCCGTACTGGTTTAGCTTCTGTTTTAAACTTGAAAATCTCTGGCAGGCATCTTTCCCAGGTGGCAGTGCCGCACCCAGCAATAAGCAATCTTCCTTGGGGATGATCCAGGAGTAAAAATCGGTAATTGATGGTTCGAAGATGGCTGAATAATAAGGCATTACATCTGCAGTTAAAAACCATTCCTGGATTGCCAGGTAGCGGTGAGGATTTGCGGAATAAGGAAAGAGCTGCCGGCGTACTGACGAAACTGCACCGTCGGCTCCTACCAGTACCTTACATTCCAACTCTTCCGGGCAATTCTCCCCAATAAGTTGAAGTCGGAAAGATTCCCCTTTTTCAATCTCAGCTAAATGTTTGCCAAATCTGGTTTCAACACTTTGCGGTAAAAGTGAAATCAGCCAGTGATCAAATTTTTTCCGATCCATGTTGATGTAGAAACGCTGGTAGTATTTATCCAGACCAGCCTGCAGATCAATAGCACGTACCTTGAATATTTGTGGCCCGACAAGGATGTCGCGGGGCAGGGCCAGTCCTAATGTGCCTAATATATTCTGGGCATCAGGTGCCAGTAAACCACCGCAGCACTTTTCACTGGAAGTAGTGCTTGAAGGACCAAACCTCTTATCTACTAAAAGAACTTTATAATTTGTGCTGATCAGCCTCGCCAGGGTGGATCCGGCCGGACCTGCACCAACAATAATTACATCATACAAATTATTGTCCTCCGATCAAGCTCTGGAATGAATTATTCTATTCTAAAGAATATAGCATAAATGGTGCATAAAAGTCTCATATCTTTAAATTGTTTTCTGCTTATAATCATACGCATATCCCTAAAATTAGCCCACGTAATTAAAACCGCATGAATAGAATATTATCAGGGTAAGGCTGTTTTAGGGTTGACCGATTCAAATTTGCCTGCTATCATAATGATATCACCATTAAAAAGGGATGATTAGGATGCCTGATTTACTTATTCGGGATGTTTCCGATGAAATTGTGGAAGCTTTAAAGAAAAAAGCGGCAGATAACCGGCGGTCATTACAACAGGAGTTAAAGATGATTGTAGAAAGTGCAGCGAAAGAAGATCGCATTCTAAAAGCGCAATATGCAACCATAATCAGAGAGCGATTACAAGCTTATGGCAAAGAATATAAAGACAGTACCGAGCTGCTTAGGACTGACCGGAACCGATGAAAAGCTATGTTATCGATGCCAGCGTTGCCGTCAAATGGTATATTCCAGAACCCTTAAGTAAAGCTGCAGATCAATACTTGCAGCTTTATAAGGATCAGCAGGCCAGGTTACTGGCCCCGGATTTTTTAATAGTTGAAGTGGGAAGCGTTTTATGGAAAAAATCATACTCCAATGAAATTACTGGGGATGACGCCAGGGCAATCATGCACGCATTTACTGTCCATAGCCCTCTCAGCCTGATACAGTCAAGCCGGTTGATGCCGTCAGCTTTGGATCTGGCAATGGCGCAGGGCCTTACTGTTTATGACAGTTTATACCTTGCCCTGGCAATAGTCGCCAGTGCCAAGCTGGTTACTGCAGACAGCGATATTGTTAAGCTGGCCGAGAGGTCACCTTTCTCCGGGCAGGTTATCCTGCTGAAGAACAATCACCAGGGATAATAACAAGCCAGGCTATTAGCTTATTAAAATTATAAGACTTAAGCCGAAAGAGTTGTGTTTCCAGATGAAAGATAAAAAGAAATGTTTTCCGGGAAGCAACTTTTTAATCATTCTATCCGAATTAGTATAAATGATTAACCGGCTGGGTATTCATTAAGTCACGTTTATCAGGGCGGTGTGTAAGATAGTACAGGGAATGTGCTATAATAAGACCTGACCTTTATGCTTACACTAAATTCTATTATCAGACAAGGTTCATAGCCAAGGAGGAATACCAGTGTCGAAAAAAATAATGATCATAACCGAAACAGTGCAGATGGAGGCGGAGCTAAATGACAGTCAGACCGCTACCCTGATCTGGGAAGCGCTGCCGATTAGTGCAGCGGCAAGTACCTGGGGTGATGAAATCTACTTTGTTATAGCGGTCAAGACCGGCACTGAGAATGCCGTCAGTGTTGTCAGGGAAGGCGACCTGGCCTATTGGCCTGAGGGCAACTGCTTCTGCATATTTTTCGGTAAAACTCCCGCCTCGACTGATACTGAAATTAAACCGGCCAGCCCGGTTAACCTGGTCGGGCGTTTTAGCGAAAATCCTGAACTGTGGAAGAAAGTATCTGCCGGCGACACGATCAGGCTGGAAGCAATAAGGGATTAAAAAGCTTTTTGCTTAATGTAGAAATGATATTCATGATAAGGAAAAATTATAGTTCTTGGTTTTTTCCCACGTAATACACCTCAAACCATCATATTATTATCAAAATAAATGCTTTTACAGATGTTAAGTACCCTGATAAACTAAAAATAATAGCATAAATGCAGTCTATGACTAAATGCTGTGGAGGATCAACAAAAATGCCTGACAGGACTACACAGTCGCTAATTGCTGTAAACCTGATCAACATTTTGATGGCAATTATTTTTAGATGGAGCATCTACGATGTGATGATTGTTTACTGGTTTCAGAGTGTGAGCATCGGCATTTTTACTTTTTATAGGCTTTATAATTATCCACTGGAAGATATTGAAAGAGAGATGAGTGATGACAAGCCCCTGGAATTTAATGATCTGGCTGTAACAAAACCCAAAATGGCAAAAATAATTATTGCCGGTTTTTTTGCGATGCATTATGGGCTTTTTCATCTGGTTTACATTATTTTTATTGTGGGATTTGCCAGTAGCGAAGGGTTTCCCTTAAATTTTATCGGCGGCCTGGTTGGAGCGCTACTGTTTTTTGCCAATCATCTATACTCGTATCTATTTTATAAGGATGAGGATGAGGATTTAACAGAAACTGAGTCCGGCAAAACTAAAGGACATACAGGAGTCAGTATCGCTGATATTTTTAGCAAACCCTACACCAGGATTTTCCCAATCCATTTAACGATCATGGCAGGAGCAGCTATCAGCCATTTTATAACTGAAGGTTCATTCCAAAATATATTTATCCTCTTGATTTTTATGGGCCTAAAAACTTTTATGGACGTTATAGCTCATAAAAAGAAACATAAGCAAATAATTTTTAACAGCTAACGTATAAGGTAAGACTGACCTTTAAAAAATAAAAATGCCTAAGTTACAAAAATAATTTTAATGGTGAAATGATATGTGAGAAGGTGATGAATTTGAGAATAATGCTTTATCTCTATATCTTAATCTTTATAGTTATACCTCTAGCATTATTTACAGGATGCGGCAGTCAAGAAGAAATATTGTGGGTATACAAGCCCATGATTTCCATTGGCGATGATTTATTTGGAGAAACAGGGCATACGAAACAAAAGTTATCAGATGGGTGGGAACTCGTTGGAATAATTGAACAAGAGGTTTCACAAACAGAACCTATGGTTAAAGGGGAAACATACTATATTGCAAACGAACTTCCTGTTGGAACCGAAATATATGGGAGTGAAGAAGAACCTGACATAATATACGCAAAATACAATAATACTTTTATCAGGTATGAGCTAATGGAAGAATGAAGATATAGTTTGGCAAGTAAATATAGATTTGCTTATTTAATGTCATCACCTTTAATGAACTCTACTTGCTAAGTTCTGCGATTATTTCTTCTATATCTGGCAACTGGGATATGGGGTAAATCTTGATAAAGACCACCTTTTGATTTTCATCAATAATGATATTGGTTCTTTCTGAAATACCCTTCTTTTCAATAAATATGCCGTATAGTTTTGCTACCTCACCGTGTTTCCAGAAATCACATAGTAACTGGGTATGTTCAATCTTCAAACTCTCCGCCCATTCCTTTTTACAGGGGACACTATCAACACTTAAACCAAAAGCGACAGTATTTAGCTTGTTGAATTCATCTTTTTTTGCTTCTAATGATTCCATTTGTTTTGCACATACATTAGTCCATGCCAGAGGGTGAAAGGATAATAAAACTTTCTTGCCGGCAAAATCTTTAAGTGCCAAATCATTTCCATGCTGATCTTTTAAGGAAAACAGTTTCGCAAAGTCGCCAATTTTTGTCACAACATAAAACCTCCTTAATGTTTAAGCCCTTTTTCATCAATCTTCACT
>Ga0114946_10000435_pt1 | contig 27952 bp, 25 predicted proteins | sample WalLakDeSediment_FD_88676 | JGI IMG/M metagenome (GOLD analysis project Ga0114946, IMG submission 88676) | Lake sediment microbial communities from Walker lake, Nevada to study Microbial Dark Matter (Phase II) - Walker Lake 11/02/13 Deep Sediment | ecosystem: Environmental > Aquatic >... | reverse complement strand
TTCCAGTCGCTCCGGCCGCCACCGTAACCTCCTGAGTACAGGAGGTTACGGTGGCGGTCTCCGCTAATCGTTTCCAGTCGCTCCGGGCTGACCGTCTGAGTACAGCCGGTCACCCCTCCGCTATTCGTTTCCGCCGCCGCTACCCCTGGTGGGGTTTTTCAGCTGGCCAATACTGTCTGCCAACACGCACTGCTCCCATACTGAGTACGGACCCAGCCGGATAAGAAATATCAATTAGGCCAGCCGCTACCGGTCGGTAGCGAGCGGCCAGCCGCTACCGGTCGGTAGCCAGCGGCCAGCCGCTACCGGTCGGTAGCCAGCGGCCAGCGGCCAGCGGCCAGCCGCTACCAAACCAGCGGCCAGCAACAAAAAACAAAAAAACAAAAAACAAAAGACAAAAAACAAGAAACAAGAAACAAGAAACAAGAAACCCCAGCCCCGGATAATAAATATCACTGCGAGCGGCTGGCCGCTCGGTAGCGGCTGGCCGCTGGCCGCTGGCCGCCGTACCAGGTCGCAAACTCCGGAACACACCGCGTGGCCGCCGTGTGTACCAGGTCGCAAACTCCAGAAAATGGTGCTGGGTAACCGGTCAAAACAAAATAGATAAGAATGTACTGTTATCCTTATAGCAGAAGAGATCTGGAGCTTTTTGTCCACGTGATAAGGTTTATCAAAATGTGACATACTACTTAACCGAACCCATGCGACCTGCGTCGCTTGACGACATTCAATGTGAGGCAGTTTTAGCCAACGGAAAACGGTGTCACTTTGCAGTAGAGGATGACCAACAATACTGCCGCAAACACCGTCGTACGAATTTTGAATATGCAATCGGCACGACTACGCCTAACATCCCGCGTGGCCAGCTGTTTGATCTAACGGCTGAAACAACTTTATTAAAGCGAATTCTCGCGGCTCGTGCCCAGATGCTTACCGACTCAGACTCGTTAATAGTTTATTCAGGTCATATTGCAGATTTAATATCAAAAGTGCAAAAGCTTACTGAAGGGGCACTCAAGCTCGAACACGATAAACGTAACCTAATTCCTCGTGCAGAAGCACTTAAACTAATCGGAACACTAATGCAAATTGTAGCGGATGAAGTTCAAGATATAGCTATACTTGATAAAATTTATCAAAGATTGGAGGATCTAATTGAGTCCATCGATGAGGCGTAAACACGTTGTAGGTACATCACCGGCAATAATGGCACTATTTACTGTATCTGTTATGCTGATTATTCTGGCGGGTTTAGCTATTATTGCTTATATAATTGTCATGGAATCTGAAAATGCTGTACTGTTAATAGCAGCAGTTGGCAGTGTAATGACTGGAACTCTTACGGCATTATTAACTTTAATTGCAATTTTAGTTCAAGTTCGTACTGAAGTAAATCATAAATTTGATTTACTTTTACAATCACAGAGAGCGTTAAACTTTAATAGGGGAATGTCGGCAGCACAAGACGGTGATTCAACTCTTGAAACCGGAGAAGAATTCTGCTCAAATCAACATTGTCCCCTATATATGGTGTGTACAAACAAAGACTGTCCCCTCTATCAAGGAGCTAAAGATGTCCCCACTTGAAACCGCTTATACCAACATCATCAAACGTGCGGGCTGGGTCGAAATTGTCATGCCCCTGCTTGCACCTTTCCTCAGCGAGCTGCTCAAGTTGTGTTTCGACAACGGGCGGGAAATGCGTGAAGGTCTTCGCAGGTTGAGCTTCAGGCAGCGAATGGCAATCAACAACACGGCCCGTCAAATCTGTGTGGAGTGTGGTGTTCGCCTTGGGCGGCGAGCCGCGGCAACGCAGGCACTTTCGGAAGCAATCGAAGCTGAAATCAAGGATGCTCTCAGCCGCGATGCCGGAGATGATCTCTGGCAAGAGGCTTATGACGATGCAGTTAACGTCAATTAGTTTGCTGCTGCTAGCTTTGTCGGTCTCCTTCGAGGGGCCGACAGAGCTGGCTACGCCTCAAGAAGTGAGGCTTGAAGTTACGGGGTTCCCAGAAATTAAATCTCTTGAGCAAATACCAGAAATATTTGCGATAGAATTTAAAATCTCAGCCCCCAAAAATTCGTATGTAAACATCTTCCAACGACGTTTAGTTTTCAATGAAGATGGTACCTCAGCATTTGAACTGGTTATCGATTTAGATTTACCCGGTGTTTACGTAATAATGGGGCCTGATATATCTTATCACCGTATCACAGTCGGTGACCAAGACCCAGAAACTCCAATAACCCCTATAACCCCAACACGAGCAATTTATGTTTACGAGAAGGACCAAGGCTCGCCGCCAGCAGCCGTCAGCCAAGCTCTTCACAATTTAAACCAAGAACACGGAATATTTGCAATTGCCGTGGATCAAAATACCCCCGGTGCTCCACAGGAAGCTATACAAGCGGCACAAACAGCCGGACTCCCGGCGCTAGTACTTTTAGATGCGGACGGCACTGTGATAAAAATTATCAGACGCCCTACAACAGAAAATCATATCTATGAACACGTTCTCCCCAATTGACCCAAAACTTATCGATGTAGTTACTCCATTCGATGGTTACCTTCCAGATGAAGCTGGGGCTGTGTGGGAAGCCTGTGGCGATGCCGCCAGAACCTTTCCGCAAGCACTGTGGATCGAACCCAAAGACTGGGCCGATAAAGCACGGGATAATGATAAACACAATAATTGGGGAATCAATTATCTCGACCGATTTACCAACCAAAACCCCACACACGAATGCACTACTCACGCACTACGTGCAGTAGGCGAGGGTGCGGCTAACAAGCAGCAAGGCATAAAAGTCGGACCACCTGTGGCTGGCCGCAGGCTCCCAATCTCGGCCACGGCCCGCAGTATTTGGTATTCATGTCTTTCTGTTTACGCGGAAGCAAATCCACGCCAGCGTGGCGGTGCAAGCACACGTGGAGTTATGGATATTGCAGTCCGCCGCGGAATGCTCCCTGACCGTATTCAACCTCGGGAGTATAACTTCCGGCATACCCTTACCGGCACCGCAGGACGTGGTGGCATCAATCAAAGCAGCGGGGCGTGGGTGCCCCTAAGTCAATTTCCTGCGGGTTGGCAAACGACGGCAATGCAACACCGACCCGTGGAAGTGATAATTCCCACCCGATGGGAACAAACAGTTTGCCTTTTACTCCACGGTTGGTTAGTCGGCCACGGTCGTGAAGGACATGCCGTACCTCTTGCTTTCTGGAATCAAGCTAGTCAAGTTGCGGGTTACGTTGACTCATACGATGTGATTCGTTATGATTCGATATCCCGACTTCGGGCTGGTTTAGTTTCGGCTTACTGTATTACGTCCATGACAATTCCGCCGGAGATTGCAATATGATACGAATTATCATATTATTGTTGGTGCTATTTGCACCGTCAGTTGGTTTCACTCAGCCGCCGCCAGGGCCGGGGCCCGGAGACCCAGTTACTGTATTAGAACCTTTAGTTATTATTGATGCTGAACCTCTATTTATTGACGTGAACGGAAATCAACTTACTTATACGGTTGTAGGTGAAATTAAGGTACAAAAGTGCCCATGTCACGACCTTAATGTGGGTGTCACCACGGGGGAAACACCTTTTCCTGACTATATTATAAATGCACTTGTAAGGTCTAGCGATTTAATGTGGCACAGCACTACTGCTGACGGCTATTCTTATTATTTCTTCATTGCTTCACGTACAGTAACTACTACATGTGCATGTTCGGCAACTGAGTGGATGAACGAGGGCACTACACAAGTATATGCTCACATAGGTGTGGGTACAGGCTGTCGTGCAGTCGCATTCGCTAACGTCTGGTGGCAGTTGTTGTTAGAACAATAGATCACGCTCGTGGGGTGGCCTCCAAGCTAGTTTAACGGGTAAAACATTCCTCAAAGGGAAAGAAGTCGGTTCGAGTCCGACGCTTGGTGCTTATGGCAGACTGTATTCAGACTTTCCTTAGTCCAGCTGATTTTAATTATTTCCCTTTAGACGGTACTTGGCAGCCAGCGACATTACTTCCAAATGGGGAAAGCTGGAGTATTGCTCTCCGATTAAATAATTTATTTGGGTTGCCGCCGTTAGCCGGTAACACTTTAAGATCAAAAAATAATGTAACATCAAACACACCTACATCATTAGCAATACAATATGGCCCGCCGGTAGGGGCAAATGATTTAATTGACTTAGACCGTGATTGGTTTTTTACGGGCCCATTTTCAAATAAAAAGTGGGGCTGGTTCTTACAACAATTTTGGGGCCTCCGGCATGTCGGCCGTGACTACCGATTCCCCGAAATTATGGCTTTTCAAACGACTGAAGCTTATTGGCGGGCAAGCGCAGAATTGGTATATATTACTGAGTATGAATTGTCTTTACCCTATTCATGGGGAACAATAATTAAATATATTCACCCTATACTGTATGCCGCTCAACCAAATATAATGCCAGAAGCACTTGAGTCAGACTTATGGTGTAAACACTGGTTTGAATTAGCTTTGGATGTTTTTGCGGCCGGTTGGAGCCGAACATCTTCAATGACGATGTCTCGTAGTATTAGTGGTCCTGACATTGAGGGTTGGTATTGCTGGGGCTACGCAACACAGTCACGAACAGATTGGAGTGTGGTATGATTTTGCAACCTGATACCCGATTTTCTGAATCGGTGGCAGTTGATCCTGGGGCAACCAGCATTCAGCTGGATATCAAACCTGAGGAAGATCCCATCGTTGGATCGATTCAAGTATCCAAAAATGGTCTTTGGTTTGAGGATCTGAAAGACACATCACCGGTTACTTTACCCTGCAAACTGCCGAAGAGAGTTCTTGAATACAAATTCTTCCGCCTCGCGGTTCAAGAACCACTTCACCAGCTGCGGGAAATCACGGTTGTTACCGATGAGCAGCCACACGTCAAGCAGCAACAAAAGGTGCGGCCGCCAACTAAACCATGAGTTGGGGAGGAATTACTATGTTATGGGTTTTAATGCTTGTATTTCTTATCTTTGGGAGTTTTGTTGTGGCAAAATTGCTTGAATTATCCGCAGCAGTTGAGAACATACGGGGTACAACGCAGTCCGCCGTTGCATTGATTGCTGACTTGGCGAGGAAAATCGAGGAGTGTCAAGGCGATCCTGAGGCGCTGGCCGCATTGGTCGCGGATCTACGGGAGTCCAGCGACAGTTTGGCCGCAGCAGTTGCGGCAAATTCGACCCCCGCTGATCCTGACCCCTTGGACTAGATTAGTCGAAACGCATCAAGGAAGATGCGTTTTGATTTTTTTGGAGCAAATATGAAAATACACCCAGAACAGCGGCTGTCAGATGTAACAGCCGTCAACTCTGAGGCAACCAGCGTCTCGCTGACTGCCGATCACCCCATTGTCGGGACACTTCAAGTGTCCGACAACGGGCTTTATTTTGATAATTTATCTCAAATCAACACACCTTGTCCGCTCCCCAAAACAATTTTTAACTATAAATTCTTCCGCATCTCAGTTGCAGACCCTGTCCCTTACATGCGGAATATTACTGTCAATCAATCTGTTCCGGGTGTAGCTGAGATCCCCGAAGATTTCTACAATCCGGATTTTATCAAAACCCGATCCAGGCACATCACGCGTGATGAAGCCGGGCTCATTACACAAATTGAATTTATCAATGGGCGTACCGTGAACTATACATACGGTGAGGATGATACTCTTATCAGTTATACCGACGGCGTCTATACGTGGACTATCGTTCGCGATGACGACGGCAATATTACAGAAATGAATGTGACTGAAAATGAAGATTAAACATACAGCCACTGGTGAAGATCTTTATTTTGTTCAACGGGAACTTTTACCCGGAACTCAACACGTGGATCGGGCGACCGCAACGTTAGTTGCATTTGATCCTGATGATTGGGACGACTATGGGCAGGATCTTACTGAAGGGCCTGATTATTTTTACGGTGCAACACACCTTACTATTTCAAATGGCCCGTACATTTATGATATTTATAAGCGTTTAGGGGCCGAACGGGAAATTACTGACACGCTAATTGAATCAATTCAGGGATACTGGGCTGGTGGTACATTACACACTCAAGTTCCATTTAGTCCTGCTGGATTTTATCAAGTCGATATTCAAAGTGTTAAGGAAACAGCAATCAATTCCATTAACGATTTCAAAGCACCTGCACCCCCGACTTTTCAGATATTGCCAAGTATCCAACACGGATCTACCGGCGTGATTTTACGCGTACCTATTATGCGTAAAGATGGTGAGCCGTCTGGTGGTGGGTTGACATTTGAATCGATGGGGTTATTTATTGCAATTAGACCCAATAATGAGGATACTCCTACTTACGTATATGCTGCCGGCGACAGTGAGATTGAGAATATTGCTACAATTGGCACGTATCAAGCTCCAACTGCGGGACATATCCGGTTTGCATTTGCATCGCCTGCAGGTATGTATGAGATTCATCTTGAAAATGATATTTTATCTCATCTTAATGCTACAAATCTCACGATTATGGTTTCGGGTCCGGATCATGCAACGACACTTTGTGAAGTCCCATTAATGGACCCGCCCGTGGCACCAATGCCATCGTTTAACTTCCACATTTTACCGGAAATTTTACACGGCTCAGTTGGTAATATTTTAAGATTGCCCGTCGAAGGGCCAAGTTTAACTCATGAAACAGCGGGACTTACAGTTACAGTACGTCCAAATAATTCAAATTTACCCACATATGAATATGCTGTGGTATCAGACGAAGTTGAAAACGTAACCACGCCCGGAACTTATCAAGCTCCAAGTGTAGGTAAAGTTCGATTTGCAGCCGCACCACCCGTGGGTATGTATGAGCTTCATTTTGAAAATGATATTTATAATCATCTTAATGCAACAAACCTTACAATTATGATTGATGCTCCTGATTGTGTTCCCACGATTTGTGAGGTACCTTTAGTACAACATACGGCCGCAACACTCGCGAATCAAATCAATTTATTACCCGAAGCCAGCACCATGCGGGCTTTTGCTGATCCAGTATTTGACTATGATCTTACTACTGGAGTATATATCTCTGGTACAATAGCCGATACACAATCAACTTTAGACCCTGATCTTGTTTTCAGCCCAGCAGACGAAGCTATTCTGACTGTTGAAATTCAATTTATCTGTACCGACGGCGTGGCAGACACGCTTGAAATTACAGGGCGAACTACCGGATCGGGTGGTACTGTCGCAAGCCGTGAAGTTAGTGTTTGGGCGTACAATATCGCCACAACTGAATGGGGAGAATTATCTACCGGCGGTACACGGATTCCTGTTAGTGACAGTAATGTTACGCGTGATTATGTATTGCAGCCGCAGCATCAAAACCAAGATACGGGCGTTGTACGAATTCAATTTCGTAGCCAACGGGCTAATGCTGCTGATCGTTTTTATCTTGACCGGTCAAACATCACAGTTCTTCGTGCCGGAATTAGCGTTTCTCAAATTGTTCAGGGCGTCCATTATACAAAAATTGAACCTACAATTATGCAAAATACTGAACATAATTTGCCCGCATGGTTCTGGTGGCAGATTCGTCCTTTGATATTTAATATCGCTAGCATTGACGGCGATGATATTACTTGCTCAGGTGATCGATTTGATTCAGACGCGGATTATGTAGGCCATACCCTTCAGTTCCATCTCGGCGGGGCCGGTACTTATCGCTTTGCACGCGTGATTGCCCAAGCTGGTGCAGTTCTTACTGTTGACGACGCTCAAGATGTTGATGACACGTGGCATGGCTATATCTTAACTAGCCGAATTCCATCAGTTGAAATCGGTGAAATTTCGGGTCTAACCGCTGCACAAGCTCAGACATTGAAAGATATTTTAGCTCTTGTTACGTGATCTGCTGACACACGCAGCAGAGCAGCTCAACAGTCGAACACTCACAACTGCATCCCGCTGGGCATCTAAATACATAATACTCGGGCAACCATTTGAGGGCCCATTACGTTATAAGCACCACCCCTGGATGCGTGAAATGTTGGACGCAGAAGCTGATGTCTGCGTCGGTCAAAAAGCGGCTCAATTAGGCTATTCAACTTTAACAGTGGGTATTACACTTAAAACTATCGCCGACGGTCGAAACGCATTATACCTTCTTCCCACACGTACGCCGGATGCGTCAGACTTCTCAATTACTAGATTTGATAAGATTATCGACGGCTCTGATTACCTCTCAACACTATTTACTAAAAATAAAAATGTAGGCGTAAAACGTGCTGCTTCTGGCACAATTTATATTCGCGGTATGAATAGCAATTCAGCGTTGAAATCTGTCGACGTCTCATTGATTGTATTTGATGAAGTCGATGAGATGCCGCCTGAAAAGATACCTCTGGCCCAACAACGCTTGGCGGGTCAGCTTATTAAGAAATCATGGTATATTAGTACGCCGACGGTGCCGGATTACGGGATTAATGCTAAACTAAAAGAAAGCACAGAGAGTCACTTCTTCTTTCCGTGCCCTTCATGCTCCAAACATATTGAATTAACATACCCGGATAATTTAGAATTATGCGGGGAATCCCATACAGACCCGGATTGTGCTAAATCTTATCTAAAATGCAATGAATGTCAAGTTAAGTTACCGCATGAAGCCAAACCAGAATTTCTTGCACCAGCTAAGTTTGTACCACAGCGTGTTTCACCAATTGATGGATTTTATATAAATCAATTATATTCAGCCACAGTTACACCTGAAGAGTTCACACGTGCAGTTTTCCGAGCCCAAATTGATCTTGCTGCAGAGCAGGAACTCTGGAACTCAATGCTCGGACTCGCTAAGCTCTTACAGGGTGCTCGAATTGAATTTGAAGATGTTAGATCTTGTTACGGTCAATATACAATGTTAGACCCACCACCGCGTGGTAGACTTATTACTATAGGAATTGACGTGGGTAAACTTTTACATTATTGTGTCGATACTTGGGCATTTGATCGACCTTGTGCCGACATCAATTTAGCTGCAACAGCAAAAACTTTACGTGTAGGAACTTTAACCTCTTTTAGCGAGATAAAAAATCTCATAACAGATTTTAATCCAGCTCAAATAGTCATAGATTCTGAACCTGAATCACGTAAAGCACTTGAAATGGCCGCATTATTTCCTGGTTTAGTTCGGTTATGTAAATTTGTTCGGAGTGAAGTTGATAATACTATCACAGGCGATATTATTTTGAAAACAAACCGGACCGCGTGGTTGGACACAGCTCTGTCACGTTATAAGACGCGGCGAATAACTGTACCATTAGATCTTCCCCAAGAGTTTATGGATCATATTAAAGCTCTTGTCCGCCGGTATGTTCGGAAATCTGATTCTGAAATTAGTTCGCAATATTTGAGTACAGGTCCAGATCATTATACATTCTCACGAGTGTATTCTGAAATTGCATTTCCAATAGCTGTGGCTCGCCAACACAACCGTGATGTAAGGGAGTTGTTATGAAGTTGATTGACGTGCGGAGCCCAGCATACGTGGCCGATAGCTCTCAATGGGCTACCTGGCGGGAAGCATTGAATGCCGGGCCATCTTATATTCGGAATCAACTACAAAAGTTGCCCGAAGAAGACTATCCAACTTATTTAGAACGCGAGAAGCTTACGCCCCATCCTGCGTATATAAAAGCCTGTCTTCGTGAAATACTTACTGGTATCTTCACGCAAATGGGGTCTGTTATCCGTCGGAATGGGCCTAAAACATTTCAAACAGCTCTTACAGGCAATATTGATGGAGCTGGAACTTCATTAAATTATTTCTTAGTAATGGATGTTTTACGCGAACTTTTAACAATGAAACGTGTGGCCATCTGCGTGGATCGGGCAGTATTACCGCCGGAACCCACAGTAGCAGATGCAATTGTAAACCCACCATATCTTTATATAATTGAAGCTGAGAATATTTTAGCATGGCACACTCCGGCTGGAGCGAGTATACCTACAGAGGTATTGATAAAAGATATCAATCCTAAGTATTTTGCCGGCACAAGTCTGCGTATTGGTGGTGAAGTTCAATATCGCTATTTACGAAAAATGCCTGGCTCGGGCGTGGCAGTGACGTATTATGATGAAAAAGGTAACGAGCAATTTCAGGCAGTACTTGATCTGCAAGAAGTACCAATTATTATCTTAGAAACAGATGATTCGATTATACAAGATGTTATCGGACATCAAGCCGCGATATTAAATCTCATGTCGTCTACGATAGCATACGCTATCGGAGCCAACATGTCAGTTTATACCGAGCAAAGTGATATGGCTACACTAATGGCCTCATTAAGGGCGCCAGTGCTCGAAGAAGGCGACGAGCCCACAGAAGCCGCATCTAAGCTTAAAATCGGTAAAAATTATGGCCGCAGATATTCTCAGAACTCAGATCGGCCAGATTTTATCAGTCCTGATACTGAAAATATACCCAAAATGCTTGAATTATATGACAAAATACGCGATGATATTCGCCGACTCATGCTATTAGCATTACAAAATGTTTCAGTCCGTGGTCTGATGTCGGTCACAGCTTTAACACAGAGTCAAGCTTCGACTAACCACGGTTTGGCTGTGTTAGCTGTTTTACTTGAAAAAGCTGAGCGGGGCGTCGCTCAAATATGGGCTGATTTTGAAAAAGAATCTGATGATTATATTGTAAAATATCCTAATGATTTTCAGATGATGTCAGTGCAAGAACGACTTGAACATATTGAAAAATTATCAAAAATGCAGGAAGTTGTGCCCTCAGCAACTTACCGCCGCATTATTGCTAATCAGATTACGTCACTTGTGCTTAATCAACAGCTCTCGGCCGACCTCCGTAAGCAAATTGAACAGGAAATTCAAGACGCACCTTCATTAGTAGTACGTCCCGCAGACGTGCCCAAATTAACTGAAGAAGGTGTTCTCCCACGGGAATACGCTAGTAAATTGCTAAATCTCCCCGCAGATACGGCTGAGAAAGCTAACAAAGAACACGCTGAACGGTTAGCCCGGATCGCCCAGGCACAAGTTCCAAGTAATGCTCGGGGTAATACTGATGGCTTAGACATGTCAGAATTAGAAAAAATAACATCACAGAAAGGTGAACAATGATAACATATGTCACACTTGAAGAAGTTGAAGACTATTTAGGCGGGACGTTAAAAGCATCTAAATGGTTTGCTGCCCCACCGGCGGACAAACAAACAGCGGTTATTGCCGCGACAAGAATTATCAACCGGCTGAATTATAAGGGTTTTCCAGCAGCGGTATATCACGCCCGTGAAGCTGGAGCAACTCTCAGTCAGCTCCGGGAATTGTCTGACCAGCAAGACTTAGTTTTTCCTCGGGATGAAGATACTCACATCCCGCGGGCCATTAAAGAGGCTTGCTGCGAAATTGCTTTTGCAATACTTGACGGGAACAATCCAGAAGATGAGATACGGGACCTCGCGACCGTCAGCGAAGGTATCGGCCCGTTGTCGTTCCGGACTACCTACGACCGGACACAGGCCCCTGAGTGGGTACTGGCAGGAGTTCCTTCGCCAATAGCTTGGCAATTACTCCGTCCGTACCTACGTGATCCCAGAGCCATCGCAGTCAGTAGGGGATGAGGTTGTTTGATATGAAATATCAATATTACTGGTTGACTTTGCGGGCGATTTGTCGTGAAGGTGACCCGCCGGCCGACCCGCCGGCTGACCCGCCAGCTGACCCGCCGGCGACCAAAACCTTTACGCAAGACGAAGTCAACAAGTTACTCGCAAAAGAAAAGCGAGCCGCTCAGCAAAAGATTCAAGAGCAACTTACTGCATTGGAAGCCATTCAACGGGATGGCTTAACTCCAGAAGGCAAGCTGGCCTTGGAGCAGCAGATTGAAACATTACGGAATCAATCTCAAACTGAATCTGAGTTGGCTAGACAGAAGGCGGCCAAACAGCAGAAAGCCTGGGAAGCGGAGCGTCAAAAATTAACAGACGAACGCGATGCTGCTCGTCGCGAGCACGAGCAGCTTGAAGTGGATACTATTCTTACAACTGCGATGGGCATGCATAATGTCCGACCGCAGGCAATGGGAATTATCAAACCTTACATGATTCAACGGATGCGTCAAGTTCCCATTATGGATGACGAAGGTAAAGCGACGGGTAAAAATCGTCGGGTAATTCAAATTGAAGTGCAGGATGATGAAGACCCCAGTAAAACCAAGACGCTTCAATTACCTCCGGAGAAAGCTGTTGCTCACCTGCGTGAGCAAGAAGAATTTGCCGGCTTATTTGCTTCAACAGCAACTTCCGGCACCGGAAGTACTAAAACAACAAAATCTGGTGAACCAGATTTCAGAAATATGTCTCAACAGGAATATATGGAATGGCGAAAACAAAATCTCAAGAGAGGGTAGTCATGCTACGACCAAATTTTATCAAAACACGTCGAATTTCGCGGGCCAACAACGTCACGGCACTCATCCCGCAGATGTGGGCACAGGAAAGTGTTGCACTTCTGACGGAGAATATGCAGATCGCCAACACGATCCACCGCGACTTCGAGGAAATCTTCGCCCGGTTCGGTGACACGGTCAACACCCGTCAGCCGTCAAACTTCACGGCCAAGCGGAAGAACAAGGGCAGCAACGTTACGGCGGAAGACGCCGTGCTGAACAACATCCCCGTGGTGTTGAATCAGCACATTTACCACTCATTCTTGCTGGATGACAGCGACCTGACGCTCGCCATGCAAGATCTGATCGACGTGTTCATCAAACCCGCGGCCGTTGCCCTGGCGAAGATGGTGGATCAGATCTGCTTGTCGCAAGTGTACCAATTCACGCCTCATCAGGTCGGTGAGATCGGCGGCTTGGCCAACAATAACGGCAACGCTCTGCTGGCCATGACTCGCGGCAAGATGAACGGGAACCTGGTGCCTGACGATGGACGCAGGTATCTGGCTCTCGGGCACGGTGCCGACGCCAAGATGATGGAGAACGCGATCTTCACGCAGGCTGATCAGCGTGGCGACGTGGAAGGCCTCATGTTCGGGTACCTGGGCACGAAGCAGGGTCTGCACACGTATATGTCGCAGAATACGCCGGCGTTGCTGCCATCGACGGTTTCTGTTGCTGGTGCCATCAACAATGGTAACATTGCGGCCGGGTCCACGGAACTGACTGTCGATGGTTTCCTGGATGATGCACCCGACGGTCTGACGGTCGGTGACTGGATTCGCATCGGCAAGTTTTATTACCAGGCTACCGTTGTGAATCAACGAAACGCAACGGCCATCACGATTAGTCCGGGACTTATTGAAGCTACGGTCAACGACGCCGTTATTACCCGATATGGGCGTTTACAAATCAATGAAGCGGGTCATTATGCCGCGGGTTATGCTGAAGCAATTGCCTTCAACAATCCGACAGCTACGCCGCAAGTGGGTCAGATGGTTACGTTCCACGAATCGACTACGAAGTATGCGATCGTGCAGACCGGAACCACGTCGATATTGTTGGATCGTCCGCTGGAGGCGGGTGTTAGCCACCAGCAATGGGCTCATCTTGGCCCCGTGGCCGGCGGCTTCAACTTTGGTTACCACCGCAACTGCATGACGCTCGCCCTGCGACCGTTGGCAGCTCCGCGTGGTGGCGTCGAAGGATACTCGACGAACTGGAGTGGTATCCCGATGCGTGCGGTCATTACGTATGATGGCCAAGCACAGAAGCATCGTGTGACGCTGGACTTCTTGGCCGGCATCAAGGTGCTGGACACGGCTCTTGGAGTGGTTGTTCTGTCGTAGTCAACCACTAGAAATAGCCCGTCACCTGTAAGGGTGGCGGGCTAGGTCGAGGCACAATGCTAACTTTTTTGCTGATCGAGGACAATGATAATGATGCTCAATTGGTTCAGCGGGCATTGCTGCCGTTGGGTGACTCTTATACATTAAAACGCGTTAGAACTTTAGCAGATGCTAAGCGGTTATTATTGAATCCTCGGGAAGAAATACATTTAATTCTAACAGATTTAAAATTACCTGATTCTGAGGGTTTAAATGTAGTTAAAGCGTTGCCGGAATATTTACCTATCGTTATTTTAAGTGGTGTAACAACACCTGCAATGCAAGTTCATGCCTTAGACATGGGGGTACAAGTATTTTTAGATAAAAATAAATTTGAGTGGTCTACTTTACCTGAAATAGTGACACGGGTACTTTATGCCGCAAAAAATCGTAAATGCATTGTTTGTGACGTAGAACGGCATTTAGTGATTGTACAAACATCACTAGCAACGATGCAACAACAGTTAACTATAGTACTACAAGATATGCGGCGTTTAACTGAAATAGAAACATGGTTATTTGGCAAAAGAACATTAGATGAACAGGTGCCCGGGGCCGTAGATATCATTCGGGATGTTAAAAATTATCAAAAATGGGCTAAAATTGCTTTTGGTACTGCTATTACAGCAATAATAGCAAGTTTAGCCACAGCGATATTTGGATGAACCGTAAAGTACGTAAGCCTGCCGCAATCATCCAGCGTCAACAAATAATCAATCATTTAACAGGTCAAGTTGAAGTTGTAGAACAAGCCTGGCGAGGCTATATTAGTTTTATTGAAAACGCTCAAATACCTCAAAATGAACTTGTCCCCGTAGCAGACGCATGGGCAATTACTGAGCAACATTTAGAAAATAAAACAATCGTAGTTTGCCAAGGTAAAAGTTATACGGTACTTAAAATTGCTGATCACGGCAGCTACCGCGTGGCGTCACTTAAAGCGGCAACAGCTGAAAGATACGTTGAATTTCGTGCTGACATGGTCATGACTACGAGTTTAAGTTCAGACACTACATTTGAATTTCAAGCGAATTGGAAGACTGCTCAAGCGTTTTATGCTCCGCCACCAGACCCACCAGCGCCACCAGACCCACCACCACCACCATGAATAACCTCACACTTTGCCGGGCTCATTTAATTAAAGCTCTTAGAGATTTTAGTCCTATCCCGGTTCGAAAAGCGGGAAACCCACTACTGCACCCGTCGCGGCTCTATGCAGAAATACGAATACCCGGCTCCAAGACAAATCCTGTAGTTGAATCCCGCTTTACCGTGATAATTTTAATCATTGCAACACCTTCATCAACTGATAATGTTTATCAATATATTGATGTAGCAAATCAGTTTCATGATTACTTGCAAAAGCTGGCTCTTCAAGTCCCAACGGTTGGCTGCTTGGTGCAAGACGGGGTTCTAAAAGTAGATGATTTCGGTTTCGTAGATAAAGCCGAAACAATTAAACAGGCTACGGTTACGTGTGAAATTAGTTTGGAGTACTAGATATGCCTAGAATACGGTTGAAAGACACCACTGTTACAATTGCAGCTTCTGGTGGCTCCATAGCTGTTAAAGTTGCTGATGGGGGTATATCGTGGACTCTCGCCCGAAATCTCGAATATGAGATGAACCGTGGTGCGATTGATTCTGTGGTTGAAGGTGACGATATACCTGTAGCCGTTGAAATGAGTTTTGTATACGAATATATATTAGCATCGGGCGGCGCGGTCCCGACACCTGCAGAAGCTATTACAAAGACAGGTGCGGCTGCAAGCTGGGTTTCAATTGGTGCTAACCCCTGCGAGCCTTATGCGGTAAATATTACTGTTCTGAGTAACTCAGGGTGCAGTTTACTGGCTAAAATGACCACTGTATTTACTGAATTTCGTTGGGACTCAATAGATTTTGATTTGGCATCATCATCGTTAGCTGTTCGAGGTCGATGCAAAACTAAATTTATTGCTACCACAAGGTCTTAAATCGGTTTGATCACAAATTTGGAGTACTAAGCATGGCGAGAATTCGACTACGGCACTGTTCCGTTCGATTTATTGACGGTTACAGTGCGGAAGCTACCGTAAACGGGGCTCCGGCGAATAATGCTACAACGATGAACATTACGTTCGCGGGTGGCATCATCCCCGTTGGCACCCGATTTGAAGTTGTAGGTGCCGCTCAAATTTATACCATTACGGCTGTAACGGGCGGTCCGCCCAATACAACTGGCATTACATTTACGCCTGCAATGACGACGGGCGACGGCCTGCCGGAAAATGGGGCGGCAATTACTATTCAAGGGCGGGCTTTAGAGATCAAAGTTGGTGACGGCAACGTCTCGTATGATACGGCTCGAACCGTTGAATACGAGATGGACAAAGGCCGGATTGACGCAGCCGTTGAGGGCGACGATGTACCCGTGGCTGTCAACATGAATCTTACTTATGAATATCTCACGGCCTCTACTGGCACGAACGTACCAACTCCGAAGGACGTTCTCAAGAAACGCGGTGAAGCGGCTGATTGGGTGACGGCCGGTGCCGACCCCTGCGAACCTTATGCCGTTAAAATTGAGATTGATTATCACCCGCCGTGTGACATCGATCATGAAATCACGCTCCTGCCTGAATTTCGGGCTGAGTCAATTAACCATGATTTACAGGGATCAACAATCGCGGTTCGGGGTCAGTGCAAAGTTAAGGACATTACCCCCATCAGGAGGGCATACTAATGGCGAGAATCCGCCTACGACATTGCACAGTCCGTTTTCTCGACGGTTATCGGGGGACTGCAAAGATTGCAGCCACTGGCTCCAATGGACAAACAACCCTTCAACTCAATGAAGCTCCGGCCGGCTTGCCGCTAGGAGTGAGAATTCTTATCGCAAATGTCAATCAGATTTACACAATTAGTGCTAAGACGGCTGGGCCGTCAACTGGCCGCGTGAAGGACGCATCCATCGGGATTGGTGACGATAATCTGGACGTGGATACCATTACGGGCCGCGTTCCAGTCGGTACCACGTTTACGATGGCCGGCGTTACCGGTACCTACACCGTGACGGCGACGACGGAAACCAGTGGTGACACAACCAATATTGCGTTTACGCCGGTTCTCGAAGACGGCAATCTTCCAGTTGACGAGGCCGTGATTACCTTTAGCCCAATTCCAGCGTCCGTGACCATCAGCCCGCCGCTTGCGACCGCTGACGCACTTCCGCAGGCCACGGCCAATGTTACGATCCTCGGTCGATGCCTCAACGTGAAGATGGGTGATGGAAATCTGACGTGGGATGAAGTCACCAACTTCGAATACGAAATGGACCGTGGTCACATTGATGCGGTCGTCGAGGGGGATGATGAACCTCTCAGCGTGTCGCTGGATTCGGTGTACGAGTTTGTCACGGCTGTGACGGGCAGCAATGTCCCAACGCCAGAAGACGTGCTCAAACAGCGTGGAGAAGCAGCTGATTGGGTTACCGCGGGTGCCGATCCCTGTGAACTTTATGCTGTCGATATTGAGGTGGATTACAAGCCACCGTGTAACATCGACCACGAGATTACCACCTTTAAGGAATTCCGTTGGGACACTGTCGGCCACGAACTGAGTGATGCAACGCTCAGTTTCGAGGGCCGCTGCAAGTTTACGGAACCTGAAACTATCAGACGGGCTTACTAAGCTTCCAACCCCACGAGGAGTATTTTGAATGAAGATTGATGGTGAAAGCGTAAAACTGCCTCCCGAGGATGTTGCAGTATTTCCCCGGACGCAAGGCAATTTGATTTTTTATATCAAGGCGGTCGATTCTTGGGAGCCGTTTGATACGGCTCATCCGCGACCGACGCCTCCTAAGATTTTGAGACGCGGTACCCAAACTGAAAACTTGGATGATCCGTCGTTTCAGAAACAATTGGAGGCTTACGCCGAATTACGGCAAGCGTGGTTAGTTCTTGAATCATTAAAGCACCCAAAGAACTCGATCGAGTGGGAGCGGGTTAAAGAAGACCAACCTCAAACGTGGTCAGAAGCCCGTGAAGAACTCAAAGAGGCTGGGTTGATTGATACGGAGTGGTGGCATCTACTCCGAAAGGTTTACGAGGTTAATGCCTTGACTGAGCAGGCTATGGAGAATGCTCGGGCAAATTTTCTACTGATGACCTCAGCGGGACTGAACGGCGACTAAGATTACCTGATGGCCGGACAGGGCTTTATGCGATATGGAGGGCGTGTCTCCGGGTGGGGATACGCCCTCCTGGCGTAAATAGACATGCTGAAACATGGGAAGACTTAACTGCTGCGGAGCAGTCTCATGTTTTAGCTTATGATCAAATTGCTCATATTGATGAGCAGCCAGAGGTGCCCGTATGCCCCCTATTCAAGCCGAGTTCGAAAGGGCAATCTTAGAGGCTCGGGATGCTTTTGTAGATGAATTTCTAGCAAGAGTCCCGTCTTACACGGGGGCATCTCGGGCCCAATTAGATTCAGTGATGATTACTGCAACTGATTTTACTATCACTTTTAATGTTCCACATTTTTTAATCAATGAAAAAATGGACGCCACGCGTGTTGGTGTTAATTTGCGGGTTCCTGGACCTTACAACGCTCTGCCGGCTGCTAGGGCAGCAGCAGATGAAATCTTAGAGCGAACGTACAACAAGCTGTTAGCTCAAATAATGGAGGAACTAAATGGCAGAGCAAATCAGGATTAGTGCAGAATCTCTCATCCGAAATTTAACCGACATTGCCGGGCTAGTCGAACAGACAAATCAAGGACTTGCGGTAGCCGTTGCTATGACGGAAAATCGCAGCCCACTTATGCGGCAGGTCCGTTCAGTTCAAAAAGCTATAACACGAGCTCAAGAAGCATTCAGCAATCTTAAAACGACAGAAGATATTCCTAAGTTAGATAAAAAATTAAAGAATTTATTTTGGGGTCTACAGAACCTACGTGAAGCTGCTAGCACTACTACACCACCAGGCCATCATGTAAAAGCGGTAGGCACTGATGATGTGGTGCAGAAGCATATTAAGTTATTACAACATAAAGTTCGAAATGTTTTTAACCGGCGTTTTGAAGCTGGAAAGTTAGATGATCAAAGTATAGTCGATGCGGTTGCACGACGAATGGAAGCCCGCTTCAGGCATCAATTAACTGGGGACACTGGCCGCAAGACTCCAGAAACAACTGCAATACCGTTGGATGTTGCTAAAATCGAGCAACAAATCGCTCGTACGATACCGCAATTGATTGTCAAAGCTCAGCGTGCAATACGTCGGGCAGCCAGCAGCTCGCGGCAAGCGGACGACCGAGAATTAAGGCGGCAAGATTATACCGGTTTGCGACATGAAGCACCGGGACATGATCGAAAAGTTTTACAATATGTCCCATTAGTTGAATCGATCCAAAATTTAATACCTTTTGTAAATCAAGCCCGACACAAGGCACGAGCCTCTGCTAAAGTGGCGCCCATGCCTGTGCCGCAAGACCGGAGTTTCGGCCAGATGACGCCGCCAAGAGATGCGTTAGCAATTTGGCGGGCTAAGATAGAGAAGAAACAACTTAAAGCTCAAAATAAATACACAGAATTACTCGATGAATCTTACAAAGATTTACGCTCGGTATTCCGGGAATTTCACCGTGATAGTTACATGAAAATGGCACCAGGCCTTGTTCAGGAAGCTAGTAGAACTTTCCGAGCTATGCATGAGCTACGTGAAGAACTCAGTAATCCTGGGTTTATTACGAGAGGTACCTGGCGTCGTATAACTGATGTATTAGGTCAGTTTGAGGCATTACAACGTCAATTTGATAAAATTCAGCCAATTTCGCGTGATCGGGTAACAGGTGACCCACGATTACAAACATATTTAGACAAAGCTCGCAGACAAGTAGAGTTAAGTCAAAAATCAGTTAATATAGGTCCCCTTGCTGAACGGTTAGTAACCCAATTAGCACGACAACTGCCAGCAAATCTTGCTGAAGTTGACCGACCTGAACCTCGCAAAGCGTGGGGACATATAGGCCACGGTGGAACTCCGGGACATCCGTTATTTGAAGAATACATGCGTCGGACTGGTGGTATATTCGGTCAAGCAGTGCGGATGTCAGCAGCCCCAGACCTGCCATATGTACAGCAGCAACGAGCAATTACGCACAGATATCCTGAATTAGGTGCCCCAGCTATGGGGCCTCAAAGATTAGTTCATAAACCTGGAGGTTTAACCGGTAAGATTATTATACCTAAACCGCCCGAAGGAACGGAAGATCCGTTTTTCGGCTTCAAAGTTTTAGAAATGCCTACGGCTGCCGGGATAGTCGGCGGAGCTAGCGGCATAACACCACCATTAAAAACTGAAGACCCACGAATACCTCAGCCGTGGCAAAGACGTGTCGAGCGTACTGGTAAGCTTGAAGTTGATTATTCTTCTCAAATTATGCGACAAGCACAGGATTTAATTAGAGCTAATATTGCTGCCCACGGCTGGATGGCCCCATACGATGAGCTGATATTAGGCTTAAATGCAATGAATGCCCCTAAGATCGGTCAGCTACACCCCGAAACCGGGCAACAATTCTTCGGTCAAGGTGTTTGGGGTCCTCAACTTTTACCGCTTCAAGGTAACATACCGGCATATCGGCGGGTAACTGGCTACGGCCAGTTATCCCCAGATGTACTGGACGCCCGACGTGGTAACTATGGTAAAGCACACCTATTAAATACCCAGCCAGGTGATCCGGGTTGGGTAGGAAGCCCTTTCTCATTAAAAGAATATTCATTATCAGATTCACTATCTCAGTACGAGAAAGCATTAAATCAGCGGTTAAAAGATCCTGCATTCATGCAGAAGTTTTTACAAATACCTCAGAATTACAAAGAAATTGTTTGCTCCTGCCAGCGTGGTCAGTTTGAGCTTAAAGGTCCCGTTGTTTGTCACACTCAAGTTTTACAAGCTAGACTCACTAGAGCTGCTGGCTTCCAGCCGACGACTTTTACTCCTGAAACACCCCTACCCAATGACGTTATACGAAATTTAGTTAATTTTCAGGTTGCATTTGCGGCACTACAGCAAGGTGCCAAAGCCCGATCAATTCCATCTCAGCTTCATTATCCGAGTGATGTCAGAGACTCTGTTAGAGAAAAGATGCTTAAGGCGGCTCAAGGCTCGCGTTCGGGTTACCTGGGTCATTCGCCAACTAAGAAAACACTTAGTGTTGAAGACCAGTTCCGGGCTTTAGGTAAATCAATAACCTGGGAACAAGCATTACAGCTCACAACAGGTAAAGGAAAACTGGCAGCTCCTGCAACAATTAAAAAGTTATATGATGAACTTTATAGTCCAGCACTAAGACATACTGCGGCTAAAAACCCTCAATTACCTATGAGTCAGCTGCAAGGCGAAGCTGGTTTCTTTGATCCGAAGAAACTCTGGGAACGCTTCGATCAAGCAAAACAAGCTGTCACGCGTTTCATGCGTGAAGAGATTGGTGCCCTTGATCCCAAGCAACAAATGCTACGCGGTATGCGTGAGTATGTTGATCAACATCCGGCAGCCAGCAAAAAGATTCGTACGGCTTCAGGCATGGAGCGGTGGGAAGGTCAAGAACTTCAACACCTGGCAGAGTCTAAAACAGCTTTCTTACGTCAGGTAGCACAATTTAGAGCTATGGCTCCTCAACTTATTGATAATATAAATCAAATTGCTAAACAAAGTATCCCTGCGACAGCTCGCCTAAATCAATTACGTGATTTAGTCTATGGCGGCCCTCCTGGACCATTAAAGCCGGTGTTTGTTGATACTGAAACCACTGGATTTAGTCGCCTAGCACAGATGCACGCCCTTACGTCAATTGATCCTTCAAGAAAAGTACCTGAATATACTACAAGAATTAAACCTACTATTGAATTTGAAGAGGGTGCTAGAGAGTTATTAGGAAAAACATCTGCACAACGCGTGGATGCAATAAAAATGTTGCAATCTCAACCACGCATTGGAGAAGTTGCTCCGGCAATAGCCGCAAGTCTCGGTGATCCGCGTTCCGTGGTAGTTGTTGCCCATAATGCTAAATTTGATATCAATGCTATAAATCGTGATTTAGTTGCCGCAGGCGGGATGCCTTTACAACACCGCGTACTTGATACAATGACTTTAGCTAAACACGTATATCCCAAACACAAACAAAAAGGATATAAATTACATCAGGTAGCTGGTTATGCTGGCGTAGAAGTTGACCCCGCTCGGTTACATGAATCGGGTTATGATACTGAGTTATTAGCTAAAATTTTTCCCAGAATGATGGCTCACCGTGACATAAAAGGTGATCTAGAGCGGGCACTTAAAATTGCTGAAGTTCCTAAAATTGGACCGACTAAAATCGATAAAATTATGGTAGGCCCGCATACAGAATTACTTTCAAGTCAGCGGGCAGCTGTAGTTAAATCAACTCAGCCTGCGGCTCCAAAAGAGCCTGCTGCTAGATTCTTTCATCAACCAACTGGTCCAATGCCTTCTGGTATTTTTACAACTGACTTTCATAAAACAAATCAACCTGGTGCCCGAGAAATTGAATTACAACAATATAAAGATTTGCGTGCACTATGGCATATACGTCGACAAGATTTGCCTGAAGAAGCTAGAAACGTAGCCAGCGTCTTACGTCAAGCTGCTCAAGGCGGAGCAAGAAAAACATTTTCTGCAACCAAAGCAATTGAAAATCTAGATGAAAGTTATTATAAACAAGCCGCTCAAGTTGAAAAATTAGTTCAAAGTGAAGCATTAGAACGCCGGATACCGGGGGCATTACGACAAGCTTTGGCTACGCCTGCGGCTACGCCTGCGGCTACGCCTGCGGCTACGCCTGCGGCTACGCCTGCGGCAATAATACCTAATCAAGCTAAATTACTAGATTATTATCGTTTTATTGCTAAAACGCAAAATAATCCGGCTTTGACTTCTTTATTAAGTTCACCCCCAAGTCAACTAACACCCGGATATTTTCAACATTTACGCCATGCAGCATTTCCGTCGGCACGGACTCCGGTAGATTTACCCCCGCCAAAAGATTCATTGTATCTAACACCAGGAACTCAAGTACCGCCACCCAAGTTTCCGCCGCCAGCATGGCGACCACCGCCGCCGTCTTCAGCCGCGGGACCTCCATCGGGAGGGGGCGTGCCTTTTAGGCCTCAACAACCCAATTGGGGTCCGATGCAACCAGGTGGTTTTGGGTGGGGAGGTCCTTCAATACCTACAGGGCCGAATGTTCGTTACCATCAATTACCTCCAGGTGGCGGAGGACCACCGAATAAATTCTGGGGCCAGTGGCAAGCAGGTGGCGGCCAGCCGCCTCCACGTTTACCTCAAGGCCCGTGGCCTTGGGCACAACAACAACCTCAACAGCCTAAACAACCTAGTCAAGCTGGTGGTCTCTTAGGTTACTTAGGCATGCATTTAGTTATCGGAGCATATTACCGTTTAGGTGCCGCAATGCGGCAATCAATTGATCAAGCTGCTGAATTTCAGATTATGCTTGGTCGGATTCAGACTATCTCTCAACAAGCAACTGAGATGGGCATTGCTCCACTAGCTCAAGAAATTACACACTTGTCAACTAAATGGGCTCAAACACCTACGGGTACAGCTCAAGCAGCATATATTGCTATATCAAATCAGCTTCACGCTATTGGTGGATTTGATCCTAATATTCCCGGATCGGGTCAAAGCTGGCCAGCGTTAACCGGCTTCTTAGATGATGCCGCAATGTTTGGTCGTGCCGCCGCAACCCCTATTGATGAATCTGTTGAAGCATTAGCATCAGTCTTAAACGCATATAGTCTTGGAGCGGGAGCTGCCACGCAAGTCGGGGCAGAGATGTTCAAGACAATTGAATTAGGCCGCGTGGTCGGCCCTCAATTAAGAAACATTCTAGGTCGCGTGATGCCGTTATCGGCAGAATTGGGTGTTGATCGAACTGAGATTATGGCCGGCATCGCTCATCAAACTATCATGGGTATGAAGCCGGAGGAATCACTTACATTACTTGGCAACACACTGTTACGGTTACTTAAACCTACACGAGAAATGCAAAACGAACTTGATCGTCTTGGTATTATGAGCACAAGCCTTGCCGTGCGTGGCCGCGGTTTGCAGGGTTTCCTAGAACATGTTACCGAATATTCAGGCTCTGCAGCCGAAAATTTAGGCGATATGTTTGGGCGTATTCGGGCGGTACGTGGTGTATCTACGCTTATTGGGGCAAAAGCTGAACAATATCAGGCAATTCGTGAACGTATTGAAGGGGTAACCCCTGAAGACCTAAAGATAGCTTCTGATAAAATTTCTCGTTTACCAGCATTAGATTACCAGCAGCTCCAGGCACGGATGCAGGCACACTGGGTTGACGTAATGGGTCCCACTTTAATGCAGATGTATACCGGAACCGTGGGAACTATTGGCCCGGAAAATATGCTGACTTATGGATCGATGGCTGTTGCGGGTACGGCCGCGGTGGCGGGCATAGCTGCAATAACTAAAATAGGTGGGGCTCTTTCATGGCTAGGCAGCTTATTCGGTGGTAAAGCCGCATCTTTAGTTTTACCTGGTGCCGGAATCGCAACTGCGGCTATTGGTGCCGGAATATATGCCCGACATCTTTATCAAAAACCAGTAACAACCTACCATGACTTTCAACTAGAGCAGCAAAAGCAAGATCCGAGGCGGGCACAAGAATTACTTGATGTTCAAATTGATGCTCAAGTTCTTGCACGATCTCAGTCAGTACAATACCGAGATATAGCTAAAAATGCTACTGAGGCTTTTGAAACAATTGGACGGGCTTACCATCAAGATATTACTGCCGCCGAAAATTGGGCTAGTTCAATAGAAGCAGTTTTTTCACGCAATATGCAGAGCCGCACCGCGATGGTGCAAGGACTCATTAGTCAACTACAAACTATGCAGCAACAAGCTGACATAAATATGATAAATCTTCGCAATCAGCAGGCTGACCTGCATAATACAGCAAGTGATGCTATTTGGGGCCGCAGTATTCGAGATGCCCCAAAACACGTACAAGCTGCTTCGCATATGCGGCGTGCCCATGAATATTTAGACGCAGCTGAACAGACTACAGATGAAGAACGTCAGCGTCAATTTATTCAAAAGGCCCAACAATTAGGTATACGCGGATATGAGTTAGGCGGCAGTCAGCGTGATCTGTGGGACATTACACAACGAGGTCAGGCAAAATTAGGTCAACACAGCCAGCAGCAAGCTTTGATTAAACAACAAGCAGCAGCGGCGGAAGAGCATAACCGCCAAGCATTAGCTGATATAGAACAAGCTTTTTCAGAATTTAGAAGCATTAAAATAACAGGGCAGCCCGGCGATCCCGAATACATGAAGCAAGTTAAAGCACAGCAAGATACTCTTCGGCGGATGGATGCTGGGCTTGAAAGTCTTCAAATAGTTGACGCAGCTACACTTCGTGAAAAAATCGGATTACGGTCATCTCTTGATCGGGCCACGATGCGGTATTCTGATCCTGTTTCAGGTCAACAGACTACGTTTGAACAGGCGGGTGAAAATTATGCCCGTGAATTTTATCGTCAGTCAACGCAGTCAGCTAAAGAAGCACTTCAACAGCTTGAAGCCAGCGGCGTGCTGCAGACACTTGATGATTTTAGCCAACAAAAATACGATAAGCCCTTTAGTAGGGACTTAATGGGCTTACAACCACGTGCTGCTCAATTATTTGCTGAGTATATCGCAGACGTTAATAGAGAGATTGAATCGGGTTTAGCGGATGCAACTAGACTTAAACAGCGTGAACAACATTTAGAAAAATTAGAAGCTATAATTCCTAGAGTAACGGCATTAGGTAAGCAAGTTGATCCAGAAAAATCTTTACAAAGTATATTGGTTACACCTGAACAACGAAAAGAATTAGGTCTTGAAAAAGCAAGACCCTCAAGGGTTTTTACAGGAGGTAATGTTACAGCACCAGCTAAGCCCTTGCAAGATGGTCGGTTACAAATTGACTTAGGTGATTATGCTCCTTGGGTTACTCATCCAGAAGAATGGAAAAAATATCTTGAAGATATAAAACAGCGTCAAATTCAAGTTCCTGGACAATTTCAACGCGGTGCTGCTGCACTAGGTTTACCTTTTGCAAGAACTGATGCTACAATCGCTGCACCGATAGATGAGCGTGTTTTACAATTTCAAGTAAGTGATTTTCAATTACGGATAAAAGAAATCATTGAAGCGTCTCACGCGATGCGTGATGCTATTGCTAAAGGTGATTTACCCTCACTCCGCGAATCAACTGAACGTTTACAAGCTGCTAGAATTACTGAAGAAGATTATGATGCTGGCCCCTTAAGCAGAACAGCAAAAGCCGGCCCAGCTTTAATGGAAATGATTGCTCAAATTGAAGCTCTAGCTAAGCAGGCTGGAAGTATGGATGTCGATGCCGCTCAAATAGAGGCTATTAGGTCTGCACTACCCAGTACTCTAAATATGTTAGAACAACAAGCTCGAGAATTTCTTAAAGGTGTTCAACAAGCTATACCGGCTCAAGTTCCAGAAACAGTTAAAGAAGAGGAACAACGTTTGAGGGGCGAGTTAGATCAACTTCTTAATAGTACCGAGCAACTCAAAACAAGCTTCAATACCTTTACGCTACCAACGGACCAAGTTACTGGGTTTGCTACAGCCCTTGAAGGGGCTACAGCAAAATTATCCGGCCAACTCCCGGACGGAACGTGGTTTACGTCTGCACCTGCACCGGCACCTGCACCTGCGCCTGCGCCTGCACCTGCACCTGCACCTGCACCTGCACCTGCACCTGCACCTGCGCCTGCGCCTGTAATTCCTGATAAAATTTATCGTGATCCAGGTTTTGTTTCTTTAATTCGAGATGAACCTGTTCATAGTAAAATGTATTCAACTTTTGAGGGGCCCGGAACGTTAGGGCAATTGAGTCATGAGCCTCGGGGCGGGGGCAGCATGACGCTGTATCCGGCTTTTGATGGCTTTGAAACATTAGGACATATTTGGCAACAACCTGGTAGTGGTAGCTATTCGCTACCAGAACACCCCATAATGGACCCAGGCTATGGGGTTGATTTTAATAATCTTAATCAAGCTGCTGACGTAGCGGCGGGTAAGTTACAAAATATTCCAGATACACAACAATTTCAACAGGAATTAAATAGTGTAACTACGCTGCCAATTCAACATGAACTAAATAGTGTATCTTTTGATTCATTAAATTCCGCTAGTACTCAGACCGCATCATCAATAACTCAATTAGCAAGTGCTGCGGGTCAAGCGGCATCAATGTTGGCAGCAATCCGGCCACCGGCTCAAAATTTCGCATTAGGCGGCCTTACGCTTAAACCAGTATTTGCCACAGGCGGCGACGTTGTCGACGCCAAACTTACACCCGGCGAATTTGTAATGAATCCCCGGTCTACCAGCCAATGGTATCCCACAATTAAGGCCATGAACAAGTTTGACCAACCACGATTCGCTCAGGGTGGTGATGTAACCAACGTCGGCGACGTGATAGTAAATATCAATAATACATCGGCTCAACAGATTGATGGACGTAAAGTTGCCCAAGCAGTTCGGCGTGAATTGCGTAACAAAACAGCGAGGCTCTCGTGAAGCAAGCATTTGATATGAAACCTCAACTGGGGTTTGAACTTATTAGGCCACCTCACCTGGGGCTTATTACTAACCTTAAGGGCGTATTTGAATTCGCCCATTACAGCCGGGAAGGTCATCTGATTGAAAAAATCAGAATCAACAATGGCATCGTGAACGTCGGTGTGGCTCACGCGTACGACTGTGTATTTGGTGACGGTGCTCAGATTACTGATTGGTTCATCGGCCTTATCGACAATAGTGGTTACACCGCATTGGCTAACACCGACACAATGGCGGCCCACGCGGGTTGGAATGAGTTTACCTCATACAGTGATGCTACGCGTATGGCGTGGACACCCGGTGCAACATCCAACCGCCAAATTACCAGCAGCACGCCAACATCGTTCGCCATCAATGGTTCCGGTACCGTTAGGGGTGGGTTCCT